>Ga0316217_10002673_pt1 | contig 21191 bp, 15 predicted proteins | sample 1anoAmetaG_FD_203633 | JGI IMG/M metagenome (GOLD analysis project Ga0316217, IMG submission 203633) | Freshwater microbial communities from Trout Bog Lake, Wisconsin, USA - 1anoA | ecosystem: Environmental > Aquatic > Freshwater > Lake > Hypolimnion/Profundal zone | place: USA: Wisconsin...
CGCACAATACCAGCGGACGGTTCATCGATCGCTGGATCCGGCTGGCCCCCCAGGGCGGCAAGTGCATCTGGACGAAGGGGCTAGGCCCCATGGAACTGCCCATCGCCCATGGTGAAGGTCGATTTGTGCCCGGCAGCCCAGCTATTCGTCAAGCGCTATGGGCCGACAGCCAGGTGGCCCTGGTGTACGCAACCGCGGAGGGCAACGCGGCCCTGGGCGATAGCAACGACAACCCCAATGGCAGCACCGACGCCATCGCCGGCATTTGCGACCGCACCGGCCTGATCCTGGGTCTGATGCCGCATCCCGAGCGCTTTGTAAATCCCCAACAGCACCCCGCCTGGTCCAGCCGCTTGCGGGTAAGCGAGGGACAGGGACTGGCGTTCTTCCGCAATGCCGTATCCCACGTCACTGCCGGCGCGGTCGCCATTTAAGCGAACTTCGGGCATAGCCGGCAGATAACCCCATCCATCGGCTGTCGGCCACGGATCACTTGTCGCCGGATGGCGTCCACACGACGACTTGAACGCCCAAGGCCTCGGCCATGCGCTGGCAGGCGTCGGTTTCTTCGGGAGTGATGCAGGCCGATTGGCGACAGTTGTAAACTATCCGGCGGATCCCCACTTGCAGGAGACGGCGAAAACAGGCGGCACAGGGCGGACCGGTGACGTAGGCGGTGGCGCCGGAGAGATTGCAGCGGGCGAAAGCTACCGCATTGTCCTCGGCGTGGACAAACCACATGTACTTGGCGGGACGCGTCAGGGGAACCATGCCGTTAGGCAGCCCGGCGACCGGACCGTTGTAGCCGGTGCTTACCACACGCCGCTCACTATCCACCAGCACACAGCCATGCTTGGTGCTGGGGTCCGGAGACCTCCGGCTGACCTGCTCGGCCAGATCGAGGAAATAGACATCCCAGGAAGGACGCTGTGCGAAAGATGGATTGTCGCCGCCGGTAACCTGTTCGACCATGCAAACCTGCCTTGCTGCAATAGATTCCGCTCTCTAAAGGATATTACCCGTTCGCCTCGGTTTGTTGAAGCGCGGGTCGGAAAGGGTATATTGCTAATATGCCTGGACAGATCGAAGGGCACGTACCCAGGCTCCCGCCCGCGGACCCCAAAGCCGCGGCGGCTACGGAAAAAGGCTGCCATGCGTACTCTTACAAATTCGGTTACAACAACACTTATATGGGCTGCGCTTATTGCTTTGTGGAGCATCCTGGGCGCAGCCCCGGTTGCGGCGGACCACACCTTTGCGGGAATCCCGGCCGCCGATTTCCCGCCGGGGGCCTTCAACGACGGCGGACACTACAAGCTGGCGGATTTCCAGGGTAAGTTGCTGGTGCTCTTCTTCTATGAAGATTCGTGTCCGAACTGCGCCGGCCGAATGCCGGCTATGGACGCGATATTCCAGCAATACAAGGACAAACCGGTCAAGTTCATCGGCGTCGGCCCCCACGACAGTCTGGCCGACGTCACCGGCTATGCCGCGGCCCACAAGCTCCACGTCCCGATTTTCGCCGACCCGCTGGGCATCATGAGCGCGGCGTACAATCGCCATCCCATCTCCCTGGAGAACGTCATTCAGTTCCACGTCATCGGCCCCGACGGGCGGGAAGCCGGATTCCTCGGTATTCCTCTGCCCAAGCCCGAGGAAATCGACCGCGCCTTGGTCCCTGTGAAGTGGAAATACAAGGACTGCGGATACGAACAGCGCCTGGCCGGAGCCATCGATCTCCTGGAATGGAACCAGTACGAGGCCGGCGTTAAAGCTCTGCGCCCGCTGCTCAAGGATTCCAACAAGACCGTCGCCGCCTCGGCCCAGAAGCTCTACGATGCGGTCAAAGCCGAGGGGCAGGCATGGAAGGACAAGGCCGACAAAAACCTCGATTCCGATCCGGCCAGCGCCTATGACCTGTATACCCAGGTGGCGGCGGTCTTCTCCGGCGATGACCTGGCCAAGAGCGTGGACGAACCGCTGAAAAAGCTCAAAAGCACCAAGGCCATGACCGATGAACTAGCGGCGAGGCAGATGTACGGGCAACTTTATCAAGTGCTGGCCAAGGTCAATGCCGGCGACAAAAACGCCGCCGCCCAGGTAGCCAAGTTCTGCGCCGACCTGGCCGCCAAGTACCCCGGCACCCCCACCGCCGCCAAGGCCCAGCAGATTGGCCAGCGCGCCGGCAGTGCCTCCGCCGGGCACTGAAACGCCCTGCCGTCGCCACCACGAACCGCGGTCGTTTTCGCGACTTTCCCTCAATTCCAGCCTCTTTGCCAACTTGGCCGCATTACTGCTGCCGGATGCTATAGAACGCCCATGCGGCGCAGGTGCATGGCCATTTCCGCAACCGGATCGTCACGATCGTCTATGCGCAGCGCCAGCCAGCCCAGTCGGCGTGCGGCGGCGATATTCTCCTCCAGGTCGTCAAAAAAAAGAATTTGCGGGGCGGCCAGCCCGCTGATGCGCTGCACCTGCTGGTATATTTCCGGCGCGGGTTTGCGCAGGCCCATGAGGTGGCTGGCAAAGCGGTGGGTGAGACGGCCCATGAGCATCGCGTAATCGGACCCCGACATTATCTCCCAGTGCAGCGCGTGTGTGTTGGAAAGACAGGCGGTTGGAATGCCCTTGTCTCCCAAACTCTCCAGCAACGCGTCAGCTCCAGGAAAGGTGCCCCTGATCCAGGCACGCAATGTCGCCTCCACCTGGGCCGCGGGAATACCCGCCTCCTTGGCGCAGGCGATGTAGAGCGCCAACGGAGCCAGCCGCCCCTCCTCGGCCTGTCGCACCAGGGCATGCACGCTAGCTTCGACCGCGGCCTCCAGCGGCTGCGCCGGTGTGCCCAACCCAGCCAGTCGCCAAGCCTGGGCCCAGTTGTCGCAAATGCGAACCAGCACCCGGCCAAGGTCAAAACAGACTATTCGCACGTCTGCTTTCGGGAATGAAGGAAACATGGTTTGTTGCATTGGTATGCCACCGTCCGCCGCGGCAACGCCATTACTATGATCGGTTTGCCACTGCTCATACAACTCTCTAAAATCAAGCTATGCCATTGTCCCTGAATCACCTGGTCCTGGCAAACGGCTCCGTAGGCGCCGGTACGGGCACGCCGGCCAACCAACCCCCCATGCGCAAGCCCGCATGGCTGAAGATGAAGATGCCTTCCGGCGCGGAATTCTCCAAACTGCTGCACCTGGTCAACGATGGTAAGTTGCACACGGTTTGCCAATCGGCCAAGTGCCCGAATATGGGCGAATGCTGGGCGGCGGGCACGGCGACGCTGATGATCCTGGGAAATGTGTGTACACGCTCGTGTGGTTTCTGCAATATCGCCACCGGGCGCCCGCCGACGCTCGACCTCGATGAGCCGACAAGGGTGGGCACGGCGGTGGCGGCGATGCATCTTAAGCACGTGGTCATCACCAGCGTTAATCGGGATGAACTGCCCGACGGAGGCGCCGGGGTCTGGGCCCAAACCATAGCCGAGATCCGCCGGCGGTCGCCAGGCACCAGGGTGGAAGTACTGATCCCGGATTTCTGCGGGGATAGCGCGGCCTTGCAGCTTGTGCTGGAGCAGAAGCCCCACATCCTCAACCACAATATTGAGACCGTCCCCCGACTCTACAAGACCGTGCGGCCCCAGGCCAAGTATCACCGTTCCCTGAAAGTTCTCCAGTTCGCCAGGGAACAGGGCTTTGTTACCAAGACGGGGATCATGCTCGGCCTGGGCGAGGAGGCAGCCGAGGTCGAGGCGGTAATGGACGACTTGGTGGCCATCGGCGTGGACATCATGACCATAGGGCAATACTTGCAGCCCACGCCCCAACATCTGCCGGTGGTCCGCTGGGTCCACCCCGACGAGTTTGCGGCATGGAAGGCCAAAGGCGAGGACCGCGGCTTGCGCCACGTCGAATCCGGACCGCTGGTGCGCAGCAGTTATCACGCCGAAAAGCAGGGATCGCTGGTTGCCGGACGTTGAAATACCAACAGGCAGGTTTACGGTGGATCAAGTTAAGCCACCATCCTCCGGAGCATCCCCCGGCCCTTTGGCGCCGACGCGGCATGGCACTGCCAAACCTGCGCGCGATCTGAAGCGACGCCCGGTCAGGCGGGAGATTCATCATCACGACGACATCCTGGTTTCGCGGCCACAGGCCCTCGCCCGCCCACCCGGCGAGGACCAACCGCCGTGGTTGTACAATCCGGCCCTCTTCGAGGGCGTCCTGCACTGCACGCCGCGCAGTAGCCTTGGGCGTTTCTCGGTCACCGCCATTGCCGCTCATCTGGCGACGTTGATCCCATCGCTTGCACTTCCCATTCATGAGGCGGTCTATATCAACAAAAACGGGACGCCCTTCCTGTCGTTTTCCTGGGACTACATGCACGCCGCCGGCCGCGATGGATGGACAGTGACGGTGGTGGCAGTGGACAGTGACGTATTTTCCAAGGTTTTCATTCCCCGCAACGCGGTAGGCAACGCCATGCTCGACGCCCTCCGCGCCGCCGCCGCCGAAGCATTGGGAAAACGGAGCCCAGAGGCAGCGCCACCGAAGGCGCTGGGGAATTGACGATAGCCGCCCGTGGCATTGCGGCCGCATCGCGGGCGCTTTACAACCTTCTTCAATGCCTGCCCTGACCAATTTTGACGTGCAGAGCCTCTCGGCCGAGTTTGGTCGCTGGAAAGTACCAGCATCACACGCGGCGCGGCTGCTAAGGCGGTTCTATCAGGCCAGCGGCATTATCGACTATGCAGCGCTGCCGATAAGCATATTCGGCAAGACGCTGGTAGGGCTGCTTAAGGAACAGATCGCGCCGCGGCAATCGCGAGTGCTGGCGGAACATGAAAGCGGCGATGGCACCCTGAAACTGCTGATCGGTTTTGACCGCGGGGGAGCGGTTGAAGCGGTCCTCATGCCGGCTTATCGCCAGGACCGGGCCGCGGCCTGCGTGTCGTCACAGATCGGCTGCGCCATGGGCTGCGGCTTCTGCGCCAGCACCCGCGGCGGACTGGAACGCAACCTGGAAAGCGGAGAAATCGTCGAGCAGTTCCTCCATCTGCGCCAACGCGCCGGCCAAAAGGACCGAAGGCTCACGTCGCTGGTCTTCATGGGCATGGGCGAACCCATGCAGAACCTGGACCACGTCCTGGCCGCCATCCCCCGCATCGCCCACCACGCCATGGGAGCGCTGGGCTGGCGGCAAATCACCGTCTCCACGGTCGGCATCGTGCCCGGGATCGAACGCCTGGCTGCTGCGGACCTGAACGTACATCTGGCGGTTTCGCTCCACGCGCCTGATGACGCCACCCGCCGACAGATCGTGCCCGCCGCTCGTCAATACACTGTGCAACAGATCATGCACGCGGCGCGTCGCTTCGAACAGCGCACCGGCCGCCCCCCTACCATCGAGTACTGCATGCTGGCGGATGTCAATGATTCCGATGCCCAGGCGCTATTGTTGGCGCAACTCATGCAGGGGTTCCGAGCCCACGTTAACTTGATTCCCTATAACAGGATAAGCACTGTCCCCAACGCCAATAGCTACCAGCCATCGACGGAAGAACGCATCCGCCTCTTCCTGGAAATTCTGCGCAATGCGGGGGTGGTAGCGCATGTACGGCGGGCGCGCGGGGATGATGTGCATGCGGCGTGCGGTCAATTGCGGCGGAAGTCAGGGATCGCGACTCGGCAGTCGATACCCTGAGGCTGAACGCCATGACGCAGTCGCGTGGACAGGTGTGTTGGCGGCAAGGTATGCTGCTTGTCCAGAATATGCATTGCCCTCAGCCTGGGAACGTCGGCATCCTGCCGGATTCCTCCCTGTGTATTGGCCGCCGGCAACATACATCGCTCTTCAGGAACCGAACATGAACGAATTCATTGCCCCTAACTGGCACGTCATCCTTGTCCATTACCCCATGGCCCTGCTGAGCATGGGCCTACTGATCGAGTTGTTCAGCCTCATCTGGCGCAAAAATCACGCGCGCCAGGCCGGCCGCTGGATGATCCTGCTCGGCACGCTGGCCTGCATACCCACTCTTACCACCGGCATCTATGCCTTCCGCGATGCCCTCAGTCAGGAGCATCAGCAGACCTGGTCGTACCTGAAGAACAATAATTCCCTTAACAAGGAATACCCCGCCGAGGTCTTCGATCTGATCAGTGATCACATCGTCAATAATTCCATCGGCACCCTCCTGCTGGCGATTGTGATCGTGACTTTCCTGGGTGCTTCGGCACACTTGCGGAAGAAGCTTTATTGGCCGATGCTGGCGACGCTGCTGCTCGGCATGGGATGCCTGGCCAGTGGCGCCTGGCACGGCGGCGAGGCGGTGTACGGCTACGGCTTGGCCGTCAAAGGCTCCCACGCCACCCAGGTGGACAACCCCAATCTCATGATCGAGATGCTGCCGACCACGGGCCTGGACCCCATGGCCCGCAAGTACCTGGCGCCTATGCAGCTTCACGTCTTTCTGGCGGGGTGGATCATCGCCCTGGCGCTGGCAGCGCTGGGACTGTCCATCGGCAGAGTTTGCGGCAACCGCAAGACCGCGGACGTGGTGGAGTCATTTGACAGAAATGATGGACCGCCAGGCAGCCCTGGCGAGGGCGGACAGGCGGGCGTGGACACGATCAAAAACGCCGGAACAGGCGCTGGATTGCCTGGGGCCGGTGACGAGCCGCCGCCAGCGGCGCGGTGGTGGCTATTGAGTTGCCTGGCCGCCGTGCTGACCGTGTTGTGTGGCATCTGGACCGCCGGATGGATTTCTTGGGCGGATAACCTCCAGCCGTTCTTCCGCCAATTGGGCCAGTGGAACACCTGGAAGACGCGCAATGGCGCCCATTTCGTGCTCGGAGCCGGCATCATCGTCCTGACCTTGGGCCTGGCGATTGTGGCCCGCTTCGCCCGGCGGAGCAGATCGGCGCTCGGTGTCCTGGCGGGCCTGTTGACGCTGTTTATAGCCGCACAGATCTGGGTGGGAATTCTGTTGCTGTACGATGGTTCCGGCGGATCGCTGGCTAAGTCCGCTGACACGCCCGGCGCCTCCTCCGCGACCGCCCCGCCGGCCCTCAGAAACGCGCACGATCCGTCTGCCACGGTAGCCCCAGCCAAACCGATGGTCACGCCACCGGCTGCCCCGGTCGTAAATAGCGAACCGCAGGTTCCGCTGGTTGCGCCCATCGCCCCGCCGGTGGCCCCGGCCGCCGAACCAGTATCGCGTCCGGCGATGGCACCGTGACATCCAGAAACAGATATGCGTGAGAGGGTTTATGGTGATGGTGCATTTGGAGACCTGCTTATGACCTCGCGGCAACGCGTTCTTGATGCCCTGAATCATCGCCAGCCGGACCGGGTGCCGGTGGATTTCGGGAGCACTGCGGTTACGGGGATGCATGTGACGGCGGTGACCCGCCTGCGACTAGCCGTCCTGGGCGACAAGGGCTTTCGCGTCAAGGTCATCGAGCCCTACCAGATGCTCGGTGAAATCGATGAACCGTTGCGGCAGGCCATGGGCATAGACTGCGTGGGCCTGGCGGGGCCGGCGACGCTGTTCGGCTTTGCAAATAGCGACTGGAAACCGTTCACTCTTTTCGATGGCACTGAGGTGCTGGTCCCCGGAGAATTCAATGTCCGCCGGGAAGCCGATGGGTCGCTGGTTATTTTCCCCGAAGGCGATACCTCGGCGCCGCCCAGCGGACGCATGCCCGCCGGCGGCAATTTTTTCGATACAATCGTGCGCCAACCTCCCCTTGACGAAGAGCATTTGCGCGTCGAGGACAATACCGAGGAGTTTGCGCCTCTGTCGGAAGCTCAACTGGCCCATTACCAGCGGGAGAGCGACCGTCTGGCCGCCACGCATCAGGCGGTCGTGATGGGGCTGCCGGGTACGGCCTTCGGCGATATCGCCATGGTGCCGGCCCCGTGGATGAAAAATCCCCGGGGCATTCGCGACATCGAAGAATGGTATGTCTCTACCGCTCTCCGTGAGGAGCATGTCCACAAGATCTTTCAGAGGCAGTGCGAAGTCGGCCTGGCCAATGCCCGAAAATTGATCGGCCTGCTGGGCAACCGCGTGGATGTGGCGTTCGTAAGCGGCACGGATTTCGGAACCCAGCGCGGGCCGTTCCTCTCATGCGATGTCTACAGGCGGCTCTACAAGCCCTTCCACAAACAAATTAACGATCTTGTCCACCGCAAGAGCAAGTGGAAAACCTTCATGCACTCCTGCGGCGGGGTCTATCCGCTGATCGAAGAGTTTATTGATGCCGGCTTCGACATCCTCAATCCCGTGCAATGCTCGGCGGAAGGAATGAACCCTGCGAGACTCAAGAAGGAATTCGGCAGCCGGATCGTTTTCTGGGGCGGTGGCGTGGATACGCAGCACACGATGGCCTTCGGAACCCCCGAGCAGGTCTATCGCGAGGTGAGCGAGCGCATAGAAATCTTCAACGCCGACGGCGGCTTTGTCTTCGATGCGATTCATAATATCCAGGCGAATACCAGGGTGGAGAACCTGTTGGCTATGTTCAAGGCCATCTCGGGGAAACCCTGAACAGTGGACACCTCCACGGTGTGCAAAGAAGGCAGCGTGCTGGTGCGTCCGTCGGCACCCCACCTGTTTGGCTATCCGTCTATCGCAGCCTGCTCAATCTGGGTTACAGATGGCGTGCCTGTCGCCTGGGCATGGGGCCGGTGATTCGACGCGGCACTGGCGGCTCATCATCCAGATAAGGTCTGAGAAATGCCGGACGATCGCTGCGACCGGAACGCTGGTAATCGCGCCAGATGGCTTGGGCCACGGGCTTGGGTGGCCGGCCAAGCTCTTTGGTCAGGTGCTCGAAGAGCAACCCCGCCAGGTCCACCAGGGCGATGGCGTGGGCGCGGCCCGTACGGCTGAATAACCAGTCGCTTAGCGTCATAAGAGCCGCAAATGGCGACGCCACGCCGGCCGGAACGCCCGTCCATAATAACGGCAATGTCTCCCTGAAGTTGCCGCTGTTGGCGATCATGTCCCAGTAACGCCCCAGACGCCGCAAACGCTGCATCACCGGGAAATCGATCGCCTTGGTCTTCAGCACCTCATAAGGTGGATTGGGGCTGTAAACCATCTCCCATTCCCTGTCATGGCCGCTGATGGGCGCGCCGCGCAGGCGTTTGAGAATTCCCACCTGTATTTCCTGCGGCCCCAGGGCCAGCAGCCTGTCGAACCCCGCGGCGAAACTCTCCAGGTCCTCGCCCGGCAGGCCCACCACCAGGTCGGCATGCACATGCACGCCGGTCTGCTGACGCAGAAACCTCAGATTCTCCGCGACCTTGGTATTGTCCTGCCGCCGGCCGATGCGCCGGGCTACGGCTTCATTGAACGTCTGTACACCCGCCTCGAACTGCAAATGACCCGGCGGGAAACGGGCTATGGTCTGGCGCAGAGCCTCGGGCAGACAATCGGGGATAATCTCAAAATGCAGAAACAGCCCCGGGCACATACGCTGGAGGAAGAATTCCAGAATGGTTTGGCTGAGATTAACGTTGAGATTGAAAGTGCGGTCCACGAATTTAAATTGCCGCGCACCCCGGGCCAGCAAAGATTCCATGGCCGGCCTCCAATGATCCAACGGCACGTTGCGAACCGGAACATCCAGCGAAGAAAGACAAAACTCGCAGTGGAACGGGCAGCCCCGGGAGGCCTCAATATAGATAACCCGGCCTTCGATATCGCGCTGGTCGTAGAGATCGTAGGGCAAGGCGATGGCGGACGGCCCATCGAAGGCGGGCGGCTCGGCGGCAATGATCCTTGCCAATGGCGGACTGCCGGCCAGCAGTTGGCGGCACAGGCCAGCGAAGGCGGTGTCGGCTTCGCCGGTGATGACGTAATCGGCCAGGCGTGCGATTTCCTGCTCCTGGGTCTCGAAACTGACTTCCGGACCGCCGAGAACGATGATTACCTCGGACCGCACCCGCTTAAGATCCGCTACCACCTGGGTGGCCAGAGCCACATTCCAGATATATACGCCCATTCCCACAATGCGCGGACGGTGGACAAGGATGGCCTCGACCACGTCGGCCGAACGCTGATTCAAGTCAAATTCGATGATGGCGGCGCGCGATTTCAGCTCGCCGAGGTTGGCCAGCAGGTAGCGCAGGCCAAAGGCGGCGTGCGCATACCGCGCGTTAAGCGTGGTCAAGACGATATCGTCGGTTGCGATCATCCTTTCACAAACGCTTCAGTTTGCGGAACGCGAAAGCCGTCATGCGCAACAGCAGATACCCGTGGCGGAAGCGGCTGATATTAGTCCGTCCATAACGCCGTTCCCGGTAGCGGACGGGAATCTCGGCGATCTTGAGATTCAGCTTGGCGGCGCCAAACAGTAGATCGAAATCGCCGAAGGGATCGAAATCCCCAAAAAAGCTTCGCCCGGCGGCGATCTGCTGATAATGGCGCATCGAAAGCACCTTGGTGCCACAGAGCGTGTCCTTCAGGCGCTGGCTCATCAGGTAGGAAAGAGCCCAGGAGAAAAATTTATTACCCAGCATGTTCAAGGCGCGCATGGCTTCATGCTCCATAGGATAGACCAGACGCGATCCGTTGATGAATTCCCCTTTGCCGCGGGCCAGGGCGCAATAGAACTTGGCTAGGTCCTCCGGCGGCACGGTCAGATCGGCATCCAGGATCATGAGAATATCGTTGCTGGCATTGGCAAATCCCAGACGCACCGCGTCTCCCTTGCCTTTGCCCTCCTGGCGCAGCAGCTTGATATTCTTGCCGGGGAAATCAGCGATGACCTTCTCAATCTCCTCGATGGTGCCATCCGTGGAATGTCCATCGACAAAGATGAATTCCTGTCCGGCTCCAAAATCGGGCATGCGCTGGACCGCCCCGCGAATATTCCCCTTCTCGTTGCGGCAGGGAATCACTATCGAGGTTGAATATTGGCGCATTTGCGGCCGGGGCCTGGGTCGCAACACCAGGAAATGTGCCATGCACAACCGGTTTATGCCCGGAAGTTGCCCCAGGTAGCCATTGACCAACCGCGCCAGCAACGGCACGAACTTGGGCAGCAACAGCCGGCGTTCCCGGCGGACCAGCTCAAAATCGCACAGGGTTACGAAATCATCAATGTCCGAGGGGCTCAGCCAGTTCTGATGGGGCTGGGGTGTCTTCAGGCCCAGCCGTGCCGCCAGACGGAAGGCTGGTTCCCAGAGAATGCTGTGATAATTGATGACCAGGCGCGTTTCCTCGTGGCAGGCGCTGCGCAAATTGTCCAGGGCCGCCTCGATGTCCAGCAGACCACCCAGCAGATCGGATAGCACTATGAAATCGAATGTTTCGCCAAAGATGGTCCGCTCGATATCGGCGACGCAGAACTCCAGCCCTGCGGCATCGGCATTGGCCTGCCGGGCGACGGCGATCATGCCGGGACTGAAATCGATTCCCATGCCGCGCGAGGGGGCCAGTTGCTTCAGCAGCCATCCATCCCCACACCCGACCTCCAGCACGCGTTTGCCCGGGGGGATCAGAAACTGGAAATACCGGGCCAGTTCACGGTTGTAGTACCAGTTGCCCTGCCGCAGTTTCGCCCGCCGTGGGGCCAGGCCGTCATACAGGTCGATGATACTCCGCTTGGCCTCAGCATCCAGATCGCCGCGATGAGCCGGCGCAGGCTCCCCGGCCGCTATGGGCGGAGCCATCGCAGTATCCGTATCGGTTAATTGGCCAGTTACCTCATCCATTGGGTTGCAAATGAGAACAAACCTGTATTGCCCATCAATATGCACGCCATGATACGATCCAACGCGATTGCGGGCAAACGGGAAGAAGTCGCGGCGCGTCCCCGTTGAATTGGACTCAACCGTTTAATTCCACATCCGGCAAATTCTGGTGCCGGAACCGCGGACGCTGTATGATTGTGGCACCGTGTTCGTAGCGATCACGGAAAGACCTTCTTGTGGAGAATTGCCGATGAAAGCTTTCGCAGCAATCTTAGCATTAGTTTTTCTGGTCTTTCTGGCCGGCGGTGCCCTGGCCGCCGATCCTGCCGGGACTGTGATCCTCGATGAAAAGAGCCACTGGCAGGTCGAGCGGACCTGGGTTCCCGGCTTGGTCCAGATGGAGGATGGACGCCTGGTGCCGCTCATGCCCGGAGCAGGCCTCAAAGGGCCATCGCACAACCTGAGTTTTGCGCCGGATCCCACGCTCAAGTACGATCTGCCCCACTGGCCCCAATTGCCCGATAATTGGGCGGCCCCAGAGTTTAACGACTCGGGCTGGAACCTGAACCGCGGAGCGGTCACCAATAACGATTACTATATTATGCGCGCCCGTTTCACCCCGGGGTGGGACTTCAGCCTGGCGCGGATGCGGGGGCGATTCTTGGTCACCGACCCGGCCGCCGTGAAGGAGCTAACCCTTGACGTTTGCTACCAGGGCGGGCTGGTGGTCTACCTGAACGGCGCCGAGGTAGCTCGCGGGAATCTGCCGGAGGGCGCTATTTCCCCATCCACTGCGGCTGCGAATTACACGGCCGAAGACGGCCAGCGCAAAACCGAATGGGAACGCTGCGATAAAATGGACCGACGGCTGACCGGCGTGAAACTGCCGGCTGCCAAGCTCTTGCGCGGTGTAAACGTGCTGGCCATTGAGACCCACCGGTCCCCCATTCCGGAGAAGATGATCCGGAGCAGCAATAACTGGCTGCCTCTGGAAGTGTGCTCCATCCGGCTGTCAGCGACTTCCCCTGCCGGACTGGTCCCCAATGCCGGCAAACTCGCGGGACTGCACCTATGGGCCTGCGAACCGGCTCAGAGGGTGCAGGTTGACGATCTAGGCGACAGCAGCCGGGACGCCGGAGCGATTCGCATCGTGGCTTGCCGCAACGGTTCATTCTCCGGCCAGACGGTAATCTACAACGATAAACCGCTGGGCCAGGTCAACGGCGCTGTCGGCGAACTGCGCACCGCCGACGGGGCCGCGGCGCTGCCGGCCGGCGCTTGCCTGGTTCGCTATGCCCGCCCGGATCTGGACATCTCGTTTGATGGCCTGGAAGAGATCCCCCCGGCCACGGTCCCGCTGCGCTTCATCCAGCGCCGGCCGCACGAGCCCAAACAGGAATTTCTGGCCATCCAGCCAGTGTGGGTCACGGTCCGCGTGCCGGCCGACGCCAAGCCCGGCGAATACAAAGGCATTTTGCAGTTGAATATCGCTGGACAAAGCTCCGTCAAGGCGCCTCTGGAAGTCAAGGTCCACGACTTCGCCATGCCGGCCACCCGGGACTTCGCCACCTTCCTGGAGATGCAATTGTCGCCCGACACGCTGGCCCAGTACTACAAGGTTCCGATGTGGAGCCAGGAGCATTGGAAGCTGATCGAGCGTTCTTTTGAGTTGACCGCCCAGGCAGGAAGTAAACTGGTTTTCATCCCGCTCTTCGCCCGGGCTCGGTTCGGCAACGACAACGGCATGCTCTACTTTATCCGCAAGGGCGACGGATGGGATTACGATTTCTCGGTCATCGATCGCTACCTGGACCTGGCTCAGAAATACTTGGACCGCAACATGGTGGTCATTTGGCACGTGACCGAGCCCGCTCACGACGACAAGTACTGGAGCATCCGTTGGCATGGCAGCATGGAACCCCAGAAACATCCCCAGGTGACGGTGCGCGATCCCAATGACGGCAGCCTGAGTTTGTTCAAGGCCCCGCTTTTCGGCACTCCCGAGGCCAGAGTATTCTGGAAGCCGGTCTTCGACCGCATCCAGGACATGGTCCAGAAACGCGGGCTCTCCAAGCGCGCCCTTACCCTGGGGACCGAGCAGGACCTGGGGGTGAGCAATGCGTTTTTCGAGGACATGAAGGCGTTCGCCCCGGGTTTCAAGTGGTCGCGGTGCATGCACCCAGCCCCCCCCGAGAGCTTGAAATACGGCAACGGTATTGAACTTGGGTATACCAGCGATGTCTACGGGGGCGTGATGCATCACACCCCCGACCAGCAGCGCGACTACGGATGGAAGTGGCGGGACGATGAAACCCTCGGAGTGCATGCCCACTGGCCCCGTCAGGTCATGCCCGAGACCGCGCCACTGGGGATGATCGAGCACGTGATGGAAATGCATATCATCAGCAGCCCTTTTGGCACCAAAAAATATGCCTATGCGGGACTCTCCTATCAGGGCGCAGAGTTCTGGGTCATCCCCGGGGTGGCCTCGAAATCCTCCAACGGAACCGAGGGCACGCTCATCGACCGGTTCCCCGAATCCATCTGGGGTTCGATCTCCATCAGCAACGGCACGCGGTACTGGCTGGCGCCGGGTCCCAATGGCGCCATCTCCACAGCCCGTTTCGAGGTTCTGCGCGAAGGCATTGAGGACGCCAACGTGCGCGTCTTCCTGGAACGGGTGCTGACTAACCCGGCTCGCCGGGCATCTCTTGGCGAGGATTTGGCCAACAAGGCACAGGCGCTGCTCGATGAACGAGCCATCATGATTGCCAGCGGCGAGCACCGAAGCTGCTGGCAGGAATTGGACTCCGGCGTCGGAACGCGACGGGAAAAACTGCTGTCTATGGCCGCAATAGTCGCGGGCGCGATCAAGCCTTGAAACGGTATAATGCACGAGAGGGAACGTCGGCGATTCCCAGCGCCTTGAAATTGCCCGCAAATTGGAATCTGGCCGTGCCGTAGTAGTAAATACAGGCCCTCTTCCGCGATCACATCCCCGACCAGCATGGTCGTGTCGCTGCTATTCCCTAGTGATCGTAATCCGCAGGCCGGAATTATCCGACGTGGCCTTTACCACCCTGGATTTGCCGTTGCTTTGTCCCGGTCCCCTATCCGTCCTTAATTCGCCACCTGCTGAATCGTGTCTTCCAACTGCTGGAGGTTTACGGGTTTGGTCAGATGGCAGACGAAACCGCTTTCGTGGCTCCGGCGGATATCATCGTCGGAACCGAACCCGCTGAGGGCGATGCCCGGGATGGGGCGATCGGACCGGGCGGCGCGGAGTTGACGCATCAGTTCCCAGCCGCTGCCGTCGGGAAGACCGATGTCGCAAATCAAGAGGTCTAAATTATCGTTGGCGGCATCCACCGCGGCCCGCACCCCCGTAGCGGTCCGCACTTCGTGGCCGTCGTTGCGCAATAAGCGGGCCATGAGACGCATGGTATCCTCGTTGTCCTCGACCAGGAGGATACGGCGACCATGCCGGGCCTTGACAGCGCATGTCTGTGCCGGCGGAGTTGGTATGGTCCGGACTTCGGCTGGCGCGCCCACCGGCAAATCCACGATGAGAGTGGTCCCTTTGTTCTTACCTTCACTTTGGGCCGCGATAGCCCCGCCATGCATCTGCACCAGTGATTTGCAAATCGCCAATCCCAGTCCCAGGCCGCCAAACCGTCGGGACAAAGACTGTTCCCCCTGCTCGAAGGCCGTGAACAAACGCCCCATCACCTCCGGCTCTATGCCCACGCCAGTGTCGCTCACTTCGATACGCACGCAGTGGCAGCCGTTGCTCTGGAGTGGGGACTGCGCCTGGGCCAGTTCCACGTTGGACGAGCGGATGGTAATCGTGCCTCCGGCGGGAGTGAACTTCACGGCGTTGCCGATCAGGTTCCAGAATACCTGCTGGAGGCGGGACGGGTCGCCGTGCACTTCGTGCGGGTCGGCATCGAGCCGGCTGACAATCTGCAGGTGGCGGGTGGCCAGTTCCTCACGGTAGATATCCAGTGCCTGCAGCAGGACGGCATGGGCATCCACGGGCTGGAAATTCAGCTTGAGTTTGCCGGTGGAGATGCGAGTCATGTCCAGCAAGTCGTCTATAAGAGTGGCTTCTAATTCTACGTTGCGCCGAATCATGTCCACCAGACCTTGAACGCTGGCGGGTATCTGGTGGTTGCGTTTGAGAAGTCCGGCGGCGGCAAGGACAGGGGTGAGCGGCGTGCGCAACTCGTGGCTGAGGATGGCCAGGAACTGGTCCTTGCGGCGATTGGCGGTTTCGGCCTCGGCCCGAGCCCGCTGCTCGCGGACCAGTAGGTCGTCGTGTTCCTGCTCGGCCAGTTTGCGTTCGGTGATGTCGAGGGTCACGCCGAGCAGGTGGGTGGCCTTGCCAGATTCATCGCGCACGACATCGCCCTGTCCGGACATCCAACGGACCGACTCGTCCGGCCGGACAACGCGGTACTCGCTGCTATAGGGAAGTCCGGCATCGATAGCCTGCTGCACGGCTTGCGCCAGGGCCTGACGATCATCAGGATGGACCCGTTCAAGAAACGCCTCATGGGTCCGCGGAAAAGAGCCCGGGGAAAAACCAAAAAGAGCCTCTTCGTTCTCCGACCAGATATCCTTGCCGGTCGCCAGATCGCGTTCCCAGGTGCCCATGCGGGCGGCGTTCAGGGCTAGGCGCAGACGGCGATGACTTTCCAATAACGCCTTTTTGCCGATTGCCTGCTCGTGAACCATGACCTGCTGTAAGTCCCGACGTCGCAGTATCCCCACCAACGCCCCCATTGTGGGAGCCACGACAACGAACACCAACGTGCGCAACAGACTATCGCGAGTAAGCACAAGGTGGTCGGCGGGCATCAGAAATGCGAAAAAGATAAAAATCACGGCCAACACGGCATTGATAAGCCCGCTGACCACGCCGCCGATGAATCCACCGATGACCACGGCCAGCAGCAGAACGGATGACGGATGCCGCAGTGGTATCGAAAGGTAGGCCAGCACATCCATCACCGCTATCGCCACCCACATGGGAATAGTGCCTATCATTACCTTAGGCCATGCATTGGCGGAAAACCGAGCGGCGTGAGATTGGTCGCACCCTGATTGCTGCATCTGCAAGATCAGCTAAGCTTTGACATAAAATGAAGATCACTCTGCATTAACACGCTGTCTGGAGGCTCATTCTATGATGGGCCCGGTTGACTGCGAACGGCAAAAAATCTTGGTACATTCATAACCTAATGTCGCCAGCTAGTTTATTGACATAAGTATTTATTTTACAGGCTGTTACAAACACATAGAGCGCCAGAAGCTGAAGATCATGCCCCCGTATCATCACGATTAGCCTGATAACTACAGCCGGAAACGACCCGGCGCATTTCACGGTTTTGTCGCTGGCGCGTGGGCCGTAGCGGAGACTGGGTTTAGAGAAATGATGCGGCGCTGGCCGCTATCGCTGAACCATTCGCCTTCAACGCGATCGCCCACATTGACGGCGGCGATGGCCCTGGTCATGGCTCTATCCAGTTCTTTCTTGGTGCCGGCGACTTCCTGGGGAAGGAAACGCTGCTCCTGGCCGCCGTCCAGTTTTATAGTTACGGAGGTCTTGTCCCTAGCGGTGACCCGGCCGGCAAGGGCGCCGCCTTCAAATCCCGGTCGAGTCGTAGCCTGCGGAGAGAGCCCGACGACGCGCAAGGTGGCGACGCGCACGTGGTCATCCTGGGTCGAGCGGAGTTCCACGCGGTCGCCCACCATTCGCCTGGCGATGGCTGCGGTCATTTCCTTGTCCAGGCCGTCGCTGCGCCAATAGGGGCTGTAGCGCTCTGTCTTGCCCGTATCATCCTGGACTTCGATCCAGATCCACTTGCCGGGCGTGGCAGACAGGTCAGTCACGGTGCCGGTTATCAACCCGGCGCCGCTGCCGGCGGCGGCGATGATGAACACTTTGTTGGCGAAACGGTGGTCATGCCAAGGAATCCAGGTGAGTTGCACTTCGGTGCCGACCATCAGGCTCTTGATGAAATCCATCGCCTTGGCGTCGAACTTGGCGCCGTCGGGAATAATAAGGTAGCGCACCGGTTGCTTTTCGCCATCGGCCAGGACATCCATGGTGGTTTCGCTTCTGGCCACGATGGTGCCATCGACGGTTCGGTCGCTCGCGTTCTGGGCCAGGAGCCGAACCGTCGAGCTCGAGAAAAGAATGGAAGCCAACACGATAGGGACAAGCTTTGTTGCCATGCCGATCTCCTTGGCGGTTGGGCGGTCCGGCAATACAGTGGCATTGTAACGTCGCGGCAGCGAAAGAAAGAGAAAAACTGGCCATAAATAATCCTCCTCCTCATATTCCGCTAAGGTTGGCTGGTTATGCTGGAGTGTGATGGACACCCACAAGTCGGGCAGCGCGGCAACATCGCCTGCTTAGACAAAGCAACCAGAAATTCGCTACGGACCGGCGTCGGTCCGGAATTTTTGGCCGTAGTGGACACATTGCAGGAGAATATCATGAAAAACTGGCTCATCGGCACATTGATGGGTACCGCGATCACCCTTACCGCAACAGCTTTGATGGCACAGCCCTCGGGCGGCCCAAGCACGCGTCCCGGCGGACGCCCGCCTGGTCCTCCGCCAAATGGGCAGGTTGGTCAGCAGCCTGGTGGAGCGGGACAGCAAGGCCAACCCCCACAGGGTGGAGCAAATCAGCAACCAGGTGGCGGGCAAGGCCAGGGACCCGAAGGCGGACATGGTGGCCCCGGCGGGTTCCATCTGATTCCACGCTTTGCGGTGGAGAAATTGAACCTCACCGAAGAGCAACAGCAGGCCATTGCAGCCTTGGAGAAGGATACCAAGGCTAAACTCGCTGCGATACTGACCGCCGACCAGATGAAGACACTGGAATCGGCTCGCCCGCAGCGTCCGGGCGGTCAGGGCGGCCCCGGCGAACAGGGCGGTGGCCCGGGTAACGGTGGTCCGGGCAGCGGTGGCGGTGCCAGCACCGGCGGCCCCGGCGGTGGCGGAACGGGCGGACAAGGCGGTAACCAAGGGCAGAATCGCCCGCAACGTCCGCCTCAAAATTGACCAACTCATGTCCTTATGGCCGTGTGCGTGGAGTTCTACGATGAACTTCACGCACACGGCAATTTAGAATCTATCTCAGAACCCAATGGCCCCGCGACGATGCATATTTCGCCTGCAATCAAGGAGCGACGACGAGGCGTATCAATGGAGAGATACGGCGAGGAGAAACGACGACGAGTGCGGGCGAAAGATGCATCGCCCGGAGAGTGGGCCGGGAATGGCCCATCGCGGAGTCATTGGGTTCTGAGATAGATTCTTAATAGCCGCCTAAGCAAACTGTCGGCGGCTACGCCTATCTCTTGTTCCCGCACGGGAGGTGTCTCATGATGAAGGTGCAGCACAAACGGATCATCGGGATACTGTCCGTCATCCTCTCCACCGTTACCTGGGCAAGAGCCGGCGCCTACACGGTTGTCGACACCGGTCAAACCAAGTGCTACGACATGCCGCTTCGGGGTTCGGGCAATGCCGGTCCGGGCCCCAGGGGGCGCGGTGGACCCGGAAGTCGCGACCTCTGGGACGTCACCCTCGGTGACACGCAATATCAATGGTTCAAGAAAACCCTTGAAGAGAGCAAGACAAAATACCAATTTGTTTTCACTCATCATATTCTCGGCACGGGCCGCGGCGCTGTTGAAAATTCCGATGTATTTGAGTGGGGCGGCAAGAACCGGCGCGGCGATTGGGAATTCGATCAGAAACGCCCAGGATGGCAATTGCCGATTCATCAACTAATGGTGAAACACGGCATCACTATTTTTTCCAAGGGACACAACCACCTGTTTGCCCGTCAGGAGCGGGATGGGATCGTCTATCAGGAACTGCCGATGCCTGCCGATCCCAGCTACACCACCCAATTTGAGAACCAGTACCGGTCAGGCGTAAAATTGCCCAATTCCGGGCATGTGCGCGTTGCCGTATCACCTGACCAGGTAAAGGTTGACTACGTCCGTTCTTATTTGTCCAAAGACGAGAATGACCAACGCAAGAACGGTGACGTGGCCCACAGTTACACGATTAAACTGAAAAACGGAAAACCAGAAATAGAGAACGCGAATCCATCTACGAATGCAGCTACTACCTTAAAGTGACGGCCCAAGAAAACATACGGTTGCCGCGCCCCGCAAGGCAACGTCGCCCGCATCAACAACTTTGCAAGATGTACGAGAACTGCGGAACTGACTCCAAGGAGAAATGATATGAAGTTGTCCACGCATTGTGGGATCATCGCGTTGCTGCAACTTCTGGTGTTCTCCTCTGCAGCACACCCGGCAGGCCAATCCACCACTTTGCCATATTGCGTCGTCGGAACCGGCCAGACCAAGTGCTACGACAACCGAAACGAGATTGCCCCACCAAAACTCGGCCAGCCGTTTTACGGCCAGGACGGTAACTTCCCAGGCCACCTGGCCAGTTACACACTTAGCGCTGATGGTTTGACAGTCCATGACAACAACACTGGTTTGACCTGGCAGCGTAGCCCGGACACCAACAACGACGGCATCCTTGACCGCAAGGACAAGCTGACCCTCGCCCAAGCCCAGGCACTGCCGGCCAAACTCAACGCCGCGAAGTTCGGCGGGTTCGATGACTGGCGCTTGCCCTCCATTAAAGAGCTTTATTCCCTGTTTGACTGCCGCGGCACGGATCCCAGCGGATTCCAAGGCACGGACACCTCGCAATTGAAGCCGTTCATCGACACCAAGTTCTTCAAGTTCGTCTACGGCGATACGCGCACCGGAGAGCGCATTATCGACTCCCAATACGCATCGAGCACCAAGTACGTCGGCAAGTCCCCCCGCGCCGGCGGCGGCGACAAACTGTTTGGTGTGAATTTCGCCGATGGCCGGATCAAGGGCTATGACCTGCAGATGCCGGGCGGCAACAGCGAAAAGACTTTCTTTGTAATTTGCGCGCGGGGCAACCCCGCGTACGGCAAGAACGACTTTCATGACAATACCGATGGCACCATCACCGACCGGGCCACCGGCCTGATGTGGTCCAAGAGCGACAGTGGCAAGGGTACGAACTGGCAGGACGCCCTGGCCTGGGTGCAGAAAAAGAACGTGGAGAAGTTCCTCGGCCACGACGACTGGCGCTTGCCCAGCACCAAGGAATTGCAGAGCATCGTGGACTATTCGCGTTCGCCAGATACGAGCAATTCGCCGGCCATAGACCCGGTATTCGATTGCACGCCGATCGCCAACGGCGTCAAGCAAAACGACTACGCCTACTACTGGACGGCAACGACCCACGGCGGCTTCATGGGCGGCGGCGCGGCGATGTACATCGCGTTCGGTCGGGCGGCGGGCTGGATGTCGGCGCATGCCCTGGCCGGCGGAGCACCGGACCGCCGCGGCGGCCCGGGATTCGGCCCGCCCGGCCCAGGCGGTCCACCGCCCGGC
>Ga0316217_10002674_pt1 | contig 21190 bp, 21 predicted proteins | sample 1anoAmetaG_FD_203633 | JGI IMG/M metagenome (GOLD analysis project Ga0316217, IMG submission 203633) | Freshwater microbial communities from Trout Bog Lake, Wisconsin, USA - 1anoA | ecosystem: Environmental > Aquatic > Freshwater > Lake > Hypolimnion/Profundal zone | place: USA: Wisconsin...
GCGGGCAGCGGCTGCTTCGTCTGGATTCCCATGGGCCCACCTCCGAGAACCCATGAGCCTACCGGCCTTCACGTCGTCAGTTCACGCACGCCAACCGGTGGGACACAGAATACCGGGACCATGGGCGCGGCGTTGAAGTCTGGCTGTTTGCCGACCGTATGGAAATCCGGAGCCCGGGGGATCTTCTGCCCTCGATGACCCTGGAAACGCTTCGTGCCCGCCGCCGGGCCCATGCCAGCCGCAATCCGCGCGTCACCCGGGTTCTGGCGGAACTGGGCCTGATGCGGGAGCAGGGCGAGGGTATGCCCCGCATTTTTGATGAAATGGAGAAGTCATGGCTACCCATGCCGGAACTGGGCCTCGAAGGCGGGGTTTTCGTGATGACGCTCCGAAACACACCAGTCTTCGCGGGTGGACGGCCTGAGTGGATCTCCTTCATTCGCCGCCTTCCCTTGAACATCCGGCAACAGCGCATTCTGGCCAAGAACGAAGGTGGGGCCTTCGGGAGCGGAGAATACCAGGCCCTGAACGATGTCGACCGCGACCAGGCTTACCGGGAGTTGCGCGCCATGGTCGACGCCGGCTTCCTGGAGGCCCCCGACCACCCAGGGCCCGGCGGCCTGTACCGGGTCAGGGTCGCCCTGGATGTCCCAGGCCCTCAGACTGGCGGTACCCGCATGGACCCCGGGCAAACCTTCCGGCTTCGCATGGAGGCGCAAGGGTTCGTGAAGAATCAGGACTATCAGGACTGCTTCGGAGTGTCTCCTTCCACCGCGAAAAGAGCCTTGGCTGCCTTGGTGAAAGAGGAAACCCTGGTCCGGGACGGCGATTCCCGGGGGCGCTACCTGCCCGGGCCTAAGTGGTCCGATTGGAGCATGGCGCGCCATTGACCCATCTTCAGGGGTCATTCTGAGTCCGGTATCGGTCATCTTGACCGTAAAGATACGAAAAGCATGTAGATACCTTTGCGCAATTCCAGGGCCATTGACCCATCGACGGTTTGCCTGCTGGCTTGGCGGCATGAGGCAGGCTCCCATGTGTGCCCTCCATGTGCAGGGATGGCTGTGGCAGGGAAGTGCCTGAACCAAGGGGCGCCTGGAGCCAGTGACGTCCGGTCCGGTGCGGACATTCCCTGGTCCCAATGTCGGCGAGAGGCCCGAATCAGGGGCGAACCATGGGGCGAACCACATTCTTAACCTTTCGACATTTCAGGGCACTTATGGACACATCAAGAAACACTTCGGCACCGTTCGCACTTCTCAAAGCTGAGTGTAAGTGTTGGGAAAAAACGCTATTTAGTTCATTGACATGGCTTTGGTTCAAAATATCGCTCGAACTTGATCATGTCTAATAGTTCATGTAAACAATTGAAAATATTATTGTTAAGTTTTAAAACTGGTAATTTTCAACATTTGTTGAGTAATTTACTGAATGAGAAGACGAGGTGTCGACGTCGGCATCAGTTTTTTGACTGTCTGGAAGTGTTTCCGGTGGGGTGTTGCTGGGTGTGTCCATCGGAACATGATCCGATAAAATCCAGGTCTTGTCCTGACCTTGGCAGTGGCCTTCCGCGTGAGCTGATCCGATGACTTCCTTCATGCACTTCCTTGGGACCGCCTATTGGGTGGGCCAGCCGGAAGGGCTTCATTGGAATCCCGGTCGTTGCAGGCGGGGCAGGGGCATGGTGAGGTTACGGTTATAATTAATAGGCTTGTAGAAAAATTCGACCTGCTCGGCAACAGCCTGGGCGATCGGCACCCCAGAGGTTCAAGCAAAAAGTCTGTAGCTTTAGGCAATCATCCCAGGGTGCCGTTCCCTAAACTTCAGGACAGCCCGGCGATGCACCCGGCGGTTTCGGGTGGGCAGGGTCCACGAGCAAAGTTTGGCCTGCAATCGGGGCGAGGCGTGGGTTGCCGGCCCCATGGGAAGCCCGCCCACCTCATCAATCAAGGAGAACCTATGACAACGAGTGTGCTTGGCTATGCCACAAAGTCCGCCAAGGAGGACCTGGCCCCCTTCCGTTTCGAGCGCCGCGACCCGCGGCCTGACGATGTGGTGATCGAGATCCTGTTCTGCGGAGTGTGCCACTCCGATCTGCACAATGCCCGGAATGATTGGGGCCGGACCGCCTATCCGATCGTCCCCGGCCACGAGATCATCGGCCGCGTGGTCGAGGTGGGCAAGGATGTGACCCGGTTCAAGGCCGGCGACCACGTGGGTGTCGGCTGCCTGGTGGATTCCTGCCGCCAGTGCGAAACCTGCGAATCCGGCGAGGAGCAGTACTGCGACGGCGCCGTCTACACCTATGGCGGGAAGGACCGCCACGACCACACGAAGACCCAGGGCGGGTATTCGGAAAAGATCGTCGTTTCCGACCCGTTCGTCCTGCGCATCCCCGATGGGCTGGACCTGAAGGGCGCCGCGCCGCTCCTGTGCGCCGGCATCACCACCTGGTCGCCCCTGCGCCACTGGAAGGCGGGCCAGGGCAGCCGGGTCGCCGTGGTGGGCCTGGGCGGCCTGGGCCACATGGGCCTTAAGCTGGCCAAGGCCCTGGGCGCCGAAGTCACCCTGTTCACCCGCTCCAAAGGCAAGGAGCAGGACGCCCGCCGCCTTGGGGCTGATCACATCGTGCTCTCCAGCGACCCGGCGCAGATGGCCGCCGCCAGCGGCCGGTTCAACCTGATCATCGATACCGTGCCCTACATCCATGACCTGAACCCCTACATGCCGACCCTGGCCAAGGACGGCACCCTGGTCCTGGTGGGCTACCTGGGAGCCCTGGACCCGTTCCTGAACACCACCTCCATGGTGCTGCGGCGGAAATCCGTCGCGGGCTCGCTCATCGGCGGCATCAAGGAGACCCAGGAACTCCTGGATTTCTGCGGCCAGCACGGCATCACGTCGGATGTCGAGGTGATCCCCATGCAGGACATCAACGCGGCCTATGAACGGATGCTGAAGAGCGACGTCAAGTACCGCTTCGTCATCGACATGGCCACCCTGAAGGCCAAGTAACCCCCTTCCAACCAACTGAAAAGGCACCCACCATGGACATCAAACGCTGCGGCACCCAACCTTCCGCCCAAGGGCCGGAAGACTACTTCACCGGAAAGGTCCGGGTCGATCCCCTGTTCCTGCCCAACGAGACCGTCCAGAACTTCGGCGCCCGGGTCACCTTCGAGCCGGGAGCCCGGACCGCCTGGCACACCCATCCCCTGGGCCAGACCCTGGTCATCACCGAAGGCTGTGGCCGGGTGCAACGCTGGGGCGGTCCCATCGAGGAGATCCGGCCCGGCGACGTGGTCTGGTTCCCGGCTGGCGAGAAGCACTGGCACGGCGCCGCCCCGGCCACGGCCATGACCCACATCGCCATCTGCGGGGAACAGAATGGCAAGTCCGCCGACTGGATGGAGAAGGTCAGCGACGGTCAGTACCTCGCCACCAGCGTCAACAGCTGATCAGGAGAAGCCACGATGGCACAACGCACATGGTTCATTACCGGCGTCAGCAGCGGCTTCGGCCGTGAACTGGCCGGACAGATCCTCCAGCAGGGCGACCGCCTGGTCGGGACTGTCCGCAGCACCAGCAAGGTCGCCGACCTGATGGCGAGGTATCCGGAGACCTTCCGGGCCGAACGGCTCGACGTCACCGACACCGCGGCCATCCGCGAGGTCGTCGGGCGCGCCTTCGCCAGCCTCGGCCGCATCGACGTCATCATCAGCAACGCCGGCTACGGGCTGTTCGGCGCGGCGGAGGAGCTCAGCGATCGCCAGATCGACCAGATCATCGCCACCAACCTGGTCGGCTCGATCCAGCTCATCCGGGCCGCGCTGCCCCACCTGCGCAGCCAGGGCGGCGGACGGATCATCCAGATCTCCACCTACGGCGGCCAGGTCGCCTTCCCCGGGAACTCGATGTACCACGCCACCAAGTGGGGCATCGAAGGCTTCGCGGAAGCGGTCGCCCAGGAGGTCGCTCCCTTCGGCATCGGGGTGACCATCATCGAGCCCGGCGGGGCGCGCACCGAGTTCCGCTACGGCAGCGCCCAGGTGGCCGAGCCCATGGCAGTCTACGCCGGCAACCCGGCGCATGCCTTCCAGCGCATGCTGGATCCCAATAACGGCCTGGCGCCCGGCGATCCGGCCCGCATGGCTCAACGCATCATCGAGAGCGTCGAGCTGACGCCCGCCCCCTTGCGCATGGTGCTCGGGTCGGTGGCCCTGGAGAGCACTCTCACGACCTTGCGCAAACGGATCAAGGGATTTGAAACGCAGGTCGAACTTGCCGCATCGACTGACTTCCCAGCCGGTGAGTGACGTTCAAAGAAAGGCGGATGAACCCGTGCCAGCAACCCGAACCCTGATCGCCTACTTCTCGCGCAAGGGCAACAACTACGTAAACGGCAACATTGTGGACCTGCCGGTCGGCAACACCGAAGTGGCCGCGAAGATGATCCAGGCCCTGGCCGGCGGCGACCTGTTTCACATCGACACAGTCAAGGCCTACCCCTCGGACTACACCAAGGCCACAGAGGTCGCCCAGCGGGAGCTGAGCTTGAACGCGCGGCCGGCGCTTGCCGCCCAGATGGACAACCTGGGCGGCTGCGACCTGGTCTTCCTCGGCTACCCCAACTGGTGGGGCACCATGCCGATGGCGGTATGGACCTTCCTGGAAGCCCACGACTTCAAGGGGAAGACCATCCTGCCGTTCTGCACCCATGAAGGCAGCGGGCTGGGCCAGAGCGAGCGGGACATCCGGAAGCTCTGCCCCGGCGCCCGGGTCCTGCCGGGACTCGCGATCCGGGGCGGGAGCGTGGCAAAGGCGGAAAAGGCCGTCGCCGCCTGGCTGAAACAATCCCATGTGCCCGCCTGACGGGCCTCATCCCATAGGAAAACCGAAACCATGAGCATCACCGAAGCAGCCAACCAGAATCACGAAAAATGGTTTCCCGGCCACAAGTCGACCTTGAAGGTCACCGACCCGGAATTCATCGAGCTGTTCGACAACTTCGCCTTCGATGAGGTGCTTGCCCACAGCGACCTCGACGACCGCACCCGGCTGATGATGATCCTCGCCGCCCTCATCGCGGCCCAGGCGCTGGGCGAATACAAGGTCATCGTCGGCGCCGCGCTGAACCTCGGCGTCACCCCGGTGGAGGTCAAGGAGATCGTCTACCAGGCCGTGCCCTACTGCGGCATCGGCAAGGTGTTCGACTTCCTGCACGCCACCAACGAGATCCTGGCCGGCCGCGGCGCGGCCCTGCCCCTGGAAGGCCAGTCCACCACCACGCCCGCCACCCGGTACGAGGCGGGACTGGCCCTGTCCAAGTCGATCTTCGGGGACATGATCGACACCATGTACCTGCAATCGCCGGCGGACCAGCAGCACATCAACCGTTACCTGTCCGGCAACTGCTTCGGCGACACCTACACGCGGACCGGGCTTGAGGTGAAGACCCGCGAACTGCTGACCTTCTCCATGCTCCTGGCCCTGGGCGGATGCGAACCACAGCTGAAGGGGCATATCCAGGGCAACCTCAAAGTCGGCAACGGCCGTGCAACCATGATGGCGGTCATCACCCAGCTCCTGCCCTTCGTGGGCTACCCGAGGACCCTCAACGCGATGCGCTGCCTGAATGAGGTCGTGCCGGAATCCGGACAGGAGGGATGAACATGAAACCGTTGATAACTGATCATAATTCAATCCTTAACCAGTGAAGCGGGAGGCCCCATGGTCCAGGAACGCTCCAACCTCCATCTCAATGTTCCAGACCCCGCCCAGGGCGGCCTGGCCCGTCTGGCCGAGCTGATCCGGGCCCACGCGCCCTACGATGGCCATTTCAACCTGCGCCTGCCCGGTTTGGAGGTGATCCGGGCCTCGAAGCCAAACCAGGAGCGGATCCACGGCATCGTGCGGCCCGCCCTGTGCGTCGTCGCCCAGGGCGCCAAGACGGTCTTCCTGGGGGACGAGACGCTCGCCTACGACGCCTCGCGCATGCTGGTCTTCTCGGTGGACATGCCGGTGTCCGGCCAGATCACCCAGGCCAGTCCCGCGGAACCGTTCCTGTGCCTGAAGGTGGAACTGGACCCGGCCCGGATCGCCGACCTGGTCCTGAAGGTCTACCCCAACGGCCTGCCCCAGTCCCAGAAGAACCTGGCCATCTTCGCGGCCCCCTCCGAGCCCGCCATCATCCAGGCCGCCGTCCGGCTGGTGGATCTGATGGCCCAGGCCGAGGACGCGGAACTGATCGCCCCCCTGGTGCTGGACGAGATCCTGATCCGCCTGTTGCGCAGCCCGATCGGCGCCAGGGTGGCCCAGATCGGCCGGGAGGACTCCCGGCTGCAGCGGGTCGCCCAGGCCCTTTCCTGGGTTCGCGCCAATTACGACCGGCCCCTGGATGTGGAGCGCCTGGCCGCCAGGGTGCACATGAGCGTGTCCAACTTCCACCAGCAGTTCAAGGCGGTCACCTCCATGAGCCCCCTGCAGTTCCAGAAGGTGCTGCGGCTTCACGAGGCGCGCAGGCTGATGCTGTCCCGGATGATGGACGCGGGCTCGGCCTGCCGGCAGGTGGGCTATCTCAGCGCCTCCCAGTTCAGCCGCGAATACGGGCGTTTTTTCGGCAGCGCGCCGATGAAGGATATCACCAGGCTGCGGGAATCCGGCATGGCCGCGACCGCCGCCGAGGTGTAACAAAAGGAGAAAAGTATGCAGAAACGCAAATTAGGCAACAGCAACCTGGAAGTATCCGCCCTTGGGCTCGGCTGCATGGGCATGAGCTTCGGCTTCGGCCCCGCCAAGGACAAGCAGGAGATGATCACCCTGATCCGCGCGGCCGTGGACCAGGGGGTGACGTTCTTCGACACCGCCGAACTCTATGGGCCGTACGTCAATGAGGAACTGGTGGGCGAGGCCCTGGCACCGGTCCGCGACCAGGTGGTGATCGCCACCAAGTTCGGTTTCGCGCCGGGTGTGGACGACCCCACCAGGCTCACGGTCACCACCAGCCGGCCGGAGCACATCAAACGGGTCGTGGAGGGCTCGCTCAAACGGCTCAGGACCGGCACCATCGACCTCTACTACCAGCACCGGGTCGATCCCGCAGTGCCCATCGAGGACGTGGCGGGCGCCGTCAAGGACCTGATCCAGCAGGGCAAGGTGAAGTGCTTCGGCCTCTCCGAGGCGGCGGTACGGACCATCCGCCGCGCCCATGCGGTGCAGCCGGTCACTGCCGTCCAGAGCGAATACTCCCTCTGGTGGCGGCGCCCGGAGGAGGAACTGCTGCCCGCCCTGGAGGAGCTGGGGATCGGCTTCGTACCCTTCAGCCCGCTCGGCAAGGGCTTCCTCACCGGCAAGATCGACGAGACCACCCAGTTCGCCAAGGGCGACATCCGCACCATCGTGCCCCGCTTCACCGCGGAGAACCGCAAGGCCAACCAGACCCTGGTGGAGCTGCTGGGAAAGGTGGCGACGGAGAAGCAGGCGACCCCGGCGCAGGTCGCCCTGGCCTGGCTGCTGGCCCAGAAGCCTTGGATCGTGCCCATCCCAGGCACCACCAGACTGGCGCGGCTGGAGGAGAACCTGGGGGCGGTCCATCTGGACCTCTCCGCCGAGGAACTCCGCGCCATCGACGCCGCAGCCTCCCGGATCCCGGTCCAAGGCGACCGTTATACGCCAGAGCTGGAGAAGCGGACCAACATCTGAGCTTCACGAATTCGAATGAAAACCAATCTTGGAAAGGAGGCAGCCATGCCCAACGTCATTGTCGTCATAGGTGCCGGATCGATCGGCCAGGCCATTGCCCGGCGCGTCAGCGCAGGCAAGCAGGTCCTGCTGGCCGATCTGCGCCAGGAGAACGCCGATGCCGCCGCGAAAATCCTCGGCGACGCCGGCTTCGAGGTCAGCACCGCCATCGTCGACGTCGCCTCCCGCGCGTCGGTCCATGCCCTTGTCGAGACGGCCACAAGGATCGGCACCGTGACCGGCGTCATCCATGCGGCCGGCCTCTCTCCCAGCCAGGCCTCGCCGGCCGCGATCCTGAAGGTCGATCTGTACGGCACCGCGCTCGTGCTGGAGGAATTCGGCAACGTCATCGCGCCAGGAGGAGCGGGCGTCGTCATCGCTTCGCAATCGGGGCACCGGCTCCCGGCGCTGACCCCCGAACAGGACAAGGCGCTGGCCACCACCCCTACCGATGAGCTGCTCGGCCTGCCGATACTCCAGCCGGACCAGGTGACGGATCCGCTCCATGCCTACCAGGTTTCCAAGCGCGGCAACTCGCTGCGGGTTATGGCCGAGGCGGTGCGCTGGGGCAAACGCGGTGCCCGGGTCAACACCATCAGCCCCGGCATCATCTTCACGCCGCTGGCCAAGGACGAATTGACCGGCCCCCGCGGCGCAGGCTACCGGCGAATGATCGACTTGTCCCCCGCCGGGCGGGGCGGCACCCCGGACGAGGTTGGGGTTGTTGGCGCGCTTCTGATGGGCCCGGACGGCGGGTTCATCACCGGCAGCGATTTCCTCATGGACGGTGGCGTCACGGCGGCCTACTGGTACGGAGACCTCGCTCCGAAATAAGCCAGCACGTCCCATCCACCTGGACCAAGGCCTTTCGAGCCCTGCCAGCGCATGCGCTGACAGGGCTGTCCGATTCATGCCCAGCTCAGGGCCGGGCCACCTCGTAGCGGATCCAAAGCCCATCGTTAGCGCGCCGTTCCACCGATTTGAGCTTGAGCGGCACGGCTGCTCCAAGCTTCGGACTGACGCCGTCGAACACGGTCGGGATGCCGGGCCGGCCGTCGATGCCCGGAACCAGGAGAATGCTCACCTCATCGACCAGGCCGGCTTCCAGGAAGGCCCCGTTGATGTGGCCGCCGCCCTCCAGAAGCAGGGTGTGAATCCCGAAGTGCTCCCCAAGCCGGTCCAGGGCTTCCGCCAGGTCCACCGAGGAGGCTCCGGCCACCACATAGGAAATGCCCTTCTCCCGCAGCATGGCCAGGTAATCCTCCGGCACCCCTTCGCTCACCACGCAGATGAGGTGCTCCCCATCCAGGTCGCCGCCGGCCCAGCGCAGCTTCCCGACCGTATCCACCGAGATGGCGTAGGACTCCGCCCGGCGCGCCACGTGCACCGGGCGGGGCCCAGCCGGCTTGCCGGTGGCCGAAACGAACGGTCCGGCCTCGGCGAAGTGCTGCTGCATGGTGGTCCGCCCGCAGATCCAGGCATCCCCGCCGAGCAGGGCCCCGGTAGCCTCGTACTCCCCAGGGAGCATCACGGCCCGAAGTGCTTCGCCGTCGATTCTGCCATCCAGCGAGGAAAGCATGTGACAAATGACATACGGTTTCATTTTCCCACCCTGACGGTCTGCAGCCACTGTGATACCTCATGATGCGCATTGTCCGCATCTCGGCCCCATACGGCAAGGCCCTCCAGCAGGGTGGCCTTTGGGCAGAGCGTTCTTATGTCCGACAGGGTCTGGCCGAATTGGCTCCCCTGGTGGGTGCAGAAGGGGACGATGGTCTTGCCGGCGAAGGCATGTTCCGTCAGGAAGGCTGTGATGGGGGGAGGGATCCTGGCCCACCAGATCGGGTAGCCGATGAAGACCACCCGGTAGGAATCGAAGTTCGGGACCTTGCCTTTCAGGGCCGGCCTGAAGCCGGATTCCTGTTCCCGGCTGGCCTGGGCTTTCACCGCTTCATAATCGCTGGGATAGGGGACAACGGTCTGGATTTCGAAGAGGTCGCCCCCGACCTCAGCATGGATCATGGCGGCGATCTTTCGAGTGTTGCCCGTGCGCGAGAAGTAGGCGACCAGCACTTTGCCTTCAGCCACAACGGGCTTTGGGGCCTGGGCATGAGCCCAGGGCCCCAGAAGGGCCATCAGCAAAAGAATGAAATACTTCTTGCACATGCTTACTCCTTCGCTGCATCAGGCGCCGGCATCGCCTCCGACCCGGCCCCGGCTTGTGGCATGAACCCGAAGGCCGGGAACAAGCATCAGGACAGCAGACCCTCTGCCTCACTATTGGAAGTTTAAGGAAGATACGGAGCCGTCGTTGTCCAGGAACTCCCGATTTTTTGCCTAATCCTCGCCCGGGACCTCGTCGTAGACCTGCGATAGTCGGCCTCAATGGCTCGCTGGCAATAAGCGGCTCGCTCGCCAGCGGCCTGGCGCCTGGCCTTCCCACCCGCGGAAGGCCCTCGCGAACGAATTCGCGTCCCCGAAACCAAGCAGGTATGCCGCTTCGTTCAACTCGAGGTCCGAATTCCCGAGATAGTACCGGGCCAACCGGTGGCGGGCATCATCGAGGACGTGCTGGAATCGCGCGCCAGCTTCCTGCAGGCGGCGCTGCAGGGTCCGCGGACTCATGTGCAAGTCGTCAGCGATACTCTCGATCGTCGGGCGGCGCCCGGTGAGGTTCTGCTGGATGGATCCGCGCACGAGTTCAACGAAGCTGCTTTCCCGGTCTTCGGGTTGATGCATCAGCCCATGGTCCGGCAAATGGCGGATCCTGTATTGCTCCAGGCAGCTCATGATGGCTGTGCCATGGGCACCTATCCCCATCGCCAATGCTCTGGGGGTCGCGATCAGATGGAGGCTGGCGAGGCGAAAGCCAAGGTTCCCGCCAGCACCAGCATCACTGCCCCGATCAGCCCGTCCAGCGCACGCCACGCCATCGGCCTGCTGAAAAGGGGCGAGAGCACCCTGGCGCCGAACCCCAGGGAGAGGAACCACGCCACGGAGGCGCTCATCGCTCCCAGGGCGAACCAGAGCTTGCCGGCGGCGGCCTGCTGGCCGCCGATGGAACCGAGCAGGACCACCGTATCCAGGTAGACGTGCGGATTGAGCAGTGACAGCGCCAGCGCCATGCTGAGCGCCTGTCGCGGGTCGAGCGCGGGCAGGCTCGCTTCGATTGCGAGGGTGCCGCTCATCCAAGCTGCCCGCCAGGCGCGAACACCGTACCATGCGAGAAAAGCCGCCCCGCCCCAGCGCACCAGGGCAAGCAAGGCCGGGTTCCGCCCGATCACCGCCCCCATGCCCGCGACCCCGGCGGCGATCAGCAGGACGTCACACAGGATGCATACGGCGACCGTCAGCGCGACGTGCTGGCGCTTGAGGCCCATCCGGAGCACATGGGCGTTCTGCGCGCCAATGGCGATGATGAGGCCGGCCCCCAGACCGAGGCCCTGCAGGTAGGCGGGCAGCATTGGCATGACATCCCTTTCGCGAGCGGTCATGACCATTGTCGCGGGCAGGGTTTGCATATCAAAGTCATCTTAATGAATTTAAGGTATCCTGAATTTTGCTTAATATAGCCCCGGGAGCCTGACTTGATACTCGATAGGAAGCAGGGGGAGGCTTTGCTGGCCGTGACCGACACCGGCAGCTTCGAGCAGGCTGCGGCACGTCTGCACCTGACGGCGTCGGCCGTATCCCAGCGGGTGCGCGCGCTGGAGGAACTGCTCGGCCAGCCGCTGGTGGTGCGCAGCCGGCCCTGCCGCGCCACCCGCGCCGGGCAGCGGCTGCTGCGCTACCTGGTTCGCGCCGCGCTGCTGGATGCCGAATTCCTGGCTGAAACCGCCGCCGAGCAGGCCGCGCCGCTTCCGGTGGCGATCGCGGTCAACGCCGATACGCTGGCGACCTGGTTCCTGCCGGCACTGGGCGACTTCCTGAACCGGGAACGGGTGCTGATCGACCTGATCGTGGACGACCAGGACCATACCTACGCGCTGCTTGAAGCCGGGCGGGCGCTGGGCTGCGTCGCCACCGAGCCGCACCCGTTGCGCGGCTGCGTGGCCGAGCCGCTCGGCATCATGCGCTATCGCGCCCTGGCCACGCCCGGCTTCCGCGGCCGCTGGTTCCCGCATGGCATGACGTCCGAAGCGGCCCGGCGGGCGCCGGTCATGGTCTTCAACCGCAAGGACCGGCTTCAGTCCGATTTCCTGGAGCGGAAGTTCCGGCTCCCTCCCGGCTCCTGCCCCTGCCATTACGTTCCCGCGTCCGAGCCCTTCATGCAGGCTGTGCTGCTGGGGCTCGGCTGGGGCATGGTGCCGGATCTGCAGGCCAGCGGACAGCTTGCTGATGGCGTGCTGGTCGAATTGGCGCCAGACGATCCCGTCGACGTCAGCCTCTTCTGGCATTCCTGGAAGGTGCAGTCGCCGCGCATGGAGCGGCTGTCGCAGACGGTGATCACGGCGGCGCGGCGCATCCTGGCACACCCGTGCGCGAACGGGTGAGGCCAAGGTTCATTGGATCTGCGCCTTGGCCAGGTTACCGAGGATCGCCAGGGCGCCGAGGAAATGCCCTTCCAGGGGGTAGCACCCCGAAAGCCTGATGTGGCGGCTGTGCCGGCCGGAGGGGGAGAACAGCGTCCCCGGGGTGAGGCTGATCCGGGCCGCCAGCGCGTCCTTGAACAGCTGCGCGGCGGAGCATGGTTCCGGCAGTTCCACCCAGAGCAGGTAGCCACCCGCGGGCACCGTCGCCCGGGTCCCGGCCGGAAGATACTCCGCCACCAGGCCGCGCAGGCGGTCCATCTGCGCGGCATAGGTGCGGCGCAGCCGGCGCATGTGGGCCTCGTAGCCGCCGCTTTCCAGGAATACCGCGACGGCCTCCCCCAGCAGGGCGGGCTGGGCCACCGTGGAGGTGAACTTCAGGTCCGCCACTTCCCTGTGGAAGCGTCCGCCGTCGATCCAGCCGACCCGGAAGCCGGGGGCCAGGGTCTTGGTGCAGGAGGAGCAGACCAGGATCCACCCGTCCTGGTCGAAAGCCTTCACCGCGGGCGCCAGGGGCGAGGCGAACTGGAGTTCTGCATAGACCGCGTCCTCGATCAGCGGCACGCGGTGCTGGTTGACCAGGGCCGCCAGGCGCCGCTTGCTGGCGAGCGGCATGATGCAGCCCAGCGGGTTCTGGATGTTGGGCATGGCCACCACCGCCTGCAGGCGTTTTTCGGACAGGAGGAGTTCCAGGGCGTCCAGGGACAGGCCGGTCTCCGGATGGGTGGGGATCTCCAGCGCCTTGAGGCCCAGCTGGACGAACAAGGGCATCAGGTTGAAATAGGTGGGCGACTCGATCCCGACGGTGTCGCCGGGCCGGGTGACGGCCTTCAGGGCCAGCAGCAGCGCCTCCATGCAGCCGTTGGTGAGGGTGATCCCGGCAGGATCCGGGTGCATGCCCATGGCGCCGGCGTGGTGGGCGATCTGCTCCCTGAGCAGGCGGGATCCGGGGGGCAGCGAGTACTCGGTGATGAGGCCGGGCCGGTGGCGGACCAGGTGGCTGGTGATCCGGGCCAGCTTATCGCCGGGATAGACGCCGGGAAGCTTGGGGAAAGCCAGGGACAGGTCCACGAAATCGGGCAGGGCCTGGGCCGCGATCACCGAGGTGATCTGGTCGAGCACGGCGAGTTCCGTGACTTGAGCGCGCCCAGGCCGGCGGAAGGAGGGCGTGCCGGCGGCCGCAAGCCGGGGTTTCACATAGTATCCGGACTGGGGCCGCGCCTCGATGAAGCCGCGGTTTTCCAGCTGCCGGTATGCCGCCACCACGGTATTGAGGCCCAGATTGTGCTGCCGCGCCGCTTCCCGCAGCGAGGGCATGCGCGTTCCCGGGGCCAGGCGTCCTCCCTCGATGGAACTCAGCCATTCGGCCACCAGCACCTGATAAAGCGGTTCAGCGGCTTGTCTGCCCATGGGCCACCCAGGGAAAGGAAACAGTTGCTTGTGAAAGTGAGGGTACAGCCATTGGATCATCAAACTGTATCCTATTTATTTACCATTATCTGGTTCTGTATTCAATCGAATCAGGGCGCTACCATCCATGGATCGAGATCCCCTTTCCCCGGAGACAGAGCCATGGCCGAACCGAAAACGCTCCAGCAGATCATGATGGACAGTGCCAAGGACCCGGGCCTGTTCGAACTGGCCAAGACCCAGGCCTGTGAATACATGGACGGAGCGCGGGACCAGCCGGTCTATCCCGCCCCGGCCGCCCTGGCTGGCCTCGCCGGCTTCGATGAGCCGCTGCCCGAACGGCCCTGCGAACCCGCCGCGATGCTGCGCCAGCTCCACCAGTTCGGTTCGCCGGCCACGACGGTGAGCACCGGGGGGCGCTACTTCGGCATGGTGACCGGCGGGGTCCTGCCGCCGGTGGTGGCGGCGCGCTGGCTGGCGGACGCCTGGGACCAGCTCGGCGCCCTGTTCGTCACGTCACCGGTGGTGGCCAAGCTGGAGGCGGTCTGCCAGAAATGGCTGATCGATCTGCTGGGCCTGCCATCCGGCTGCGTGATGGGCCTGGTGGGCGGGACCTCCACGGCCACCGCGGTGGGCCTCGCCTCGGCGCGCCAGGAGCTGCTGCGCCGGCAGGGCTGGGACGTCAACGCCAACGGCCTGTTCGGCGCCCCGCCGATCCGGGTGGTGATCGGCGCGGAGGCCCACGGAACGGTGTTCAAGGCTCTGGCGCTGCTGGGGCTCGGCCGGGAGCGGGTGGAGCTGGTGCCGGTGGACGGCCAGGGGCGCATGATCGCGGAGGCCATGCCCGCCCTGGACGATCACACCCTGGTCTTCACCCAGGCCGGGAACGTGAACACCGGAGCCTTCGACCCCTTCGAAGCCATCCTGGACCGTGCCGCCGCCGCCGGCGCCTGGGTGCACGTGGATGGCGCCTTCGGCCTGTGGGCCGCGGCCTCCCCGCGCCTGCGCCACCTGGTGCGCGGGATGGAACGGGCCGACTCCTGGTCGGTGGATGCGCACAAGACCCTGAACGCGCCGTACGACTGCGGCATCGTGCTCTGCCGGCACCCTGAGGCCACCGTGGCGGCCATGCAGAACACCGGCGCCTACATCGTCTACGGCGAAAAGCGGGACAGCATGCTCTACACCCCGGAGATGAGCCGTCGCGGCCGGGGCATCGAGCTCTGGGCGACCCTCAAGAGCCTCGGCCGCAGTGGCGCCGCCGAGCTGGTGGAGGGCCTCTGCGACCGGGCCCGGCAGGCCGCCGAGGCGCTCCAGGGCGCCGGCTTCCGCATCCTGAACGAGGTGGCGTTCAATCAGGTGCTGGTGGCCTGCGCGACGAAGGAACAGACCCTCGCCACCGTGCAGAACCTCCAGGCCTCGGGCGAATGCTGGTGCGGCACTTCCGTCTGGCAGGGCGAGACCGTCATCCGTCTCAGCGTGTGTTCCTGGGCCACCACGCCCGGGGACATCGAGCGCACGGTCGCGGCATTCATCCAGGCCCGCGGGTAGGAAACCCATCCATCACTCGACATTGAATGGACCATCAACACTTGGGAGGCGGCACATGGAGATCGGTTTCATCGGGCTGGGCGCCATGGGTGAGCCCATGGCCTTGAATCTGGTGAAGGCGGGCCACCGCCTGGTGGTGTGGAACCGGAATTCGCAGCGAAGCCGCATCCTCGCCGAGGCGGGAGCGGCGGTGGCGAGCGGGCCCGGGGAGGTTTTCGCCCGATGCAGCATCGTCCTGACCATGCTGACTGACGGGAATGCCCTGGACCAGGTGCTGGGACGGGGCACTGCGGATTTCGGTCCGCACGTGAAGGGGCGGCTTCTGGTCAATCTGGCCACCAACAGCGCGGCCTATGCCAAGGGGTTGGAGGCCGCGCTCCTCGCTGAAGGAGGCCGCTACGTGGAGGCGCCGGTGTCCGGGTCCCGGGTTCCCGCGCAGGCAGGCCAGCTGGTGGCCATGGTGGCTGGCGCCCCCGGGGACGTGGAGCAGGTCATGCCGCTGCTGGGCCCGTTGTGCCGGCAGACGGTGCCTTGCGGCCTCGTCCCCGGTGGCACCCTCATGAAATTCGCCACTTTGATCGTCAACATCGCCACCATTACCGCCATCGCCGAGGCATTGCAGTTCGCCCGGCGCCAGGGCCTGGACCTGGAGCGCTTCAACGAGGTGCTGCTGCAAGGGCCCCTGGCCAGCGATGTGGCCCGGGTCAAGTCCCCCAAGCTCGCCCATAGGGACTTCACCCCCCAGGCTGCCCTCCGCAACGCCGCCGAAAGCAACCGGCTGGTGGTGGAGGCAGCGCGGGAGGCTGGCATCCCCACGCCTTTGGTGGACGCTTGCCTGGACATGTACCGACGTGCCCTCGCCCAGGGGCTGGGGGATGAAGACATGGTGGCGGTGGCCAAAACCTACGAGGGCATGGAACGGACTGGAGGTTGAGCCGACAGTCGATTGGACGGGACCGTTCAGCCGGGTCCGCCGTTTGCAGTTCTGTTTTTGAAACCATTCGATCCAGGATGTGACCCGTGCCAAATCTGCTCGCCTTCTTGTCCTTCGTGACGGTCACCACCTTCACCCCAGGTCCGAACAACATCATGTCCATGTCCAACGCCAGTCGTTATGGGTTCAGGCGCAGCATGGGCTTCAACCTTGGGGTGGGTGCGGGCTTTTTCCTCATGATCGGCTCGTCTGTCCTGTGCTCGATCGCCCTATACCGGGCGATTCCGACCATCAAGCCGGTCATGACCGTCATCGGCGCGGCCTATATCCTCTGGCTCGCCTGGAAGACCATGGCCAGTTCGCAGAAGGACGCCGCCGTCGCAACCCACACCTCGTTTGCATCGGGCCTTCTGCTGCAGTTCTTGAACCCAAAGGCCATTCTGTACGGGTTGACCGTGGCCTCCACTTTCATCGTGCCCTATTACCACTCGACCCCGGTGTTGATGGCCTTCGCGGGGGCGCTCGCGCTGGTGGCCCTGGTGGCGACCAGTTGCTGGGCGCTGTTCGGTTCGGTGTTCCGCCGGGTCATGGCCGAGAACCATAAAAAGTTCAGCTATGTCATGGCTGCGCTGCTGGTCTACTGCGCGGTCTCGCTGTTCGCGTGACGCCACACTATTCAAACCATTGAAGACCTGCCGGGACGTGGCCGGCGTGGCTCCGGACCACCAGGCCGTGCGTCTATGAGTCGGTGAGGGTGGAACTATCGGTTTGACGCTATTTCCTTCATCACCCGCTGGACGATGCCGGCCGCCGCCTCCACGTCCTTCCGGGTGTGGTTGAGATGGGGAATCATCCGGATGCCGTCATCGCCGGAGGGCAGTACATGCAGTCCCAGGTCGTGCAGGCGGAAGGCGAGGTCACCGGCCTTGATGGAGGTCACGCTGAAACGGAGGATGTTGGTCTCGACCGTGGCCGGGTCCAACTCGACCCCGGGCAGCGGCGCGATCCGGTCGGCGAGCAGTCTGGCATGGATATGGTCCTCGCCCAGCCGCTGGCGGTTGTTCCGTAGTCCGAACAAGGCGCCCGCCGCAATGATCCCGGCCTGGCGGAAGCCGCCGCCGAACTGCGCCTTGAACCGCCGGGCGCGGGTGATGAAGGCCCTGGGCCCGGCCAGGGCCGAACCGACCGGAGCGCCGAGCCCCTTGGAGAAACAGACGCTGACGGTATCGAAGGGCTCGGCGTAGACCGCTTCCGGAATTCCGGTGGCGGCGGTGGCATGCCAGAGGCGGGCGCCGTCCAGGTGCATCCTGAGACCTGCGGCGCGGGCCGCGGCCGCCACGGCGCGGATCGTTTCCAGTGGCCAGATCTTGCCACCCCCGAGGTTGTGGGTGTTCTCCAGGCAGACCAGGCCCGCCGGCGGCATCCAGGTGCCCGGGAAATAGGGGTGGGTCCCGGGGATGGCCGCCTTCACATCCGCTGCCGTGAACACCCCCCGCGCCCCGGGCATGAGCCGGGGATGCACCCCGGACAGCGCGAACGGCGCGCCGCCCTCCAGCAGGTAGATATGGGCCTGATGGTCCATGATGACGGCGTCCCCGGGTTCCGTGTGGGCACGGATGGCGACCTGGTTGGTCATCGTTCCGGTCGGCATGTAGACGGCGTCCTCCTTGCCCAGGAGCGCGGCCGTCTCCGCCTCCAGCCGCTTGACGGTCGGGTCGTCCCCGTAGCAGTCGTCACCCACCTCGGCTTCGGCCATCGCCCTGCGCATGTCCGGGCCGGGCTGGCTGACGGTATCGCTTCTCATGTCGATCATGGGGTTGCCTCCGCCTCCAGGTATAGTCTTCAAAGGTTAATCAAAACAAACGATTTGTATCGATAGTATCAATCGAAAAATGCGATGATGGTGCCCATGGACCCGCGCACCCTCGCCACCTTCCGCACCGCCGCCCGCACCCTCAGCTTCACCCGCACGGCGCGGGAGCTGAACTATGCCCAGTCGAGCATCACCGCCCAGATGAAGCACCTGGAGGACGACCTGGGGGTCGCCCTGTTCGGCCGGATCGGCAACCGGCTCGAATTGACCGGGCAGGGACTCCGGTTCCTGGACTACGCCGAGCGCCTGCTCACCCTCATGGAGGAGGCCAGGAGCGCCGTGAAGGACGAGCCCGGCGAAGCACTGGTGCGGTTCACCGCGGCCGAATCGGTCTGCACCTACCGCCTGCCGGCAGTCCTGAGCGGCTTTTCGGCTCTGCACCCCCGAGTGCGCCTGCAGTTCGTCCCCTTGCCCGTGCGCGATTTCAAGCGGCAGCTTCTGGACGGGGTCCTGGATTTCGCGTTCGTGCTGGAGGAGCCGTTCAGTCACGGCTCCCTGACGGTGGAATGGCTGCGTCAAGAACCCGTGGGCCTGTACGCGGCGGGCACCCACCGGCTGGCGCGGGCAACGGCGGTGACCGCCCTGGACCTTCTTGGCGAGCAGGTCCTGCTGACGGATTCGGGCTGCAGCTACCGCAACCGGTTCGAGCGCACCCTGATCGCCGCGGGCGCCCATCCTGCCACCCGCCTCGAGTTCCAGAGCATCGAGGCGATCAAGCGGTGCGTGGAACTGGGCATGGGCGTCGCACCCCTGCCTGACGTGGCCGTCACGGAAGAAAGACGGAGCGGCAGACTGGTCCGGCTGGCTTGGCAGGATCAGCCTCTGGACGTGGCCAGCCACCTGGTCTGGAACCCCCAGCGCCCGCTCACGCCTTCGCTCCAGGCGTTCCAGGCGTTCTGCTCGGAAGCGCTGGGCACGGAACAGCGGGTTCCGTCATCCATCAGATGATGAACGGCTCCGCCGTCCCCGGACGCATGATCGCCCGCAGGCGCTGGAGCACAGGGCCCAGTTCTTCCCGCGCTATGGCGCCGAGCGAGATCCGGATCCCGGAAATGGAGCGGGGATCGACGATGGGGGCCGAGGGCGGGGTGACGGCGATCCCGTTGGCCAGGGCCTCCCGGGCGACGCGCTCGGCCTGCTGCGAGGCCATGGGAATCCAGACGTGGAACGTGGGCCTCTGCGCGGGCGCGATGGCCTCGCCGAACACCGACCGGGCGATGGCGGTGCGCTGGGCGGCCTCCTCCCGCATGAGGCCGATGGCCGCCTCGGCGGTGCCGTCCGCCATCCACTGGGCCATGACCAGGCACCCCAGTGGATTGGAGGTCCAGGTGGTCGCGCGCATGGCCAGCACCGAAGCGCCGAAGGCTTCGGGCGGCGGGATCAGGAAGCCGACCCGCAGGCCGGGCGCGAGCGCCTTGGAAAGGCTGTTGACGTAGAAGGTCCGTTCCGGGGCGAGTTCGGCCAGGGTCCGCTCGCCCGGCTGGGCCAGGACCGAGTAGACGTCGTCTTCGACGATCATCAGATCGTGCTTCCTGGCGATCCGCACGATCTCGGTCCGGCGATCGGCGCCGAGGGTCGTGCCGGTGGGGTTCTGCAGGCTGGGAATGGTGTACAGGACCCTGGCCAGGCCCCGCTCCGCCGCCTCCTCCAGCGCGGCGGGGCAGAGGCCTTCCTGATCCATGGCCAGTCCGTGCAGGGTATAGCCCGCGTGCAGGGCCAGGGACTTCATGCCATGGAAGGTGGCGGCTTCGGTCAGGATCGCGCGCGAATCCCTGCAGGTCACCCCAAGCGCGATGGCGATGGCGTGCTGGGCGCCGTTGCAGAGGATCAGCCCATCGGGGTCAGCCTGGATGCGATGGGCTGAAAGCCATCGGGCGGCGGCGGCGCGGTGCTCGGGCCGCCCGGCATTGGGCGCATAGCAGCCGAAAGCGGCGGGGTCGAAGGAACGCGCAAGCTGGGCCAGGGTCGACCGGAGCTGGGCGGGATCGAAGATCTGCGGCGGCGTGTTCAGGCTGAGGTCGATCGCTTCACTGACCCCCTTCTGGCGTTCCCGCACGAAGGTGCCGCGGCCCACCCTGGCTTCGACGGCCCCACGGCGCAGGGCCAGCTCGTAGGCCCTGGTCACCGTCCCGAGACTGCAGCCCAGCTGGTCGGCGAGGCGGCGGTGGGTGGGCAGGCGATCCCCCGGGCTCAGCTTCCCGGCCGCGATGTCCGCCTCGAGACCCGCGACAATCTGCTCGTACAGGGTATGGCCCTGTTCCTTCAACTCAGGCAGCCATTCATTGGCAGGTTCCATGGGTTCTCCCGGGCCCTTCGCGGTGCCACATTGTCATACCATGAAATGATACAATGTATTAATTGATCTATGATTGTTTCTGTTTATATTTGACATTGTATCAATTCATGGACGCAATAACCCACTGAGTTTCCCCGACCCTTTTCTTGAATTCGTTTTCCAAGGAGGCCAGACCATGAGCAAGAGCCCACTCGGCATGCAGACACGGCTGATCCATCTGTCCGGCGAGGGCCACGGCACTCCGTCGGTGGTTTCCCCCATCTTCCAGACCAGCACCTTCCGGCTGCCGTCCCCCGAACGGGGCATGGAAATCGCCGCCGAGACCATGCCCACCTGGTACTACACCCGCTACGGCGCTCCCAACGCCCGGGAGATCGAGCCTCTGCTGGCGGAGCTGGCGGGCGCGGAGAGTGCCATGGCGGTGGGCTCAGGCATGGCGGCCATCAGCCTGGCGGTCCTCTCCAACGTGAAGGCCGGCGATCACGTGGTCGCCCAGAAGTCGCTCTACAGCGCGACGGTTTCGTTGATGACCGAGCAGTTGCCGCTGCGCGGGGTGGAGGTGACCCTGGTGGACCAGACCGATGTGGCGGCTTTTGAAGCTGCAATGCGGCCGAACACCCGGATCGTCTACACCGAAACGCCCACCAACCCCACCATGGTGCTCACCGATCTGGCGGCGACCGCGGCGATCGCCCGCAGGCACGGCGCCCTCGCCATCACCGACAACACGTTCGCCTCAAGCTTCAACCAGCATCCGCTCGAACTGGGCTGCGACATCGTCTGCGAAAGCGCCACCAAGTTCATGGGCGGCCATTCGGACGTGACCGCCGGCGTCATCATGGGCTCGCGCAAGCACA
>Ga0316217_10002675_pt1 | contig 21190 bp, 12 predicted proteins | sample 1anoAmetaG_FD_203633 | JGI IMG/M metagenome (GOLD analysis project Ga0316217, IMG submission 203633) | Freshwater microbial communities from Trout Bog Lake, Wisconsin, USA - 1anoA | ecosystem: Environmental > Aquatic > Freshwater > Lake > Hypolimnion/Profundal zone | place: USA: Wisconsin...
TCATTGCCGAAGCTCTGGCCAGTGGCATTCCGGTGGTGGCGTATAAAATCGAGGCGTATTATCCCATCTTTGGAGACCTTGTGAATTATGTCCGTCCCTTCGACTTGGGGGCGTTCCAAGCGACGGCCGGGGAAATCTTGAAACGCGAACGCAGCGGCCCAACCAAGCTGGCGGAAACGGCCTTGCAGGCGTTCAAAGCAGCGCATTCGTGGCAGGCCACCCAGAGCAGGTTTTTGCAGGCTTTGGTTTCGTTTGAGGCGCAACCGGCGCAACCCCTGGTCGCTCCCTAAAACGCGGCTCGACGGGTTGCGGCGCCGTCGTCAAAAATGATGACCTCCCCTCAGAAAGCCCAATCGAAATTTGCGGAATCGGGTGGCAGCTAACTGGTTGAGGGTGCATTTATTGCTAGCATCAGTCTCGTTTATCCAAGCGACAGGTTGTGTTGTAAGTACGCGCGCACGCCCGTCGCATGCCGTTGGGGTTGGCCATACTGGACGTTTAGCGAAGCGCCTCCGGCCGCAAATAGCCGGGTGGAATGGGCTGGCCATCAATTTGCCCCTGCAACATGTCCACCAGCGCGTTGAGGTCATAAAGCTTCAGCAGTCTATCGCGCCACTTCAGGCAGTTTTCGCGCATGACCGGATAACGGTCCAACGCTTGGAACAGCCACGGCTTGAGCTGCTCCGGGGAAAGGCGCAGCATGTCCACGTCAAAGAGGCAATCGTCCATCCAAGGGTATTCAAAAGGCAGCCGCCGTCCGATCATGGGCGTGCCCAGGCAGGCGTATTCGAGAAATTTCGGGACGGAAGTCTGATGCAATCCCCCGCCGGCCATCGCGAAGCGGGTCCGGCGGTTGGTCTGGACATATTCGTCCCAGGTCGTCCAGCGGTTCTCCCACTCCCAGTCGTAAACCTTGAAGGGGTTGTCTTTGAACCGGGCGATGGATTGTTTCAGGCGCATCCGGTCATAGTAAAGATTAGCAAACGTGTATTTGAAGGACACGAACGGATCCCGGATCAGCCAGATGCCGTTGGTGCTGCCGGTGTTGGCAAAATCAAATTCGAGCTTTTCTTCTTTAAGCGGCACATCCGCTCCGTTGACGGGAAAAGGAAAATACAAATACCGTTTCGGATTGACGGATTCTGCGCGTCTTTTCCGCCCATTCACGGCGTCCACCAGCGGGGCCAGGACCGGTGCCGCCGGACGCAAGAGGGCGGCGATCACCCCGTAGCGGGAAACCCGGGGGAAGGGGGTCCCGAAAAAAGGCGGCTGCGGCCCTTCCACCAGCGATGTCCGCCCGGTGCGGACGGCAATGCCGTTGTAATTGCGGAAAATAATGTATTCCGCCTCGCGCAGGAACCAGTGCGGCATGCACCACCAATCGTCAACCACGACGGAGAAATTCTTTCGTTCCCGCAGCAGGGGCTGGAGGGCCGCCAGTTCATTGGGCAATAACCGGGCCAGAATCACATGGACATCGCTTTGGCGAAGCAGTCCTTGCAAGCGTTGCAAACCTTCTTGGTCCCGGCAATCTTTCAACATGAAAATCCTGGCCCCGCGTGCCCGCAAGGCGGCAGCTTCCGACCGCGAATTGGTGGGCCGGTCCGTGGATTCACCACGCACCCAAAGTGATTCGTCAATGATGATTCGGCGCGGTGACATCGGATTATTTTGTTTCACCGGGAACGCAAAGTTGGTTTCGACTGCATTTATTCCAGCATAGAAGCCTGTGTCCGCCCAATCAACCTAAAACGTGAGTCTAAAACGTGAGTCTAAACGTGGTGGCGTATAAAATCGAGGCGTATTATTCCATCTTTGGAGACCTTTTGAATTACATCCGTCCCTTCGACTTGGGGGCGTTCCAAGCGACGGCCTGGGAGATCTTGAAACGCGAACGCAGTGCCCCAACCCGGCTGGAGGCAACGACCTTGCAGGCGTTCAAGGAAGCGCATTCGTGGCCGGCCACCCAGAGCAGGTTTTTGCAGGCTTTGGCTTCGCTTGAGGCGCCGCAGGCGTGACCCCTGGCCGCTGCGCCAGACGCCGAAAGCTACCTGACAATCCAAGGTCTAAACCGGTTTCGCAAGCGGCGCCAGAACTGTTCGCGGGGAGTCAACGGGCGGGAATCTTGGGCTATCGGCGGGAGGTCCGCAACCGGCCGGAACGGAGCCATGCTTTTTGCTGCCTCCATGCACGACGCGTTGTGGTAAATCGCAATTCCATTCAAGTGGTTCACTGTGGGCCAGCCGCGCCGGCGCTTTTGGAAGTACGCCCGGAAATTATACTGCGAGGGCAGAATGCGCAGCCGGTCAAAATATTTCGTCTGGATGACTTCGTTAAGGCAAAGCTGGTCATCGGCCACGGTGCGGAAATGCGCGCGGCCCCGCGCGACAGCCTCGGCCCGAATATCGCGGCTGCGCGGGACATTCCAGAATAAGACGCCGCCGTTGAGAAAATTGGACGTGTACCCCTGGCCCAACACATAGCGGCTGCCCTGATGTTCCACGCACGCGGCCACGTCGGCATTGCCGAGCAACTGGGCAAACGACGGCAGCGGCTGGAGACAAAGGACGTCAAAGCAGTCCACGGTAAGCGCGTACTCCACGTCCAGCAAGTCCAGCACTTCCAGCCGGCGGAAATAGATTTCGCGCAGCGGATGGGAAAAGTCCGGGACCGGGGCGAGCAGGTGGTAGGTAATGCCGGTCAGCCGCCGTTGCGGGAGTTGCGGGCCGAGGATGAAGGCGTGCAGTTCCACGCCCGGACACTTGGCAAAACTGGAAAAAGTGTAGTCCAGATTTTCCACGGCCCGGCCCATCGCCAGCGTGATGACGGCGGATCTTTTCACGTCAATATCAAAGCGGCTTCTTGAATTTCAGAATCGGATGGAAAGACCACCACCACATGTGACCGCGATTCAACAGCCGGGTCAAGCCGTCGGTTTCCCAAGGATAAAACACCGGGGGACCGTAGTTGCTGCCAATGGCCTTTTCCAAGCTGAACCCAGCCTGGCGAGCCATTTTCATGACCCCGAATACGGTATAAATTTTATCCACCGGCTGCAACACAATCCAGTTGGGATGGTTCAGCCATTGCGCCAGCAAACGCACCGCCAGCCACGGCAGGTGCAAATAATTGGGAAAGGAAATATAAAAGCAGGCGCCGGGCTTTAGTTGGCGGTAAACCTTCTCCAAAACCACTGCCGGTTTTTCCAGATGCTCAATGGTTTCCAACATCACACAAATGTCAAAATGGTCCGGCGGATAATCCAATTCGTAGAGGTCGAGGATTCGGAAATGGCCGCGCGGAAGTTTTTGTTGGGCGAAGTTGATGGCATCGCCACTTTGATCCACGCCGTAAACATTTTCCGGCAGCAGCTTGTGCGTTTCCGCGAGCAGCCGCGGAACTTGTGCCTGACCGCAGCCCAGCTCGAGCAGCCGCTTTTCCGGCGAACACTCGTCCATCAAATCAGGGAGCAGAAACCGATGCCACGGACCCAAGCCTAGCGCGGTGTTCGGATAATAGTGCTCGTCATACCATGCCGCATGGTCGGTTGCATCTGAATTGCTCATGATTTTGAAACCGGCCGGAATTTCTTCCGGTTCGCGAGCGAGTTGCCATGCCACATCCGCCAGCCTTGCTTCAATACATTGCCCAGCCGCGCCACGCCGGGAAGCGCTCTGGCCAGCATGGGACTGGAGGGCGCAAAGGCATTGGGCTGGCCGGACGTCGGTTCGGACCAGCGCGGAACGTAGTCGCTTTGCTGGGGAGTCTTGGCAAAGAGCGGGACAATCTTGGTTCGCCGGGCTTGGACGAGCAACAGCAGGGGAAAGCTGTTGAACAATTCCACCCGTGAGCGGATGGCCTGCGGATTGGCCACTTCATACCAGCGGCCATAGGGACCGACCACGTGTATCACCATCCGCTCAACTTCAAAGCCGTTGTCCTCGCTGAAAACATTGTAAAAGAGTTCCGGGCTGAACTGGTAAAAGCCGTGGCCACACCAGTTGTTGGCGCAGGTATGGGCGAAGAAACGGCCATTTTCGCGCACCATTTCCATGCAGTTCCGCAGCGCCACCGGAAAATTGAAAACATGTTCCAATGTGCCGCCGTCATAAACCAAGTCAAATTTTTGTTTGAGGTTTTCGCCCACCGGCTGATTGAGATCATGGACATGTTCGGCCCCTTCAAACGCGGACACGTCCAGCGAAACCACGCTGCGCGCGCCGAGTGATTTGAAGACCGGTTCGGCATAGCCCGTATCGGGCGCCTCCGGCGCGAAGAGCTTGGGGGACAATCCGGCTTCGGTCAGCACCTGCCGCATCCTGGCCGGATAGACATTCAGGCCTTGCCGGCCAATCATCAGGACATCGCCGAGCTCCGCGCCTCGGCGCCGGGCGGCCAGCAGAAATTGAATGTCGTTGATGTCAAGTCCCATATTCGTGGTTCAGGCACTTTGAGTTCCGAGTCATAATTAATGATCAATGATTGCCCATGGCCAAAATTGCCCATGGCCAAACCCGCAGCCACCAAGCGAACCGGGAAAATTATGGTTCAGATTTCGAGGGAGTCAAGCTTCCGGTGGCGGCTGCCACAGATCCAGATTCTCCCTGCTCATCCTCATCCTCATCCTCATCCTCATCCTCGCTGCTTGTGATTTGGTTGTGGCGTGGCGTCCTTGCGGTTAATTGATTTCCCTTGGCCGCTTGACCGCAACCTCAATCCCGGCCTGGTTCTTGGCGATGCTGTTGGCGGGCAGGAAGCCGCGCCAGAAAACATTCGGGTACACCAGCGCGCCGCGGCCAAGGATGCTGCCGGGGTTCAGCACGGCATTGCAACCCACTTCCGCGCCGTCGCCAACCAGCGCGCCGAATTTACGCAGGCCGGTGTCGGTGGGCACGCCCTCCAGTTCCACCGTCACGTTGCCGGGCAGCAGCCGGATGTTGGAAATCTTCACGCCCGCGCCGAGGTGCGCCTTGTGGCCCAGAATGGAGTCGCCGATGTAATTGTAGTGGGGCGCCTGCGCGCCATTGAAGAGCAGCGCGTTTTTCAGTTCGCTGGCATTGCCCACCACGCAATGGTCGCCCACGATGACGTTTTCGCGGACGTAGGCGTTGTGGCGAATCTGGCAATTTTTTCCGATGATGGCCGGGCCTTTGATCATGGCGCCGGGTTCCACGAGCGTGCCTTCGCCAATGACCACGTGCTGGCCAATACTTGCCCCGGGAAATTTCGGGGGCGGATTCTGGCGCGGGACTTGGGCAAGGTAAGACTCGATTTTTTTCAGCGCTTCCCAAGCGTGGAGGCACCCCTCGAAAATGGCGGCGTGTTCGGTTTGGGCGAGGTCAAATAAATCAGCGGCTTTGAACATGGCGGCAAGTTAACGCAAATGTGTCCGGCGGCAAAGTCTCGAATTTTCGATGCCGGCGCCGATGCGAGGCTTAAAACATATTTACGATAGACGATTTACGATAGACGAGCGTGCGGGTATTTCAAGTCGCGCGTAAATCGCATATCGTATATTGCAAATTCAGTTGGACTCCCCGATCAATTCAATGTCGGCGTAGGCACCCGTGAGTTTCGCGCCCAGACTGTCGCCATCGGTCATGACGCCCAGCCCGGTTATTTTTGGCAGCGGTTGGCCGGGGAAAACCTTTTGCCAGTCCGCCGTCACATCGCGTTCCTCGGCAATCCATTGGCCGGCCTTGCCATTGCCGGATTCCAAGACGATCAACTGCGCCCGGCTGGACTTGGGATGGTCCAAAATTGTGCCCGCCGGTTCCACATTTGCCCACAGGTAATTCAGGGTGCGGGGCGGACCGATGAAGGTGTCGAACGCCACAAACACCCGCGCGGCATGATCAAACTTTGCCAGCTCGCGCTCCGAACCGTTGGTGACCACGCTGTCAATCCGCCAGCGCCAGCGCAGCTTGAGCTGGTGCGGCGGCACGAGGTTCAATTTCAGGCTCAGGGCCGAACATCCCTTGTCCGCCACGCCCAGCAGATAAAAGTTCGTGCCCTCGCGGCGGACTTCATAATCCGTCAGCTTCTTGAAGAAGGCCACGTTTTGCCAGCCTTGGGCAAGGCCGTGGGAAAAATCGCTGGCGAACAGGACTTTGTCGGCTGACGCCGGCTCCACTGCCAGCGCTAAAAACAACAGAGGCATCAATTTCTTGCTTCGGACATTCATTTGTCATTTGTCATTTAAATTGTTCGCGGCCTGCGCAAGTTTTTTCGTGCTCGTGCTCGCCCTCGTCCTCGAATTTTCCGGTTTTAGACGACGAGGACGACGACGAGGACGATTTGGGTGCGGCGTCAATGGCGCTGGGGAATAGCGAGGCTACCTCTCAACTCTCAGCGAGCCGTCAGTATGCATTACGGCGACGATTTTATACAGGTCGCGCTGGGCGCAAAAAGCCACGTCTGCGCGCAGTTCGGGAAGGGCCAGCAGCCGCCGCGCGTTTTGCGTGCCGGCCAACACCGCCGGCAGATCCCCCTTGGCCGAGAGGAAGGCGCGCGTCGCGATTTCCGTGGCATCGGAATAATCGCCGCCCACCAAACCGGCCAGCGCGCCCGCCGCCAGCACGTCCTCCAAGGCGGTGCCTTCGCCCGTGCCCGCGCAGATCAGGAGCATCTCCTCCGGCGGCGACTGGTTTAAATACCGGGCCGTCGCCGCCAGGTTCAGGAAGGAGGACGCCAGCACGAGGTTTGCGCCGGCGCAGGCGCGCAAGGCCCGCGTGCCGTTGGTGGTGGTGCTGATGATGGTCTTGCCGCGCACTTTTTCGACGCGAAACTCGCGCGGCGAATTGCCGAAATCGAAATCCACGCCGCCCGATTGCGCCGCGCGGATCTTCACCCCGTCGCGTTCGCCGGCCAGCAGCGCGTCCGGTTGCGCCTGGCGGCGGGCGACGGCCTCGGCAATTTCGCCGACGGGAATGATCTCCCGCGCGCCGTTTTGCAGCGCGGTGACGAAGGCGCTGGTTGCGCGCAAAATGTCGAATACGACGCACGCCGTGCCGCGCAAATCCCGGCGGGCCAGCGCCGGCAGTTCGGCCGGGGTGAGGAGGGTGTCAATGATCATTGGCGGGCAGCCAGAATGGTCTGGTTCATGTTCCAGAATGTAGTTTGGTTGCAAAATCCTGTCCAGCGCGCTTTTGACCCGCATGGAGGAGACAAAATTCTTCTGGACCGTCTAAAGCTTGAATTGGCGAACAACGACGGAGCGCATTCCCGCTGGCGGAGCGCGGCTGGGTCGGAGACCAGCCGCAGCGAGATGGTCAGCGAGCCGGCCGGTCAAGCGGTCAAGGCACGTTGGATTGCGAACGTTGCTGCGGCTGGCTTTCAGCACAGCCGCGCTCCGGCGGCACCGTCCCATCCCAGGCCAATGAGTTTCCCTGCTTTGCCGTCACATTTGGATTTACGCTGGCAACGAAACGAGGCAGACTGGCTGCCAGTGGCTCGTAAATCGTAAATCATAAATCATAAATACGTATGGCTGCCATTGGCCGGTTCCAAAAAGACGACGAAATTTTCCATGCCAAAGTGGTGGACGGCGAGCTGTTCCGCCTGCGGGGCGACGTATTTGGTTCCCCCGCGTTTGATCGGGAGCCAACGCCGCGCAAGGGAGTCAAAACGCTGGTCCCCGTGGTGCCCAGCAAAATCATCGCCGTGGGGGTCAATTATTTGGACCATGCGCGCGAGATGCACCGGGAACTGCCGGCGGAACCGCTGATTTGGTTCAAGGCGCCCACGTCGCTGTTGCCGGACGGCGGCAAGATTGAGATTCCGTTTCCGCAGCACCGCACGGATTTTGAGGCCGAGCTGGCCATCGTCATAGGGCGCAAAATCCGCAGCGTTTCGCCCACCCAGGCGCCGCGCTATATTTTCGGCTACACCGCCGCGCAAGACATCAGCGACCGCCACATTCAGAAGGCCGACGGGCAATGGGGGCGGGCAAAATCTTTCGATACCTTCACCCCGCTTGGGCCTTACGTGGAAACGATGCTGGACCCGGGCGACCTGAGCATCCAGCAGTTTCAAAATGGTCAGCTCCGCCAGAACTCCAACACCAGCCAGTTGATTTTCAAACCGGCTGAAATCGTCAGTTTTGTCTCCACCAACCTGACGTTGCTGCCCGGGGACGTGATTCTGACCGGCACGCCCAGCGGGGTGGGCCCCATTCAGAGCGGCGACCAACTCGAAGTGCGGATTCAGGGCCTGGCGCCGTTGATCAATACGGTGAAATGAGAAGAAAACAGCGAACGATCAAAGAACTGGTGCAAACCAAAGAGCGCATTGCACGCGGTGAAACCACGCCCGCGCGCGTCTGGGAGGTCACGCGCGGCAAAGATGGCAAGGTGCAGCGCCGTCTGCTTGACCCGGAACAATACCGCCGCCAGTTGAAGGCGGAATGGGAAAATACGGTGGCGGCCACGCGGACGCGGTTGCGGCTGTCGCAAGACAAGTTTGCAGAACTGCTCGGCATTTCTGTCAAGACGCTCCACAACTGGGAGCAGGGACGGCGCAAGCCGACCGGCGCGGCGCGGGTGTTGTTGCGCGTGGCGGCGCGGCATCCCGAAGTGGTTTTGGAAGAAGCGATGGCATGAAACGGGCACCGGGACGGTGCCGGAACCCGCAGGCGGGACGCCTGCGCTACCGCGGCCCTGGAAAGCGCGGCGCGGTTTGCGCGCCGCCGGGCTCATTCCTTGAGCGTCACCGAGGCGGCTTGGCGTTGTGCTCGGATGGCCAGTTCGGCGGCCAGCAGGCATTGAGTTTGATCCTGCGCCACTTGGGTGCGCTTGACGATGTCCGCCACAAATTCCGGTCCGAACGGCAGCGTCAGGTTGTTGCAATCGAAATATCGGGCGTGCTGTTTGTCCACCAGGAAGAGATTGTTTCCCTGTTTCTTGACCGCCACGTTCGTGTACTTTCGAACTTCCAGGTAACCCTCGGTGCCGAGAATGAAGAGGCGGCCATCACCCCAGGTTCCCAGGCCATCCGGCGTGAACCAGTCCAGGCGCACATAGCCCAAGCCGCGATCGCCCCGCAGCACCATGTCCCCGAAGTCCTGGAAACGCGGGCGATCCGGATGGCGAAGGTTGGCAATTTGTGATTCCACCACCGCGGCCTGTTGGGAGCCGGTGTAGAACAGAAACTGGTCAATTTGGTGCGAACCAATGTCGCAAAGAATGCCGCCGTACAGGTCGGGATTCCAGAACCATTCGGGGCGGGACGAACCGCCGCCGGCCTCGCCATGCCCTTGATGGATCTGGTGGGGAGCGATGTTGATGGTCTGAATGACCTTGCCGATAGCGCCTTGCTGGATCAACTGGCCCGCGTACACGGCGGCCTTCACCTCGAGCCGCTCGCTGTACATGATGCCATAGATGCGCCCGGTATCCGCAATCGTCCGGCGCACCTCGGCGAGCTGCTCCAGCGTGGTGATGCCGGGTTTGTCGGCGAGAAAGTCCTTGCCTTGCCGCAGGACGCGCACGCCGAGCGGCGCTCGTTCGCTGGCCACCTGTGAGCTGAGCACGAGTTGGATGGCGGGATCACTGATAATCTCATCCATCGTGGCGACGATTTTGACATTTGGAAAACGCTTGGCAAACGTGGCAAGCTTGTCCTTCTCCCCGCCCCAGGCGGCGACCATTTCGCCGCCGCCGCGCTGGATCGCCCCGATCATGCCATAAATGTGGTCGTGGCTCATGCCACAGACGGCAAATTTGAGGTGATACTTGGGTGGTTCCACCTTTGGCGCGGGCAGGACGGTGTCCTCCACCACGTGTTCTGGTTCCGCGCCCAAGGCGGTACCGCCGGCGGGAAAGCCGGTCATCAGTGCCAGGGAGCCCGCCGCCCCAGCCTGTTTGAGAAAATCGCGTCGTCCGGTCAGCTTGGTGTTCATAATTGAATGCGGGACAAACTACTGGATTCCTAAAACGGAGGCAATTTGCTTTTGGTATCAACCCTTGTAGCGAAACCTCTTCATGTTCCCCAATAAAAGTGGTGCCCACGACAGGACTTGAACCTGTATGATGTTACTCACTAGAACCTGAATCTAGCGCGTCTGCCAATTCCGCCACGTGGGCTGCCTTTGTATGCAGTGGTTTTATCACTTCACTCAGGTTGCGTTTTTTTGCCTGGTATCCCGGATTCTCAATTGGTGAACGAGAATACGGAAACCAAACCAAACCAACGCAAACGGGAAGAGCGGCTTTCCCCCGATGGGAAATGGCGTTCGTTCCCGAAAGTGCCAAACCTGCTGCCATACGTCAGCAACTCGAACTATTATGGCAGAATCAAAGTGGGCCGCAAGCTGATTCGTCACACCCAAATCCTTGCCTAAGAAAAATTTCAAACTACGAACACGAAATACACGAACGGGATTTCATTTTTCGTGTGTTTCGTGTGTTTCGTGGTTCCCTCGATTTCCCATATTGGCACAGTTTTTGAACCTGCTTGTTTCTGCGCCTGGGATTTGGCGCTTGCCAATTTAAGGCGAGGATCTGGGTCCCAGCGTGCCAAGCTGACGCCAGCAGCCCCTGCAACCACCGGTTCGGCCGGACTGACAAATCCTGCCCCAACTGGCCGGTGGGGAGTCGTGCGATTATTGGGGTGCTGTTTTTCTGCTGTCGGCTTTTGCCGGCGATTGGCGCATTATGATTTAACGACCAAAACTTTGGAAAAAATGAGCAAAACAAAGCTGCATTTAGCCCGGTTGGACGGCACGTGTCACCAGAATTGGCGATGCCCAGGCGGGTTCCAATTTGTTAGATTAGCCACTGAATCAACAACCAGAAACAGATAAGCCGAAGCGATTTGTGAAAATCGAATGGCGCGGAAATTGAGCCAGCCGTTCAGAAATTCATCCAGTCGCAATCCATGATCAACATGAAAACAAGCATCAAATCAATGAAATCAGTCGTTGCCATCGCCCTTGCCGCTCTGGCTGGCGTTGGCGCTTACGGGGCGAATGCCCTCAAACTGGAAACCCCCTCCCTGGTCACCAATTCGGTCAACTGGAGCGGCGGCGGCGGCACAGGCGGCACGGTGACCAACGCCCAAATCGGCGAATTCGGCGCCACGCCCTCGGCCACGAGCCTGGCGGGACTGACCCTGCAAGGGACGAATATCACCCTTGGCGGCCTGCAATTTGACAGCAACATGAATGGGCCGGCGACTATCACCGACAGCAGCACCTTGACGGTGGGCGCTTCCGGCATCAACTGCACCAACAACGCGACCCTCAATTGTCCGGTGGTTTTAGGCGCCGCGCAGTCGTGGAATGTGTTCAGCGCCAATACGCTGGCAGTCGGCGGGGTGATTTCCGGCACAGGCAGTCTGACCGTTTCTGGCCCGGGCACGTTGACGCTTTCCGGCGCGAACACCTACACCAACACCACCACGATCAGCGCCGGCCAGGTGAACATTGGCAACTGGGGGGCCGCCACGCTGGGTACTATTACGGTGGGCAATGCGACGAACACCGCTACTTTGGCCATCACCGGCGGCACGCTTGGGCTGGGGGCAAACAGTCTTGTCGTCGGCAACGGCGCTAGCACGTCCTATGTCGGTATTGTCAATCAAAGCGGCGGCACGGTGTCGTTCACCAGCCTCAATGCTCTGCTGCTGGGCAATGGCAGTGGCAGCACGGGCACGTACAACCTCAGCGGCGGCACGTTAACCAGCTACGCTTCGAGCACGCGGGGCGTGATGATCGGCGTCAACAGCGGCACGAACAACGCCACCTTCAATCTGAGCGGGACAGGCAACCTCTCTTTAGGCGCCGCACTTTTGGAAGTGGGCCGTTCGGACAGCACGGCCACCAACTGCACTGCGGTGTATAATCAAACTGGCGGCACTGCAACGCTGGGGTACCTGACGATCGGCGGCGGCAGTGCCAGCACTACAACCACGGCGACGTTCAGTCTGACGGGCGGCAGCCTGGTGGCGACCAACTTCCCCACGTTGGTGGGGGCTGCCAGCAGCAGCGCCACCATCACCTTGGGTGGTTCCGCACAGGTGACGCTGCCGGCGTTTCCCGTGCCTACCGGCCCCGCCAATCTCACCTTTGACTTCACCAGCGGGTCGCTTTCACCCCTGGCCGCGAGCGGGACCTATATGAGCGGACTGACCCACGCCTATCTGACGGCCAACGGTGTGAACTTCAATGTGGGCGGCGGCAAGAACATCACCGTGGCGCAAGCGTTCCAAGACAAAACCACCGGCGGCACACTGACCAAGACTGGTCCCGGCACGTTGACGTTGTCGGGCGTCAGCACCTACACCGGGGCCACCACAGTTAGCGCGGGTGAACTGATTGGCGTCACCGGCGGCTCCATTTCCAGCACCACGTCCTTCACCGTTGCCGCCGGAGCGACCAACGGCGTGCAACTGGCAGCCGCCAATGGCCAATGGACAACCGCCAACCTGATCGCCAACAACGGCAGCGTCTTGGACATCAATCTCAATGGCTTTGCGCCCAGCACCACGGTGGCTCCGCTGCAAGTGGTTGGTAATTTCGCCAGCAGCAGCGCGCTGAACTTCATCGTCCGCGGTGCGTCGTTGCCGGTCGGCACCTATCCGCTGGTCAAGTACGGAACTCAATCCGGCGCGCTGCCGTCCAGCCCGCTGGTTTTGGCGAACCGTGCCAGCGGTTACCTCAGCAACGATCTCGCCACCGCGGCCATTTATCTCGTTGTCACCAGCAGCTCGGACGAGCCGCTGACGTGGACGGCCGCCAGCAGCACCACGTGGAACACCGCCGATGTTGACTGGCACGATGCCAACAATAATTCAACGACTTACCTGGACGGCTTGGATAGCGTGGTGTTTGACGACACCGCCAATGGCACCACGCCACTGACGGTCAATCTGACGAATGTTTTCAGTCCCGTGAGCGTGACCGTCAATAACACCAACAAAGCCTACACCATTTCTGGCACCGGCGGGGTCATCGCCGGAAGCTGCAGCCTGACCAAGAATGGGACCGGCACGCTGACTCTCGGCACGGCCAACACTTTCAGCGGCGGGTTGGTCATTGGCGGCGGTCAAGTAACGCTGAATAATAGTGCGGGTGCCGGTTCCGGAACCATCACACTTAACAACGGGACCACGCTGCTGGCCAACGGCACGTCGGTGACGCCAGGCAACGCGGTTGCGGTTGCCGCCGGAGCCACCGCCACGGTTGAAAATAGCAACGTCTCGCCTGGCTTCGGCGGCAATATCAGTTCCGGGGACGGCAATGCGGTGTTGACCATCAATGATACCAGCCTGTCCGGGACCACGGATCAGTTGGACCATTTCACCGGCACGGTGAACATTGGCGCCAGCAGCGTGCGTTTCTCGAGCTCGGGCAGCAACGGCGGCACGAACACCACGTTCAATTTGATCGGCTCCCTGTATTGCCGCAACGCTGGATCCACGGAGAATATCGGCGCTTTGACTGGCTCAGGCACGCTGCAAGGAGCCAGCGGTTCTTCACCTGGCGCCGCGACCATCAACCTTGGCGCCAAGAACATCAATGCCACCTTTACCGGGGTCATCAGCGAAAATGGAGCCACCAGCGCCACCACCGTGAACAAGATAGGCGCCGGCACGCAGGTGTTGGCGGGCACAAACACTTATGTCGGACCCACCATCGTCAGCGCGGGCGAGCTGGACGGAGGCACTGGCGGTGCGATTTCAAACAGTCCTTCGCTCACCGTTTACACCAACGCCGCATTTGGCGTCAAGGTTGGCAGTTCTGGCGGCAAATGGACGGGCACCAATCTGGTGCTTCGTTCGGGTTCTTCGTTGGTCTTTAACTATGGCACAGTGACCCCCAGCCCCACGGTGGCCCCCTTGCAGCTTCTCAGCGGCATCACCGCCACCAATACCGTCACGCTGAATGTCTTGGGCGGTTCCAGTTGGGCGGCAGGAGTTTATCCGCTGGCCAAATATACGGGGGCTTATGTCGGCAACGGTTATGCCGCGTTCAGCTTGGGCACGCTGCCGCTCCGCGTGCTCGGCGTGTTGAGCAACGATACGGCCAATAGCCAGATTGATCTGGTGGTCACCAGCTACAACGAGCCGCTGAAGTGGGCGGCCGGCAATACGAACTGGGATATCAGCGCCAGTTCCGTCTGGAAAGACGCCGCCGCCAACCTCACCACTTATCAGGAGCAAATTGGTTTGGGCGACCAGGTGGTGTTTGATGACACGGCCACCGGCGCCTCACCCATCACCGTTACGCTCAACACGAACGTCACGCCCGCCAGCGTGACCTTCAACAATACCACCAAGAATTATGTGCTGGCGGGCGTCAGCAACATCTTGGGAGCGATCGGCCTGACCAAGACCGGGCCGGGCACGTTGACCATTCAGAACACCAACAGCTTCAGTGGCGCGCTCAACCTCAACGGCGGCATTGTGAATTTCGGCGGCTTGGCCAACTTGGGCGCGGGCACGGCCATCAATTTCGGCGGCGGCACCTTGCAATATGCCGCTGGCAACACGGCTGATATTTCCATCCGGACTGTGACCATCAACCCGGCTGGCGCGACGATTGACACTGCCGGCAACAATGTCTCTTTCGCCAAGCGGATCGGCAACAGCGGCACTGGCGGTTTGACCAAGACCGGCGCGGGCAACTTGACGCTAAACACCAACATTGCTTATTCCGGCCTCACGCTGGTGAATCAAGGCAGCCTGGTCTTGGGCGCGGGCGCATCACTTTCCAACAGCGCGGCCATTGTGGTCAACCCTGGCACCACGTTGGACGCCTCCACGACCGGTTTTGGATTTAATTTGAACGGCGCCGTCAATCAGATTCTGGCGGGCAGCGGCACCGTCACCGGCATCGTCGCCACTGCAAATGGCACGACGATCACGCCCGGAACCAATGGCATCGTTGGCACGCTGACCTTCGGTAATGATCTTAATTTGAACGGCGGCACTTATGTTTTTGATGTGGCCACGACCAGCCATGATCTGTTGGTGGTGGGCGGCAACTTGAACATTCAGAATCCCGCCGGGGGCACGCTGACGATCAATCCCTTGAATGCCCTTACCAACGGCACCTACAAACTGATTCAATATGCGGGGGCTTACAACAGCGGATTGGCCGGCCTCACCTTGAGCGGCGGGCAGGCGAACAAGATTTTCGCCTTGAGCGACACCACCAGCGGCGAGATTGACTTGGTGGTCACCAGTTCCGGCACGAACAACCTGACTTGGACCGGAGACGGTGCGAACAACTACTGGGACATTGACAATTCCGCGAACTGGTTTGACAACCACTTGCTGACTGGAGGCGTGGTATTTGACAACGGCGACACCGTCACCTTTGATGATTCTTACGTGAATTCCGGCTCGGAAAGTCCGGCGGTGAGCATTGAAAGCAGCTCTGTCTCGCCGACGGCGGTCGTGGTCAACACCACCAATATCTACACGTTTGACGGGTACAAGATTACCGGCGGCGCCACTACGCTGACGAAGAATGGCACGGGCGCTTTGATTCTGGCGACCGTTGGCAATGATTATGGCGGGGCGACCGTGATTAACAATGGCGCGCTGCAAATCGGCGACGGTTCCACCGGCGGCACTTCGATCGGAGTGGGCAACGTGACGAACAACGCCGCGCTGATTTTCGATCAGCCGGATAATTCCTCGGTGCTGGGCAACCTCAGCGGCAGCGGTACCCTGTATCAACTCGGCGCCAACTCGTCCGCCACCTTGACGCTGCTGGGCAATAATAGCTACAACGGTCTGACCACGGTGGACACGGGCATCCTTCAGATCGGCAACGGCGGCCTTAGCGGAACGCTCGGGACCGGCGCGGTCGTGTTGACCAACGGTGCCATCCTGAATCTCAATCGCAGCGGCATTTACACCCTGGCCAATGGCATCAGCGGCAACGGCACGCTGGAGTTCAACGGCGCGGCCACGGTGACTTTTGGCGGGGTGAACAGTTACCTCAACAACACCTACATCAACAGCGGCGTGGTGAAACTGGCGGGGAACAATGTGATCCCCAGCGGCGGCCTGACCACGGGTTGGCTGGTGTTGGACGGCGGCGCGTCGGCGGCGGGCACGCTGGATTTAAACGGCCACAATCAGACCGTCAACACCCTTTCCGGCTTGACTGGCACGGTGCTCGGCCAGATCGTCAACAACGGCGGTTCCGCTCTCAATACGCTGACTGTTGTCACCACAAATGCAAACACCACCTATGCCGGCTTGATCGAAAACAACAATAATTCCGGCCTCGGCCAGGTCGGTCTGAACATTCTGGGCGATGGCAGTTTGACCTATGCGCTCACCCTGAGCGGCGCCAGCAGTTACAGCGGTCCAGTCGTGATTAATGGCGCCTCGGTGATCCTCGCCGGCTCCGTGTCCGCCGTCGGTGACGCCGCCATCGGCACCGGTTCCGTCACTTTGACCAATGGCGGCTCGTTGCAAATGAATGGCATCGGCAATCAGTCCACCACCTGTTATTTCGTCAATTCCATCCTGGTTCCCGCCGGCACCACCGGCTACTTGAAGACCGGCGGACGCACGGTCTATTCCGGCAGTGTCACCGTTCATGGCACCTTGAACTTGACCACGAGTTATGTCCGCAGCGAGCCGACTGGCGATTGGTCGGCGTCCGATGGGCAAATTAATATCCTGGCCGGCACCAGCGGTGGCGACGTTTACCTGAGCACCACCAGCGGCTTCAATTTTGGCACTGCGGCGATTAATTTGGGGGCTGGCACTCACCTTTACAACTCGGTTGACTATGGCGGATCCATCAATCTGACCATCGGCGAACTTACCGGCACCGGCACCATTTCGGATGACACGGCCGTCGGTCCGCTTAGCCGCACCACCATTTATGTGGTCGGCGGACGCAATACCGTCGCCACTTTCTCCGGCACCATTGCCAACCAGTCGCGCGCGACCGGCATTAACAAGGTCGGCTCTGGCTCGTGGACCTTGAATGGCACCGACACTTACAGCGGCCCGACGACCGTGACTGCCGGATCTTTGATCGTCGGCAGCAGTTCCTTCATGGCTGCCAGCACGCCCATCACTGTGGCGGCGGGCGCGCTGCTGGATGTTTCCGCGTATGGCGGATTGTCTTTCGCCGTCAGCCAAACCTTGACCGGCAGCGGCGTCGTGACCGGTGCGGTCACACTGGTGGACTCGGACATCCTCCTACCCGGCAGCAGCACGGCGTCGGGCACCTTGAGCTTCTCCAACAACCTGACCCTGGGCAGCGGTTCCGGCAGCTATGCCGTGACCAACAACTTCGCGCTGTCCAGCGATCCGACCGGCGTCAGATTGGCGAACAGCCAGGTGATCGTGGCGGGCGACTTGACGCTGACCGGCACCAACCTGGTCGTCATCAATCCGTTGAACACCATTCTGGGCGCGGGTAACTACACCTTGTTCCAGTATGGCGGCACTTTGTATAACGAAGCTGGTGCGGTTCCGGTTGGCACGTTGCTGCCCAACAATCTGATGGCCGCCGGCGCGTTTCCGACCACTTCCGATGTCAGCCTGACCTTCAGCAATGCGCAGAATGCGGTCGTCATGATCGTCACGCCCAACGGCCAGAATCTGACCTGGACGGGCGGGGCCACGAACAACTGGGATCTGGATATCAGCACCAACTGGGTCAACAGCGCGCCGGCACTGACGAACTTCTTCACCTACGACAACGTCACCTTTACCAACGGCACCACGAATCTGACGGCCACCCTAGTGGGCACGCTCGCGCCCGGCTCGGTAGTCGTGAATTCGGATTCCAACTACGTTTTTGCCGGCAGCGGCAAGCTCACGGGCAATACCGGAATTGCCAAAGGCGGCAACGGCACGCTGACCATCAGCGACACCGGTGGCAATGACTTCACCGGAACGATCACCATCAACAACGGCGTCCTCAAGACTGGCGTGGCCACGGCGCTCGGCGCCACCAACGGCCCGACGATTGTCACCAACACCGGCGCATTGGATGTGGGGGGCCAAAACCTCGGCGCGGAACCGTTCATCCTTTCCGGCTCCGGCTCCGGCTCTGGCGCGATTCTCAACAGCGGCGCAACCACGCTCAACGCCCTGCAGTTCGTCACGCTGGCCGGTGACACCACGTTTGGCGGCCCCAACCGGTGGGACATTCGCACCAACGGCACCCTTGGCGCATACCTCCAAGGCAACGGCCATAACCTGATCAAGACCGGCACGAACGACATTTATCTGGTCAACGTCGGCAAGGCTAATTTGGGCAATGTCACGATCCAGTCGGGACGCATCGGCCTCCAGGACAACACGTCGCTTGGCTCCAGCGGCACCCTGACCTTGAACTCCGGGGCGGGCCTGGATTTGTGGGACACCACGGTGACGAACAGCATGGCGGTCTCCCTGACCAGTGCCACCGTTTCTGGCAGCAGCAGCACCAATGTCTTTGGCGGCGCCACCGCCTTGAACGGCGTCTGCTTCTTCACGGCCACCACGCCGCTTCAGTTGAATGGCGCGCTGGGCGGCTCGGGTGGTCTGGTGGCCAACGGCGCCAGCACGCTGACGCTCAATGCGACGGAGACCTACACTGGCAACACCACCATTAGCAACGGTGTGCTGGCCCTCACCAGCGCCGCCTCCATTGCCACCAGCACGAATGTGGATGTGGCCACCAACGCCCAACTGAATGTCAGCGCGCTCGCCGGCAGCACGCTCATCCTCGGCGCGGAACAGACTTTGAAAGGTCTGGGCACCGTCAGCGGCAGCGTGACGGCGCCGGCTGGTGCGACCGTCGCGCCGGGTGAAGCCGGTGCGATGGGCACCCTGACCATCACCAACAACTTGACCGTCAACGGCAATCTGATGATTAACTACAACCGTGGCGCCACGTCCAAGTCGTCTGCCATCACGGCCGCCACCATCAACTTGACCGGCGCCACGTTGATCATGACCAACCTCAATCCGGCCAACCCCTTGGCAGCGGGTGATTCCTTCCAGTTGTTCAACGGCGCCACCGTCACCGGCGGGTTCAGCAGTATCGTGCCGGCCACGCCCGGAACGGGTTTGGTTTGGAATACCAACAGCCTGATCTCGGCCCACCTTCTCCTGGTGGCTGCCGCGCCGTCGGCGGTGACGGCGCTGGGGATCACGAGCTTCAGCCTCGCGGGAACGAACGTGGTGGTCAACGGCACCAACGCCGGGGGCGGGACGTTCTATTTGCTGACGAGCACGAACCTGGCACAGGCATTGAATCAATGGTTGCCCGTTTCGACCAATAGCGCCGCTGGGAGCGGCAGCTTCACGCTGACCAACGCCATGATGCTTAATGTCCCGCAGCAGTTCTTCATCTTGAGCACGAACAATCCCTGATTGATGCGCGGCGCAAGTTGACTTGGGTTTCAGGGCGCGGCCTCGTGCAGACGGGGCCGCGCGCGGGATTCGAGCCGGAGCGCCGGTTTCCGACCCGGCTCGTTGGAATTCAAACTTTAGCTTGTCCCTCCGGCCATGCTAAAGCGTTAAAGCGTTACAACGGGATGCCCTGCCCGGCTCCCCACGTTTCACGCTTCAACGCTTCAACCCTTCAACGCATCACGCCCCCGCATCTGCTCCCGATACGCGGTCGGATTGACCCGAAAACGCCGGGCAAAAGCCGTGGCAAAATACTGGCTGGAGTTGAAGCCGTTCGCCAATGCGATTTCCGTCACCGGCTGTTTGGTCCCGGCGCGCAACTGGCGGGCGGCGTTGTCCAGCCGGCAGCGGTTCAAGAACTCCACCGGCCCGGAATTCACCAGCTCGCGGCAGTACTTGGCAAACGCCGTCACGCCCATCCCGCAATGCGCCGCCATGCCGCCGATCGTCCACGGTTCGTCCAGCCGGACGCGCCCCTGCTCCAGCTCGCGGAGAAAAATTTCCACGCTGCGCTGATGCGAGGTGAGTTGCTTGTCCTCGCGCGCCTGCTGCTGGGTCAGCGCGTCCAGAATGCCAATCAGCAACTGATTCAGGCTGGCGGCCAGCCGGGAGATGGCATGGGGCTGGTCCCAGGCGGCCACGCTGCGGGCCAGTTCCCGGAACGTCTGGGCGATGGCGGGCGTGGCGGTCCAAACCGGCTGCTCGTTGCGCCGCAATTTGCGCGTCAGCTCGGCCAGGTCCGGCCGGGTCAGCACCACCCATTTGGGCCAGCGCCAGTCCTGGTGCGGACGCCGCACGCCCACGTCCAGAATCAGCCAGTGCAACCGGCCCGGCCCGATGTTGGGCGCGCCCAGTTTGTGCAGTTGCCAGGGCCGGGTGATCGTGAACTGGCCGGCGCGCAGCTTGAATTCCTTTTGATCCACGCCGAAATCCATCGCGCCGGTTTCCAGGAACATGATCTCGACCCCCTCGTTCCGGTGCGCGTCCAGCCCCCAATCCTGCGCGCCGCCCGCGTTCCAAAAACCGATGTTGTTCAAGCCTGGCAAAATATTCTTCGGCACGCGCGTGCCCGGATAATGCCCCTTGGTCAGCGCGTGAAAATCAATCTTCCCGGATTTGATGGCGCTCCGCTGCGGCCCGCAACGGTCAATTTCGTAGCGGGCGCCGCGGGCGCGGTACGTGGGCTGGTCGGACATGCCTGTTCATTATTCTTCGCCGCGGCAAATTGCAAGCCAAACGCAACTCGATCTGGCTGGATTGCCATAGGCAAAAGCGGAAAGTCGAAGCGCTGAAACCTGAAACCGAATGGGTTCGTTTGGCCCCGGCGAGCAGGTGGAAAGTTGCGGAAGGCATTGTGATTGTTTGGGTTGCACAGATAGTGCGATGGGTTCGTTTGGCAAAAACCACAAGTCGAGCAGACCGGTAGTCCGTCGGCGTGCGGTCCCGCCTCCCCTCCGCCCATGTTGTCATGATTCACCGTCATGGGGAAGAGCCTAGCACGAGGGAAGCCGGGGCGTGTGTTAGCCGCTAACAAGAGATGCGAAAATTTTGCGATTTTGTGTTAGCGGCTAACACGGCGGGGACGGACTGATGGATTTTGGGATGGCTGGGTTGATGGATTGCGTGATGCAGCGTTAAGACACCGATGCCGCCATTGCTCCATTGTTGCAATCCGCGCCCCGGTCACATATGACCGGGGCGCCCCCCGGGGTGGCGACAGCTTGTCGCCACAAGATCGTTTCAATCCGCGCCCCGGCCACATGACCGGGGCGACTTTTTTTGACAGGATTCACAGGATTTACAGGATGGG
>Ga0316217_10002677_pt1 | contig 21185 bp, 20 predicted proteins | sample 1anoAmetaG_FD_203633 | JGI IMG/M metagenome (GOLD analysis project Ga0316217, IMG submission 203633) | Freshwater microbial communities from Trout Bog Lake, Wisconsin, USA - 1anoA | ecosystem: Environmental > Aquatic > Freshwater > Lake > Hypolimnion/Profundal zone | place: USA: Wisconsin...
CCAGACATTGGTCAAATGGTGCCCCCACGGCTGTAATCCATAAAGCTGTCAGTCCAACATAAGGGACAGCATGGTCAGGGGATGCCAGTTGCCTGAAACTGGGGTGAGGAAAGCCCATTTCGAGTTTTCCGGGGTCAGCCCATTTTGGACCGGCGTATTCGAGGTCACATAAACGTCATCGTCGTAGTTAACCAAGCCGCAACGCAGGGCTGGCCAGTAGATCGCCATGGTCAACAGCACCACCAATCCGGCGGCCAGCCACGTCGGGAAAAATGGCAGAACCATGATTGGTTTGGGAGCCATCATTGGCCTGGATTGGAATTTCATCGCTGGTCGGCTAACGTCTGCCAAATTAGATTTTATCGCCTCGCCAGCCGTGCTGGTTTTTGAATCGGCCTGGAGTCACGCCACTTCGACGCTTTGGAGGGCGGCGGCGAGGTCGGCGAGATGACGTTCGAGCGTGAAGCGTTCGCGGAAATGTTGGCGCACCCGCACGCCGCTCTTTTCCGCCAGCACCCGCAGAATCGCGGCGGCGATCTCCTCGGAATCCTGGCCATTGACCAGGCCGGGATGATTTGGCGGCAGCATTTCCGGCAGCGACCGCCAGCGGGTGGTCACCAGCGGCAGACCATAGGCCATCGCTTCGATCAGGTTTACCGGCTGGTTTTCGCCGAGGTAGCGCGTGGGAAACAGGAACAGGCCGGCTTGCCGCAGCAATTCGCTCTTCCGTTCGCCGCTGACGAAGCCGGCGTGCGAGATGGTCATCGCCATCTCAGGATCTTCTCGCAGTCGGTCGAACTCCTCTTTTTCCAACTGGTTGACGAAATTGCCGGCCGTAATGAGCTTCAATTGCATGGGCAGACGGCGCGCGGCGAGTGTGCGATTGGCGCGGAGCACGCCCTCGATGGCCGCAAATATCCCCTTTTCGCGCGTGCAATGGGCGAGAAACAGCACGTTTACGATCACCGGCGTGGCGGGTATCTTCCCGGCAAATATCCTTTCGCGGGCCGCGAAAGCTTCCAGCCGGCGGGGCTGGAGGGAGGTCTCAAAATCGGGACACGGATCCGGAATGCCGTTGTTGACCACGCGGATCCCGTGTGACAGGAGTTTTTCCGCATCGGCAACATTGTAGCGCGACAGCACGATGCTCAAATCCACGGGGCGGAACAGTCGGTAGGTTAGCACGCGGGAGCTGATCGGGTTGGCGGTCTCCAGCCATTTGGCCATGCCGGCGGCATGCCAGTGCAGGATGACGCGCTTGAAAAACGGACGGCAAAACAGCATCACCAGCCAGTCGCGATACACCGCCACCCGTTTGCCGGGCGCTGGAACGTAATAAAAATTGGTCACCCCGTAACGAAACCGCAGCCAGACGGCCTGCAGGCAAAACCAGAAAATGAGCAGGATCTTTGTGCCTTGAAATTCGCCCACGTCTTCCAGGCTGCGCGAAAATTGCGCGTTGACGTGATAGCAGTCAATCCCCCAGCCCGGCCGGTCCTTGGCCATCCGTCGGCGTGCGTCTCCGCCGAAGCCCTGAAGCATGAGCTGCACCATGTAGCTTTGGCCGTGGTGCGGCGGCGGCGTGTGGGCAAAGACAAGCAATTTCATTTCAGATTTACGATTTACGATATACGATTGGCAGGCGCATGAGCTTTCACATCGTAAATCGTGAATCCTGAATCGTAAATGAAGAACCGTGTCAACGTGCTCGGGGTGGGCATCAGCGTGTTGAACCTGTCCACCGCGCTGGCCGCTATCACCCGCGCCCTTGGCCAGCGGCGCAAAGGCTACATTTGCGTGACTGGTGTCCATGGCGTGATGGAGGCGCAGGAGGACGCGGCCTTCAAAACCATCCTCAACGACGCGTTCCTCTGCACGCCGGACGGCATGCCCATGGTCTGGGCTGGCCGGCTGAACGGCCACCGTGAAATGGGCCGCGTCTATGGCCCGGACTTGATGCTCGAAGTGTGCGCGTGGAGCGAAACCAGCCGAGCCCGGCATTTCTTTTACGGCGGCGCCGACGGCGTGGCCGAACTGCTGGCCGGAAAGCTGCAAGCCCGATTTCCCAAACTGACGGTGGCGGGGACGTTCACGCCGCCGTTCCGTCCGCTCACGCCGGAGGAAATCGCGCGCTTGCAGGCCCAAATCTCGGCGGCCAAGCCGGATATTTTATGGGTGGGTTTGAGTACGCCCAAGCAGGAAAAGTTCATGGCGGAGTTCTTGCCTAAATTGGACGTGACGCTGATGGCGGGGGTCGGCGCGGCCTTTGATTTCCACAGCGGGCGCGTGCGGCAGGCGCCGCGCTGGATGCAGCGCAGCGGACTGGAATGGTTTTACCGGCTGTGCAGCGAGCCGCGCCGGCTGGCCCGGCGTTATTTCCGCAACAATCCCCTGTTCCTCTGGAAATGGCTCAGCCAGCTCACCGGCTGGAAAACATATCCGCTGGAGGATTAGGCCGGGGTGGCGACAGCTTGTCGCCAGTGGGGGGCGGTGGTGGATTATTGGATTGATGGGAGCTGCGCCCCGCTCTTGCCCGCCCGCCTTTCTACCACAAAGGGGTTCTCATGCGCGTCATTTGACCAAATTGTGACATGCCAGCTTTCGACCTCGGGTGGACATTCATCCTGACTCAAAATTGGCTACAATGGGTGAACGAAAGCCGGGCAAGCCGGATTTTGAGATCCTTGTTTCGCTGCAAATCCGTGACAGAAATTCGCAGGTGTGTCTCCATAAAGGCATGGCATCAACCGCCTTGCCAAAGCCATCCGCGCATGCGCTTGTGCAAAGCCAGCCGTATATCAAGAGTTGTATTTCCTACAATGAGAGGCGAGATATGTGGGACGCCATCGTGAGTCGCTATATGGTTCCTCGACGTTCGTAGTGGGCATCATGCCGGGGTGCCAATGCGCTGAAAGCGCCAAACATGAAAGCCCAGGGCAACGCCCTGGGAGACGTGGCCCTAAACACATCCCAGCCCTGAAAGGGCGGCACAGAGTCAACCTCGCACGAACCGCGCCGGCTGAAAAAAAATAATTATAACATGGAGCAGCGAGTTGTATTCTGGAACGGCCTATTGCACCCGGACAATCGTCAAGGATGCGTCCGGACCGGGGAAGCCAGCGGGGCTGACGAAAATTGCCGTGCCGCCCAACGCGCTAGCCTGGATTTGCAGTGCATCGCCGACATCGAAGAACGCCAAAAAACTTTGCGAAAGGGACACCCGTCCCACAACCCCGCTGGAGTTTGCACTGCCGATCATTTGGCCCGTTCTTGGGGTGTATGCGGTTATCCCCACGCTCCCGTTGTTGACGATCAGGGTGTAATAGCAGACAAGATACAATCCCGATTGGCCGCAAGTGAAAGTGGTGTTGTTGGCCGTGCAGGTCCAGCCACTGAGATTGGTGGCGGTGCTGAATGAAACCGGCTTGGTTTGGCCGCTGGCGACCGTTTCGCTGCTGCTGGGGTAATCGTACGCGAAAACATAATTTCCCGTAGTCACTCCCCCAGTCGCGGTATTCGTCAAACCCGAACCATCGCCGACAAAGGTGCCGGAAAAAAGGCCCGAAAGGCTGACCCCGGCAGCGCCGTTGGTGACCACGGCGCCGGGCAATGCGGCCAAGGGCACCACGCCGTCGGCGGCGACCGCGCTGGCGCTGGCGGCGGTCCCGGCGTTGGGCGCGTACAACGCGTACGGAGCAGGCGTCAGCGGCTGCAAGGGATCGAGCGCCGTAAAACCAGAATCGCCATCGCCGCGCACGCCGATGGCCAGCCACGCGGGATTGCCGGTGAACACGGAACCGAAATCCAGGGTGGCGAGAAACAGCCCGTTGCTCATGGCCAGCGCCAGATTCGTTTGGGTGACACCGAGCTGGCCGCTGTTGGTGCTGTTGCCGTTGAACAGGGCGAAGGTGAAGTCATAATTGCCGCCGGCCGGACTGCCGCCGCGGTTCAACCAGCCCTGATACGTGAAGGCCGTGCCTTGGGCGAAGACACCGGAGAGCGGGAGATGGAAGGTGGAAAGCAACGCGAAAACCGCGGCATAAACCAGGGATTTTTTCATCGGTGATGGACGTTGATTGTAAGTGGTCCTCACGGTTGTCCCACAAAAACGTGCCCATGTCGAATAGAATTTTAACGATTTCGCAGCCGATGCGAGAGCACCGCGAGGCCTTCGGCCAGATCTTCCTTCTGACAGACCACGTCCTCCGGGAGCTCAAGCTTGACGGGGCTGAAATTCCAAATGCCCTTGATGCCGGCGCGCACGAGCAATTCGGACGTTGCCTGTGCCGCCGACGCCGGCACGGCTAGGACGCCCAGGCGGATTTCCCCGCGCCGCACAAAGGGAGTCAACTTCTCCATGGCCTGCACCTTGCGTCCGTGAATCCACTGGCCAATGACTTTCGGGTCGCGATCAAAGGCGCCAACAAACCGGAGGCCAAAATTTTGAAAGCCATGGTACCCGAGGAGCGCGGTGCCCAAGCTGCCCACGCCCACCAGCACCGCCTTGGTGTGGTTGTCCCAGCCCAGAAACCGCTCGATGGCGGAGATCAATTCAGCGATGCCAAAGCCGATGCGCGGCCGACCCACGGCGCCGGTTCGGGCCAAGTCCTTCCGCACAATCACGGGCTCCAGATTATGCACCGTGGCCAGCACCGTGCCGGAAACGTGCTCCTGGCCTTCCGCCTGCAAGACGCGCAGCAACTGCAAATAGGAAGGCATGCGCTTGACGCACGCCAGGCCGGCATGGCGCACCCCTTCTGACTGGCGGAGCAAGGTTTCGGGAAAAGCGGTTTTCTCCGCCGCGCTGGTCGGGGCCGGGTTGGCCGCCGCGCGGGCGGGGGCGCGTGACACACGGTTTTGCGGTTTCATATCCATGCCTAACCGAACGATAGAATTATCCGGTGTTCCTTGGCAATGGAATATCTTGGCGGCGCCATGGCCAACACCGGGCCATGAACCGCGCAGCCACCGACATCGGGGGGCACAACTTCAAAGGGGCGCGAGGCAGGCCCTCGGGTGAGTTGACATCCGGCCGGATATTCCCTGGCGCGGCGCCGCAACGCAATCGTCCTCGTCGCCGCAATCGAAAACCGGAAAATTCGAGGGCGAGAGCGAGGACGACGGGGAAAAGAACGCCACCGGAGGTGAACCATCCGGCGGATCGCAGCACCGCGCGGCTTGCGCCGCCAGCAACCTGGCAAAAAACACTTGCAAATTCAAGAATAGTATATATTATACATTACATAATAAAGGATACTAGGCGTGCGCATAAACCCTCAAGCGGAGATGCGCGATTCGTCAAGCAAAAGCTGCCAGCCATGAAAACGAACCGCTTCATTGCTTTTAGCCGGCTTGCCCGGATGCGGCGCACGGTGCTCCGCACTCTCGGGTTCATCATTGCCGGCGCCCCGGCACTGCTGCTGGGACAATATTCAGAAACGAACATATTGGGCGGATACAATGTCGCCCCGACCGCGGCGGGGAACGGGGGCGTCTTCGCGGGCACGGCTTCCCCCGGCTACCAATCCGCATCGCCCATGCGCTACCAGCCCGCCACCGGCTGGGTTGGGCTTCCGGTTGGGCTGGGCTTCGTTTCCAGCCTTTACGGTATTCACCTTAACTACTGGGGCGCCGCGACCGCCATCAGCCACGATGGCTCGGTCGTGGCCGGCAGTGCGACGGGCACGCTCACGAACGGAATTCAAGCCTCTTATGCGGCATACTGGGTGAATGACGTGGAGGCGCTGGTGCCTACTCCGCCGGACGACCCGGCCACGACCGCGACGTTTGCGACGGCCATCTCTGGAGACGGTAGCACTCTCGTGGTGCAGGACTACAACAATAATCCCAGCTACGGCAAAGTGGAAAGCTACGTTTACAGCATTGCCAGCGGGACTTTCACTTCCCTCGAGGTTTTTCCGGGAGTCACCAATCAGCAAACCTACGCGACCGCAATCAACAACGATGGCACAATCGTCGCCGGCTATTACGTGCTGGATAACGGAGACAGCCACGGGTTTCTCTGGAAGGCTGCGAGCGGCATGACCGACATCGGTATTCCCGCCAGCGCCTTGGGCGCGAGTTTTGTTTATCTAAGGCCCACTTGCATCAGCGATGACGGGACGATTTTGTTTGGCACTCTGTCTATCGGGAGCGGCTGGGAGGGCTTTCGCTACAACACCACGACTGGGTTCCAAGATTTGGGAGACTTATCGCCAACCGCCTGCACGGCGGATGGAAATGAAGCGGTGGGAACAACCACCAGCGCCTTGAATTACGCGATGATTTGGTCAGCCGGGAACGGCAGCGGCACGGTGGCCAGTCTCCTTTCTGTCAACGGCATCGCGCCAGGCGCCACCGGCATTGCGGGGCCAGTCAGCATCTCGCGGGATGGCTCGGCGATGACGGCCGTCATCCCGAATCCCATCAGCGGGGAGCATTATCCCACTGTCACCCCCGTCCTGATCACCCTGCCGGTCCCGTTGAAAACCGCACCGGTCCCGCCGAGTGTTCTAAAATTTTCCACCGCTTATGCCACCGCGCTGGTTGAGCCGGCGGAAACGCTCATCCAATATGCCAATTTCAACAATGGCGCGTCGGCTGTCCTCGTCAAAGGGCCATCCCACGCCTCCGCGTTTGTTATTACCACGAACGGGTCGTTCAGCTATACGCCCAAAACCGGTTATAGCAACCGGACGGACTTTTTCACCTACCGACTGGTGAGCACCAACGGGACCAGCGCTACCAACCAGGTGCAGATTTCCGTGGCGGCACCTGCCCCCCCGACGGTGGATACTCCTTCGGTCTCAAATGTCACTGCCACGACGGCAATTCTTGGTGGCATAGTGGAGAGCGATGGCGGAGCCGGGATCACTGCCGTCGGTGTGGTTTATGCGCCCTTGCTGGTTGACAGTGACCCGCAGATCGGGGATCCGGCGGCAGGCACTGCCACCGGAATCGGCTTGACGGGTGCCTTCGCGGTCCATGTTGGCGGTCTTGCGCCGGACACCGATTACGCCTATGCGGCCTATGCTACCAACAGCCTTGGCACCAGCTATAGTGCGACCGGCATTTTCACCACGTTGGCCACGCCCCAAAGCTGGCAGCAGACATGGTTTGGTGACCCAAGCAGCATTGCTGCCGCTTTAAATGCGGCTCCATATCTAAGCGGCGTGCAGAATATTGCGATCTTCGCCTTTGTCGGGCCATATCAGGATCCCAGCACGGTTAGCGCCAGCCAGCTCCCGCAGATGCAGATCAGCGGCGGTAATCTTCTCTACAGCTTCACCGAACCTGCCGGGGTGAGCGGTATCATCTACGGTGCGCAGTCGAGTGCGACGCTGCAACCCAACGACTGGCAGCCAATTGCCGACACCGGCGACAACTCCGCCACGCCACCGACGCACTTATTCAGCGTCCCCATAGGCAATAACGCACAACTCTTCATGCGACTAATGCTCGCCGTTCCATAACATAACACGCGTTATGGCAGCCTCAGCTCAGAAGCTGCGGCCTTCGCGCGGCTACGGCGCGAGCAGGCGGCGGGGCCAGCCGCTCTCCAATATCTTTGGCCCTCTGCGCTTGCGTAGGATTATCCAGGCTTAGCGGGCGGCCAGGCGGGCGAGGAACTTCTCGAGTTCTTGGATTTCGGTGGCCGTGGCGGCATCTTTGCCGGCGTATTCTTTGATGACCTGGTTCAGATGGGTTTTGAAGATGCGCTTGGCGCTCAGGAGCGTATTGGAAGCGTCGGTGGGCGATTTCAAACCGAATTGCTCGATCAGTTGGTCATAGGCGGGCGGGGTAGTGTCATTGAACACCGGTTCGAGGATGCGCAACCGGAAAACTTCCCAGACATAACCGCGCCGAGGCTGGTCGGCGGCGGGATCCTTGCAGTCCGCTTCCATGCGCCGCAGAGTTTCGGCGAGCACGGTGCGAGCCCAGGCCAGGTCAAAGGCTTCTGAAACCGCCGGCGGTTCCGGAAGCTCGTGGTCCAGCTCGTCCAAAGGCAACGGCGGGTTTTTATTTTCCGCCAAGTTCAGCCGGTTGAGGACAAAATTTCGCAGGCTGGTCTTCAGGAAATCCCGGAAGCGGCCCCGGTTTTGATCGGCTTTTTGGAGCCAGCCCTCCTGGAGCAATTTGTCCTCGGCAAAATCCTGGAGCAAGGTGTCAGCCTGACTATGGAGGCTGGGGAAGGTGGTCAGGAGAAAAATTTTTAGGGGTTGCCAATAGAGCCGGACGAGCCGGTCCAAGGGTGCCGCTTCGGCTTGCGCCGCCTTGCCCAAGTTGGCCCAATCGGTGCGGGGGAAAAGCGAATTCTTGGACGATTCAGGGGACATCAGCTTATGCGGATCAACCTTCGGGGTGGTCAAGCAAATCCTGCAAACGCGGACGAAGCGGGGCGGGAGTTTTCGATAACCAGCTCTCGTTTATCAAGCCCACCTCAATTAAATCGCGCAAATGCACCCGGTCTTTGTCGCGAAACGAGGTCAGTTTCATCCGCACCAGCGCGGCGAGCGAAACCAGCCGGAAGGTTTCCGTTTCCTCCGATTCGGAAACATCCGGCACGCTGGTCACATGATCGGGACGGACCTTTTCCGCGGCAAAAACAATGTGCACCGCGTCCCGCGCTTTCGCGTCCGGTCCGTCCAGGAACATGTCCATGCCAGCCACGTGACGATAAACAAAACCAGCCTGTTCGAGGGTCTGGCGGGCGGCGGGCAGGTCGGCACGGCGTAAAATGATGTCCACATCCTGGGTGTTGCGCACGGCTGCTTCGTCCACGCGCGAAACCCACGCGGCAACGGCGTTGCCACCCGCCACCGCGTAGGGGATTTTCACCTGCGCCAGCGCTGCGGCTGCGCGCAGCAGGCGCAGCCGGACTTTTTCAACCGCGTTGCTCATGCGTTCCCAGGAAACATCCGCATAAGTGGTTACGGCCATGGTCACATTGCTGTCAGTTGGTCAAATACTCGCGCGGGTCGGTGATCTTCCCGGTCAACGCGCTGGCTGCCACCGTGGCCGGCGAGGCGAGGAACACCTGCGATTCCTTGTCGCCCATGCGGCCGGGAAAATTGCGGTTGGTGGCGCTGATGCACTTGATGCCGGATTTGTTGATGCGGCCAAAGGTGTCCACCGGGCCGCCCAAACACGCGGCGCACCCGGCGTTTTCCGTCATCTGCACGCCGGCGTTGACCATCACCTCCCAGATCGTTTCGTTGCCCCAATAGGTCGTCTGCAAGTCGCGGACGATGTCTGGCGTGGCGGGCACGCCGAAGGTGTCAATGACCACTTTGCGGCCGCGAAGTATGCGGGCGAACTCCACGAAGTCGCTGGTTTTGCCACCGGTGCAGGAACCCACGTAGGCGCGATCGAGCTTCAGGTTCATATCTTTGGCCTTCTGGCGCTGGCCCGGATCGGGATGGCAGGCGACGGTCGGTTCAAGCTGGCTCAAATCCACGACCAGGTCATAAACGAATTTTTCGTCGCGGTCGCGTTCCACCGGTTGATATGCGGATTTGGTGCCATTCAACTTGACGCGGGCATCCACATACTCCGCTGTGCGGGCATCGAACTCGAAAATGGCGTTCTTGCCGCCGGCTTCAATGGCCATGTTGGCAATGGTCATGCGGTCGTCCATGGACAGGTTGGTGGCACCAGGTCCGTCAAACTGCAAGGCGCGATAAGTGGCGCCGTCAAAGCCGATTTCCCCGATGCAATGGAGGATGATGTCTTTGGCCATGACGCCAGGTTGGAGCTGGCCTTCCAAGCGGAAGTGCATGGTTTCGGGCACCTTGATGAGCAGCTTGCCCGTGCCCATGACGAAACCGGCGTCCGTGTTGCCGATGCCGGTGGCGAACTGGTTGAAAGCGCCCGCCATGCAGGTATGCGAGTCGGTGCCAAACAGCACCTCGCCTGGACGCGTGTGGCCCTTGGCTGGCAATGCCGTGTGGCAGACCCCCGCGTAACGCGAGCCGTATTGGCGCTTCCGGTTGCCTTTGACCGCGTCGAACACCCAGTGGCCGTTCGGATCATCAATCACGTCGTAGAAATACGGCAGGTCTTGTTCCTTGGCAAAACCGCGCAGGATGTCCACGTTGCGGTTGGACTTGGAATCGGCGGTGAAAATGTAGTGGTCGGGGATGATGACGATTTTCTGCCGGTCCCACACTTTCGCGGTCCGGCCGAATTCGCGCTGGAACACGCCGATGGTGCCCGGGCCGCACACGTCGTGCGTCATGAGCACGTCGGCGTTCACCCAGATGTTGTCGCCGGCCTGAACGGCTGTTTTGCCAGCGGCGCGCGCGAGGAGTTTTTCTGTCAACGTCATAAGACCTGCAAAATACCTGATGGGCCGGGCAAGTTCAACTGCGGCGTTGCGAGGATCGCGCCGACGAGAAGGCGGCCTCAAGATAATGGATTGGTGGGCGCGCGGGTTACTCCCTTGATCCATTATGGACTTTGCAGACAATAAAAACGGAAGTCATAATTAGCGTAATCTTGGTCCGTCCACTGAAATTGGCCCGGCGCAATTTCGGTCATCTGCCCCAGCACATCCCAATTGCTGAGCGGCAGCGTGAGGTCGGTAGTGCCGAGCACCGTGAACGTCACACCGGGCGTGTTGGTGACCGTCAACTGCGGACCGTCACTGGTCATGATCACGTGGCCAATGACCGGCAGGGACAACTGCTGCAACTCATAAGCGCCGATGTCCACGTGGGCGCCGGATTTGCGCGGATAGCCGCGCGCGTCGGTGGCCAGATACCAGGGACTTGCCAGCAACGAATCGTCGCCCGCGTCCACCGCTGGACTGCCGGGTTGCAAGGCACAGGTGTACACGGGACCGCCGTTGTCGGCCACGCCGTTCACCATGGCGTCAATCGCGGTGCCGCTGCCAACAATATCGTTGCGCACGTTGTTCGTGAAGCCGGCGGAGCCGTCGCCCAGACTGACGAGGTTGTGTCCGCGCGAGGTGAATATTCCTGAAAGATCGGGGCCGGTGCCGTCAGCGGCGCTGAGGCCGTTTGTACCCGCCGGTCCCGAGGCACTGACCACGCGCGCCCCTGCGGACCCCGCCGATCCGGCGTAACTACAGGCATTGCCCGCGATCAAGACATTCTGCAACGTGAAGTTGGTATTGCTATTCGCCGGCCCGAAAATGGCGCCGCCGCTGCCGCCGTTGCCGGCATTGGCCCCGTTGCCAATGTTGCCGGCGGATCCCATGAGACCGGCGTAATTGGCGCCTGCGCCGCCGCTGCCACCGCTGCCGCCATTGCCGGTGCTGTTGTTGAAAAAGGTGCAGGCGACTAGCCGACATGCGCCAGTGCAATACAGCGTGCCGCTGCCGGCATTGCCCGCGTTGCCGCCGTTGCCACCGTTGTAAACATAGTATGGGGGGATGGGCATGACGGCGTCGCCACCGTTGCCCCCGTTGCCGCCGCTGCCCGTGCTGTTGTTGTAAAACGTGCAAGCAACAAACTTCGCTCCGTTGGCCGACCAGACGGCGCTGCCGTTGCCAGCATTCCCGGCATAGCCACCATTCCAGCCCGGTCCAAAATACGTTTGGGTCGGCGGATAATAAATTGGAGCCCCACTGGCGCCGTAACCTCCAGAACCTCCCTTGCCGGAAGTATTGCCACTAAATGTGCAGTTCGTGAATGAAGCCGTCCCCGTGTCATAAATCGCACCGCCGCTGCCGCCATTGCCGCCATTGCCGCCGGCGGTGAACTGAGTGGGATAGATAGCCATCTGGCCGGGAGTGCCGTCGCCACCCCAGCCGGCGGTGTTGTTCAGGAACTGGCAATTGAGAGCCGACAGATTGCCGGAGTTGACGATGGCCCCGCCATTGGCACCCGATCCGGCGGATGTGCCGGGGGAAACCTCGCTGCCGCTGAAGTAGGAATATGCGCCATAATTACCCCGGCAGTCGGTGAACGTGCAGGCCAACAGCGTGAGGTTGCTGGCGTTGTTGATGCCACCGTGGATATAGCAGCCGGTAAACACGCAATTGCTCACCGTGAGATTGGCGTAGTTGTTGATGGCGCTTGCGCAACGATAGAACGTCAGTCCGGAGATGCTCGACGTCGCTCCGTTGATGACTTGAAAGGCGGACAAATAGTTCGTGCCGGTGATCGTCAGCACGTCCGTGCCAGGGCCGACGATGCTGAGGTTGTTGCTGATGGTCAACCCGCCGGGGACGATGTTGGTGATGAGCCCCGTCACCGCGAACGTGATGACATCGCCATTGTTTGCGCTGGCCAACGCGGCGCGCAGCGAGCCGGGGCCACTTTTTGCCAGGCTGGTCACCACCAGCGCCGCCGCCGGGCTGCTGGCAGGCAGCCCCAGCCAACCGACGAGCGCGACAGCGACCGCGCACCAGCGGCGTCCTCCGGACTTCCGCCAGCGGTCAGCCAGGATTCCCCAAACTGAAGCAAAGTGGTTCATAACATGATATGAAGGGTAACAGTTCCAGCATGACAAAACCGCCGGCTGGAAGCACGCAGAAAAGAATTTCAGAAAAGAATTACGACCAGCCAGCATCTCGAGCTTTGTTTTTGAATTATGACTCGAGCGCGCCCGTCCCGGGCGCAGCAGCTTCGAAATCGCCAAGCACTGATAATCGTCGGGAACCATCGGTCGTTAGCGCATCGCTGCGGTCGAGGACGACGCGCGGTCCGCAGTCTTCGGACCGCGACCAGTCCCCGGTCGCAGCACGCTGGATTCACGCACAAGCTCCAGAGGTTCGCCGCAAGCTGCTTGTTCCTCCAGCCGCTGCGCGCCGGGACGGCGCGCGGTCCGCAATCTGAATACGCGCCGGCTTCACCCATCCAATAATCCACCCATCCACCCATCCACCCATCCAGTCTTATACATCCACCTCGGGAAACCGCTCGCGAATCATGCGGCGCAGCAAATCCTCATCGTCCGGTTGGTAACGGCGGCGCGAAACGAGCCGCTGCACTGCGTCGAGCAGTTCCAACCAGTCTTCCAGCGGCGGCTCCTTGACGGATTGCCAGACATCGAAGCGCTTTTCGCGATGGAAGAATTTCCACTCGCGGCCGATGTGCTGGGCATAAACCTGGAGTTTGGCCCCGTCCTCGGTCGCGCGTTTCCAACTGATTTCAGCTTTGGGCATAATAAAAAATGGATTGGTGGATTATTGGATTGCTGGCGTAGCTGCCGACGTGAGGAGGCGGATCTCGCTTGCCATGGGTCCGACTCACGTCAGCGGCTGCACTGTTGGACTTGCATTCATCCGCGGCTGATTGACTCTGGCAAATTGATACTGGCTACGGCCATGGCGGCAATGCCCTCCTCGCGGCCGATGAATCCCATGTGCTCGTTGGTCGTGGCTTTCACGCCAATCTGCTTTTCCGACACGCCCAGCGCGGCGGCGATGCACTGCTTCATTTTGGCGAGGTGCGGATAGATCTTCGGCGCCTGCGCGATGACCGTGGCATCCACGTTCACAATTCGGCCACCGCGTTTTGCGGTTTGCCGGGCGGCTTCCTCCAGAAAGATCTTGCTCGGCACGCCCCGCCAGCGCGGATCCGTGTTCGGGAAGAAATGGCCGATGTCCTCCTCGCCCAGCGCGCCCAGCACCGCGTCGCAGATCGCGTGCATCAAGGCATCCGCGTCCGAATGGCCGTCCAACCCTTTCGGATGGGGAATCTCCACGCCGCCCAAGACGAGCTTGCGCCCCGCGACCAGTTGATGAACGTCATAGCCAATGCCAACATGAACCATGCCTGCATTGTAGGAATCTCCCGCGCCGCGACCAAGCAATTTATCATGACCCTGCCGGTGGGGGTAAGACAGATTTTTTCAAAGCCGGAGCGCTGGGTCTGCGTCCTTTGTTTCACCACCCGCTGCGCGCCGGGACGGCGCGCGATCCGGGAACGACGGACCGCGACCGGTCCCCGGTCGCAGCCCTCCGGATTTACAAACGAACTCCGAAGGTTCGCCCAGCATCCCTTGTTCCCCCATCCGCTGCGGGCCGCACCTCGCAAAAATCCGCGCTTTCACTCACGGCAAAACTTGTGGTAGTATCCGCCCTTTATGACCAAAACTGCTATTCTATTTGCCGGGCAGGGCGCTCAAGTCACCGGCATGGGCTTGGACCTCACCGAGAAATTTCCCGCCGCCAAGGCCTGGTTTGACCGCGCCAACACGGCGCTGGGCTATGACTTGGCCGCCATTTGTTTCCGCGGGCCGGACGCGGAGCTGACCAAGACCGAGCATGCGCAGCCGGGAATTTTTCTGGTGAGCTGGGTCTGCCTGGAATTGCTCAAGGAACACGCGCCGAACCTGAGGTTCGAGGCGGCCGCCGGGCTGTCGCTCGGCGAATTCACGGCTCTGGCGGCTGCGGGCGCGTTAAGTTTTGAGGATGGCCTGCGCGTGGTCCGCCAGCGCGGAAAATTCATGCAGGAGGCCTGCGATGCCACCCGGGGCGGCATGGCAGCGGTGATCGGACTGGACGAGGCAGCCACGCGCGCGGTGTGTCGGGAAACGGGGGTGGTGCTGGCCAATTTGAATTGCCCCGGCCAGCTCGTCATTTCCGGCGAAGCGGACAGAATTGCCACGGCCTGCACCCTGGCCAAAGCCAAAGGCGCCAAACGCGCCCTGCCGCTGCCGGTGGCCGGCGCATATCACTCGCCGCTCATGGCGGGCGCGCAGCCGAAATTGCGCGAGGAACTCTCCAAGATCAAAATGGCCGCGCCCGCCGTGCCGGTTATTTCCAACGTCACGGCGCAAGCGCATGGCGCGGATATGGCCACGCGCTTGGTGGAGCAGGTGTGCGCGTCGGTGCGGTGGGAGGAATCCATGCGCGCGCTGCTGGCGCAAGGATTTACGCGGTTCATCGAACTCGGCCCCGGGACGGCGCTGAGCGGCTTCCTGAAGCGCATAGACAAGACCGCGCAGATGCTGAATGTGGCGGATGTAGTGAGTTTGGAGGCGACGGTGAAAGCGCTGGGCTGAGGCGTAATACGTGATACGTGAGGCGTGAAAAGCAAATAATGCATCACGAATCACACAAATCACTCTGGCTCCGTCCCCATTCCCGGAGCGCGGCCGTCGCGGCCGCAGCAACGTCCAAACTGCAAGACGCTTTCATTTGACTGCAAATGCGTTCGGACAGGCAAGGTTGCTGCGGGGCACAGGCCCGCGTTCCGTCGACGAACTGCAAACACGAAAACGCGCCTTTGGCATTTTTCTGGTGGATTTACCTCCGCGTGTGGTTAAACATGTCGGAAATCTATGAGCCAACTCACTAATCAAATTGCCGTGGTCACTGGCGCGGGCCGCGGCATCGGGCGCGCCATCGCGCTGAAATTCGCCAATGAGGGCGCGGATGTGGCCGTGCTTTCGCGCACGCAGGAGAACTCGGAGAAGGTCGCCGCCGAGATCCGCGCGCTGGGTCGCCAAGCGTGGGCGTACGCCGTGGATGTGGCGGATGCCGCCGCGGTCAGCGCCGCCGCCGAAAAGATTCTCGCCGCGTGCGGCAAGGTGGATATCCTCGTGAATAATGCCGGGGTGACGCGTGACGGCCTGCTCATGCGCATGGCGGATGCGGATTGGGACACCGTGCTGAATACCAATTTGAAGGGCGCATTTCTGGTCACCAAGGCGTTCAGCCGGGCCATGATCAAGGCGCGCACGGGCCGCATCATCAATATTTCCTCGGTCATCGGCCTGATTGGCAACGCGGGCCAGTGCAATTACGCGGCCAGCAAGGCGGGCTTGATCGGGTTCACGCAGTCGTGCGCGCGCGAACTGGCCGCGCGAGGCATTACCGTCAATGCCATTGCGCCTGGGTTCATCGAAACGGATATGACGGCGGAGTTGAATGAGACGGTTCGCGCGGAGATTTTGAAAAAGATACCTTTGGGGAGTTTGGGCCAGGGTGAGGACATCGCGGCAGCCGCGCTTTATCTGGCCGGCGCATCCGGACGATACGTCACGGGGCAGGTGCTGACGGTGGACGGGGGAATGGTGATGTGACTTGAATTATAACGTTAAACATGTGAAATATTTAATGGTTAAAGCACCAATTCTGCAGAAGTTTGGGGTGGTTGCCACCGCCGGACGCAACCTATGAATGGTCCACGATTCGGCCCCGGCGCAGCGGGTGGAAAAAAGTTTGGAATCAAGGCTTGACGTGGCAGGCCATTGTACGTTAGAACACAGTATTATTAATTATGTCAGACAAACCAATTGACCAACGTGTTAAAGACATCGTCGTGGAACAGCTCGGCGTCAAGCCGGAGCAAGTGACTCCGCAGGCGAAATTTATTGAAGACCTCGGCGCTGATTCACTCGACACTGTCGAGTTGGTGATGGCGCTGGAAGAAGAATTCGGCATTGAGGTGCCGGATGAACAGGCGGAAAAACTCCAGAGCGTGGGCGACGTCATCAAATACGTCGAGGAGAACGCGAAATAGTCGGCAAATTTGCATTTGCGGGGCAGTTTAGGCTGGACCCAGCCCGGACTGCCCCATTTTATTTATCATGGCTAACAATTCTTCCGATCGCCGCGTGGTTGTCACGGGCATGGGCGTCGTCACCCCGGTGGGGCACGACCTCGATACCTTCTGGAAAAACCTGCTCGCCGGCGGGTGCGGGATTGACAAGATCTCAAGTTTTGATACGACGGCGTTCGACACAAAGATTGCCGGCGAAGTGAAAAATTTTGATCCGCTGCCGGCCTTTCCCTCGCCGAAGGAGGTGCGCCGCACGGATCGCTATTCGCAATTTGGCATTTATGCGGCTTGGAGCGCCCTGAAAGATTCAGGACTCGATCTGGATCGGGAAAATCGCGACGAAATTGGGGTGATCCTCGGCTCTGGCATTGGCGGCTTGGCCACGACTACCGAACAGCTCAACACCCTGCTTTCGCGCGGCCCCGGCCGGGTGTCGCCCTTCACCATTCCGATGCTCATCGGCAACATGTGCTCCGGCTTGGTATCCATGTATTTCAATTTGCGCGGGCCGAATTTCGCCACCTGTTCCGCGTGCGCCACCGCCAACCACGCCATCGGCGAGGCCTGGCGCACCATCAAGATGAATGACGCCCAAATCATGTTTGCCGGCGGTTCGGAGGCGGCCGTCATCCCCATCGGCATCGCCGGTTTTTGCGCGATGAAAGCCATGAGCACACGCAACGACGACCCCCAACACGCATCGCGCCCGTTTGACCGCGACCGCGATGGTTTCGTCATGGGCGAAGGCGCGGGCGTACTGGTGCTGGAAGAACTGGAACACGCCCAAAAACGCGGCGCGAAAATTTACTGCGAGATTGCCGGCTACGGCAACACGGCCGATGCGCATCACCTGACCGCCCCCTCACCCGGCGGCGAAGGCGCGGCGCGCTGCATGCGCATGGCGCTGCGGACGGGCGGGCTGAATTTGACGGATGTGAATTATATCAATGCCCACGGCACCTCGACGCCGCAGGGTGATATCTGTGAGACCCAGGCCATCAAGACCGTGTTTGGCGACCACGCGCGGAAGCTGGTCGTCAGCTCCACCAAAGGTGCCACCGGACATATGCTGGGGGCGGCCGGCGCGGTGGAAATGGCCGCCTGTGCGCTGGCCATCAAACACAGCGTGGTGCCGCCGACCATCAATTTGCAAACGCCGGATCCCGAATGTGATCTGGACTATGTGCCGAACACCGCGCGGGAAATGTCCGTGAACGCCATCGTCAACAATTCCTTTGGCTTTGGGGGACACAATTCAACCATCGCGGCAAAGAAGTTCAACGGTTGACCCACCAATCACGCCAAGTTATCCCGCAACCGGCTTTGGTCTTCCTTGGCATCCGCGATTCGGTTGTGGCGGCGGATAGCAATTCGGGAGCCCGGGCTTGGGAACCGGCCTTGAACGGCAGCGCGACCGTGGGTTGAAACCCACGGATGCCATCGAATGTAGCTCTGCAACCTCACCAAAACGCCGCGCCGCTGCTTGTGTTCGGGGGTCGGCTTGGTTTACTGTGATGCGGCGTGAAACCAGCAATTGTCAACCCGTCCTCGCCCCTCCATCGCCCCTCCGAGCGATGTGTCATTTCCCGTGGCCCGGCGGAAACAGAAGCCTTGGGCGAGCAATTTGGCCGGCAGGCCCATAGCGGCCTCGTCATCGCCTTAAGCGGCGAGCTGGGCGCGGGGAAAACACAATTTGTGAAGGGGCTGGCGCGGGGGTTGGAAGTTTCAGGCCGGGTGCATTCGCCAACTTTCACCCTGGTCAACGAATACAGCGGCGGCCGGCTCACGCTGTACCATTTGGATCTGTACCGGCTGGAGACGCGCGCGCAGATTTTATCCGCGGGCATTGAAGAGTACTTGCAACCAGCCGGCGTGAGCGTGATTGAATGGGCCGAGAGGATTTACGATTTGCCATTGGCCATTCCCAAATTGAAGTGCGTATACATTGAAATTGTGAGCGACACGGAACGGAGCATCAGCCATGACGATATTGGCGCTTGAATTTTCCTCGGCACGGCGAAGCGCGGCACTGGCGCGCGGCCATGGTGCCGTGCTGGCGGAGGCCGCCACCGAAACCGGCGGCCGGGGGACGGATGCCTTGGGGCTGATTGAACAGGTGTTGACGAAAGCCAGGCTTTCGCGGGCAGACGTCGAAGTGATCGCAATTGGGCTGGGGCCCGGCAGTTACACCGGCGTCCGGGCGGCTATCGCGGTGGCGCAAGGCTGGCAACTGGCGCGCGGAACCAAACTGCTCGGCCTGAGCAGCCTGGAAAGTCTGGCGGCCCAGGCACAGGCGCAAAAGCGGTTCGGCCGCGTAAACCTGGTGCAGGACGCGCAACGCGGCGAATTCTATCTGGCCACTTGGGAGATTTCCGAGGGGCAGATGCGGGAGATTGCGCCCTTGAAGATCGTGCCGGCGACGGAACTCGCAGCACGAAGCGCCGCCGGCGAGCTTTGCGCCGGGCCGGACTTGGAGCCGAGATTGTTTCCGACGGCGGCCACGCTGGCGATACTGGCGGCCGGACGCGCGGATTTCCTGCCGGGCGAGAAGCTGGAACCGGTGTATCTCCGCGAAACCACTTTTGTGAAAGCGCCCGCTTCGCGACCCGCGCCGCATTAATTTGCCGGCGGAGCGCGGACATTCTTGTCCGCGTTCGCGGTTGACGTGACGGATTCGTGCGGACAAGACTGTCCGCGCTCCATACGCACTTCGCATTAAAGTTTCTGAACGGCTAGAACAAGTTGGCTGGCCGGCCCATCCGCTCGGTGATTGAGTATTGCTTGCGATGGCCGGAGCGCGGGTCCATGACCCAGAGCGGTTTCGCCAATCAAGAGTCGTGTTGCGATATTTTGGACGCGGTTTGAGGTATGGTGGTGACTGCGGCTCGCGGAGCCGCGCTCCGGGAAAACCGACGCCGCCGCGCCAATGGGAGAACGTCTTGATTTGAGGATTGTCAAAGTGTGGGACATTGGGTGCCCACCCCAAGGGATTTTGCTGGTGCTGCTTAACGTAAATAGGTGGTACAGGACTTGCTTGTGCTTACCTGTTGGGTTCTTGAATAGTATGTTTGCACACTGGCAGCCAAACCGAAATCAGCGGCAGGGTTTCACCCTGGGCGAAATCCTGGTTGCGTTTTGTGTTTTTGGCTTGGTGATGAGCGGGGTGATGTACGGGTACGTGCAGATCAACCGCATGGCCGAATTCAGTTCCATGTCGCTGGCGGCGCAGTCGTTTGCATCCCAAGGGCTGGAGCAGGCCAGATCCGTGACGTGGGACTATGTGCGGTGGCCCAACACCAACGCGGATTCGCATGATCCCTTTTGGACTCCGCCGGCGATCGGCGTCACCAATCTGCCACCGGAAGTCTCAGTCTTGGACGTGCCAACCACGGGCGCGCTGATTTACGTGACCAATTACGTGACGGTCGCAAATGTTTGCACCTATTTGAATCCCGGCAATCCGCCCTTGCGGCAAATCACCTGCTACTGCGTGTGGACCTTCCCGCTGGATGGAGTGCTCTGCACCAATACGGCGGTATCCTTGCGCGCGCCTGACCAATGAAATTAGTTTTTCACACCCAAGCCCGCCGCTCGCGGCAGCGTCCCCCCGGATTCACGCTGGTGGAGATGCTGGTGGCCACCGGCGTTTACCTCTTCATCATGGTGGGGGTGGTCGTGGCCATTCAAATTTTTGCGTTGCGCATTTATACGCTGGCGGCCACCAAACTCGTCGCCACGCAGGGCGCCGAGAAGGCGCTCAACCAGATCCGGGACGACATCCGGCAGGCCAAGCTGCTGCAAGTGGGCCGGACGGACAACTCGGGAAATTTCACCGCCATTTCCGGCACCAACGGGGCAGTGGGCAATGCCTTGCAGGTTTTTCAAACCAACACGATGACCGCCCCGTATTCGCTGTATTGGCTGCAAACCAATACGGTAGGCGGCATGTCCTCGAACGTCCTGTATTTACTTTCCGTGAGCGCCCATTCCAGCAATACGTACATGCTGTCATGTTACATCACCAATACGGATGTTTTCTGCGCGGAAAACTGGGACAACTGGCCCACTGGTCCGATCACGCCCATGACCAATTGTCCGAACAACAATCAGGTTTATTCGGTGAAACTGCAGTTCTACCAGTGGGAATATCCCATCGCGGTCATCGGCGGTGCCGGCTTGAACTCGTATGATTATTATCAAATTCACACCCGGGTGTGCCGCCGGGCGCTGAATTAACCCGCCCTCAACATGCAAACTAATCGTCCTCCGCAGCGCTCGCCCGAGCGGGGCATCGCGTTGCTGGCCACGCTGGCGCTGATGGTTATCATCTTGGTCGTCTTCGCCAGCATCCTGTCGTGGGTCTTCACCAATGCCACCATCACCCAGCGCAACAACCAGTATAACATGAGCCAGAATGCCGCCGAGGCGGCGGTGGAACGCGTGATCGGCCAGATTGATCGGGACTTCGTTTCCCAAAGCGTGTCGAACACTCCCGGTTGCTACACCACGCTGCCGGCCAGCATTGACCAGTCGTCCTGGCCCATCCAATACACCTTCAGCGACACCAATGGCAAATCGGGGCAGATCAGCGTGATCTTGGCGACGCTGGCCACCAACTCCGTGCCGCTCAACTCGCAGTATAGCGGCTTGATGGGCTACGCCCAAAATCTGGACGTGTACGCCACGGCTACGCCGACCGGCCAGCGC
>Ga0316217_10002678_pt1 | contig 21175 bp, 17 predicted proteins | sample 1anoAmetaG_FD_203633 | JGI IMG/M metagenome (GOLD analysis project Ga0316217, IMG submission 203633) | Freshwater microbial communities from Trout Bog Lake, Wisconsin, USA - 1anoA | ecosystem: Environmental > Aquatic > Freshwater > Lake > Hypolimnion/Profundal zone | place: USA: Wisconsin...
AGTCAGGCGCTCTGGATTAATGTCCTTGATCGCCACCAAGGCGGGATCAGCCATCCGCCTGTCGCTCCGCCAGTGTTCGAGCATCCGGCGCGCGCATATAAAGGGGGCGGGGCTTGGCGCCCATCGTGGCGGCCGTGACCTTCCGATGCAGGGCAAGGCCGCTGACGTGGGTTCTTACCAGAGTGGTGGCGGCGGGCGCGAGGTCCAACAGCTCTCCAACCTCCGGGCCGATCAGAGTGACAAGATCGCCGCCGCCGATCTCCATGATCCTGGCCGCGATTTCATCTCGGCCCAGCACATCCGGCGCCGTGGCAGGCGTCCCGTCGCGATAGAGCTGCACGTAAAAGAGATCGCTGCGCGACCGGATCGCCGTGACGACCAGACCCTTGGACGGCGCGTCAGCGGCCAGGACCTCGAGCGTTGAAACCCCGACGCACTCAATACCCCGCGCCATCGCAAAGGCGCGAACAAACGCGAGGCCGACCCGCAGGCCGGTGAACGAACCTGGCCCGACCGTCGCACCAATCCGCGTGATGTCGGCCATCTTTGTCTGCGCATCAAAAAGCGCTTGTTGCACCAGAGGCGCGATTTGCTCCTGGTGCCCGCGCGCCATAGGCAGCTCGATCACCTGGACGGGCGCTGCGGAACGCGGTCCGACGGCGATCACGCAGGCGCCCAAACTCAGGTCGATCGAAAGACAGATCCCCAGATCAGACAATCTGACAGGCGTCCGCAAAAGCCAGTCGCGGCAAGCGGGGGAAGCTTTCATCGACGCCGCGACCGAGCGCGCAGATGAAATTTGAGCGGACGCTGGAGCCGGCGAAGAAGGCTTCATCGACGCCGGCGTTATCAAAGCCGGACATAGGTCCTGCATCCAGACCAAGGGCCCGCGCGGCGAGAATCAGATAGGCCCCTTGAAGAGAGCCGTTCCGCAGCGCGTTGAGCTCGGCGATCTCTGGGGACGAAAACCAGGCGCCGACCCCTGGATTGTGCGGGAAAAGCTCGGCCGCGCGATCGGCAAATTTCAGATCGTGTCCGATGATCGCAATGCAGGGCGCATCAAGGCTCTTGGAGCGGTTGGACTCCGACAGGTGCGGTGCCAATCGCGCCTTGCCCTGCGCCGTGGTGACGAACACGAAGCGGGCGGGCGACAGGTTGGCGGAGGTGGGTCCAAACTTGAGGAGGTCGTAGAGATCCCTCCAAGTCTGGTCCGGCAGGGTTTCCGCACGCCATGCATTGCGGGAGCGCGCGCGTCTGAAAATCTGATCGAGCGCTGAATCGGACAGGGGAGAGGTCATTTTGACGTCCGTCTAAAGGGTTTGCTCAACCCTGTTCACTTCCGGCACATAGTGCCGAAGCATATTCTCGACGCCCGATTTTAAGGTCGCCGCCGAGGAGGGGCAACCGGCGCAGGCGCCGCGCATGTGCAGATATACAACCCCGGCTTCGGGATCAAAGCGGTCGAACACGATGTCTCCGCCATCCTGGGCGACAGCTGGTCGAATGCGGGTGTCGAGCAGGGATTTGATCTCCTCCACGATCTGGGCCGTTTCGCCGTCATAAGTATCGGTCGACGGCGCCCCTGCCGCCGGCTCGCTGAGATAGAGCGGCTGTGCAGACGAAAAGTGATCCATGATCGCGGCGAGGATCGGCGCCTTGAGGTGCTTCCAGTCGTGGTCAGCGCCCGATTTGGTGACGGTCAGGAAATCTGCGCCGAAAAACACGCGAGTGACGCCCTCAATCGCAAAAAGCGCGATCGCCAAGGGCGCATCTGAACAGTCCTGGCCAGCTCTAAACTCTCTGGGCCCGGCGGGAGACACAGGCTCTCCGGGAAGAAACTTCAAGGTTTCCGGGTTCGGGGTGGCTTCGGTCTGGATGAACATTTCGGACCCTGGATGCGGACGCCATGTTTCTGCACGTGAGGTTCAGATGGCGCCCCGGCCCTCGAACGGCAAGCGCTTCCGTTCAGGAAGGGCGATTTGCGACCGATTAAAAGAAATACCCGGCCGCGACTGGGGGGGTCGCGACCGGGCTTCAGGGCTCATACTTTCGCTTTGCCGGGAGGGGATGAGGCCGACGAGGCGTTTAGCGTCTTGCGACACGCGCAGAGCTTTAGCGTGCCCAAATTGCCACGCTCGGAAATTCTTGTCAAGAAAATTCGAATGATATCTTGTTTGTGTCGTTTTTGTCACGCAGGGGCGGAGCGGCGCGCCAACCTCGCTCCATCATCGGGCCTTCGGCCGTTGTCAGGGCCGCCCTTTTCCGGGCCTGGGGTCGCGTAACACAAAAAGCTTGGGGTCAAGATCGGAGACGGTGTCCAGCGCGCTGAGCGTGACCTGGGTACGCTGCCCTTGCCCGTCGACGACGGTCCATCCCCTCAGCGTCGTTGGATCCGTCGCAAATCTGAGGATGATGGCGCCGTCGGACTTCTTTCGCCCATCCCTGGCCGTGATCGCAAAACCCTGGCCCGTTTCGACCACCTCTTCGACAAACACCGACTTGTCGAGCCGCACCTGTTTGGCGAGCAGAATCCGCAGTGGGGTCGCGGCCAGGGGATATTGATCGAACGTCTTCAGCCTTCGATCGTTCACCACCACCGTCAGTCCGTCCGAGACGACGACAAGCTCTGAGGGCGCATCGTACTGGAATCTCACCTTTCCGGGGCGCCTCAACCAGATCTGGCCGGTCGAGATGGCGCCGCGGGCGTCGGCTTGGGTGAACCGGCCGTAGACCGACGTTACGCTGGATAGATAGGTATTTGCCGCGTCCACGCGGGCGCGGTCCTCCGCGGACAGCGGCGCGCCCGGGGCGGCTGCATAGGCCACTGGCGCGATCAGCGTGCTTGTGGCCAAACCCATCAGGACCTGGCGGCGGGAGGAGATAGACGTCAACATGCTCTCACCTAACACCGAGGTTGCGTCAAATCGGTGGCGGTGGGCTGGCTAAAATATCCCGTTTGCCCGCGTGGTTGGCCGGGCTGACGACGCCTTCCTGTTCCATTCGCTCAATCAGGGATGCGGCGCGATTGTAGCCAATCTGCAGTCGCCGCTGGATGTAGGACGTCGACGCCTTGCGGTCTCGCGTGACCACCGCCACGGCCTGGTCATAGAGGTCATCACCGCTGGAAAGGCCGCCCTCGCCGCCGCCCCCGCCCGCATCGTCCTCGTCTCCACCGGCGGTGACGTCATCGAGATATCGGGGCTCACCCTGGTCGCGGAGGAAGCTGGCGACCTGTTCGACCTCCTCATCGGTGACGAACGGCCCGTGCAGCCGGGTCACCCGACCGCCGCCGGCCATATAGAGCATGTCGCCCTGGCCAAGCAGTTGTTCCGCCCCCTGTTCACCCAGAATGGTCCGGGCGTCGATTTTTGACGTCACCTGAAAACTGATGCGCGTTGGGAAGTTGGCCTTGATGGTTCCGGTGATGACATCCACCGAAGGTCGCTGCGTGGCCATAATCAAGTGGATCCCGGCGGCCCGGGCCATCTGCGCCAGACGCTGCACGGCGCCCTCGATGTCCTTGCCCGCCACCATCATGAGGTCCGCCACCTCATCGATCACCACGACGAGATAGGGCATGGGTTCGGGGCGGACGGTTTCGGTTTCATAGATCGGCTTGCCGGCATCGTCGAAACCCGTCTGAACCGTCCGCTGGAAATGTTCGCCCTTGGCCAGGGCCTCGCGCGCCTTGTCGTTGAACCCGCCGATGTTGCGCACGCCGATCTTGGACATGCGGCGGTAGCGGTCCTCCATTTCGCGAACCGTCCATTTGAGCGCAACAATCGCCTTTTTGGGATCGGTCACCACGGGGGCGAGAAGGTGGGGAATGCCGTCATAAACCGACAGTTCGAGCATCTTCGGGTCGATCATGATGAAGCGGCACTGATCCGGCGTCAGTCGGAACAGAACCGACAGGATCATGGCGTTTACCCCGACGGACTTGCCTGAACCGGTCGTTCCCGCGATCAGAAGGTGCGGCATGCGCGCAAGATCAGCGACGTAAGGTTCCCCGCCGATCGACTCCCCCAGAGCGAGCGGCAAGGCGGCGGTCGACTTTTCATAGTCCCCTGAAGCGAGCAGGTCGCGCAGATAGACCGTGTCGCGGCGGGCGTTGGGCAGCTCGATGCCGATGGCGTTGCGCCCCTGGACCACCGCGACGCGGCAGGCTCTGGCGCTCATCGAGCGGGCGATATCGTCGGACAGGGCGACGACGCGACTGTGTTTGACGCCCGGGGCCGGCACCAACTCATAGAGCGTGACCACGGGTCCCGGGCGGATCTGATCGATCCGGCCTTTGACGCCGAATTCCGACAGCACGGATTCCAGCAGGCGCGCATTCTGACGGAGCGCGCCTTCGTCAATGCTGCTCATCCTGGGCTTGGCCTTGGACAGCATGGCGAGTTCGGGCAGCTGGAAACCGTCGCGCGCGAAATCAAAGGCCTTTTGCTGCTCTCTTTGTTCTCGGACCGACATCCTCGGCGGCTTGGGGGCGGCGACCGACGGCGCGGACACTGCGATTGTCTCAATATCAGGCTCGACAGCCGGTGGCGCAGAGGGCGGGGCTGACGCTCGACTGTCCGGCGCAAAACGACTGGCGATCTCCGCCGCCGTTGGCGACGCCTCGGCCTTCACCTTACGACTGGGCGCCGGGTCCTTCGCCGCGACTTCGGCGATGTCGGGCGGCGCATCTTCCGGAATAGGGCGCGAAATCAGGAGATTGGCCAAAGTCGCGGCCCATCGTCCAACCCGGGTCGCACTTTCGCCTGCGTGCTCAAGGTCGGACAGTCCCACGCCCGCCGCACGGCCTAGCACGGCGATGGAACAGAGGGCGAAGAGGACGGCGAGGGCTTCCCGCGCCGCGGGGGCGCCCGCCTTCTGCAACAGGACCGCCAGACCGCCGAGGCACCAATCTCCCCAGAAGCCGCCCAGTCCTTGCGCCAACGGCCAGGATTTTGGCGGCTTCAGTCCTGCCAGGGCCATCGACAGGAGCACGACGCCGAGGGTGGCGAGCCATACTCGCCCCCGGATCACCGGTCCCGAGGCCTTGAGGTCCTGGGCGCCCGCCTTCGCAACGCCGGCGCTCATGAGGACGAGGGCGAAAATCCAGCTGGCGAGTCCGACGGATTGGATGGCGCCGTCGGCAAGACTTGCGCCTGAAGCTCCAAGGAGGTTGTGCACAGTCTCGCTCGAAGCGACGTTTAAGCTTGGGTCTTCCGCATGATAGGTCGCCAGCGACGCGAGCATTGCAACGCCGAACAGCGCCGTCAGTCCGGCTCTCAGGCGAATGGTCCATGACTCCCGCCAAATCAGGCGCACGCTGTCCCAGGTCCGAAGGACCAGCTGCGCGGGCTGTTCCGCAGCGGCATTGACCATGAGCGCCTCCGAGAATTCAGGGCCTCCGAAACTGAAGGATCGCGGTTAACTTAGCGTTTACCTCGGCGGGCTGGACGGGGCGGCGGCCGCACGCGATAAGGCGGTCATGGCTCACCTTGACCTCTATGACATTGCGATTTCCGGCGGCGGACTGGTCGGCGCAACCTTGGCGATCGCCCTCGATCAGGCCGGTTTTCGCGTCGTCTTGATCGAGGCCGAAACCGACAGCGCCTTGCAGGATCCAAGCTTTGACGGCCGTGCGTCGGCGATCGCTTTTTCCGGTCTGCGTCTGTGGCGGGGGCTGGGCGTCGACGACGCGCTTGTCGAGAGCGCGCAGCGTATCGATCACATTCTGGTCACGGAAGGCCCGCAGCCCGGCGCCGGCGCGCCGATGGGCCCGTCCGTCAGGCTGGAGCTTTCAGCCCATGATCTCGGCGACAGCGCGCCCGGAGAACCCCTGGGCTGGATGATCGAAAACCGCAAAACGCGCCAAGCCTTGTCCGGCGCGCTTGCCAAGACAAATGTCTCAATCATCCGTCCGGAGCGGGTAACAGGCGCTGTGTTCAACTCAGGTTCGGCGGACCTTGTGCTGGGGGACGGGTCCAGGATCTCCGCACGCCTCGCCATTGGTTGCGAAGGCCGCCGCTCGGCGCTGCGAGAGGCCGCGGGACTCCTCGTCAGCCGGTCCGACTATGGCCAGACGGGGGTCGTCGCCGCTGTCCAGCTCGCCCATCCACACCACGCCACAGCCTGGCAGCACTTCACCCCCGGCGGTCCCCTCGCCATTCTGCCCCTGACCGATGATCGCGCCTCCCTCGTCTGGACGGAGCGGACTGAGCAGGCCGATGCGTTGCTTTCGCTAGCCGATGACGCCTTCACGTCCCTGCTGGCCCGACGTTTTGGCGATGCGCTGGGTCGGCCTCGCCTGATCGGCCCCCGCTTTGGCTATCCTCTGTCAAGACAATTGCCGGAGAAGACCGTTTCCAACCGTCTGGCGCTCGTGGGTGACGCCGCGCATGGAACGCACCCCTTGGCTGGACAAGGGCTCAATCTGGGACTGAAGGACATCGGCGCTCTGGTGGAGATCTTGACGAACGCACGGGATCTTGGCGAGGACTTTGGCTGTCCCCTCGTCCTGGAACGCTACGCGCAGTGGCGACGGTTCGATGTGGTCGGCGCGGTCACCGCCGCCGACCTGATCGCGCGGGTCTTTTCCAATGATATCGCCGTGCTGCGCTGGGCAAGACGCGGGGCCCTCTTCGCCGCACAGACCGTGCCGGGGGTGAAGCGCCTTTTGGCGCTCGAGGCGGGGGGCGCCCTTGGAGATGCGCCGAAGTCGCTAACTTACGGCTGATGTCAGCAGCATTTTTCGGGCTAAGCAGATGCCGGTTCGTCGCAAAAAACGCTCCAAATATTAAGGGCCCAGAGCAAGCTCCGATCCAGTTTGATCGGAGTTTGCTGGGCCCGCCGTCGACACTCAACGGTCGGTCAGCGCGCCACGCTAGCCCTGGCGCGTTGACGCTTTGGCCGCGTCGGCGCGGGCTCTGGCTCGCCATCGGATAGAACGGCCAGAAGCGACTCCTTGAGCGTCTGGATCTCGCGGTGATCCTCCAGCTTTCCACTGAGGTCCCGGGACACGTAGAAGGCGTCGATGGCGCGTTCGCCATAGCAATCGATGTGAGCCGACTGAATAGCAAGGCCAGCCTTCACAAATGTCCGCGCAAGCGACTCAAGCAGGCCAGGACGGTCTCTCCCGGAGACCTCCACCACCGTTGCGGTCTCAGAGGCGTTATTGTCGACCGAAACGGTTGCGCTCACGGCAAACGCGGCCGTTCGCCCGGGGTCGCCCCGCCTTGTCGGTCCGCCGCTGACCTGATCCCCGCGACCGGCGCTTTCCAGGGTCTCGACGAGGCGCGCGAGGGCGTTGGGATGGTCACAGCCGAACGCCCCGCCGGCCACGTCCTGGATCAAGAAGACGTCGAGGGCCTGACCCGCGCTTGACGTATAGACCTTGGCGCCGACCACATTGGCGCCCAGAGCGGCGATGGCGCCGGCGAGATCTGCAAAAAGACCCCGTCGATCTTGCGCCGCGATCGCGACCTCCGCCACCGGCGCATCCTTGCGGATGTCCGCCGACGCCGCGGCGCCGCCGGACAAGACCGCACGCTGCACCAGCGCGAAATGTCGCCATTGATCGTTGGAGTCGAACGCCAAGAAGTAGGCGTCCTCCATCTGATCGGCCCAGACCTGAACCGATTGTGCGGCGCTCCCAGCGCCGGCGACAAGGCTTTGGCGCGCCTCATTGGCCATGGCGCGCCGGACCTGTTCGGCTGCATCGGCGCCGCGGCCGCCGCGGAAGGTCGCTTCCGAGGCCAGATAGAGGTCTCGCAGGAGCTGGCCTTTCCAGCCGTTCCAGACCCCAGGACCGACCGCGCGAATGTCGCAGACCGTCAGAACAAGCAGCGCGCGTAGTCGCTCGGTGTTTTCCATGATCCGGACAAAGTCGGTCACGGTCCTTGGGTCGCTGACGTCCCGCTTCTGGGCGAAGTCGGACATGACCAGATGATGCTCGACGAGCCAGGCCACCTCTTCGATCCGGGACGCGGCAAGTCCGAGCCGTTCACAGGCGGATCGCGCAGCCCGCGCGCCGGCCAGTTCCTGGCCGCCTTCGCCGCCCTTTCCCGTATCGTGCAGCAGCATCGCCAGAAAGAGGACCTCAACATCCTCGATCATCGGCGCGATGGAAACGGCAAGAGGATGATCCTCAGCCAATCTCCCGGCCATGATATCGGCCATGACCCCTACTGCCCGAAGGGTGTGCTCGTCCACCGTGTAGGAGTGGTACATGTTGAACTGCATCTGAGCGACGATGCGGCCGAACTCCGGGATGTAGCGGCCGAGTACGCCAGCCTCGTTCATGCGCGTCAGGGTCAACAGCGTGTGTCGGCCGCGGGCCAGAATATCGAGGAAGACTTCGGCTGCCGCCGGGTCTCTTCGCACCTTCGGCGTCAGCAGGTTGAGCGACCGACTGACCTCGGAGAAGGCGTCAGGGTGAAGATCAAGGTTTGATTGGTCGGCCTGACGAAAAAGACGCAGGAGATTGATCGGATCCTTAGTAAAGACATCCGGCCGATCGATGGACAGGCGCCCTCCGTCCTCGACAAATCCGGGCGCTACGACCTTTCTGCGGGCGCGAAATCTCGTCGGTAAGAACCGCGACAAGCCCTGGGGCCGCTTTTTGGCCTCGTCTGCTTCCAGCTTGGCGCAAAAGACCCGGGTCAGCGCGCCGACCTCTCTGGCGATGAGGAAGTACCGGCGCATGAACCGCTCGACGCCTGTTTCGAGGGGCTCAGCGCCACTATCGCGCATCGGCCGGTCCACATAGCCCATTCGCCGCGCAATTTCTGGCTGAAGGTCGAACGAGAGCCGCTCTTCGGCGCGGCCCGTCGCATAGTGCAGGTGCGCTCTGACTGACCACAGAAAATCAAAGGCGCGAATAAAGGCCTTCAATTCGCGGTGTGTGAACTCATCAAGGCGAACAAATTCGGCGGGACGGTCGGAGGGGTGGAGATATTGGGCGATCCAGAACAGGGTGTTGAGATCCCGAAGGCCCCCCTTCCCTTCTTTGACGTTCGGCTCGACCATGTAACGCGACACGCCGGCTCGGGCATGGCGATCATCCCGCTCCTTCAGTTTGGCGGCGACGAATTCAGCGCCCGTGCCCTCCATCACATCTTTTCGGAACGCCTTTCGCAGATCCGCCGTCAAGGCTTCGTCGCCGATGAGATGGCGGGCCTCGAGCAGAGCCGTGCGGATTGTAAAATCCTCCCGCGCCAGACGGACGCATTCGTCGATCGAGCGGGACGCGTGGCCGACCTTGAATCCGAGATCCCACAGGGCGTAGAGCATGAACTCGATCACGCTCTCTGCGTGCGGGGTCTGTTTGTAGGGACGAAGGAACAATAGGTCGACGTCGGAAAACGGGGCGAGCGCTCCGCGCCCGTATCCGCCGACAGCGAGAAGCGCCAGTCGCTCTCCAGACGTCGGGTTCCGGGCCCTGAACATATGCACCGTTGTAAAGTCGTAGAGCGCGCTGATGACCTCATCGACCACGTGGGCGAGGAGCTGGGCCGTTTCGATACCGCCGGCGCCGGACTCGAGCCGCTCCTTGGCGATCATCCGCCCACGAAACAGCGCCGCGCGAAGCACTTCGAGGGCGTTGCGCCGCTGTTCGGTTTCATCACCAAGGGAATCAAGGGCGGCGGCGGTCAATTGCGCGCGCAGCCGATGTCCGTCGACGACATGTTCAATGCGGGTGGGGCGGAGTCGGCGAGCCATCAGCCGACACTATGACAGTTGAGGCGTCTGGCAATGGATTGAGGCCGCATCAGGTCTTCAACTTTGATTTCAGCCGATAAAGAGCATCGAGCGCTTCGCGCGGCGACAAGGCGTCCGGATCGAGTTCGGCGAGTTCGGCCTCCACCGCAGAGGCCGTTTCCGGCGCATTGACCGGAACGACGTGCGCAAACAAGGGAAGGTCATCAAGCCGCGCCGGAGACGACCGATCGGACTCCAGCCGCGCCAGCACGTCCTTCGCCCGAGCGACAACGGCGGGCGGCACGCCGGCGAGCTTGGCCACCTGCACGCCGTAGGACCGGTCCGCCGCGCCGGGGATCGCCTCGTGCAGGAACACAAGCTCCCCGTTCCACTCACGGGCGCGAAGGGACAGGTTCTTGACATGGGACAGCCGCCCTTCGAGGCGGGCCAGCTCATGATAGTGGGTCGCAAACAGGGTCCGGCAGCGGTTGACGTCGTGCAACGCTTCGGCCGTCGCCCAGGCGATCGCCAGCCCGTCATAGGTCGCCGTGCCTCGGCCGATTTCATCCAGCACCACCAGGGACTTTGCCGTCGCCTGGGTGAGGATCGCCGCCGTCTCGACCATTTCCATCATGAATGTGGATCGGCCGCGCGACAGATCGTCCCCTGCGCCAACCCGGCTGAACAGGCGGTCCACAAGTCCCAGACGAAATCTCCGGGCCGGCACAAAGGCGCCGGACTGGGCCAGAACGGCCAGCAAGGCGTTCTGCCGAAGAAACGTGGATTTGCCAGCCATGTTCGGGCCGGTGACGATCGCCAGTCGGGCGTCCGCCTGGCCCGCCCCGTCCAGGCGGCAATCGTTAGGCGTATAGGGCGCGCCGCCCCGCTTCACGGCCTGTTCGACCACAGGATGTCTTGCGCTTTCGGCGTGGAATTCGGCGCTGTCGTCGATCTCGGGCCGGACGCAGTCCGCCTCTTCGGCCCATTCGGCCATCGCGGCCGCCACATCGATCGCCGCGAGTGCATGGGCGGCGGCCCGGATCGGGTCGGCGAGACGTTCGGCGCAGGATCGGAACTGTTCAAAGATCTCGAGCTCGATCGCCTTGGCGCGATCGCCCGCCTGAGCGATGCGGGCGTCAAGCGTGATGAGCTCGCTGGTCGTGAACCGCACCTGGTTGGCGGTCGTCTGACGGTGGATGAACGACGCCGACCATGGTGGCTGCATCAGAGCTTCCGCCTGCTTGGCGGTTGCGTCGACGAAGTAGCCAAGGACGGCGTTGTGCCGGATCTTTATGGCAAGACCTGTGTCGCGCTGCAGGCTGGCTTCCAGGTTCGCGACGACCCTTCGGCTATCGTCCCGCAGCGCGCGGACGTCATCTAGGTCCGGTCGAAAGCCTTTGGCGATAAAGCCCCCGTCCCTGGCGAGAAGGGGCGGATCGGGCTCGAGAGCGGTTTTCAGATCGGCGACGAGGCGCGAAAGATCCGGCGCCTCACAAAGGCTGAGGGCGTCCAGGGCCTGGGCCATTTCGGCCGGCGGAGCGGTCAAGGCGCTCCCCGAACGCACCACGCGGGCGCATATTTGCTCACCGCAGTCGAGGGTGGAGCGCAGGACGAAGAGGTCTCGCGGCCCGCCCCGTCCCAGCGCCAGGCGGGACAGGCTCCTCGCCAGATCGCCCGGCCCAGAAAGGAGCGATCGAATGTCATCGCGTAGATTGCGATCGGAGAGAAAGAACTGAACGGCGTCCAGGCGATCATTGATCGCCTCGACAGACGTCAACGGGCGACACAGGCGGTCCGCCAGAAGCCGCGCGCCAGCGACGGTCACCGTCCGGTCGATGGCGCTGAGGAGCGAGCCTTCCCGACCCCCCGTTGTGTTGCGGTCAATTTCAAGACTGGTCCGGGTCGCCGGATCGATCGCCAGAAGCTGGCTGTCGGCCGCGCGTCTCGGCGCGGACAGGGAAGGTATGCGCCCCGCCTGGGTCAGCTCAAGGTGCGAGGCGATGAGGCCAAGCGCGATCACCTCCGCCGACGTCAATCCGCCGAAGCCGTCGAGGGTGTCAACGCCGTAGAGGCGTTTCAGGCGCGCGGTCGCGGACGATAACTCAGCCGTCGCGCCGGGCATGGGCTGCAGCACGCCGCCTGCCGTGCGGAGCGCCTGGGCCAATTCCGGCTCCGCCAACAGACGGTCCGGCGCCAGCAATTCAGTGGGACGAAGACTGGTGAGGGTCGGCGCAAGATCCGCCCGATCCACGCGGATCGACCAGACGTCGCCGGTGGAAAGCTCGACCGACGCAACAGCCGCCTCCTGACCCCGCACGGCGACCGAAACCAGGCGATTGACGCCTCGCGCGTCGAGAAGGCTTTCCTCGGTCAGGGTGCCAGGGGTGACCACCCGCACAATGTCCCGACGCACTACGGACTTCGACCCGCGCTTGCGCGCCTCCGCAGGGTCCTCAAGTTGTTCGCAGACGGCGACCCGAAATCCCGCACGAATGAGTTTGGCGAGATACGCGTCCGCCGCGTGAACGGGCACCCCGGCCATGGGGATGTCGCCGCCCGCATGTTTGCCCCGATAGGTCAGGGTGATGCCCAACGCGTCCGCCGCAGCTCTCGCATCGTCAAAGAAGAGCTCGTAGAAATCGCCCATCCTGAAAAAGATCAGGGCGTCCGGGTGCCTTGCCTTCACCTCGAAGAACTGTTGCATGACCGGCGTTGCGCCGGTCGCGTCGGGAAGGCCCGCCGGAACGGTGACTGTGGCTGTCGACGTCATCTCGCCGCCAAAATGGCCTCGATCTTGTCCCACATCAGCGCCGTCGCATCGATCCCGGTAAAGCGCTTCAGTTGTTGCGCGCCCGTCGGCGACGTGACGTTGATCTCGGTAAGATAGTCGCCGATCACGTCGACGCCCACGAACAACAGGCCGCGTTCCTTGAGGGTCGGCCCGATGATCCTGCAGAGCTCACGATCTCTCGCTGTCAACTCGACGGCTTCGGCCCGGCCGCCGACGCGAAGATTGGAACGAATGTGGCCCTCTGCGGGTACGCGGTTGACCGCCCCGACCGGCTCGCCGTCCACGATGAGGATGCGTTTGTCGCCCTTGGTCACGGCGGGGATGAAGGCCTGACAGATCACCGGCTCGCGCCCGATCATTGTGTGCAGCTCGAGCAGGGCGTCCAGATTGGAATCGTCCGGGCGCAATCGGGCGACGCCCGACCCGCCGCCGCCATAGAGCGGCTTTAGGATCATGTCGGGATACCGCGCCTTGAAGTCGACGATGGCGTCTATGTCGCTGGAAATCAGGGTCGGCGGCTGAACGCCCGAAAAATGAGTGACCAGAAGCTTTTCGGGCGCGTTCCGGACGGACGTTGGGTCATTCACAACCAGGGTCTGCGGATGAACGTGATCCAGGAAATGCGTCGCCGTGATATAGGCGAGGTCAAAGGGCGGGTCCTGCCGCATGAGGACGACGTCGATCTCCGCGAGGTCGATGATCTCGGCGTCGCCTTCGATCGGTCGCGCCTCGTCGCCGGTGCTCAGCCGCAAGGACCGCGCTTTGGCGCGCACGCGCCCGCTTTCGAGCGACATATCCGATGGTTGATACGTCCACAGCCGGTGTCCGCGGTCCTGCGCATTGAGCGCCATCAGAACGCTCGTATCCGTTTTCGGATTCACGCCGCTGATGGGGTCCATCTGAATGGCGACCTTCAGGCTCATGCCTCACCTCGTGTTTGATTGTCGGTGTCTTAAGTCCATTTGCTCGGGAAGGGAAACGCCCCCGATCGCGCCAGGGCTCAGAAGGTTTCGCCCCATGCATTTTCGACGTGGACCGGAAGTCGTCCGGGCGCCATGGCGACAAGGTCGAGCCGGACCGATAGCTCGCGACAATCTGGACGACGGGCGGCCAGCGCCGTCGCAGCGCGCAAGAGGCGGCGACGTTGGACCGGTTTCACCGCCGAAAGCGCTTCGTCGAGGGTGGCGCGACGCTTGACCTCAACCACCGCCAGCACGTCCTTTTTCCTAGCCAACAGATCGATTTCGCCGTAGCGCGTCCGATAGCGAAAGGCGACAATGCGCCAGCCTCGGCAGATCAGCCAAACGGCCGCCAGCCATTCCGCGCGATGCCCCTGATCGTGCGCTCGCGCGCCGCGTTGTTGCCTGGAGGGCGTCATTCGGGACCATCACGCTCCGATTTCAGTTCGAGCGCTCGGCGGTACACGACCTTTCGGTTCAGGCCCAGTGCCTTGGAGACGGCGCCGGCGGCTTCGGACAGGGGCGAATGCGTCAAGGCTTCGATCAAGGCCTGGTCCATGTCGGCGGCCGTGGCGGGCGCTTCGGCCCCGGGGCCGACGAGCACAACGATCTCGCCTTTCGGCGCCTGTGGTCCGAGTTGGTCGATCAGCTCCGACAGTCGTCCCCGCAGCACCGTCTCGTACAGCTTGGTCAACTCCCTGGCGACCACCGCCGGGCGATCTCCATACACGGCCAGCATGTCGCTCAGACTATCAGCGAGCCTTGGGCCGGTTTCATAGAAAATCAGCGTCGCGCGGACGGAGCTCAACTCTCCAAGCATCGCCTTCCGGCCCGTGGATTTGGGGGGCGTGAATCCGGCAAAGAGAAAACGGTCGCTCGGCAAGCCGGACACGGCCAGAGCCGCGAGGGCCGCAGACGGGCCGGGCGCGGCATAGACCGGCGCGCCCGCCTCCGCCGCCGCCTTGACCAGCCTGTAGCCGGGATCGGAGATGAGCGGGGTTCCGGCGTCGGACATCAGCGCCACGCGACCGCCTTGCGCCAAAACCTCCATCACCTTGGGTCGGACACGGGCGTCGCAGTGGTCGTCATATCGCTCAACCGGCCTTGCGAGCCCGTATACGGTCAGAAGTTTTTGGGCGACGCGGGTGTCTTCGGCCAGGACGAGGTCGCTGAGCGACAAAATGTCCAAAGCGCGTAGTGTAATATCTCTCAGATTTCCGATGGGTGTTGAAACCACATAGAGCCCAGGATCGAGGGGTGCGCTGCTTAATGGTGGGGGCTCGGGTCGCATGCCTCCTTATGGGCCAAATCTTCGCTTCGCGCCAAGCCAGGGCCTTCGTCAGGGCGAAATTGGGTGACGCTCTGCACGCGCCAGTCGAAGCGCCTCAGTGATTTCCGCCGCGAGTTGGGCTCGCCCCTCTGCGCCCAGTTCGGAGCCGATGGAGATGGATCGCCCGGACGAGGCGAGACAAACCTTGGGAAGATCTGGGTCATGATCTAGAAGGGTCAGCCGGGTAAATGTCGGCGATGCGCTCCAGAGGGGCTCTCTCGCATTCGAGGGCCGAAATACGGCGATTCGATCCGCTGTGACCTCAACGCGCTCCAGACGCTGCGCTCGACGACGATCAATGGCGTAAAATGCGATCATGATCGCCAGCATGTCCAATCCGAGAAACAGCGGCGCGGGGTAGGCTCCAATCGCCAGCATGAAAACCGCAGTCGCGACATTGAACGCCCCCGCGAATCCCAAAACGACGATCATCCCCTTTCGCGACAGGGAATGGTTGGGCGCGATGAGGCGATCGAGATATACCAAGAGGATCTGTTCGCTATCTGTGTTTGTGAGAACACGACTTCGACATATGGCGGTCGAATTGAGCCGACGCCAGTCGGCCAGAACAAAATTCCAGGGACAGGGGATATGGACCCAGCGGATATTCAGAGCCTGTTTGAGAGATTTGAGGCCAAGGACGCAGCCCCGAGCACGGAGTTGAACTTTAGCTCGCCCTACACATTGCTGGTCGCCGTGGCGCTATCGGCCCAGGCGACAGACGTGTCCGTCAACAAGGCGACCGAGCGTTTGTTCGGGCTTGCGCATACGCCGCAGGACATGTTGGCGCTTGGCCTTGAGCGTGTGACCGAGGAAATTCGTACGATCGGCCTGTTCCGGAACAAGGCCAAAAACGTCATCGCCCTCTCGAAGATTCTGGTCGAGCAATATGGCGGGGAGGTTCCCCTTCGGCGCGAGGCACTCGAGGCTCTGCCCGGCGTCGGGCGTAAAACGGCGTCTGTGGTCCTCAACGAATTGGGTGTCGAACCTGCTGTGGCGGTCGACACACACGTTTTTCGAGTCGCCCATCGACTGGGCCTCGCCATGGGAAAAACCCCGGACAAGGTCGAAAGCGAACTGATGGCGATCATTCCGGAGAGATGGCTGAGACGGTCTCACCATTGGCTCATACTTCACGGGCGATACGTCTGCACGGCCCGAAAGCCAAAATGCGAGCACTGCGCCGTGCGGGATCTTTGTCCAAGCGCGCCCGCTGGTCATTGATAGAGCAACTATACCCGGTTCAGTCGGCGGCAGACCTCATCCAGCTGGTCGAGGGTCTCATATAGGATCCTCAGCTCACCCCGACCCGCTTTGTCGATGAGCTCGACCGTCAATCCCAGGGCCTCGGAAAGATCCTGCTCTAGCGCGGCAATATCGGCGTCTTGAGGCGGGCGTTCCTTGCGTGGCTTGGCGTCGGGTCGATCTGTCGCCTTGCGCGCCAGCTCTTCAGCCTGTCGCACGGACAAGCCGCGCTCCACAATCATGTCCGCCAGAGCGTCAGGGTTCGGCGCGTTTGCGACGGCGCGCGCATGTCCCGCCGTCAACTTGCCCGCCGACAGGTAGTTCTGGACGCCTTCGGGAAGGTTCAGAAGACGCAGCATATTGGCGATGTGGCTTCGGCTCTTTCCCACCGAGGCGGCGACAGCTTCCTGCGTACGTCCAAATCTTTCGATCAGCGCCCTGTATCCTGCCGCCTCTTCCAGGGGGTTTAGATCGGTGCGCTGGACGTTTTCGATGATGCCGATTTCCAGCACCTCGAGATCGTTGAGCTCCTTAATCACCACTGGGACGGCGTGGAGGCCGGCCCGCTGGGCCGCCCGCCACCTGCGTTCGCCGGCAACGATCTGGAATTCGCCCGGAGCCCCCGGCGCCGGTCGAACCAGTATCGGCTGCAGAACGCCTTTTTCGCCAATGGACCGCGCCAGATCGTCAAGTTCGGGCTCATCAAACACGCGCCGGGGCTGATCCGGGTTTCGCCGCAGCAGCTCGATGGAGACCTCATTGGTCGCGAGGGTCGGCGAAGCGGTTGAAGCGGCGCCTGACGGCGGGGGATCGGCCTCGCCCAGAAGCGCGGACAGGCCTCGCCCCAAACCCCGTCGTCCCGATTGTGGTTCGGCCATCATCTTCCCCCTCAGGCGGCTGAGCGACGCGCGCGCTCGCGGCCCACCAGTTCCCGCGCCAGTCGCAGATAGGCCTGGCTTCCTGCGCACTTGAGGTCGTAGATCAGCACAGGTTTTCCGAAGGACGGCGCTTCAGACACGCGGACGTTTCTGGGAATGACCGCCTTGTAGACCTTGTCGCCGAAGTGACTGCGAACGTCAGCGGCGACCTGCTCCGACAGGCTGTTTCGCCGGTCGTACATGGTCAGGACAACGCCCTGAATTTCCAGTTCCGGATTCAGGCTGCCCCTCACCAGATCCACGGTCCGCATGAGCTGCGTCAGACCCTCAAGGGCGAAGAATTCGCACTGCAGCGGCACCAGGACGGCGTGTGCGGCGGTCATGGCGTTGACCGTCAAAAGGTTCAAGGATGGTGGGCAGTCAATGAGAATGTAGTCGTAGGTCGGACCAGTGTCCCCGACGGCGTCGATCGCGTCCCTCAGCCGGTAGGACCGCCGGGCGGTCGCGCCGATCTCGATTTCGGCGCCGGAAAGATCCGCGTCCGACGGCGTCAAATCCAGGCCAGGAACGGCCGTCGGCACCACGCAGTCGGCAATGGATCCGCCACCGACCAGGATGTCGTAGATGGTTTTCTGACGGTGTTCCCGCCGCACGCCAAGGCCAGTGGACGCATTTCCCTGCGGGTCTATGTCGATGATGAGAACGCGCTCGCCAACAGCGGCCAGGGCGGTTCCGAGATTGATGGCGGTCGTGGTCTTTCCTACGCCGCCCTTCTGGTTCGCAACGGCGAGTACTCGGGGCCTCTTGTCAGTGTTTTGAGCGGGACGTGACACGGGACAGCCTCTTCAAACTCACGATGCGCCCTTCAGGATCGCTGGCACTGGGCGACAACGACACTTCGAAACGCCACGATTTCCTTGCCTCTTCCAGTTCCCTGTCGACGTCTCGACCCTTGAGAAACAATCCGACGGCTGAACCTTTCAGCAAGGGGTGAGCATACTCCAAAAGACGGGGCATGGGGGCCAGCGCGCGCGCCGTGACCACGTCCACTGGGGATAAGTGCAGCGATTCGGCCCGACTGTTGTGAATCAGTGTGGGCAGGTCGAGGTCCATGGATACTGAGCGCAGGAAAGCACATCGTTTGGCCATGCTTTCAATCAGATGCACCTTGGTGTTTGCGTTGTCCCTCAAGAATATGGCGAGAACAATACCGGGGAACCCCGCGCCGGCGCCCAGATCCGCCCATATCCTGGCTTCAGGGGCGTGGCTGAGAAGTTGAGCCGAGTCATAGGCATGACGCCCCCAGAAATCGGCCAGGGCAGAAGGGCCCACCAAATTCATGCGGGCGTTCCACGTCGTCAGTATGGCCAAAAAGGCGTCGAGCCGGGCCATCACATCAGGGCCCGGGTCCATCACCGCAACAAAGTCATCCCGATCAAAGGTCTTAGGCGGCATATGAAGGGCCGCGCCGGACGTGGGCGAGAAGTGCGGTGAGCGCGCCAGGCGTAACCCCCTCGATGCGACCCGCTTGCCCCAACGTCTTTGGTCGCACGGCGGACAGCTTCTCCTGCGCCTCGCGACTTAGGCCGCCGACCTGAGTGTAGTCGAGGTCCGGATCGATGTGCAGTCCCTCGTCTCGGCGGAAGGCGGCGACGTCGGCGGCCTGACGGTCCAGATAGCCGGCATACAGTGCGTCGATTTCGATCTGCGTCTGCGTGTCCTTCGACCAGGCGCTGATTTGAGGCCACACCTCCGCAAGCCTTTGGAACGTGACGCCGGGACAGGCGAGTAGCTGGGTCAGGTTTCGCCTCTGTCCATCGAAATTCACGGTCAAGCCGGCGACCGCGGCCTGCTTTGGGGTGAGGGTCAGGAATTTCGCCGCATCGCGAGCCTCAGCAAGACCTGTCGCCTTGGCTTTGTGCAAGGCAGTGCGCTCGGCTCCCACAACACCCATCGCGCCGCCCAGGGGCGCGAGCCGATGATCGGCATTGTCAGCGCGCAGCAGTAGTCGAAACTCGGCGCGGCTTGTAAACATGCGGTAGGGCTCGGTCACGCCACGGGTCACGAGGTCGTCGATCATGACCCCCAGATAGGCTTGGTCCCGCGTGAGGACCACGCCGTCGAGACCACTGACAAGCCGTGCGGCGTTCCACCCGGCCATGAGGCCCTGACCGGCCGCCTCTTCATATCCCGTTGTTCCATTGATCTGGCCGGCGAGGAACAGCCCCCGGATCGTCTTGCATTCGAGCGTGGGCGCCAGAGCCCTTGGGTCGACATAGTCGTACTCAATGGCGTAGCCGTATCGCAGCACCTTGACGTCTTCCAGACCAACGATCGTCCGAAGAAAGGCGTCCTGGGCTTCCGCCGAAATCGACGTCGAAATCCCGTTGGGGTAAACCGTGTCGTCGTCCAGACCCTCCGGCTCCAGAAAGATCTGATGGCTGGTCTTGTCGTGAAAACGGACCACCTTGTCTTCGATAGAGGGGCAATACCTCGGGCCGACGCCCGTGGCGCGCCCACCGTAAACGGCCGATTCCCCTAGCCGGTCCGCGATGATGTCGTGCGTGCGCGCGTTGGTCCACGTAATCGCGCAAGTCACCTGCGGTCGCTCGATCCCGACGGACAGGAAGGAAAACGGCTCTGGGTCGGGGTCCCCTGCCTGTTGTTCGAGTTGGTCCCAGGCGATGGAGCGACGATCGAGCCGCGCAGGCGTGCCGGTCTTGAGCCGCCCCATCGGCAGGCCTGAGGCATAAAGCCGGTTGGCAAGGCCTATGGCCGGCGCATCGCCGTGACGACCCGCGGGGATCCGCTCGTCACCGCGAATGATCACACCGTTCAAAAATGTTCCGGTGGTCAGCACAACCGCCCCTGCGCGCAATGCTTGACCGTCAGACAGCAAGACGCCAGCGACGCGGTCCCCTTCGAGGATCAGGTCCTCGACCGCAGCCGCCTTGATCTGAAGACCTGGGTAGGTCAGCAGCACCTCTTGGGTACGTTCGCGATAGGCGCGCCGGTCGATCTGCGCGCGTGGGCCGCGGACGGCGGGGCCTTTCGACCGGTTGAGCATTCTAAACTGAATGCCGGAGGCGTCGGCCAAGCGCCCCATCAAACCGTCAAGAGCGTCGACCTCCCGAACCAGGTGCCCTTTGCCTAGACCGCCGATGGCGGGATTGCAGGACATCTCCCCAAGGGTCTCAACCCGATGGGTGACCAGGAGGGTGCGGACACCCATCCGCGCCGCTGCGGCGGCGGCCTCTACGCCGGCATGTCCTCCACCCACGACGATGACGTCCCATGTCATGGCGCTTCGTCCGATGTCCCCGTCCAGAAAGATGGCGGGCGTATCTTATCGGGCCCGTAATGTCGAGGATTTCGGTGTTTCACGTGGAACAATATCGCTCGCGGCCAGGTGCGTTTCACGTGAAACACTCATTTGCCGATACAAAAGCTGGAAAACACCTCGTCCAGAACGCTCTCGGAATCTATGTGGCCCGTGACCCGCTCCAAAGCCCGCGCAGCGAGGCGAACGTCCTCGCCAAACAGCTCCGGGCTCCCTTCAGCCCTGTCAATCGCCCGGTCCAGAGCCTCCACCCCCGCCGACAGAGCCGCGCGGTGCCGGGCTCGCGTCGTCGCGGGAAAGTCCCTACCCGTCAAAACCTTCGCCAGGTGCGCTGAAATGGCCTCCTGAAGCCCGCCAATGTCGCCTCTATTGTAGCTGTTGATTTGGCCGACCCACCCCGCGGAAAACGGGCTAACCATCTCCACTCCGCGTTGAGCGAGGTCGGATTTTGTCCCAATGATCCAGTCACCTGCAGCGCAGATCTCTCCTGTGAAATCTGGGGTGTCGATCCGGGACAAGTCCCGAACCCAGAGCCGAAGGTCTGCGGCGGCGGCCCAGGCCGTGGCCCGTCGCACCCCCTCCTCCTCCACCGGATCCTTCGTCTCCCGCAGCCCAGCCATATCGGCAAGTATGACCCGGTACCCACCCAGTATGGCCGTGGCTTCAATCACATCTCGCGTCGTGCCCTCGATGGGCGCCACGATCGCGGCGTCACGACCGATGAGACCGTTGAAGAGCGTCGACTTGCCCGCGTTAGGCCGCCCGACAATTGCGATGCGGTATCCATCCCGGATCTGGCGCCCACGGCTTTCAGCCAAGGCCGCGACCCACTCTGCCCTCAGCTCCGCCAACTGAGCGACCACCCCCCGTATCAGATCCTGGGGCAACTCCTCGTCCGGAAAATCAATCGTCGCCTCGATCTGAGCCAGACACCGGATCAAT
>Ga0316217_10002679_pt1 | contig 21171 bp, 10 predicted proteins | sample 1anoAmetaG_FD_203633 | JGI IMG/M metagenome (GOLD analysis project Ga0316217, IMG submission 203633) | Freshwater microbial communities from Trout Bog Lake, Wisconsin, USA - 1anoA | ecosystem: Environmental > Aquatic > Freshwater > Lake > Hypolimnion/Profundal zone | place: USA: Wisconsin...
TGCAAATTCTTATAATCTAGCTGCTACTCGCTGGGTGGTTCTCGTTTGACCATCTTGGTGGGCTTGCCCTGCTTTTGAGTTGTCTATCTGAAGTATTGTCCTGGTCCCAGCTTGTTCACCTTTGCTTATTCCTTGCTATAAATTCGCGTCCGGGTCTAGTTCTTGAAAATAGCCGAAGGTTTCAGCTCTCCCTTCTGCTATTTCAGCTCGGAGTTGGCCTCATGGTGCTACCTTTGGGGAGGGAAGTAGAAGTTGTCGGTGACTGCATTGTTTTCGATGGAGAATGACCTCTGAGGGGTTGGCTTGGGGTGGTGGAGGGAGAGGCCGGTTTTGTAGAAGGAGTAGCCGCGGTTGTACTTGGTTTCGAGGGGGAGGGGAGGCTGGTAGTTCTTATACTTGTCGAATTAGTGGAGCATGTACTTCCTCTCTTCGGGAATCATGAAGCGGTACTACTGCTAGTGACGCGTCTCGGTCTGCACAACGCGACTGCCGTCTGCCGTCTCCAGCTCCTCCTCTTCCTTGAGACGGGTCTGCTTTTCGGAGAAGTTATTAAAGCTCTAGACGAACTTCTTGGTGAGGAAGGCCTTGTTTTCGAGGAAGCGGTTGCGCTGCGACCCGAAGGCTGTGCTCTTGATGTCCTGGATTTTGAACTTGATGGTTCTGGTGGGGATGGAGGGGATGCTGATGTCGAAGTTTGTCTTCATAAAATTATTATATAACTTATAACCGCCACACACACAACACTCGCCATCCCTTGCCCCACTGCCAGGGACACAGGTGCAGGGTTGGCTGGGGGGATTGGGAGGGGTGGAGGGTGGTGGCTAATTTGGGCTAATAATATCTTGGAATAATTATTGAAATATCCGAATGTACAAGTTGGTGGTGACTCTGGCGATGGTGCTGCTAGTGCAATCTTCGATCTACCAAAAGTACTACGACGAGGCGTTGCGAATTGCAGTGGCGATGTCTTTGGACCAGAAGATAGGCCAAACTCTGCAGGTGGACTTTACTGCCTTTAGTGCCAAAAACAAGACCGACTAGAACCAAGCAGTCAAACTCCACCTGGGCTCACTCTTAGTCGGTGGAGACGGCATGCCCAATGACGAGGGCAACATGATCGACATCCCTCAAAAGTAGGATGATGACCGCAAAGTCTATGCCACTGCTACTGCCAGCAAATGGCAGAAACTCAGCGCCAAGTTCAACTACTCGATCCTGGTGACCACCAGCGAGGGCAAGAAGTATGATATCCGACCTTTGCTGGGCACTGATGCAGTCCACGGCAATCAACATGTGGCTGGTAGCATACTCTTCCCTCACAACTCCGGCTTGGCCTGCAGCCACAACACTGACAACTTCTACAACTCTGCAAGGTGGGCCGCCATCGGCGTCAAAAATACAGGCTTCAACTACGCATTTTCACCCACTGTGGCCGTGAGCCACAATCCGCAATGGGGAAGATTCTACTAGACTCTAGGCCAGGAATAGGACTACATTTACAAATATGCTAAGTCTTACACTGAGGGATTGCAGGGTACCCCCGGCAACTTGACTGGTATTCTCGGCTCAGTAAAACACTTTTTCGGTGACGGAGCTACCCTTTTCGGAGCAGACTAAGGCAACGCGATTGTGGGTTCATACAAATCATTTGTGAGCCATAACACCCAAGGGTACAGCGGAAGTATCTCAGCAGAGATTGGGAGCGTGATGGCAAGCTACTCTTCAATTAACTGGATTCCTAATGCAATTGGTCCTGCTATTGGTACTATTCTCAGACAGAAGCTGAATTTCGATGGATTCGTGATCAGTGACTATGACTAAATGCAAAGAATTATGGATCAGCAGCTGCCCACCAATTTCAACATCATGAATGGCACTTGGGACTCAGTCACCACCATGCTCAATGCTGGCATTGATATGTTTATGGTCCCTGGGTGGAGAGGCGCAAAGGCTATAAATGATGTGATAAATGGTATGAAAAATGCACTTAAGAATGGCACCATCAATGAGGACAGAATCAATGACGCAGTTGCAAGAATTATTTCAGTCAAACTGGCCCTAGGTGTAGCAACTCAAGTGAAATCTTCATCGAATTTGGCAACAGACATACCCTCACCTTCTTTACAGAACCCCATAGCTCCAACTGCATCAACTTAGTATTAGGATGCTTTGAATGCTGTGCATTAGTCACTGGTTTTGCTTAAGAATACCAACAATGTCATACCTTTCAAGCCAGAAGCCATACAATATATTGTACTTGTTGGCTAAAGGATCATCAACATCAATGGGCTGGGTAGAAACGAGCTCTTTAGAAATTTTGATGATATTGGCATGCAGAATGGAGGATGGACACTTCGTTGGCAAGGATTTGAAGGTAACTCGCAATGGGAGGGTGACAACAGAAAGAGCAGTAATGCTAGCAGTATCCTAGATGGCATCAACAACCTTGGGAAAAACGTAAAGCTCTTTTTATTTAGTTTTCACTTCTTTTTCCCAACTACACCACCTTCACTGAACAATTAAAGATTGACCTGGAACGAACTTCTTACTTGAACCAACTCAAGTAAGTTAGAAAAAATATGACTGCATCCAACACCATCATCCTAGCTGTTTTAGGATAGGCTCCTTACGCGTAATTCAAAGGAGACATTGGAGTGCCATATTGTATCAACCAAACCATTTTGGGTGGAATCGGCTGCCTTTATGATAATATTGGACATCCTTACCTTCCGCCCAAATAGAAATAGAGCCTCACTTTGGATTTCGAAAAGTTTGACAAAGAAGTCATAACTAACATTCACTAGCAAGACAAAAACATTCCTTTGATTACAGTTTTGGTATCAGGGAGACCAATGATAATCTAGAATGCTTTGGCTACTTCCACTGCAGTTGTTAGTGCCTGGCTGCCAGGAACCGCAGGAGGTGATGGAATCATTGACGCTTTGACTGGAAAATATCTTTTCAAACCAAATGGTGCTTCAGATAGGAGAAACACCTTAGCTTTCGATTGGCCCAAAACTCAAGTAACTTTAGTACTATCTAGGCTTCATTGAAGCGTTTCCCGATTTACGATGCATCAGGAGAAGTCCCCAGGATATCAGACCCCCTGTTTACGGTCGGCTATGGGCTATCAAGCAGTCGCAAGAGCGAATAGGACCTGGAGATAATGATTAAGTGACTATATGATGAGACTATATTGAGTGTGGTGAGTGTATTTGAATTAAAATAATAAAATGTCAACATTATAGTATTACCGGTTGGCATTCCTGCAATGGATTCGTTACAATCAGTCGCTGGAAGAGTTTATTGCTTTGCAAAATGAAATTGCGGAGTTGCAGAACAAAGTTTCTGCTCATCAGAAAAAGCATCGTCGCTGTGACAAGGAAATAGAAAAACACGAACAGGTAACTCTCCATTCAGTTAGTGCCCTCACTGTGACAAGAAATATGGTTCGGAAGTTGCCTTGAAGCTGCACCTCAAACTCAAGCATAGCGAGAACACAGATGCGCCAAAAGAAGAAAGCAGAGAGGTTGAGAGGCACATAAGCGGATAGAATAAGGAAAACCTCAGAAACAATTGATTTCAATATCAAAAAGACTTAACTAATCTTGGTTAGTAGAATGCCAGACTGATACTTTGGCCAATAATAAAGTCAATAAAATAAATTTAAATTCTCTTGCTTCAAACATTCTAAAAATTATTAAAAGTTTTGAGAAATCTTTCTAATCTTGTGATAAAATTAACTTGGCTTACTGCTTCAAAAAATTCAATAAATACAGACTTTTGAATCCCTCACTTCAAATCTATTACACAGGAATCAATTCTTATCTTCGAGAGTAGTTTGAAGACCTTTTATAGCTGCAAGCTTGGTTCATATTCTTCGTCAATCGCATCTGGCCTTTGATAAGTTTGTTTGACTCAAACTAATAATCATTCATGAGTATGAAAGCAAAATATTATATAATCAGCATGCACATTTTTAGCTTTCTCTTTGTTTGATCTATTACTTCTCCCTGAGGTCACTGAGAGACTTTATGTAAGGAGATAGGTTTGAAGGTTTTCTTGGGGGAAGTTTTACACCCAAAGCCCCATCTTCTTAAGGCTTTATAAGACCTTGGTCTATGGCTTTTAAAATAAGGCTTCCCATTTCTATAAAAGGGGTATCACAGTTCTCTCCTGATAGGGCTGAGGTCTAATAGTAGTTTGTTATGTTGTTTTCTTTAATAAATTCAAGAATAGAACTTTCGGGAACTTCTCTTTCTGATTTAAGGTCTAGTTTGTTGCCAACAAGGCAAAGACGAAGCTTATTGTGGGAATTAGTTCGAACTTCTTTCAACCAATGACCTAAAGAGTCAAAAGATGCCATAGAAGTTAAGTCAAAAACCAAGATTGCTGCGATAGATCCTCGATAATATGCTCTTGTTATTGATCTAAAAGACTACTGTCCTGCTGTATCCCAAACTTGCAGCTTAATTTTTCGATCATCTATTTGAGCAGTCTTTACTCCAAACTCAACTCCTAAAGTAGGTTAGTGTTAGTTTTTGAATCGAGATTAGAGAAACCTGAGAAGTAAGCAGCTCTTACCAACACCTAAATAAGATATGAAGTACTTGATTCTCCCACAAGGATCAGTTTGAATAGAAAGTCAAAGTCTTTGTTCATGTTGCGAATTTAATGTAATTATTTCTGATTGATGGAATTTGTTCAAAATTTTGATGGCATCATATATGATGTCATATAAATGAAACAAAGCATCCAAAAAAGGTCGAAACATCGTAAAGGAAAAATCTTCTAAAGCTGGTCTTGCTCATATTCCTCCAATATTTGTTCTTGTTATTTATATGGACCATATATTTGCTATTCAAAGGCAGTAATACTAAAACTCAAAGATCTAAACTCATCATGGCTTGGAAAAGCTTTTTTCATTGACTAATTTGTGAATAGGAGTTTCTGGTTATTGCCACACTAAGGCTGAATCCGCACCTATTGTGGTTTCTCCCATGAATTCGTTCTTTCCTTCAATTTTATTTACTTAACGCCACTTTTGTACTCTAAGCTAACCTTATTCCTTTGTAAATGTCTTTTTCTCTTTGACTAACTCTTTAATGGAGAGAATGGCGGTTGACTTTGGAGCAATTACTTGGCATTTGATTTCTTTAATGGTCTTTTGCTTCTTGGCAGGTTTATTGCTAGGAGTGATTACGCTTAGAAACTTCTTTTTTGAATTTTGCGAGCGAAGTGAAGAATAAGAAGTATCAATTGTAAGTTTGGTCTTCTTATGCAGCTTTCCTAAATATTTTTCTGAACTCATTCAAAATATTATAAGCTGGCAATTGGCATGTAACTGCAGTAGTTTACAAAAAAATCGTTTCCTTATTAATAAACCAATCATTCATCTTATGTTGATTGCTCTATTCGAAAATCCTCCCTTTTGGTTTAAACCTGGCCTCAAATTGTAAATGTTTATTATTGATTTCATCTTTTAGCTCAAGGGTCTTTTTCCGATTTTTTTGACAGAACTTGAACTGTTTTTTCTTTTTTCAGGGCTCTTATTCATGTAATTACTTGGAGGAAGATTTGTTTTGGCTAACTGATGGCTACCTTGCGAAATCTATTTTAATATTTTGGCACAAGTGATATGTCTTTCTTTGAGCTTTAATGGATCCTTTTACATAGTATTTTGTTTGAACTAATTATACTTTCTCTTTAGATATTCGTCATTGATCAAATCAAATGCTGTAATTCTTTTAGCTGGGTCTATTTGCAAGCACTTTTCTATCAAATCTTTAATTTACAAAGAGCATAGCTCAATTGGCTTGAAAATACCTTTCAATACTGAAGATTTCAGCTAGGCCAAATCTTTTCCTGAAAAAGGGTGTACAAAAGTTACCATTTAGTACAGCAGACACCCAAATGACCAAATATCAGCTGCAGTTGAGTATGGCTTTTCGAGCCAAATTTCAGGACTAGTATAATAAGGAGTTCCAATTTTCGTGCAGGCCATTCCATTTCTGCTTATTGCACTTAGATTCATATCTCCTAGCTTGATTGTTTTGTTCTCAGTCAAAAAAAAGTTAGCAGCCTTGACATCTCTATGAATGATTTTGGTTCTATGGAGTGCAGCTAGACCATTGGCCATTTATCTAGCAAACACGCAGATTTCTTCCTCAGAGAATGGCGATTTTTATTTTCTTCTTTTGATCATGAGTTGAAGAAAATCTCCACCCTAGGCTAACTCAGTAATCAGGCAAAGATGGTCATCTTCATAAAAGGCTTACTTATATTGAATGATGTTAGGATGTTTAATCTTTGATAAAAGGTAGATTTAATTCATGCAGTTGCTCTTTTAGTTTGTGTTGAGTTGTGTAAGACTCATTTTTTTCAAAGCATAGACTTTATCATCGACCTTTCTGCGTACCTTAAATACCTTTGAAAATGAGCCTTCGCCAATAAGTCCTAAGATTTAAAAATTTATCATAACTGACTTATTTTATTAATTTATTGCGCCTATAAAGGGAATAGAGATAATCAACCACAAAAACAAAAATAGCGACTCTCATCCTTTCTCGTTTTTAGTTAAGGCCGTTTCATCTAGTTGAAGTTAGAAGCGATGCGAAGTATTTTTGGTTGTTGAAAGTTCAAAGATCCAGTAATTCTTCCATTATTGGTGCTGTCATTGTGTTGCTTTAGGTAGAAATCACTCATATTTGTTTGAGCGAGGTCTTGACTGCCATCAAGTGATGGATATTATTTATATCTTTTACCGTTGGGTTTCGCAGCATAAAGCTCATACTTTTGCAAGTTGTCTTATAAATCAACAGTTTTTGTGCGATTAAATTACAAAATTGCCACTTATATTGCATCAGTCACAGTTTTAGTGTCTGTAGGGATGACAACCCTAACCACCTATCCTCTGCAGTTATGAGTAAAGACAGAGTATGAAGAATCTAGGCTCGGGAATCGGCTGCTGAGGAGGCTATGAGTTGTATTTTTCCGCATCGATGAGCAATATATTCCTATATTAAGCCAGAAAAATATGACATACTTATCTGAATAATATCTCTAAATCAAGGTGTAAAATAAAATAAAGTTAATTAGTTGATGTTTCCTGCAGAATGATCAAAACTTACAAACTATGAGCAATTAAGATTGAATAAGATTTTGGTGTTGAATAGAAATAAATTTATTAAAGCTTTAAAAATCATGAGCTATTCTTGCGGCATTAGGATTCTATTTGAGCACCCAAGTATGTGTAATCAACATTAGTGTCAGAAAAGACCAAGGTAATTATTACAATAAAGCTAGCAATTAGTAAAACCAAAGATCCCCATTTCAACGTCAAGTCAATTTTCGAAGGTGATTCGAGTTTTTTCTTATAAAAAAACAAGCCCAAGAACCCTCCAGTTATAAAACCCCCTGAATTATGTTGAAATTACCTAGATGAGCCGAATAATCAACGTTGTTTACCACGAATATTGGAATGAAGTTTATGCCAACAATTAGAATAAGAAGAATGTAGAGAAAGGTTCTTCTATCATACAGTTTCCTATAGTTTCTATATTACCACAAAAAATAAATCTTTAGGGCTACAATTGCCATAAAAATGGATGAAGAAGTTGTAGAGACGCTTGTTTTTTGAAGCAGAGCTGCAAATAAATGGCTATAGAGGATAGACGCAATGATCGTGATTAGATAATGCTTTAAGCCATAATACCATTAAACAAAATAGCCATAGATTTGAATTGCGAACAAATCTAGAAAGAAGTGAGCTATATTACTATGGAAGAAAGCACTAACGATTATTCTCCATACTTCATAGTAGCTATTGAGTCGAGGGAAATACTTGTTTTGGAGCTGATATAGCGAACAATTCCAAGTAATTGAAGTTTGTTATTTTGAATAGTTGTAACCAATCAGAATGAGGAAAGCTACAATGTATACTAGAGACAAAACAAAAGTCGCTGTTTTTACTGCCATTCTAGGAAAAAAGATCTTTCTGATTGACGGAGTACGCTAGACAAGAAATTCGTATGGAGTTACTAGGCCGTTTTATTCATATTCACCTGCAGTCTATTAGTCTACACCTTTCATCTTCCCCTATGAACCTCTTTCTGCTTACTTAGGATCATCATCTGGAATTTATGATTCAGGTTTTTAGTTGTATTAATTGACGATTTTCGGCAATCTTTGACGGCGATCCTACCTTTTATTTTTGGTCTTTTTTTGAATAGGACTTGCGAAAGAATCTTCTTTTTGCGGTACTACAGTTATAATTGTGGTTCCTTGTATTTCATTGATTGCTGGCTACAGGATTGTATCGTCTTGGTTTATAGATTTCATTTAATTTCTTCAGAAAACTAAATTATAACTCAAAAGGAATTGTATAAATGAACTGCTTCAAAGAAAATACGTAGGCTTATTGTAATTGTATTATTTGAATGTACAAATACCTTTTCTCTATATTTGTTTCTTTTATAAATTCATTTAAACTAAGTTGGATTTATTAATTTCTTGTATAATGGAGGATTAAATGCAAAAGCTTCTGAGCATTAAGTATCTTAAAGCTGTTGTCAAAAAGCCTAAAAAAGCAGTGATTAAGCCAGTTAACATCGATTTCCCACTCCCCGAAAAAGTTCAAGGCATTGAAAACAGACTCAACTCTGTCAACACTTACAAACTTCCTGAAGTGTTCTTCAAAAAAAACCAACCAGTTACACTTGTTGGTCAAAACTTAAGATTGTCACATTTACTGAGCCATTGGGAAGAGTATGTCGACAAGGTTGTAACAGTGGTAGGATGGGCACGGTAAGCTAGATTACAAGCCAAAGACACTCTTTTATTCATCAAATTAGTTGATGGATCTAACAATGTTCCTCTCCAAGTTGTTATTGAGCAAAAGGTGCCTAATTGGTAAGAATTGAAAAAAGCCAAAAAGGATTACTCTTTCAGAATTACAGGCAAAGTGGAGAAATCCATCGGAAAAGGACAAACGATAGAGTTAAAACTCAAAGGTTAGGAGACCTAAAAGATCCAAATCTACGGAACATGCGATGATGACAAATATCCTCTTAATAGCAAGGACATTTCTCTTGAAACCCTAAGAGATATAGCTCATTTAAGGCCAAGAACTCAAATAATGTCAGCAATCTCTAGAGTTAAAAATAACTTAGCTTTTGCAACTCATCAATTTTTCCAGAATAACGGCTTCCTTTATGTCCATACTCCACTTATTACTGGAGCTGATTGTTAAGGAGCAGGAGAAATGTTCCAAGTCACTACTTTACTCCCTCACTCTGGACTTATTAGTGATATTCCTCAGGTCGAAGGAAAGATTGATTACTCAAAGGAGTTCTTTAAGAAAGTGACTAATCTCACAGTTTCTGGTCAGCTTGCAGTTTAAAACTACTGTTGTGCTTTGTCAAATGTTTACACTTTTGGTCCTACATTCAGAGCTTAAGTATCTCATACAAGTAGACATATGGCAGAGTTTTGGATGATTGAGCCTTAACTAGCTTTCGCTGATGTATTTGATGTAATGGAATGTGCTGAAGCTTATGTACAGTTTTGTATTCGCTTCATTTTGGAAAATAACAAAGATGATCTCGAATTCTTTGATAAAAAGAAGAAAGGTCACATTGAATACTTGTAAAAATTGGTGAATGGACCTTTCGCTAAAGCTTCATATACTGAAGCAATTTAGATCTTATAAAACGTAACTTTTAGCTTATTTAGTGCATCAAAAAAGGTGTTGTGTTCTAAAATGAGCTTTATTGGGGAGTTGACCTAGCATCTTAACATTAAAGATACCTTTGTGACCATATTTTCCATCGTCCAGTCATACTTTACAACTATCCTAAAAACATCAAAGCCTTCTATATGAGACAAAACACTGATGGAAAAACTGTTGCTGCTTTTGATATTTTGGCTCCTTAAGTAGGTTAGATAGTTGGTGGTTCTCAAAGAGAAGAAAGGTTGGAGACGCTTGAATCAAGAATCGATTAACTGAAGTTGCCTAAAGAAAACTATTGGTGGTATTTGGACCTCAGAAGACACGGAACTGTTCCCCATGGAGGCTTTGGACTGGGCTTTGAAAGACTAGTTATGATGTGCACAGGCATTGAAAACATAAGAGATGTTGCAAGCTTCCCCAGAACACCAGGAAACGCTGAATTCTGATTTCTGCTCAATGGTAAAGCCCTAATCTATAATAAATCTACTATTAAATTTGTCTTTTTAGTGAAAATGGTAAGATATTAACTCAAGCTTGCTCTAATTCTTCTCTTTGCTTTAGGAGCAGCACATTTCTCTGTATAGGATTACAAGGAAACGATTGATTCTGAACCCAATTAAAAATCCGCAAACTTTGAGGAAAAATAACTTGAATACATACGTAAAGTGATACATACAGCTGGGACTAAATATGCTGCAAACTACGAAATGGTTTCTCTTTACTTACAAATGCAGATAAATGAAACTTTTCCCAGTTTTTGGAATATTGCGGTCTATCGTAAGCAAGACTAAAATACAAGTTTTTATCTAACAGGATTACCTGACAACACTCGTTCAAATAAAAGGCTTTATCAAGTTTGGAATCCATAAAACTTTGGATTTAGTGTTATCATACTTGAGACCAATAACACATCTATCAATAGCACAAAAAAATAAGCTTCAATAACCATGAAATCCTAAATGTAAAATCTTCGAAGTTAATCGAAATCTTTATCTCTGCCTAAACTTTATGGGAGTAATTTGGAAAAATTACCAAACTTTAAAGGATTGCAGTTCACTAAAAAGAAAAGCCAATCTGTAACTACTGCCCAAGAAGCTGGAATAGACTTAGCAATGACTACTGCCTACACTTGGAACAAAAACATTATTGAATTTACCAAAGTGGTTCAAAAACTGACAGAAACTAACCTAAACCAGCATTGGTAGGTTGCCACTCGCTTTTAAAACTTAAGCAATTTTGGTTTCCTTTACACATCACCTTATGATGAATGGGTCGAATACACAGGTTATGGACTCGGGTCTTACGTCCTTCATGTGTATCTTTACAGAAACTACATAAATGGCTGATAGTTCATTCCCAAACGATAATTATGCTACTTAATCAATAAAGATCAGACTTTTAGAACAAACTGATAAAGCCATTAGGTTCCAGGCAGTATCAAATCACATTTAACTTTAGAATCTCCTCCCTCAAAAATTATTTCGCAGCATTGAGGTCTTCCCAATGAAATTGATTTGGTAAAAGGGTTATACGTTACGATGGATTCTTGGGTAGCCTTGTAGTATTAGAATTGGGTGTTTTGGCGGTTTGACATAAAAAAACCCGATTAGTTATCTTCAAAGCCTTTTTCAGTTATTTTACAATTCTCTTGGTGATACCATCCAAATATGGTTTTACTTCCAATCAAAAGAAAAACTATTGAGTTTGATTTGTCGCATTTATTGATTATCTTTTCCCAAGTAAAAGGAGGACTGATTATGCTTCTTTTGCTAAGTTATTTAACGCCTTCGTCGATATTTGGCCACCTTGAAAAGTATTTTTAAATTTTCTTTAGCATCTTACCTTCAGAACTAAAAAAACCGCTTTTGCTCATGATTTAAACTTTGTTTTGCAAATAAAAATATTGAATTTTTGTTAGATTTGAGCTATGACGATTATGGCTCAATGTTGATTTTTTGGGAGGACTGGACTGTTATTTCAAGTAACATTTCGTACAAACCGCCATAGTTAGGCCTTATTATTAAATAATGATAGTCGGCTCTCCTTCTTTGCAGCGACTGCATTCATCTTAATTACGAGAAGCCGTATGTATTTAGCTGCTGTTAGGAATGCAATTTTTGCATAGCCCATGTAAGTGATCTGTCATATTATTTAATAATATCTTAAACTATTTACACATTGGCTATGGACATAAGCTCAAGCATGCGGCAGTATATAGGTTTCAGGCGAAATAGTTCGAATGGACACTATTCCAATTTGTTTCCGATGGACGGAGGACAAAACGTTTAAAAGGTGATTAGCCACCCAGCCTCCAAATAGCTATGGAGAATCATCTAAGCTAACCAAGAAAAGAAAATATTACCTAAAAAGATACTTGACCATTACAAGCAGCTAGTAGAAATGTCTATATGTGAAGTTGAAAAATCCGTTTGTGCGAAAATTGTGAAAAACGGGGAAACGAGTAACTACTTTTTAATTTAGTTGTTGAATGCTTTGAATGCAGAGTTGATGAAAGTTGTATCATTTGCATGGATTGCTTCAAGAACGGCAATCATAAAGGCCATAGAGTTGTATTCAAAAAAGCAGGAGGAGGATGTTGTGATTGCGGGGATACATAGGCCTGGAAATAGCAAGGATTTTGTACTAAACACAATGGGAAGGAAAAGTAAATCATAATTGAAGAGAAGTAAATTAGAAATAGCAACTAAATGCTACTTTAACTATATTATTTCTATAGTTTTTTGAAGATTTCGGACAGCAAAATCTTTCCTGAATTTTTTGAGGGGTTTTTTGCTCTACTGACTGAAATGGTAAATCAAGGACTGAAAGGAATGAAATTAGTGGCTAACCTCCTGAACAATTAGTTACCAAAGAAGCTGAGTGTTAGTAGCAAGCTTAATGGAAGGATTTTGTAACAACTCTTCAATATTTAATTTAGCAGAGCTGACTTCAGGCGTTGGTAAAACTTGTTTATCTAAATGTTTCCCAACTACTCTTTTAAACAGCAACTCATCTCAACTTATATGAAGACTTACAGTTCTCTTTATGCAAACTAAATGCAAACAGGACTCTCATTGTCTTGCCAAATAATAACATCTTACAAGTTAGTAGAAGATTACGCTGACTCAGCAGGTGCAGTACCTATCTTAGTGACTCCTTCTTAAAATATCAATCAAATTCAACACTTATCGAAAATGTTTATTTATGACCTAGATAGAATAACTTCATTGCAAGGAAATGCTTCAATTAAGTACTGGAAAATGCAAATTAAGTATGGAGTTAGCCGAATCTTCGCATATTATTAATCCTTAAAAATGTTAGCTCGTAAATAAAAATAAAGAGGACAAATTGCCATGAAAGCAAAAGTCAGAGAAGAGGACAATAAGTAGAAGACATTTCAGAATAATTCAAAAAAGATAAAAAGTAAAAGAATCTCATCCCCTTCGTCCCCTTCCTCTGAATAAAGTGAAAGTGACAATGAAGACAAAAGATTCTCACTTGTCTAATTTTTGAAAAGGTATAATCGAATCATTTAAATGGAGCATTCGTTTTTGGAGCAATTTTTACATATTGTACCTCTCTTAGTTTGTGATTAGGGAGTTGTAAATACATTAATCAAAGACCTTGTAGATTTGATTCGAAAGTAAGTGACTGCTAAGGATGACCTGCTTATCTTCAGGCCTTACTAGCGTATGCTCACTCTTTTGCTGTTTTATTTATCAAAACAAACGCCCTTTTTGTTAACGGGAGAAGCAATAAGAACAAAGGTTCGAGAATCATCAGGTTTGGATGAAAATAAATGGTCTTTGTTTCTTAATGATTTCAACCAGAGAATGACATAAACACTAGCTTTTTACTCTTACATTCAAACCCACGAAAACCAGAATTATCATCACACTTTCTATGTTTATATAATGCTTTACTGTTCAAGTACTTGCTTGCTAGGATTCATTGATATACTTGCTATTAAGCAGATTATTCTTCTAGGAGCTGACTATCTTACATTCGACTTTAAAAATTTGGCAAAGATCAAGTTTTATGAGCCAGAAGAACAAAAATGGAGCTTCAAGATGATCTCAAACTTAGTTACTTAACTAAACCTAGTCAATACAGGTCATTTTGCAGAAATCTACATATCACATTTATCCCTAAAATCTTAGATTCCCACTTGGATTTCTTAGGAGACGAAGGTTCTGCTTAGAAAGTTCATAAGTTCCTTAGGAGGAGCATCTAGCTTAGAAAAGATACAAATTTTTTGTAACAGCTTCGTAACAAGTGATCAAGAAAAAGCTAAAAACTATTTGAAGTAATTGTGCATCTTCAATAAACAAAAGAAGATATTTGAGCTTCTGCCAAATTAAGTGGATAAAAATGACCCTATCAATTTCAAGGATTTTGGACTGAGGGTTAAAGACTTCAATTAATCATCTTAACAGTTGCCTCCATCCTCTACACTCCAATTTATTAATAATGAAAACAAAAGTGTATTGACTGCTATATGGAATAAGTCCAATATTGATGCACTTTGTTCTCTTCTGTTACAAATATTAGATTAAGTTCAAAATAAAAAGTCAAAAGATTAGTTGGTTGCTTTCTATGCCATACCCTGCAGAATTTCTGCCTTTTTGAAACATGCATAGGCTAACCCCTCTAATTATACCTCTTTAACATAAATGCTTCAAAATCTAGAAGTCTCAGCCTAAATCAGAAAAGTTCTTGGTCCTTTAGCCAATTAACTCCCCTCTGTTGCTGAAAACACCTAATTGAGTGGACAAGAAGCATTTGCTTAAAAATAACTGCAGAAACAGAAAAAACTAAAAAAGCTCGAGGAATTGAAAAAGAAGAATACAGAAAATTTATCAAAAATTAAGGAAATACACAAGCTGGCATAGGAAGAGAATCAAGCCAATCTATAATAGTGCGTTATATGTCGAAAAAGTGGGGGAAATTTAGTATGGGTATCTCGTTTAGGTATAAAAAATATCTAAAGAATCTATGGCGAAGGAGAAGGAGCCCTTACTCTTTCTTTTACAACCTGCTATCATTCGTTTGATTACGAGTGTATTGTGTAGAATGCAATAAAAAGAAGCACTCACCCAGTTTTGTTCAGATGTCCTGTCTGTCGTACTTTAGGCAATGTACTGATAAATATCAATTTGATTCACTAATCTGAGTAGTCTCAAGTGTATATCGATGCCATTTTGGATAGAATTCTTCAGGTGACTATGACTTTGAGGAATTATAGATAGTTTAACATAATCTAAGAGCTACTAAAAGGCTTTTATCATTATGTGCTTTTAGGATATCTAGAGCCTCATTACGTTCAGCGAAAAAGACTCAAGCTATATCAAAGAATAGTCACTTTACTAATTCATTTGAAAGACCAATAAAAAATTGATTCAGCTGTCAAAAATTTCGAATAACATAGGATAGTCTTGAGGCCCAAAGTAGTAGCATAGGAAAAAAGAAAAATTATGCTTAAAGAAGTAGAGGTAGGAGAAATGTAATCAGATTCAGAGGAAGATATGAGTGAAGAAGGTATGGAGCTATGGATGTCAAATATACATCGAGATCACAAAACAAAAGAACATGTTTAGGGCTAAACGACTAAGAAAATCAAGTTAGAAGACAGATTAGAAGTACAATAGTAATACTCAAGCATATTTTACTACACTTTAAAAAGAATAACTGACCATATTAGGGCAGAAAGAAGCCGTATTCAAGAGCAAAAAACTATGCATGAAGAGATTCTTGGAAAAATGAGTATTCCTTAAGCTGAAAATAAGAGAGGATTTCAAGTTATGGAATCAAAATAAGCTCCAGATTGGGTTATTTATCTTCTAGATTAGCTTTTAGAAGAAAAAGATAAAATGTAAGTTTAGTGGAAAGCTCCTCAATTGGTCAAAATCATAAGTCTTCCTGAAAAATACGATTGGGACATGTCTTAGAACAAATGTGAATCTTGTAGCAATACATGTAGTGATATTTTCCTTTGTATGCTTTGCAAATGGAAAGGATGTCTCAATAGTTGCAGAAAAGGAGGAATAAAGAGGCACAACAAGCATAACCATGGAGAAAATGGTGCTTTTTTGAGATTGAAAGAAGCTATGGTATATGTAATGAACCCTGGATAAATAAGAAAGGTTGGCTGCCTCTATTTGAACGAATGGGGTCAGGATTTTAATATCAAGAACAACTGGAATTAGTATTATCTGCAGCCTTCAGTAATCGAGCAAACAATCGGAGTACTAATCAAAGATGAATGATTATGGATGCTAAATTGATCTTGATTTTTAATATATGATCAGCTGTTAAAGAATGCTTATCTTAATAATAACTTTAACTAAAGTATCCTTAAGATTTCCTCATTCTTCTTCTTACTCGAGAATCTTTTGATCATTTTAAAGTACGCTTAACCGAAAAAGCACTTCTTTTTAAACTAACTTCAAAGAAAAGTCGAATTGGATACAAAGAAAGGTCTTCTGAGTTATTTTGTAATTCAAAAAAAAATGGAGCGAAAGTTAGTCAGCCTTGGCTGCATATAATTAGTATTATCGATTATTGATATATAAATCATTTCATTCATGCCAGAATTTAGCTACTTTGTAGTTCCTACCACTTCCTTTCCTTCTTTTTATTTGATAGCCTTTCCAAGCATAACCTCCCAAAGTTCCCCAGCCCCTGAGAATCCTACATCCCTAGTTTCTGAGCCCAGTATTGCAGCTAGTTCAACAAAAAAAATTAAGCTCGAGCTTTCTGAGGATTAGCTATTGGCTGCTGGGTACTAAAATAAAAAGAGGCCTTGGAGTGCTAAAGAGGATGAAATGCTTCTCTAGCTTATTGAAGAAAAAGGAGTGCCATGGAAATAGATTACTCTCTATATGTAGGGTCGTTCCTAAAAGATGTGCTACAGTCGCTACAGGAGACTGATGACTGAAGCTAGGCATAGGTGGGCACCTGAATAAGAGCAAAAACTTAGATAACTTGTCAATTAGCGAGGAGAGCAATGGAAACAATTCAGCTAATACTTTCCAAGTAACTTTTTGTTAATCAAGATCGAACATGGAAGCAAATCAAAGACAAATACGTTAATTACCTTCGTCCTGGGATCAACAAAGATGAATGGTCTCTAGATTAAGATCTCAAGATTTTAGAATTGCTAAAAAGATACGGTACCAAATGGAAAAAGATCTAGCATGAAATGGGGAATAGAACGGATAACCAAATAAAAAATCGTTACTATGGCAGATTAAAATTGCTGCTAAAAAAGAAAGCTCGCAAGAGAAACGGCCATTGATTATACTACTAAACCTTCATTCTATAAAAATTCAGCTTCGTTTAAATAAAGAGTTGAAAGGAAATTATCTCAAAACTCTAAGACCTTAGACTTTCATCTGCAATGCTTTCTCAGTATTCAATGCCAAAAGTTTTTAATATTTTACTTCTTAACTTCCTGATTTTTGATGAAATGTAAGAAAAAAATATCTAGATTTAAGCATTTGAAAAACGAAAACTGCTAAGACTGCAATTCAAGAAATTTATCCAACAACTTTCCACAATATACTTGCTATTTTTCTTTTGGAAGGGCACAAAAGATTATTATTTGAGTGAGTGAGTAATCGAAAGATAGCTATCTTAATTCTTTAATAGTAAAATTTGGGAATAGTTTGTATTCATTTATATATAATTTGAATAAATCTCAAATGAACTAAGAAATCCCGGCAGAGCCTGTTGTCTAGATTCAATCCCAATAGCAAGAAATCCCAAAAACCAATCCCAGCACTTTTGATTAGGTGCCGATCGGAGGAGGAAACAAATTTCAATTTTCTTAGTTTCCTTCATAAAATGATGCTCCACCAATCAGAAAAGCACCTCCTGCGCGAAAGCCAACCAAACCCAAAAAATAATAGACAAAAGATCCCGTAAAATAGTTTTAATTAAGGTAGAAGAGATATAATTTAAACCTGCACAAGCGTTGGACGAAATTCCAGTGGGAGGCAACAATAATCAAAACAAGTTTGATGAAAAGCCAATAGGTAAATCTGGAGGGGCATTCATGATGAGTGAATTTCCTGAAGGACAGCCTGAATAAGCTCCAGCAACCAACTATACAATGTCCCAAAAACTCAAATCAAAGGCACCAAAGATGAGACTTTCGGGCATGTAAGACTTGCTACAAGTTTTAACAGCTGATCCTGACAATTCAGAACTTGCAGAAGTCGTAATGTCTAGTTTATTGAAATAAACAACCCCAGCGAATATGGAAAAGAGTCTGCATTGCTTGAAGGCTTGGATGTAGATAGGAAAAACTTGGGGGTAAGATGAAGCGAAAAATGCTATCTAAAATGGCTATATCAATGGTAAAGTCAATTCTAGAAAACTAACAATCGAAATAGTGGACTTGATGTACTAAACAAAAGCAGATATGATCTAAATGCTGATCTTAGTCGGCTTCAAGAATAAAACGCCCAAGATTATTGCTGGATACAATAGTGTCTTGAACGAACTTTTAGCTATTTACGGTGTAAGAAGAATGAAATATCTCAAACCTTATCTTCCATAAGTCATAAGAGTTATTGGAGCTTAAAAACTAGCTGCTGTCAAAACTGAGGGTATGAACACTTTAAGAGAGGCCTATAAATGGATGAGTAAAGAGACTGTAGAACCTCTTTTAGGAAATTTGAAAGAAGCGCTTAAAAAATAGCTAGATACCGAATGGGAAAATTATGATAAGACAATTGTTATGACAGCTCCTAAAGACCTTCCATAGTAAGGGGCAGGGAAATCAAAAGGAAAGAAAAAAGATGCTTACGATTTATCAGAAGCTGTGGATATTTTCAAAAAATATAACTAAAAATGGTCTTAAACAGTGATCAAGGCCTAAAAATGGAACTAAAAAACAAAGATGATGGAATAATTTGTAAAATCTGCTTCTGTACCTAAGCTTGCAAATACAGAGAATCGTCACATTGGTTAGCTAATCAGAAGATTAATAAATGATGCCAATTTCAATGTAGTTCTATGGACTTTAAAGATTATTGCAGTAATGTCGAAAGGACTCAGAAAATATTTTACTCCGATTGCTAGAGCACAGTTTTCAAACGTAATTAGTAAGTTTAGATAAAAAAGAACACAAATGGTTGAATAGACCTTTTCAACCCTAAATGATATCAACTACTGTTTAGGGCTTTAGGATGTAATCGAAGATGTAAAAGAGGGATTTGCAGATAAAGCACCTCAAATGAAATGTAACCTAATCAATTGGATTGGGAAACACATTTAGCAAAAAATAGAGGAAAAAGGTGGAGAATGTCCCGAAAAAACCAAAGACGCTTTAAAAAAGCTTTTTCCAATCTTTTAGAAGTTAGTAGAAGACGGAGTTGCTGAAGTAAGATAGACAGCACTTAAGAATGTTGCCAAAATATAATTATTGCTCGGATAAGACTTTGTTGCTTCTTTGAAAGGAAAGCTAGGGAAAAAGATAAATTCGATCAAAATATAATAAAAGCCGTAAACAGGAAAGGCAATCAAAAAACCTGAAGATATGACTAAAAGTAACGTGAAGATTGCTAAGCCTGGAGAAAGCAAGATAATCCCTAATAAGCCTACTTAACCCTAAAAACCTCCTAAATAATAAAAAGTTGTGTTAGAGTGCTTCGAGTAACCTACTTATGAGTAGAGCCTGTAAACTTTGATTGGCTTGGGATTACCTGAAGAAGAGGTAAAAAATATTAATTCTAGCACTGCAGCTGATAGGGGAAAAATTTTAAGTTATTTAAGAGAAAATCCTTACTAAAATTTCAATGCAGTAGTAAGAGTCATTCGCAAAGCATTCAAAGATTGGAAGTAGATAAATGTTCCCATGAATAAAGATTTAATCTCCTACCTTTAAGAAAGAGCAACGGATATTGGAAAACCGTAGGCTTATGTATTGATTCCTTATCTTGCAGAAAAGATTCTTTAAACCAAATTTGCCGAACAAATCCTTCGAATAATTTCAATTATGTGTGAGAGAATTCCATCTACTTACTTGGTTAGTCACTTTTTAAGATATGTCAAAAGTCCTTAGAATAAAAAACCAAAGCTGAATGGAGAAATTTGTGTTGTTTTAGCCAAAATTGTTTAGCTTGTATCAATATCTAACTGTAACGTAAAGTAGATCGCAGAGTATGCTAAGTAGACCTTCAATGTAAATACTACTAAAAAACAAGCACAAGAGTTGATTATGTGCTTGTATCTCCATGCTGGAGATTCAATAAAACCTTATCTTGATGAAAATATCTTAAAAATCATGGATCCTTAATTCAAAAGCAGTAAGCCTTTATCTTAAGATCAAAAAAGACCGAAAGTTTAATTTGTGGGAGAAGTTGCTGAAAGCCTCAAAGTGGCTAAGAAGTAATCTCAGAAGCAAGACGGAAAGCCAAGAGATCTTACTGTCTAAGTTCAAAAAGCTTTACCTCTTATGAATGATAATAGTAATTGGCAGAAAAGAAAAGAAGGGGCTGAACTACTTGCTTCTCAATTGTAGTTCGGAGGAAAAGTTCATTTTGGTACTTTTGTAGGTGATTTAATTGCCTGCTTAAAAGTACACATAAATGATACAAATAAACAACTAATTAAAGTCTTTGTGCATCTTGCTGGGCTTGTTATAGTTTCTTTACCTGAAAAAGATTTAAAAACTTGCTTGAAAAGTTTTGTTACAGCGCTAGCTTAAGGCTTATCTGATAAAAATGAGCAAAATAGACGCTAAATTACCCAAACTCTCGGTCGTATAGCTTAGAATCTCGGAAAATAGCATTTATTGAATAACTTTGGTCCTTTTTTGTAGGGAGATAAAGAAGGCAGGCTATAGATATTAAATCTTATTTTAACTCATTAAGATGGAATAAGCCGTTCAGACATTAGAGATTACCCGAAAGGCCTTGTAAATTGCTTGATTGACAAAAGCAAAGATATTAGGGCAGCAGCCGAAAAGGTGTTTTAGAAAGTTTACTAAAAACTAGGTCTTGAAGTATTCAAAATGATTGCTAAAGATCAAAGGCCTGCCGTTGCTAAAGATCTTACCTCATTTTTTGAAAAATTTGATAAAAATACAGCTTCAATTTACAGCAGCACATCTAAAGGAGTAAGCCCTGGTAAAGTAAATTAAAAAGACCCAAAACCTAGGCCAACGCTTCCGAGAAACCCGCCTGCCCCCAATTCTGCTCAAAAAGAAAGATCTTTATCTAGGGGGCCAAATGCAAAAAGCTTCATTTAGCATGATTAGGATCCACATGCTGCAACTGTTTCAGGCCCTTTTGTGATTCCTTTAAGGACAAAAGCTTAAGGAAACGAGCCTTTTGCTCACAGAACAATTTTACAAAATTAAAGAATCTAAAGGCAGTCAAACTAAGTTGCTTACATATGGAGATTAGATAAGCTATAACTTATGAATGAATAAT
>Ga0316217_10002680_pt1 | contig 21171 bp, 9 predicted proteins | sample 1anoAmetaG_FD_203633 | JGI IMG/M metagenome (GOLD analysis project Ga0316217, IMG submission 203633) | Freshwater microbial communities from Trout Bog Lake, Wisconsin, USA - 1anoA | ecosystem: Environmental > Aquatic > Freshwater > Lake > Hypolimnion/Profundal zone | place: USA: Wisconsin...
ATTTAGCATAAAGCGTATCGCTTTAAATGATGTTATGCTATGCAAATTTAGCAATTATCCAATAGCATATCTTTCTGTTATAAATACACAGCCAGCGTTTATCCTTCAACTCTGAAGATTTCAACCCAATATTTTGCAGCCCTTGCTTCAGCATCGTTTTAGGATAGTAAAGCACATATTCTTTACAGCCTGTTGAACTAAGCTCGATTATTTTTCACCAACAAATCTAAGTTAATTTCTATATGCAAGAATATATTTAATCTATTTTTAATTTTTCAACAAGTCATGACCTAAAACAAAGGTTTAGCCAAACCCAGATTCATCAAAGTCAAGGAGCTTTAGAATCTACGCAATGGATATAACGTTTATGTCAAAGTTATCTCCGTCTAGCCCACTAAGCTGATTGAGACTCGTGAGGGGCTCAAGATTCCTATGATTGATGCTGTCGTTGCTGACGAAACTGCCTCAGCAAAGGCCTTTTTCAAAGGAGACAATGCTAACCTCATCCAGCAAGGAAATGTTATTGCCATTAGAAACGGAGTTGTGAGACTCAACAAAGGTCTTATCTCACTTGAAGTCGATCTTTTTGGTAGAGTTACTATCGAGAAAGACGTGGCTGTCACCCCTTCTGACGCTCTGAACATTTCAATTGTTGAGCATAAGTATGCTGACCGCAGAACCAACAACCGTAGAGAGGGAGATAGACCAAGAAACAATAACTACAGAGCAGAACGTAGGGAAGGAGGCGAACGCAGAGAAGGAGGTGAACGCAGAGAAGGAGGTGAACGCAGAGAAGGAGGAGAGAGAAGAGCCCCCAGAAGAGAAGACGATAGGCCTAGGCGCAATTAGTACAGAGACAACAGAGATAACAGAGACAATAGAGATAACAAAGAGGGAGGATATAGAAGAGACTATCAGACCTAAAGAGGAGAGAGAAGAGAAGGAGGTGACAGGAGAGAAGATAGATAAAATAGATATCCTCCTAGAAACAGAGATAACCAATAAAATAGGGAAGAAAGAAGGGACTATCCCAGAAGAGGCAACCAATAAAATAGAGAAGAAAGAAGAAATATCAACAGAGACTACGATAGACGTGAAGGTGGACAACAGACGACCCAACCTCGTGAGTACAAACCCCGCACCACCAGCTACGTTGAGAAGCGTGAAGAGTTCAGAGGCGACAGAAAACCTCTCACTTGGTCTAAACTAGCCGATATTACCCCTGGAGATGATAATCTCAACCTCAGCCTCAAGGTAAACCTCTTTCTATTTAGATCATCACACTGACAAAGGTAGGAACTAACAAGTACCGATTAGTGATTGGTGACTCTACTGGTGTTTCCAACGCATTTTTACCGAAAAAGATTGATTTGAATGAGGGAGATTCAATCGTTCTTTTTGGTGCCAAAGCTGAAGTCGTGAAAGAGCATATTGAGATTCAGCTGGCGGATAGAGGAAGAATTGAGCTTTCAAGAAAGCCGGTGGAAAAAGTTAGTGAGGAGTTTAATCTTTCCAGCAAGGCCTGGGTTCCCATCGAATGATGTATAAAACATAAACATTATGAATTCTTAAGCGAATTCGAGCCAGCTGTGAAAATGTTTGAGATAAATAGATTTTTGGCGACAAAGTTACCTCAATAGATTAACAGTGCAAGTTAATAATGAAAAATTATCAAAAACCAAAAATTAGTTAATCTTTGAGTTATTAAGGCATAACTTTTTCCTCAATGTGCTAGCATTCAAAATAAGGGTGATTCCTTCTATCGTTAAAAAAGGTCTGCGGGATAATTAAATAGCCTTTAATCATTTATAATGAAGCACTAACAAATACCCAAGCTACTTATCAGAATCTGAATCAAACACTCTCAAACCTTCAAGACTGGCTATTTGGACTTAGATGTCTCTTGTTCGTCTCAGGTTGATCTAGGGAACCGGTACTTAGTTGCCGATATTAATAAATCATTGGATTTCTCTACAGTATAATTTAAACATTAAATGCCTCAATAGCACAGAAAAAGCACTTAGACCAAGACACCACTCACTGTAGTGAAGATCACTCCCGAATTGATGCGTAGGCTCATCACTTAGCGCAAAGTTGGCCAGCTTAGCCCAGCCATTCTGACTCTCAACGATAATGGGGAACAAACTGTTAGACCGGCCCTCCCTCAAATAACTTTTTGATATCAAATTATAGTTTTATAATTTTCTCTACTCTTCAGCTATCACCACTGTGTTCAATTTTACATACTTTTGGCAACTCATGATTTATTGGGTTTATGGCGAAATTTATTGGATTTAATTGGGTTTTATTCGAAGGAGATGTTCCTAACGTGTAGAGGGCTTCAAAAGAAGCTCAAGTTGCGTTTGTATGTTTTGAAGAAAAAACTGTTCTATAATTGTTTTCTGCTGCAGAGGTAGTATTAGGTACTGGCTTCTGCGAATTCGAAGGTCTCAGCTTCGATAGAACTTCAGAACTGAATGTCGTATGTTGGACATCGATAGCTCATCATTTTTCAGGTTATTCAACCATAAGAAAGTGTGCTTATTTCTTCCGAGCTCAAAGAGAGACGAAAGCAAGTTTTATTGACTTTTTTACAGTTTGTGGTGAGATAAAAAGTGTTTTGATTTTTAGAGGCAAGAATTTGAAAGAATAAGTTTATATCAATTTCAAGTTATGCAAAAAAGATATATTTAAAAGACTATCTCTCAGGACTAAGCTGACAAAATCAGACTCAAGGGCCGCAAAGAACCCAAGTACTACAACAAAGTTTATGTGCATGTTACTGCCGCAGCGAAAATGCTCAGTCATGCGAGCTTTGGTATACCTAGAGAAGTCATGGGTCTTTTGCAAGGCTCATACCATGAAGAACAAGGCAAAGGAGTGTTCGTAATTAGTGATGTGATCTTCCTACCAGTAGAATCATCCTAAACCAGGGTGACGGCAGATGATGAAACTTATACCCTGATAGCAGGTACTTCTTCAACTATTAAGCCTATACTGAATGGTTCAGTAAAATAAACACTCATCATATTGTTGGCTGGTATCACTCTCACCCCAGTTTCGGATGTTGGCTTTCAGGGATAGATGTGAATACACAATAACTTTTCCAAAAGAGTGCTGACCCCTTTGTAGCTTTGGTTGTTGATCCCATCAAGTCAGTTAGTTTGCGTAAAAGTCAAATAAATTAGAAAAACTTGACCTTGCGGCATTCAGAGTGCATCCCCAAGGCTATAAGGAGGAGAATTTGGCGACGACGAATGACGTGCCAAGGAGGAAAGCTGTGGACTATGGTTTCCATTACCAGAGGTATTATCAGCTGCCAGTCTAATTTGTGACTAGTGAGATAGGGACGAAAACTTTGAAGAGAGTCTAAAAGATATAATGGGCGAACTAATTAGCCCATTCTTCATTCTTCAAGCAGAGTGAGTATCTCAGCGAGCAGGTCAATGACGAAAAGTTGGACATTGAATAATATCTGTAGGTGAGAGAACACCCTGGATCCAAAATGAGTGAAATCAAATAAAAGGAGAGGAGTACTATGAAAAAAGTGGCTTATTATACAAAGGAAAGGAATGTGTCATTAATTGATTCGGCAGTCAAAAGCCTGTTATTTTGAAGCACTATTTGAATTCATTCAATCATAAATCTCTTAATTTGGCTCACTATTTAACAAATCATGCTTTCTTTTCTCCAAAATCAACTTCTTTGACCATACTTTCAAAGGAGAAAAGTTCAAAGCGTTCTCCATATTGAATGAATTAATTTAGTAATTATAATTCGTTAACTCAATGAAGATGCAGCCATTGCACAGTACCGTCAACCGTTCCACATCTAACTCTGCTGAGGCTTCAACCCTGAAGAAATCAGCTTCTTCGGGTTTTGCCACAAAAATAAAGAACTCAATTAACACAAGTTCAAACTAGGATGCATATTCCATAAAGCAGGGCAGAGTAAATACTAACTCAAAATCGAATAAGAAGTCAAATTCACAATCAAACCATTCGAACAAAAGCTTCAAGGTTCTCAGAGAACTAACAACTAACAACAATATGGACTCGACTAAGAAGACGATTCTACGTAAACATTAGCCTCAGCCGGCACCTTGCGATAAAAAGACTACCATTCCTGTCAAAAGCATAAAGGCTAAAGCTTTGGGACAGTCAGTCAACCAATCCAGCATGGTTAGTTCGTATAAAGTGAGAATTAAGAACACATAATAGAAGGAAAATTAAGCCGACTTTCTAAAGAAAAGTACCCATTACAACGACAAAAAGCTATTTTTGCAAGAGGGGCGTTCAAGACGTAACAACAGAGATGCTACCTAACCATCGCTGCTTAATTTCAGCTGCATGCTAGTTCCAAGATAGTCCATAGAGCTCTCATTGTCCCAATTCTAAATTGGACGCAAGTTGGGCAAAGGTCGTTTTGGAGACGTCTACATGGCTCGTGATTTAAGAACAGGATTTGTTTTGGCCATTAAGATGATAAACAAGAAAGAAGTGAAAGAAGCTGGGATGTAGGCTCAGTTGGTCCAAGAAATAAAGGTTCAGCTTTATGCCAATCATCCGAATGTTCTGAAAATTTATGGATTCTTCTCAGACCAAGCCAAGATATATCTATTGCTGGAATCAGCAACCCATGGCTGCCTGTTTAAGGAAATTAAAAGAAGAAGCTATTGTGAATAGAGTTTGGCCTCTTTCTACTTCAGGCAAGTTTCAGGGGCAGTGAGATATCTGCACAGCAATTTCGTGATTCATAGAGATATAAAGCCAGAAAACATTCTCAATTGTTTTAGTGTGCTCAAACTTTGTGATTTCGGATGGGCTGCCTACTCCCCACTATAGTATTTAGTATGTTATTCAGCCAACGTCAAACCTTTTGAGGCACACTTGACTATGTACCTCCAGAAATAGTGACAGGAGAATTCTATGATGAAAGAGCAGATGTTTGGTGTTTAGGCGTTCTATGCTATGAGCTCTGCACTGGGAGAGCTCCCTTCTAGAGCAAAACCGATGAAAATTAGACATACGATAAGATACTCAAAGTAAACATCGAGTTTCCTATATACCTCAGCGGCTAGGTGGTAGACTTCATTGGCAAGATACTCACCCGCGACCCCACCAAGAGAATGAGACTAGACTAGGTTTAATTACATGAGTGGATGCGCAAATATGAGAATTAACGAAGAATGATTCCCAAGGAGATCTGGGACGCATGGACCAAGTTCTCGCAGTTGTAGTGATAATTAATAGAGGTGAAGTGTACTTAGCTGATTAAAACAGATAATCAAATAAGATTTTGGTCAACAAACATTAATTACCAGATGTGGCTGATGTGTTTCTAGCCACAAATCTCCACTTTTCGATGTTTGTCCATCAGTGCTTTTTGCTCACTCATGCAGATCTAGCCCTATCCTGATAGGAGGCCGATTTTGAGGAAACCTCCGTTGCGTCGGGGACCGAAAGACTAAATTTTCCAAGGGACTTTGTTTTCGCTCCCTACAACTGCGCCTTTTTAGTAAGCTAAAAACCTTTGAGTGAAAGGATGGTAAATGTAGGCAATAATAGTCTCATTCGTGTCTTAGATGTTCACTTGTTGTTATTGCTCTTCATTCCTGAGTGGTAAATCCTACTATTTCTTGGTACTCAAATCTTAAATTTGAATGAACTTCCAAACATCATACTCAGGGATATGGTTAGAGTTGTAGGGGCAACAGGAAACCTAGTTGAGGAGTTTGCTTTCTGGAAGTTTGATTTTATGCGTGTGGAGATAGTTTTTTGTTTTGAGGTTGCACAGAATGAGGTTATCGTTCAGAGAGTGAGGCTATCCTTCTGGATTGATCTTGTGCAGAGATTTGTAGAGGATTTATAGCTAGCCTTACTTCATCTACACCACACTCCCCATGAACATCTAGCCGTTTTCGTTGGCAAGGCTGGATATCGTTTGGTGAAGGTCCTATCGGAAGGAGGCATAAGCATTTGAAGCAAAGCTGGACTCATAGATTGACTTTTCCTCGTAAATGATTGAGGAGGTGTTTTTGTGCCTACGACGTTTGATTCGTGTTTTTTGGGAATGTTTGTAGGCCTCCCATTATTATTACTATGAGTAGCAAACTCCCATTAAATATAATGCCCTTCAACCCTGGCCATCCCATAGATAGCAAATTTGATTTTTATTGATATAAGATCAATAGTCAGCTTCCACTCCCTTTCCTTCTCCTTCAACCGAAACAACTTTGTATTTGGGGTCTGTTCCTTGAGTGAGGGCGAAGTAGTTCTCAGTTTCATTTCCGCAGTTCCTTTCATACCAGGTGTGGGTAACAACGTTATTCCAAAGAGTGTATGCTTTGACTCCAGGTTTGACGACATCGATGACGTAGCAAGCTGCGAAGTTGGGTTTTTATGTGCCTGCACTGAATGTGATGAAGGCGAAATCATAGAGGGGGAAATATCGTTCAAGATATAGACATTTGAGGTCACAGAAGGCCCAAGGAATGTCGACGTAGGGAGCCCCAGTCTTAACTAATCTTTTTTGAGCAACTTACCAGGAGTTATGGGTTCTAAGTAGGCCTGCTGAGGCAGCAGCGATGAAGGCCAAAAAAAAGATTAGAATAATCTTCATGATTATGGTATTTATGTATTAATTCAAAAGTACAACTTCTATTTCAATCGATCTTCTTGACACATTTGAAGGAAATTCAAATCTTTTTTGATGATGCTTGAGAAATATGCTAGTTGTTTGTCTTTTACGAAGGTATTATTCTAGATAAGCTAGGCAGAAAGCTTAAAAAGTGTTACAATATGGAGGAGAGATCAGAAATCGGTTGGATCTCAGTGATTTATCTTTTTCTGTGTATGCACTAAAGAATAGATTTATTGATGGGAGCTAAGATTAGCAAAATATCAGGCGAATAACAATAGATTTATTTTGAACTGTCAAGGATTTGCTATCTGATTAAAAAGTGAGGATTTGCGAATAAAATGAATATGAATAGGTTTCTTCTTTATCTTTAAAAACAGCAGATTCAGTAAAGTAAAACTCAGTTTATTAATGATCTGAAGTCATATTTAAAGTTTTTTGCTACAAAAAGTTAAATATGCCACTTAACTCTCAAACGTTATTTGTAATGCTAATGCATATTTGCCAGAAAACTAATTTAAGGGATTCTTCCAAAAAGGACATTCAAATAAACGTCTTTTGATTTGTAAGGCTTTGATTAAAAGAAGAAAAATAACATAAGTTATATAATTGATAGTTTGAATAATGACCGCCCAAGTTCTTTCAACACAAATTTATGGCAGCAGTGCCGCCTATGTCTCGGGCTCCCACAGGTAACTACCAAAGGATTTAGATTAGACTTTGTCAAAAAACCACTTGTTGCGACTATGAGTGAGGTGCCTCTTCACCTTGCTCCACCTGTGCAAGAGCTAAGTCAGGAAAATTTTCAACCCAGTGTTGTTGAAGAAGTCATCTAAGTAAATTTCCTTTTAACATAGTCATAAACAAAATAGTTCTAAGTGCAAACTGACTATAGATAGTCCTAGTGTCAGACTGATCCCTATTCTCCTTAGGAAATTTATAGGTAGGGCGAAAAGCCTGAAGTTTTAACATTGAAGCATCTTACTTACGGCAATGGGTTGCCTGCGACAGTTGATGTCTTGGATAATATTGAGCTGAATCGATAGAGAAACTGGTTTTAGAATGCTTTACCCCCCATTTCGGATGAGGCCAGCTTTAACATGAGGAGGAAGCTTATGGAAGATCAAGAAGTTAGATAATGGTCCAAGAAGGAAGAGGAAATCAAAAAGGTTCACAGATAGGGACTGTAATTAGTCAAGCAAGCAATTATTTAACGCTAGACTGATATCACCGATAAGAATGCTCAACGCATTGAAGACATCAAAATAAGAAAGACATAGCAGAAAAATAGACTAATTGCTAAAATTCAAAGAAAAAAGATCAAACTACTGAGAAAGCTACTTAAATCGCGAAAATAAGAGGGCCAAGAAACTAATCTAAGAGACATTATTGAGGACTACGCCGATTATGGATCAAGCGTTTATGCAGGGATAAGCAGAGAAGGGCTAACTTTGGATAAATTAGCGAATAAGTATTAGGTGCAGCCCGTGGCGCTCAATACATATAATGGACTTGCGTAGATATAGACTCCATACTAAAAGCCTCTCAAGTAGGAGTAAAAGGAGACCAGAATATCCATAGCCCACAAAAAAGCATTATAGGTGGCTCAGCAAAACATCGACAAGAAATTGAAGCCCTAAAAGAGAGAAGATGAAGTGGTTAGCAATGACATTGAGGCTCTTAGAAATATCATAGCTAGGCCTAGTACACCCAACTACAAAACTGATAACAACATGAATATCCAATAGTTCAAGTCAGGTATCTCAAAAGGTTAGCTTCAAAAAGAATCAGGCACTACGAAAGATTCGATCAAGAGGGAAGTAGCTATTCTGTTTTTGCAAAGGATCTTGAGAGGAAGAGCGCAACAGAACATTATGTATGAAGGAAAAGAGAAAAGATTGGCTCTTATTTAGTAACTTTTAATTGTTGCCAAAATACCTAATCTTCCTGACAATTAAGCTGAGTAAGTTTTGCTCAAATAACATTAAGAAAGATTCAGAAATGCTATGTATTAAGCACTACAGGGTTAAATCATTGCATAGACATTAGATGAGCTCTCAAAGAAGCTGGTAAGGATTACTGAATAGAAAAAGATAAAGTAAAAAGTGGAATAAGCTTAAAAATAGAGAAGACAAAGAGAAGTTGAGGAGGCTGGTAGAAGAAATGCAGAGTAAATTATCAGAGCTCGAGAGCAATGTCTATATTAAGAAATTGTCAAGATGAATCAAGGAACTGTGGATACTTACTTGAATTGGATTATTGGAGATACAGTGGAGAGAGCATCTGATCGGCAGGCTAGCATAATGGCCAATTTGAGAAAAAAGTAAATGAACCAACATTTGGAGAGCTTCTAAAGGAGATACAACAATAACTAAACTCTTATCAAAGATCTTGTTCAATCTTTTTTACTACCCAATGTTCAGAGAAGTAAATTGGCTAAAAAGGTTCAACTATAGCAGAGAAGGTTCCAAGAAGCAGCCAAAAAATCCATGCATACGACATTTACGAAAACTGCAGCAAAACTAATGTAAGATAAATGATACAACTACATTAGTTATCATATATTTTAAGTTTAGACTGATGGAGATTTATTGGATTATACATTGCATTCATGAATCATATGTTAAGCGCTCTGAAAACGTCCACCCAGCTTACATAGTACTCTACAAACTTCTTGCAGCCTTTATCATCAAAAATTTTCAAAAATTGGAGTTGCTCTTCATCAATTTTTTTGTTTTCAAAGGATTTTTGAAAGTTTTTCCAACTCTCATAAGCTTGTTCTCCTTTCAAATGGTTTTCTTCTTTTCCGTAGTATTAGGCCACATATTCTCCCAAGATCAGGAAAAATTATTTAAACGCCGGCGATTTACAAATTCTTCCGATCCAAAGCAAAAAGATCGAAAAATGCGGAAACTAAAGATTGAGTTTACGTTTTGGGTAGTTTTGAATCAACTTCTTGATGTCCATCAAGCTGAATTCATCCATAACTTATTATTCTGGAGCCATTGGATCTCGAAGTTACCTACGTAAAATCAAAAATACCAGTTTTATCTCTCTCCCTAAACTTTGTCTTCCAATATTTATAGCTATTTTTTCAGTTTCAGTAAAAAGTCCTTGTGTTTGCTTTTCTATATCTCAGCAATAGGCAGCTAATCGGAACATTTGATCTGCTCTTAGTAAGGAGTGCGGATAACTTTATTCACCGAGTAATTGGTTTGTCCAGTCATTTTTTGATTGTTTGCAAAATTGATGATGTCCGCTTGATTTGTAAGAGGTTCTACGTTTTTCTAGCCAAGTTCGCCTAGAAAAGTGTAGATATTGTCCTCAAGTTCGTTCCTTTGGATCTCTAGCATGCGACTTCTGATCGGCATATTCTTGGAGGCCTTCTTGGAATTGTTTCTACTCTAGCCTCTGCCTTCTTATTCCTCACTTTCTTCCTCCGAGCCTTCTTCTTCCGAAGGTTATTTTTCCTAGGCATCCTAGTGTTTCATTTTGATGTGGGTTTAGTAGGCTTGTTCATTTGTGAAGAATTTGGTGCACTTCTAGCAGCTTTTGAGGTAGGCTTAGTCTTCCTCTTTTTTTGTCTTGTTCTAATGCTGACCACTCATAATTTAAATTCTGAAAAAGTATCAAATATAATGCTATCTTATTTGTCATTTATCTCCCAACACTATCCCTAAGAACTGAGCTACCAATTCCCTGAAAATTCGTTTTTTAAGATCTACTCTGGTTTATAAGTTACGGCCACTTTTTTCAGCATTTCAATTTCTTTTTATCAACAGGAGCCTTTAAAATATAAACAATAATTCAAGTTTTTTAGTCATTTTTAAGTGAAGACTATGAAATTTTAATGTTATGATTGACTATGGAATCAGAACTTTATTGAAAATTTGGATTTTATTTGCATAGAAAAGCAACTCAAGCCTCTAAAAGACTTGATATCAATGAGAATGTAATATAAAGAAATATGAATCAATCTTTTTGAACAATACATCTTATTAGTTGATCAAAGAGAACACAATCTTTGAAGTTAAGTTCTAAGTTCAGCACTGTGTTTTGTGAGCGTATTATCATTCTTTGTTTCATCTAGAACGTCGTCGAGCATCGAACCAACAGCAGCAATAAGACTTTCTTAACCATGTTTGAAGGCAACTGCAGGATTGCAAATAGCAGTTTTTATGATCTACTCAGAATGTTCTCCGAGTTTGAACTCTAATTCAGCCAAATTCTAGTAAACTGCCTCTTCAGGAGAAAGATCAAAGCTCAAAGTTTCCAAGACTGCCTCTTAGGTTTAGATATATTGTTCTAATTCAATGTTTTCTGTGGAGATAGCCTGTAACTTTCTTATAGTAACAGGATACACCTCATTGAACTTTGTGATAAGGAGAGTAAGAGTTCCTCCGAGAAGCTAGCAGCTGAAGTCTTTTAAAGGTATTCCATTAATTATCAATTTATCAAGAAGAGCGATTCCAAGAAACAGGCTGCTTTTGCTGAATAACAGTGTTTTTTGTGCCAGATAGATCCAATCAATGACAGCTTTGCGGTAGGGCAACATTTTAGATAGCAAAGCAACAGAAGATAGCTTGATTGGGCGGGTGGCTTTAGAGAGTTTGCTCTTAAAGGTGATAAACCTTATTTCTTAATCTCTTTTGCTGAGAGTGCTCATCTTTTTCTATATAATTTTTTAAATTTATGAATGACCTTCTAAGTTTTTAAATTAGTACTTTATAGAAAATGGCTAGATCAAGCTTCAAAAAATTGTAGAATAAATCTAAAGGAAGTTGAAAGCTTAACAAATCCTCTTTAGAGCATGATCTGAGGTTTTCATTGATTACTTTTTAATTGTTTGAACAATTGATAGTTTAAATATTTTACATTTTTCGTATATTTTAGTAAAGATTGTTGAAAAAGATCTATATTTGATGTCAAATCCGGCAAATAACGTCCATAAATAACAAATCCCTTTAAATGATATAAAATAAAACTTCTGACTAAATGCGAAAATTTGAATTGATTCCTCAAAGATTCATTAGATAAGCGAATCATATCCCGCCTTCCACCTCCTTACCTGAAAACAGCTTGGATTTAAAGCGCCAAATGTAATGGTAGTCTCTAAAATCAGCTGATTTACGAATCTTTTTGTACATGTATGTCACTACTTCTCTTGCAACGAATTCATGTACAGTGCCTTATATCGGAATATATTGGCATTCAGAGGCTGCAAAGTGGCAGCACATTGACTTTCTGTATCTTTTTGAGTTGTTTTCTCCTGAGCCATGGATCAACAAAGGATGAAAAAAGACTATATCTCCTTTTTTCATGTTAAGATCTACCTTTAAGCCCTAAATCTTATGATTTTCTGTAATACCCAAATATGCTTTGTTCACTTCTCCATCATTGGGATAGTCATGTATTCGGAGGTTTATTAATGAACATGCTGTGAACTGACTTGATGTTTTCTCCACAGAAACTTTTTAGATATGGGATTAGATCCTGGTTGGTACAATAGCTTTGAAGAACTTCGTCAAACTGGAAATTTTGAATTTTTGTAATGCTTTCTTACCCTTTGATATTTTTGTAGTTTTCTGTTTTCTTTGTTTCTCTTCACAAAGGCTAAATCTCTTACGATCTGCATCCCTTAAAGCCTTAATAGTAAAAGCATTACGGCTGCCTTATTTGACTGGAGTATTCGATGAATCTACTAATCCATTTCTGTATGTCTTAGTCTTTGAGAAAATTCCTAACAACAATATATCCATTAGTTTAGTAAAATTGGCGTTACTCAGTAGAAAGGCAGCCTTGGTCAGTCGTATACAAAAATTGTGGACTCTTAAGTTGTCTTTAAATTTGCCCTAATCTTTGCATCAATCTAGTATCTATATTATTACAAATAGCCTAGAGTTAAAACTCTTTTTGAAATTACATATTACAGAAGTGGCTCAATCGTGGCAGCTTTCTTTAGATAAATCGTGATAAAGCAAAGCTATGTTAAAAGATGATAAATCATGAAAACCTGCAAAGTATCATGTATAAGGCTACCTGCTTCCAGCTAATTTTTCAGAAGTCTAAGGTGTTTCAAGGATATTTTGATGGTTTTAAAGTATTTCTTACAGCTGTGCAGAATTAGATCTTGTTTACCCTCTAAACTATTCGTCAATATGATAAGATCCTCTCCTTTTTCGACCCTAAAACTCATTCTGATTTCTATTGTTGATTTGTTGCTTGAAAGTCTCTCGATCAAACACTCGCTAAAGTGCTCTTGTCTGGATTCCTCGAGACCGTTATGGCTGTATTAACGTGGATAGTCTAATTTTTTCCTTGGAAGGGTAGTAAGATTAGTTCGTTTCAGGAATTATAGTTTTTGGCTATGAAAATGTCCTTTTTCTTGAGTTACCTAAGTTAACTTGCTTCTTTCTTTTCGGACTAGTCTAAATCGTAATAGAAGAGAGAGAATAAGAAAGGAGGCGATTGTATTTTTGCTGCTTTTATTCGTTAGAACTGGGATAGATCCTTTCAAATGATCCTAAATGCCTAGGCTAAAGCTAGAAATCGAATTCTTAGGTTTCTTAGCTTGCTGAGAGCTATTGCTTTTGAGAAAAAGTCACATCAGAGGTCGAAATTATGATTTCCTTTTGCCTAACGCGTGAATTCTTGCTTGATTTTAAGTAAAATTTGTTTCTCAATTAATGCTATCTCTTAACCAGCTCTAAAGTGTCTTTTATAAGCGTACTTTTGACCAAATAATCCAAGGGCGTATCAGTATTAAATGAAGGAGTGTGGTTAATCTACAGTAAATGAACTCGATGATTATCCTATATCAAAAAATCCAGTCCTAAGATCTAAAAGCACATATTGTTCTCTTTATTCAGAGGTTGAGCTATTTCGTACTCTTTCTTCAGCCATGGCAATCCTGCAATAATTGTCTTTACGGCTATGTCTTTTATAGATGACCAGTATTAGTACGCTGGGAGGCCTACAGATTTCAACATTTTGAAAAACTATGCCATTGATTTTTTATGACCTTTGCTGAGGTCTTAGACGGAATCGTTGTAGATATACTTTGAGTTTGATTTGTTTATTGAATAGTTTGTAAGGTGCATCTGTAAATTCTCAATGTTGTACTCATTGGGCCTTTGGTAAGTTTAAGTCGCCAATCTAACCAAGCCTTCGTTAAACATGTAAAGCCGTAAAGGAGCACATCCTGTGACTAAAATGTAGACTCTAAAATCAAATTTGAGGCCTTTGTAAAGGAGAGGACGTTAAATATACAACTGAATGACTTCTGATTTGGCTTCAAGATCTGCATCTTCTTCTAAGTACCTATGCTATTTTGCCAGAGATAGATTCCCTTCCCTTGACATCCTACTTAAGGCTTGATGATAAAAGTTGGTCTTTCTCCTTTGAATCTTGCTCTTTCGTGAAACTTTCTAAGTGCAAGTATATCCTGTGGAATTATGAAAGTTAGTGGAAAAAACGCATAAGAATCAGGAAAGGCATTCTGCATTCTTTTGAGATTGCGAGTCAGTTGAGCCTTCCGCGAAAGATTTGACATCCCAGGGAAATGGTTTACTTTCTGGTGCTGTTGCATAGTTGCCAAAAAATCAACAGAAATGGCTGTATCCCTCCACATGATGTCTTCATAAAAAGTGTGCCTTTAGTAAGAAAGTTAATAGTTCAGCTCTCGACATATCTATGGAATGACTGGATACCGTGTATTGGCAACATTGACAACCACTTTGTTGGGAGGTTAGCGAATCTGCCTTATGCCCTTGGGAAGAAGTGATTCACGTTATGATTCTTTTTGCGATTTTCTTTTCATCTTCCTTCAGTTATTAATTATAAAATAAGCAATAAAGTAAATAAGATTAGTTTGTTAAATCAAACAATTTTTAGAGGGTTTTGATTGTTTTTACTTGCAAATGCAATTTTTTTTCCATATTTCAATTTACTTAAGTAGTTTAAGTTTATTCTCATAGAATTGTTATTTTAGTATACTTTTGACTGAAAAATAGTAGAACTTTGCTCTATATTTACTAAATCTAGTTAGCTAATAAAAAGAAAATATTTTATTCCTGCAATGAATAGACAGCATTAGAATGCTAGAACCCCACTAATCTCCAAAGCCCACACAACAAACAATAAAGGTGCATCATAAAAGAGGCATAAAAATAGTAGCTCCTCAGTTAAAAGTTCAAATGGTCCATTCTCATAATACAACCACAAATTCAAGGATTGCCGTTCTCATGTATTTGAGCTTAAACCCCATCATTATGGCATGAAAGGAAGCTTTGAGGCGATAGCTATAAAATTAGGACATATAAACGAAATCCATAAACCTTATCCAGTTGTTCTAAAGGAATACTTGTAATATGGTCTAGCCCCTTTGTTTGGTTTGACCATCGACGATACTATTCGCTCCAAAAGTGTCAATAAGATGAAATAAGAGCTTTAGATGTAAATAGCTAGAGTGAATATGGGCTAAGGATAAAAATAGTTGCTTTTGTCTCCCAAGCCAAAGCACAACTCCTGCCAAGTCTGCCGAAGGTAATACGCTGACTACGTAAACCATATTAATGGTTCTGACCATCGAAGGGCAGTGCAGGAGTCTTTGGGCTATCAGTTCATTCAATAAACAATCGATGAATTCCGTTTGGCGATTCAAGACGAGAACAATGAAGACGATTTGTCAAGTTTGTTCTTTTTGGCAGTTTCTTTGTAAGAAGCTATTCCTTCCATTCGAGACCATTTCAAGAACTTTTTGGTAGATCTTGACAAGAAAAGAACGATGATTATTTAATGATTCTTTGATATGTCTTTTTTGGATTTGGGATTGTTGGCTCTCCAGAGTGAGATTTGATTTTAAAAATGCTTATTTTGCTAAAACTGTGTGATTTAGCCATAATATATTCATAGACGATGGATAACCCCTAAATCGATGCCTTTATAAAGATGAGACCGTACGAAACAGCCTAAATGAACAACGAACGTCGAAAGACCTTTTTTATCGTCTTCAAAATAACCGGGAGCATTGATCAAGCAACCATGTTTGCCAACATTAGCGTCAATATGAAGTACTTGAAATGCAAATACCCTACTCAGCTCACCGAAGAACTCCAGCAGTATCTAGAACGCAGATGACGCACTTTGATTTCTGAATTACTGAGCATACCATTGATCTGCATATTAAAACTTAAAATAGTGGGGAAGTGTTGCTAAGCTATTTGAAAAGACTCTTCCAAGGTTTATGCACTTTTTACGCAATATTCTCAGAATAATGATTTTTCTTGCAAGATTGATTTTTTTATGAAAACCCTTAACAGCACATAGTTGAGTTAGCCCCAGAAGATGAAGCCAAACGGAGTCAAAGATGTCCCTAATACTCATTCGAAAAACCAACTCAAAAAAATATAGTCAAAAATGATTTATCTACTTAATACTACGAGAGATACTTAAATTCACGCTAGCTTCAGAGTCCAATTAAAAACCTCCTGCCCCAAAACGCCAATAAAGCAGCCAAATGTGCGGTTCCTGGTGTTAAACTGAGAGTGAGCTAGATTTCTCCTATTTATTCTACCTCTAACTATATACTGATCATCTTATAATGTTTATGAAAAGTTCTGTTCATTCCTCGCAGCTCAAAGAGTCGCTTCTCGACGTTATCAAGCAATCCACCCAAGGAAGTGACCACAAAAACTAGCAAGATGAAGACCGCATGCAATTCTTAAGCAGATTTTACGAGCTCAAAAAACTGCAGCATTGCTAGATCAGCCACATTAACATCGTCCCCAGTTCTTTCTGGCGCTCCTATGCCGTAGTTTGTCATTAACTCAGATGTACACCATTTAAATTTTGACGACTGATTTCTCCTACACAGTTAATAGGAGGTTCTCGGACTTTTAGCAGTTTTACCACAAAAACAGGCTGTAACACTATCTCAACGCCAAATTGCCAGCCAAGACGTTTTTCAAGGCTGGCTGGTCAGAGGATGTTACCCGACAGAGAATCGTTTAATTAAATTGTAAGTTTAAATTTACCAAGCTTTAATAGAAGAAGTACTTGCTTCCGATAATGAACAACTCCACTACGCACTCTATGGCTTTCTTGAGATATTTTGTAATGATCTGCTTAATTAGAACACTACGAAGAATAAGGGCTTGTAGATAACGAATAAGAAGTATACGAAGAAGATTCTTTAATATCAGATGAGCAGTTGATCCAAAAAATGGTGAAACTTAGGCAGCAGCCTACCAATTCTTTGACTACGATAAAGCAAATCAAACTTTCGCTATTCTAGAGAAAAAAGAAAATCCCCTACGAAATCGCAAAACACTTTTTGCTAGGGTTCGGAAGCAACTAAGGATTCATATCTCTTGTGATGAAAAACACAAACGAAATCGTGATGCTGGAGGGACTACAGATGCTTGTGGATTTGCTTTCTCCTGAAACAAACAGAGACTATGATGTATTTTCAAAGGTCCTGTCCAGATGCACTAACAATCAACTTATCTTAGCCTCACATGATCTTACCTCTACTCAATGCATAATAAGGCTGGCTTACTTTGAGTTTTTGAGGCTTTTCAAGCAGGTTAGAGGTTAGTAGGCCTTGCTTGATGTACTTTCAAGCTACGAAAATGAAAAGTAGCTATTGAAGCAATACTAAAATTGGTAGAAATGGCAAAGATTAGACGGCCGAGGCTGAAGGCTAATAAAGTGTGGATTTTTACTAATTATTATTTGTTTAAAGCTGCCTAAGTTGCTATCGAATGAATTAGTCATCATTAATCCAATATATGAGTATAAAGATCAGTATATTTTGATCTTCTCTTCATTAATCCAAATCTGAATCAGAGCTTGGCTTTTGTAGGTGGCGAGTTTGTAGAAATCCCTTTCAATGGTCTTCTCGGGCAAACGAATCTGCTTTGTTGCCTGTTATAGCTGAGGGTTGGGCGACAAATATGTATCTGGTAGACCTGTCTCTTTTTGCTTCTCCTCTTCGATTTTCAGGGGCTGAAATAGCTACTCTTAGATCTTGATGCTTGTATTCGAAATATTTGGGTATTTTCGTTCAATTTTTTTTTACATCTTTTTGATTAGATCGTCAAAAGAGTTGTTAAGTTTGCCTATAAGTTTTTGGTGATGGCTGCGGCACTGATCTGGAGTTCTTTTTTTCTTCAGAAGTTCAGATAGCCTACAAAAGACCCTATCCTATCTTCTGGTTGATTCATCAACGAAGGATTAGCGGTTATTCTTGAGGAAGGAAAGATAGACTCTATTTTCTTCAAGAGACCAATTTCCCATATTGAGTCTCTAGCGGTTGATGGGAAATTTGAGTTTTTTCATGGTATGGTAATCTGGCTCAAACAGCTCGTCTTCAGAATAATTTTTCTATTTCCCCCCAGTTTTTCTTTTTTTGCCCAAACTTGCACTTTTCTGATGGTTTTATTGCACCTAAGACTGTTTACATTAATGATTATCTCGAAATTGAGAATTGTGACTCGTCATCAAACTATAATATCAATTAATCAAATCGAGATATAAAATGGTGAGGGATAGTTTGAGCTGATAATATCTCAATATGTCTGATTGCAACTAACCACAAAAAAAACGATATGATTGAGTTGTTATGTGTTTATCTAAATACGTAATAAAACAAGTTTACCTTATTTACATGAGGGCATCTTATTAACTTATATTGTATGGAAATGTGCTAAAAATGGCATTTTTGCTATTTTAACTAGATTTGTCCTAGTTGTTGAGCTTTTTGGGATGCATTTATCTTTTTGGTTTCAAGGTTTACCAATTTTTTAACAAAATCGCTTTCTAGAAATAACTTAATACCTGATACTGATAGCCCCAAAGTAAGATTGGTTTCTATGAAAAGAGACCGATTTATTCATAGCTTGAATCTTTGAATAACACCAAAATAAGAACTTATCTTCAAGGAAATCATACAAATAGCTGCAATTTAAATAATTTTCAGCCAAGTTAGAATGTAGAAACAAAGTGAAAAAAATAAAATGTGATAAAAAGAAATGTGTTATTAATATAAGCATTTGAAAAAATCGTAAAGCTTCAAAAATGATCGATAAAAACAAGTAGAAAAGTATTGATTTTCCTAAAGAAGAGTGAAAAACGAGTCCAAGATAGAACAGAAATGCATTTTTAAAGCTTTTTCTAGCCGAAAAGAAACGTCTGGAGATAAAAGAACATTCAAATAGATTGGCGATAGAAGTATATTATACAATATCATTAAGGTTCCATTTTGTCCGTGTCCGGCTTGTACTAAATTTCTTCATTATCTTGCTCTTCTTTTTAAAAGAGATAAAAAGATGCATACATTTCCCTAGGAGCTAATATACTTCCAATATGTGGAGTTTAATCACAAATCATGTCCATCCCATCAAAACTGATTTCTCTCAAGTGGTTGTTTCTTTCGTAGAACTCACTATCATCTATGACCAGGTCTTAGTGCTACTTTTCGAATGTTGAAGGTTTGAGTATGTGCTAGTTTGCTGGTTCTAATTTCATGTATTGGTCAAGATTTTTTAGGTTTTGCTAGATTTTTTAGGATTTGGATATTTATTCTGAATATCTGCCTGAAGTCGCCCCTAAACTTTTAGCGCCAGGAGGTTTTTTAGTTTTTTTAACTTCCATCACTGGCTCAAAAGAACTTAAGTCGCTTACAGAATAGCAGCTGTTTGAGGAAAGGAATGAGGAAGAGCTATCTTCGCTTTTCATGGAAGAGCATGATTGAGTCGAAGGCTTTCTCTCAATTGCCTTAGGGGGCGGCTTTAAATAGGTTCTGTATTAATACTAAAATTAATTTTTGAAGCCTTTGTAGCCCTTCTTGTAATCCCTGTCAAAAGCTTCAATGTCTAGAATGACCTTCCTGGCGAAATCGACGTCTTCAATGTCCTAGCCCTCCACGAATTAGAAGCGAAAGAGCCGGTTTTTGATATCTGAATGTTTAAAATAGTACTGTTGCAAAAATCAGCAAGTTCTTCGTCTATCTTTGTGTTATTTTTGAATTTGCTTTCAGTTGTCTTGATAATTTTAGAAAGCACACTTTCTCTGATAAATTTGTGTTGGGTTGGGAAACAATCATGAATGAGTTTGTTGAGTCTTCGCACGGCTTTGCGCAGTTTGGAGTAAAAGTGGTTTTTGACGCAGTTATCGGACCTGAGTAGGAATAGATCTACCTTCCTGGCAGTTTTTGCGAAATCACTGACCATTTGTTTCCCACTTATCCGTGCATTTAGAACAGAGTGAGCTCTTCCTCCTTGGTCCACTCTGAACTAATAATGTTGGAATCCAGGTGATTGTGGTACCTAGATATAGAAAAAATTAACCTCTCCCTGCATTGTTTGCCAGTGCGCCCACAAATGCCAAAGTCGGTCTCCATGATTCGTGCAATGTTGGCCCACTTGCACTCACCTCTTTCCTCTCTTAACAGCCTCAAAACTTTGTCCTAGTCTTCGGTCCAAACTTTTCTTTCAGGCATTATAAAATTAATATCACAAAGCACCAATAAAAATAATTTGGTTGGGTCTTCCACTAATATTACTGCTTCCCCTTCCGCACCTTCTCACTGCATTTGCCTTCTTTAACTTTTTAGTAGTCAAATCTATTTTTGTCCTAAATTTTACGAATTGTGATGTAAATAACAAATAAAAATCATCATCCCTATTTAAGCATGTACTCTTAGCAAACTTTCTTCAGGACCCAATATAAAGATTCTTAGCTGCCTTACTTCTTTACATCAGCAGTCTACTACTTGTTGCGAGTTGTTTAGATGGTCGAGGTTGAATACTTATGAGGCTTAGTGGACTTAGTGCTCCTCTTCTGTTTGTTTTCAAACTAATTAAGTTCCACAATAATCCTTTGATGTTGGCAAAGATCCAGCTCTTCTGTTTCGGAGTGGTTGGTGCAAGAGTCAAGTAGGTATAGTTGCTTTTTTAAAACTAAGTCACACAGTTGTTACCTTGGCAGCGTTCGATCATATCCTCATCGTATTTGGAACTGTTTTTGAAGGAGGTTTAGCATATTTCTAGGATTTTGTAAATTGAAGAAATCTTTATTTCTTTATAGTTCTTTTTGAAGTTATCGGTGATCAGTTTGTTTAATTTTCGGACGGCTTTGCGCAGTTTTGAGTAGAAATGGTTCTTCACACAGTTATCAGACCTAAATTCAATGAAACATACCTCCCTGCCAATTTCTGGGCAATAATAGACCATTTATTACCAACTTCATCATGCATGCGTAACAAGGTCTATTCCTAAGACTTGCTCCAAGAAGAAGTGCTGATGGACTAATCCAGGTGGTTATGGTACCTCAATTTGAAGAGATTTACCTTTCTCGGCATTGCTTGCCTGTTCTGCCTGGAATTCCGAAGTCGCTCTGCATTTTGCGAGCAATCACACTCCATTTTCTTTCGCCTTGCTCCTCCTTAAGAAATCTCAGAATTCGGTCCTCGTTTTCGTTCCACATTTTGCGTTCAGGCATAAGGGTGACAATCTGCTAAAAAATTAATAT
>Ga0316217_10002682_pt1 | contig 21159 bp, 18 predicted proteins | sample 1anoAmetaG_FD_203633 | JGI IMG/M metagenome (GOLD analysis project Ga0316217, IMG submission 203633) | Freshwater microbial communities from Trout Bog Lake, Wisconsin, USA - 1anoA | ecosystem: Environmental > Aquatic > Freshwater > Lake > Hypolimnion/Profundal zone | place: USA: Wisconsin...
TAAACCACTGGGTGCGGTTGTCCAGCCATTTCATATAGCGCTGGAAACTCCACATGTCGTGGTCCGCGCCGGTCTCCAAGGCGGTGGCGATCTTGAAGAATTCGCGGTTGCGAATGAAATTCTTCACGGCGTGAGTGGCCACCAGGATTTCACACTCGGGCACGCGAATGTTGATGTCGGGACGGAACCGCAGCCGCTGCGAAACCGCCCCCACCAGGCAGTCCGACAGCTGCGCGCTGATGCTGGCCTGGATTTCCGCCGGAAAGGCCGACACCACCCGCTGCATCGCCTCGGCGCACGTGGACGAGTGGACCGTGGCCAGAACCAAGTGGCCGGTTTCCGCCGCGTTCAAGGTGAGCCGCATGGTTTCGGGCTCCCGCATTTCGCCGACCATCAAGACATCCGGGTCCTCGCGCAAGGCATCCAGCAAGGCCTGTTCAAAATTGGGCGTGTCCCGGCCCACCTCCCGCTGGCGGATAAACGAGCGGCGGGGGCGAAACGAATATTCAATGGGACTTTCCACCGTGATGATGTGGCGGGCCTCGGCCAGGTTGATTTCCTGGATCAGCGCCGCCAAGGTGGAGGACTTGCCCGAGCCCGTGGCGCCGCTGACCAGGATCAAGCCGTTGTTGTGCTTGATGAATTTCTTCAGATCCGGATGCAAATTCAGCTTTTCCACCGTGGCTTGAAACGCCGAGAGCAGCCGGATGGCCATGCCCACCCCGCGCGCCGTATGCAGGATATTGATGCGGCAACGAACGCCGCGGAGGGTCCGCGACAGATCAAAAGAGCGGCGCTCCAAGAACACCGGCCATTGCTCCTCGCCGAGCAGTCCGCGCGCCATATCCGCCAGCACCGACGGGGGAATGGGTTCGCCGGCCACCCGCAATTCCCCGCGCACGCGCGTGGCCGGGGCCAGCCGCGATTCCAAATGCAAATCGCTCGCGCCGCTGGCCGCCGCCGCACCGATCAAAGTCTCAATATCCATCATAAAGCAACACCCGCCACATTTAAAAGTTGCCGTCCAGTTAGACAATGATTTTTCTTCTAATAATTTCCCCGGCCGGGTGTCGTATCCTTGCGACCTCATTCAACCATGCCATGAAAACCATTTCCCTGCTTGTGCTTTTGACCGCCACCGCCGCCGCCGCCGGGCCGGCGCTGACTATCTACAACCAGAACTTCGCCGTGGTCCGCGACACGGTGCCGCTGGATTTGCAGGCGGGGGTCAATACCGTGCGCTTTGCCGGCGCCACGGCGCAGGTGGAGCCCGACTCGGTCATTTTGCGCGACCCGACGGCAAAACATTCACTGCAAATTCTCGAACAGAATTATCGCAACGACCCGGTCAGCGAGCCACTGTTGCTGTCGCTCTTTGAGGGCAAGACGATTGATTTTGAAAAGCTGCGGCTAAAAGAGAATACCGAAACCCGCGAGCTGATCCCGGGCAAGATCATCCGCAGCGGTTATGTGCCCGGCGGCAACGCCCAGCAACCCATCATCGAGGTGAACGGCAAACTGCAATTCTCCCTGCCCGGCACGCCGCTCTTTCCGGACTTGGGCGATGACACGGTGCTCCAACCCGCGTTCAACTGGCTGGTGCAATCCGACACCGCCGGCAAATTCGACGCGGAGGTGGGCTACATCACCGGCGGATTTGAGTGGAATGCGGCTTACAACCTGGTCTGCCAGGAGAAAGGCGATCAGGCGGACTTGGTGGCCTGGATCACCATGAAAAACGAAAGCGGCAAGACCTTTGAAAACCCCCGGATCCAATTAATGGCGGGGGACGTGAACAAGATTCAGCCGATGAACCGCGTGAATGCCTTCATGACCCGGTCTGCGATGAGCAGCTTCGGCGCCGCCGCCGCCCCGCCCGTCACCGAAAAGGCCTTTGACGAATTCCATCTCTATTCGATTGCGCGGCCCACCACGCTGCACAACCAGGAAACCAAGCAGGTGGAATTTGCCCATGCCGAGAAGCTCTACGCGCCAACGATTTATGTCTATGACGGCGCGGAGGGAAACCGGTTTTATGGCTTGAACTATGACCAGGGGTACGGCCAGAGCGAGAACAAAAAGGTGCGGGTGCAGCGCGAGTTTGTAAACGCCGAGACCAATCAGCTCGGCCTCGCGCTGCCGGCGGGCAAGCTGCGCTTTTATCGGCGCGACGCCGACGGGCAGTTGCAGTTCGTGGGCGAGAACACCATTGACCACACACCGCGCAACGAGACGGTGCGCGTGACCACCGGCGACGCCTTTGATCTGGTGGGCGAGCGCAAGCAGACCAGCTTCCATGTGGACACCGGTGACAAGTGGATTGACGAATCGTTCGAAATCAAGCTGCGCAACCGCAAAAAAGACGCGCCGGTGGAAATCCGCGTGGTGGAACACCTCTACCGCTGGAGCAACTGGGCCATCACCAAAAAATCGGATGAGCTCACCCAGAAAGATTCACAGACGATCGAATTCCGCATCCCGGTGAAACCCGACGAGGAGCGCAGCGTCACTTACACGGTGCATTATTCGTGGTGACCGGACGGGGGGCTTTAGCCGGCTTTTTCGAGGCTCTTGAGGTCCTCCGCGAGAAACTGGGCCACGTCCTTGAACCGGGCCACGTTTTCGGGATTCATCCGCATGAGGGTTTCGTGGGCTTCGAGGCTGGTGCGGGTGATTTCTTCGTGGGTGGGATTGGTGGTCTGGGCCGGGCAAGCGGTGAGATCGGCCGGCAACTGCAACGGCCCGGCGGTGATCTTGAAGAGCTGAGCGGCGCCCAGGTTCTCCAGCAGTTCCCCCACGCGGGCGGTGGGGTTATGCAATTCAATGCCCAGTTCGGCCGACGCGCCGTTGGGATTGAGCTTCATCCCAAAGCCCGCCAGCACGCCCAGAAAGGTGCTATCCATGAGCACACATTCGCCCAGTTCCATGATGATGCGTTTGAACCCCTTTTGCTCCAAGCCATTGAGCAACGCCTTGAAATCAGGGCTGGAGGCAAAATTGGCCCGCCCGCATATTTTAATGCAGGCAAAATTCTTGCCGACCAAAACTGAAAGATTGGCAGATGACATTTGTTTTCTTCGCTATATTTTCAGGCCACCGCGCCCGGCGCCACAATTTGCACCAAAGCCTGCTGCAACACCAGCGTTTCATCCAAGCCGCTGGACACCAACCGCTGGTTGCAACGCAACAGCACATCCATGGCCCGCACCAGTTCCGCGGAGGTATATTTTTTGACCTGCGGCAGCGCTTTGTAAAGCACATACGGATTGAGCGCCAGCGGATTAAATTTCTTGTCCGCAGGTAGCTTATCGGCGGGAACCGACGCAAGTTGAGCCTTGAAACGGGTGTAATCCATTTCCGGCCTGACCCAGCCTTCCCGCAGCATCTCCTTGAGCAACAACAGGGCACGCACTTTGCCGATCAGTCCATAAAGCAGGCCGATCTCCGACTTGTCCTTGTCAAACTTGGTTTCCCAGAGTTCTTCGTCCAGCCGCTGAAGCAGCCGGGGCAGATCGCGGTCGCCCAAAGCGTCGCCCAAGGCAAACGCCTTGGCCGTCTTATTGCGGGAGCAAATGGCCGTCACATCCGCCAACTCAATGCGGTTCCGGCCCCCGACGTATAGGCAGAGTTTCTCCACCTCGTTCTCCAACTGCCGGGCACTGGCGCCGGCGCGGTTGACCAATTCACCCAGGGCGGCGGGCGCAATCTGCTTTTGCCGCGTCCCCAAGGCCTCGGTGGCCGCCATTTCGGCCCGGTCGGCCCAATCCTTGTCGTCCTGCGACCAGGCCGAGAAATTCTCGACCGCGCCGGTCTTTTCCAAGGTTTTGTAAAAAACCTTTCGTTTGTCCACCTTGCCGGCACTGATGAGCAGGCGGACGTTTTGCCACGAAAAAGACTTCAGCTCCCCGGCCAGTTCGGCCAGCACCGCCGTGACGGCTTGGGAACTGGCGGTGCGCTCCTCGCCCAGGAAATTGCAATCGCGCAACCAGACGACTTTGCCGCCGCCAAAGAACGGGAGGGTTTGGAGCGCCTCCCGGAGCCGTCCCACCACGGCCAAGGCCTCGCCACTATTGCCCACACTGGCGTCAATCATCTCATGGTCCATGCCGCCCAGATCGGCCGACCATTCGGTGAAAAGCTGCTTGGCGCGCTGTTTGACGGCCAACTCATCGTCGCCGCAGATCAGTGCCAGGGGATTGGATTTGGCGGCGGCCATCTACTCGGATTCGAGTTCGCCGCCGGTTTCGTTCATTTGTTCGAGCACCTTGCTCATATCCTCCACTTGAGCGAAGAGCGAAGCGGAGACGAAAATCGGTTTCTTTTGGGCGGCGGCCAGCGCCAGGCAATCGCTTGGGCGGGCGTCCAATTCCACAATTTTGCGGGCAACCTCGTTTTGCTGCTGCAGGATGATCCGCGCGAAATAAGTGGAATTCTTCAAATCCGTGATGATCACGCGCTCGACGTTGATGCCAAAACCCTGAAACATGCGGTTGATGAGGTCATGGGTCAACGGACGTTCCTTGGGCGTGTCGCGAAGAAACATCCCAATGACCTGCCCCATCTGCGGCTCCACGTTGATGACAAAGACTTTGTCATCATTGCCCACAAACAAGGCGCAGCCACTCGGGGCCGGCAATATGCCGCGGATCTGAATCGGCACCACATCGTTCTTCATACGATTGAATCTACGCTGGTAGCCGCAAAAAACAAGTCCCCACTCATCAAGCGGCAATTAATCCAGCACAGAATGGGCGGGTCTCCATGGGCGAACCTCAACCTGCATCGGCGGAAAAATCACCCGGGAACCGGGCCGACACACCCCGCTGGGGTGAGAAAGTAGAGCCCGGCATAGACCTTGGGATCAATGAGCACGCCGGTCTTGGCCTTGGCAGCCAACCAAGCGTTCACCCCGGCCAAGGGAACTTCATGAACGGTAATGTCTTCAAGGGCCACGCCACCGCCGGCGTGGACGCGCCGCAATTGGGTCGCTCGAAACAGCGTCACCCGTTCCGAAGTAATGCCGCTACAGGCGGGTCCGGTGTCCAGGGCCTCCACCACCCCAGCCTCATATCCCGTTTCCTCAAGCAACTCGCGCCGCGCCGCCTGGGCCTGGGATTCATTGCCGCCGCCCGGCTCATCCCCAATGATGCCGGCGGGCAATTCAATCGTGCGAGCATGCACGGGAATCCGATATTGCTCCACCAGCAGGATTGCCTCCCCGGGCGTCATCGCGAGGATGATCGCCGCCCCGGTGGCATTGACCCGGTCAACGTATTCCCAATGGCCTTCTTGGATGAGGGCCAGGAACTTGCTGGTGTGAAGCGTCGTTTTGGTTGGTGGATTATTCACAGTTGCCGCAACCGGCTCCAATTGGCCTTAAATTTTAAAAATTTTGACTTTAAGCCCCGCCCGTTTGGCCACCTCGGCTTGAGCCTGATCACAGGTTGCAAAAAAATCGCAGCCAACCCTGGCCGCCGCCGCCACATGAAAGAAATCCCAGGTGCCCGCGTCAATCGTTTGCGCCAACCGCGCGCTCAAATCATCGAGGTCGTCCAGCAGGGAGGCGGTTAGATTTTTTCTCAACAACAGCTTCGCCGACTGCTCGACGGCGCGAAAGCGTTCCAATCAGTACGAAATAATGTGTAGCATCGTGTGTGTCACACGTCAAACGGGAATTTGCGGCGCACCTTCGGTGGGAGCCGGGAGAAAAATGGCTATGGGTCACTTTTTTCCCGGGGTCAAATCAGAGGGCCCGGAGGTGAGAAAAAATCTTCTGCCCGCTCCGAAGCACGAATGAGCGACGCTCGGGCGGAACGCGACTGGGTCGGAGACCAACCGCCGCCGCGGGGCCAGTCCATTGAATGGCGAAACTGGCTGCCAAGGCTTTCAGCACAACCGTGCTCCCGCACCACCCTCTGTTTATCACTTAGTCACCTAGTTTCGCTCCCGTTTGGAACTTCTTGCCTTGCGGTGCCCGAACTCGCATCATCACCGCATGTCTGATTCGGCCAGTCATCTAGCTCTTTCAGCGATCACTAACGGACAATGCAGGCAATCAACCGGATGGAATCCATTATCGGTTCAGCCAGGCAGTTGCTCCAAAACTGCCCGGACGGCATGAGCCTTGGTTCATGAGCGCCGGATCCGTCAGCATTGTGGTTCCCTGTTACCGTTCGGAGAAATCCCTGCCGCTGCTGGTCGGACGCATCACAAAAGTGGCAGCGGAATTCGGCCGCGATTTCGAGATCATTCTGGTGGACGACCGCAGCCCGGATGGGACCTGGGAAACACTCCGGGCGCTGAAGGCGGCGCATGGTCACAATCTCAAAATCATCCGTCTGCTCAAAAACTCGGGGCAGCACAACGCCCTCCTATGCGGTCTGCAACTCGCCACGGGCGACGTGGTCATAACCATGGACGATGACTTGCAGAATCCCCCGGAAGAAATACCGAAGCTTCTGGCCGCCATCGCGGCCGGCTACGACCTGGCCATTGCCGCCTACGCGCAGAAACAGCATTCCGCCGCACGCAACGCGGGCGGTGGGTTAGTTGATAATGTGTTGCGCCGGATCTTCAAGCTGCCGCCAAACTTTCAACTCACCAGCTTCCGCGCCGCGCGGCTTGAGGTGGTGCAAAATGCCTGCCGCATGGGCGGCGTTTATCCCTACGTCACCGCGATGTTGCTTTCGCACGCGGGCAACCAGGTCAACGTCACCGTAAACCACGAGCCCCGAAAATTCGGCGTTTCCAACTACGATCTGCGCCGTAGCTTCTCGCTTGCCGCCAACCTGCTGCTCAACTACTCGTCCTACCCGCTCTACCTCGTCGGCGCGATGTGCGGGTTCGCGTTCCTGCTCGCCATTGGGTTCGGGGGTTTCGTGCTGGTGCGGACGCTGATGTTCGGCAGCACGGTGCCCGGCTGGGCCAGCACGGTGATCATCGTCGCATTCCTCAATTCGCTGACGTTGCTCAGTCTGGTCGTCTTTGGCCTCTACCTTTCGCGCCTGAATCTTCAAATCAGCCAGTCCAAACCGCGCTTCACCATCAGTGAGCAGCAACATTAATCAGAAAACCCTGTTCGTTCTCGCCGCGTCCCTTTACCAACTCGAGGCGATCCTAACCGCCCGCCGTCTCGGCTACCGCGTGGTCACCACTGACAACCGTCCGGATAATCCCGGCCACGCCCTAGCGGATCGCGCTTATGGCGCCGATACGCGGGACTTGGATGCGGTGCTCAAAATCGCGCGTGCCGAACGGATCACCGGCATCATTGCTCCCTGCACGGACGCGGCCATGCCCACGGCTGCAGCCGTGGCGGCCGAACTCGGCCTGGCCGGACCGCCAACCGAGGGCACCCGCATTGTTTGTGACAAGGCGCGGTTCCGCGACTTCCAGTCGGCCCAAGGGTTGCCTCATCCCCGCTTCCAAGAAATCGAACGACCGGAAGAGCTTCCAGAATTGGGAGCGGTCGGGCGATGGATTGTCAAGCCCAGCCAGTCCTCCGGAAGCAAGGGCATCCGCGTCATCGGCAGCCGTGAAGAATTAGAACTGGCTTTGCCCGCTGCCTTTGAACTAAGCCAGTCGGGCACGGTTGTCGTCGAGGAATTCCTGCCGGGCCATCAGGGAACGTGTGAAGGCTGGTTGTCGGCGGGTGAAATCGCCTGGCATTGTCTCTTGGACCGGCAGACCGTGCCGCTGCCGTTCGTTGCCACCAGCGGCCATCATTTGCCAACCCGGCTTCCGCCTGCGGATCAAAAGCGAGTACTTGGCACCATCAGGGAGGTCTGGCGGCGTTTAGCCGTAACCGACGGGCCATTCGACTGTGACTTTGTCGTGAACCCCGAAGCGGTCTACATTCTCGAGCTCAGCCCGCGCCTCGGCGGCAATTCGATCTCACAACTTGTCCGAACGGCCTTTGAATTTGACCTCGTCGAACATGCGGTTCGTTGGGCCTGTGGTGCCGAATTGGGGACGTTGCCGCCGACGATGCCACAACCGTCCGCAGTCGTAATCCTGGGGGTGGATCGGGCCGGAGCTTTATCGTACTGCGAGGAAGAAGCGGCACGGTTGGCGCGTGAACCGTGGATGCGCTCACTGTCGTTTGACCTCCCGCCCGGTGCCTGGGTAGAGTCTTTCACCGACGGGCGGCGACGCGTGGGCCAGGCTTTGCTCGTCGCCGAGTCGCGGGCGGAATTGGATCACCGGGTCGCCACCCTGCGCGCGTCTCTCGCGGTCACCGTCAAATGATTCCACGAGTTAAAGTGAACTATCGCTGGGCCGATTTATTTCGCTCCCTGTTTGCGCGCGGTGCTGGCGACCCGCGCGTGGAATTAAGGAATTGGTTGAGCGCTTATCAAGGTGCCCGCCATGTGTTGCTGGTGCCGTCCGGTCGCGCCGGGCTTTATTTTCTGTTGCTTTCCACGCCCCGCCGCCGGGTCGTGTTGCCCGCCTACACCTGCAAGGCCGTGGTGGAGGCCGTCCTGATGGCAGGCAAGGAGGTTCATTTCCTGGATGCGGCGGCCGCCGGTTTCAACGCCGCACTGGAGGATTTGGAAAAACTGGTTGACGCCGACACCATTTTCGTGGCCACCCATCAGTTTGGTTTTCCGTGTGACATTGCGCAGGCCATGGAGGTCTGTCATCGGCGGGGCGCAGTAGTGATCGAGGATTGCGCCGCTGCGCTGGGCACCCGGATTCAAGACCGGCTCGCCGGGAGTTTCGGCGACGCGGCATTTTTTAGCTTCGATTCGACCAAGCTCATCAATGTTCCGCTCAAGGCCGGCTTCGTAGTGGTGCAATCGTCTGAATGGTTCGCAGATCTTGAGTCGGCGTTCGCGCGCGAAACCGGGCCGATGCCGTGGCTCCACCAGTTACGCCTCCTGCTGCTAGGCGCGGCCTACTTGATACTGGAATCCGCCTTCTGCTACCGGCTGTTCCACTGGCTGACTCTGCGGAAGCGATTTACCGCCGAGACGTCCGAGCTTTCCGTGGAACGAACCGCGTTCTACCGCTTCGCCATGCCTCCCTGGCAAGCGCGGCTGGCGCTGGGGCAGTTGGGCCAACTGGACCACATCATCGCGCGCCGCCGCGGATTGCACGCCGCCTATCAGCGGGGGCTGGCCGGCTGCCGCTCGCTGCGGTTGCCGCCGCTTGACGAGCGCGGTGAATGGTCTTGTATCCGTTTCCCGGTTCTCGCCGCCGGCGACAAGCTCGCGTGGTATCGCGCCGCCAACCGGCGCGGGGTGGATTTCGCGTTCAGCTTCACTTTCCTGGGCTGCCCGGAGACGTTCAAACGGGCGCACGCCGTGGCCCGGAGCATTTTAGATCTGCCATTTTATTCCAAACTCACCGACGCCGAGGTTTCCAGAATCATCGCGGTCCTGCGCGATCTTGACGCATCATTCCCCTCTAAATCATGACCAGCCTGAGACAAATGCTGCGCAACCGGCGCAATCGCGAGGAGGTGTACAGTCGCCCTGAATACTGGAACGGCAAAACCGAGGAGCATCAAGGCCACGCGGTCTCGATGTGGCCAAACAACCACCTCAACCGGCTCTACCACCGGGAGCTGATTGCCCTGCTGGATACCGAATTGTCGGACGTGCACGACCTGGACATCCTCGACCTCGGCTGCGGCACGGGCCGCATCGCCCGCCATCTGGCCCAACGCGGTGCCCGGGTCACGGGCGTGGATTTTGCCGACAAGGCCATTGCCATCGCCCGTTCCCTGTCGGCTGGCAACAACCCGCGCTATGAAGTGGGTTCGATGTTGGAGTTGCGCCGCGACGCCCGATATGATGTCGTTGTTTCGTGGGGCTCGGTCGCCTTTGCCTGTCGCGACGCGGTGCAACTGAGAACGGTCGCCGATTCCTTGCAGCAAATAATCCGACCGGGCGGCCGGTTGCTGCTGCTGGAACCGGTTCATCGCGGCTTTGTGCATCGCGTTCTCAACCTGAATCAACGCGAGTTTTGCGCCGTGCTGGAAGCCGCCGGATTCTGCAAAACGAGCGCGCGGCAGCTCCATTTCTGGCCGGTCCGCTTCGCGCTCGCCTTCCTCCCTTGGCCGGCGTGGATCACCACTCCGGTTTACCACTTTGGGCAGGCGGCAATGCGGCTTGGCGCCGGCCGCTGGGGCGGCGATTACAAGGCCATCTTCGCGGTGCGCCCCTGAGCCCGCCGGATTCGCGTTTCACATGCAACAGGAACTCGCACGACGGCTCGACATCCCCCTGAATGTGTGTAATGTGCCACCATTCACTCCAATGCGATGAACTTAGCCACTGACAGCGACATCCCGTTCAACCGCTCGTCGCTTCGCGGGCGGGAGTTGGAATATATTTTCCAGACCATCACCATTGGGCAAATCGCGGGGGACCAGACGTTTTCCAAGAAATGCCATGCGCTTTTGGAACAGGTGCTGGGCGTGCCCCGGGCCATGGTCACCACATCCTGTACGCACGCCCTCGAGATGTGCGCCCTGCTGCTCGACATTCAGCCCGGCGACGAAGTCATTGTTCCATCATTTACCTTTGTCTCCACGGCTAACGCCTTTGCTCTGCGCGGCGCGAAGATTATTTTCGCCGACGTCCGGCCCGACACGCTGAATCTGGATGAGGAGCAACTGGCCGGCCTGATCTCCGCGCGCACCCGGGCCGTTGTCCCGGTGCACTATGCCGGGGTGGGTTGCGAGATGGATGAGATCGTCCGGATTGCCACTCAGCACGGCGTAGCGGTGGTGGAAGACAATGCGCACGGTCTGTTTGGTAAATTCCGCGGTCGCTGGCTGGGCACGTTTGGCTGTCTGGCCGCCCAAAGCTTTCACGAAACCAAGAACATCACCTGCGGCGAAGGCGGGGCGTTGCTAATCAACGATGAGCGGTTGATCGAGCGGGCCGAGATTATCCGGGAGAAAGGCACCGACCGCAGCCGATTTTTTCGCGGGCAGGTGGACAAATACTCTTGGGTGGGCATTGGCTCGAGCTATGTGATGAGCGATGTTCTGGCGGCCTTTCTCTATGGGCAATTGGAAGTCTGGCCTGCCATCCAAACTCAGCGGCAACGCATCTGGACTTATTACGACCAGCACCTGCGTCCTTGGGCGCAGGAACGTGGAATCGGCTGCCCGGTGGTGCCGGCGCACTGCGAGCAATCCTACCACATGTACTATCTGGTGATGCGGTCTTTGGAACAGCGCCAGGCATTGATTGCCCAGCTCAAGTCGCGCGGCATCCTCGGGGTCTTTCACTATGTGCCGCTCCACCTTTCCCCCGTCGGCCAGCGCATGGGCGGGCGCAGCGGGAGTTGCCCCGTGAGCGAGGAGAAAAGCGACCGGCTGATCCGGCTGCCCTGCTTCAACAGCCTTACGCCCGCGGAACAGGATCAGGTGATCACAGCCGTTCAACAATTCCAGCCATGAACCTGGTCGAAAAGCGTTCGGCGTGCTTAAGTCTTCCGTCCGGCTACCGCGTCTTTCGATCGTGAAGAATCCCTCCGCTCGCGTGCGGAATATCTGCGCCTGACTTCCGCGCACTTTTCGAAAATAGAACCCCCTACCCGGCCTGACCGAGTTCGCGTCCCTCATACCCATTTGATTATGCAGTGCGTCCCGTGAGTTACTGCTACCGGCCATCGGCTGGCCTGTCTGGGGCCGGTTTGTAGCCGGTGAATCGGATCACGGGGAGATTCTCCAGGAAGCAGACCGGACCCGCGTGCAGGTTCAACACCTGTTCTTGGATCGCATGGTCCGTCAGTGCGGTCGATACCTGTTGTCCCCAATAAATGATGTAAGCCCCAAACCATCCGGCCATTTTGCCGGCGGGCGGCGACCCCGGCCGGCCGACCGGCAAGTTACCCACCACCCAGACGGCGTTGCTGCTCTGCAATGCAGTGGTAACGGCTTGGAGCACCGGAGCCATTGGATACTGATGGTTCCGCTCCTGGTTTATCTTTTCCACTACAAGATCGTTGCGATGCACGAGGTGTGAGTCTATCGGCGGCACCGTCATCCAATGGGCAAGACCATGATAATACCGATTGAAAGTGATCCCCTCCCAGGCGGCCGACACGAGGATTAGATCCCCGTCAGCGGCGTTTTTATCGAGAATTTTGGCAATCAGATCCACGTTGCTTCGGCGGGTATGCGCTTCCGCCCACGCCGGCTTTGCTCCCCAGCCCATCATGAATACCAGAAATCCGAGCCGAAGCCAGCCCCAAGGGCGCAGCGCCGGCCAGTTGGCACCCAGCAGCCCATCCAATGAAACGGCGCAAAGACAGAGCATCTCAATATAATACCACGACTGCGTCAAATAACGCAGGTGCAAGAGAAAAGCAAACAACCCCAATACTCCCAACACCAGGGTCACGGCACAGAACAGGGCTAGGTCAGCCGGGGCCGGGAGGATGGGCACAGCCGTCGCCGCTGCGGGGGGCAACTGACTGTGGTATGTTCGCTGCAGAATCAGGGCGACGACCAAACCGCCCGAAACCAACGCGATCCAATACCAAATCTCCGGGCCGTTGTGTCCATATTCACCGCTGCTCCGGAGCGTCACGGTATCGCCAAGCTGGTTCCACAACGTTGAGAAGCCAAAAGACGGTGCCTCGATCAACCCCGTTGTCGGTGTCCCCCGATGAAACATGGCGTGGTATATCGCCAGTGAACCCACGGACACCGCCCCGATCCCAATCAGGATTCCCAGGGTCTTCCAGCGCCGCAACCGAAGCGCCACCAAGCCTGCGCCCGCTAGCATTGCGGCCAGAAAGATCACGTCATAATAGACGCATTGAACGAAAAGAATGCAGCTGAGACCCGCCCATAGCACCCGCGCCCGGGATGGAAACTCCACCACCCGCCAGATCATTCCAAAACAGAGTACCAGTAGGCAACTTGCCAGTCCATACGCCCGGTTTGAGTCAATGATGAAGATGAACGCGGGCAGAAAACCCAGCAGAGCAATACTCAAAATGGGCGCGCGGCACCTGGTCCAGCGCGCACACAGCCACAGGGATACGAGAAAGAACAAGCCCACATATAGACCCAGAACCCGGATGCCCGCATCACTGTCAGCCAGGCCCAGAAATGCCCATCCACGCAGCAGCAGCAGCCAGAGCAGCGGGAACGACTCAAACGACAGGTTGTGCCACAACGCGTGCAGCGAGGGCATTTGCGCCACATTCGCGGAGTTCACCTCGTCGCGCCACAGCGGCCCCACATTCATCGCGGCCAGCACCAGCAACGTCGCTGCGAGCAGTGTGCCGCCCAGCGTCGCCAGCACTTCGGCTCCGGGCTTCGGCAAGCGGGCGCGGACGTCAAGCGTGGGTCCGGACTGGGCGATGGCCATGCGCCATTAAACAAATTCGAAGAAAACTTGTCGAGTTCTCAATGCCGGAGTGCCGATTGATGATCTTGATGAAAATGCTCCAGCCTCATGCGTCACAAATAATGTCTAAAACAGTGCCGTTGGCAACCAGGGTGGGTAGCACACGCAGTCCCCGGCGCGCCGCCGCCTCGCCAGGGCGTCGCCTCTGAGCGAAGCCCGGCTGCCAATGCACGCGTTCTGGTTCACTAGCAACGGCGCGCACGGAGTAACGTGCCCTGCCGGTCTTCGGATTGCTTCGGTCCGGCAAGCCAATTCCGTTCTAAACCCAGATTGGTGAACTTAACCGCCTTCTCCCCAGGCCAGCGGTGTCGAACAAACCAGTCTTCGCAGTGTCATATATACGCTGGATGGAACGCAGTTTAATGATGAACCGTCAAACGCGACGTTTAATTTTTTTGCCGAAACCGGTGGTTGTGATTTTGGCGTGGGTGGTGATGTTGTTGACCAGTTCTTTGGACTACATCACGGGTCGTGATTTCGCGCTGTCGGCCTTTTATCTGGTACCCATTTGCTGGGCCTGTTGGACGGCCGGGCGAAGCGTGGGCATCGCGCTGGCCGTCGGTGGCGCTGCGGCTTGGTTGGCCGGCGAATTAATGTCGGGCTTTACTTACCGGCTTTACTTGACCCCCTATTGGAACGCTTTGATGTTGCTGGTGTTTTTCCTGGTGGTGGTTTATCTGCTGTCCGCCTTCCAAAAGGCGCATGATCACTTGGAAGAAGCCGTGCAACAGCGAACGGCGGCATTGCAGGTGGAAATTCAGGAGCGCAAACGTCTGGAGATCGCCAAACTTCAGGCAGAACGGCTCGCCATCGTCGGAACGATGGCCGCGCAGGTGGCCCACGAAGTTCGCAATCCACTTGGCTCCATCACCCTGAATTTGGATCTCATCCAAAAAGAATTCAACAAACTGGCCGAGAGCCACGGCCCTTCTGCGGAAGAGGGCCGGGGGCTGGTCATCGAAATTCGCGAGGAAGTCAGCCGCATCCAGCGGGTAATTGAGGAATACTTGCAATTTGCCCGACTGCCCAAACCGCAATTGCGGCCGGTTGAGTTGAATGAACTACTGGGCCAGAAACTGGACTTTATGCGCAGCGAGTTCGAGCAGGCCCGCGTGAAGCCGCTGACTCATTTCGACCCGGCGGTCAAAAGCATCAAGGCCGACGCGGAACAATTGTGGCAGGCGATGCTCAATCTGATTCGCAACAGCCTGGACGCGATGCCCAACGGTGGCGAACTGACCGTGGGCACTTGGCGCGAAGCCGGACAAGTGCGCCTCCGGGTCACGGATACCGGCAAGGGCATGAGCGAGGAGCAACTTAAGCAGGTGTTCGCCCCCTTCTTCACCACCAAACCCAGCGGCACCGGTCTCGGGTTGGCGCTGGTCCAACAAATCATCAGCGAACACGGCGGCCACGTTGAGTGCGAAAGCCAGCCAGGCCAGGGCAGCACCTTCACCATCTTTCTCCCGGTGGCGAAGTTCAACTGACATGACCAATGCGCCACAGATTCTGCTGGTGGACGATGACGAGCGCCTCCGCCGGGCGGCCGGAAAAGTCCTGGCCGCCGAGGGGTATCTGGTCACGGTTGCGGCTTCGGGCGCTGAAGCGCTGGAGTGCTTGAAGCAACCCGCGATTGCGTTGGTCGTTAGCGACCTGCGTCTGCCGGACTTGGACGGCATTGCCCTGCTCAAAAAAGCGCGCGAACTTGTGCCGGAGGCCGAAGTGGTGATGATCACGGGTCACGGCAGCGTCGAGAAAGCCGTCGAGGCGATGCGGCTGGGCGCTTATGACTTCATCCAAAAGCCGCTGGATAGCGCCGCCTTGCTGAAGACGGTGGCAAAGGCTTTGGAAAAACAGGGGCTGGCAAGCGAGAACCGCCAGTTGCGCCGCCAGCTTCAGCAGCGGCGCGGCGTGGAGGCTCTGATCGGCGACAGCCCGCCGATGCAAACGGTGAAACGACTCATCCGCCAGATCGCGCCCACCGACGTAAATGTGCTAATCCAGGGCGAAAGCGGCACAGGCAAGGAAATCGTCGCCGACGCCCTGCATGATTTGAGTGAGCGCCGGGACCGGGCCTTCGTGAAAATCAGTTGCGCCGCGATTCCCGAAACCTTGTTGGAGAGTGAACTGTTTGGCCACGAACGCGGCGCGTTTACGGGCGCCGCCACCGCGAGGCCGGGCAAATTCGAGCTGGCCGACAGCGGAACCCTGTTGCTGGATGAAATCGCCGAAATGACGCCGCAGTTGCAGGCCAAACTGCTCCGCGTACTGCAGGACGGGAGATTTCAGCGACTCGGCGGCACCAAAGACATTCGCGCCGACGTGCGCTTGCTCTGCGCCACCCATGCAGACATCCCCGGCGCGATCGCGGCGGAAAAATTCCGGCAGGATTTGTATTACCGGATCAACACGGTGCAGATCGTGCTGCCGCCGCTACGCGAACGGCGTGAGGACCTCCCGCTGCTGGCCGGTCATTTTCTGCGCATTTTTGCGGACGCGATGAACAAGGATGTTCGCGTCATTGCACCGCACGCGTTGGATCAATTATGGGCCCATTCCTGGCCGGGCAATGTGCGGGAACTGAACAATGTCATTCAACGCGCCGTGGCTCTGGCCGAAACCGACACCATCGGCGGTTTTGCCTTTGCACCGGCGGCTGGCACCCCTTCCGAACGGATGCTAACGCCGGCGGGAGAGAGCCTTTCCATTCCCATCGGAACGACGGTGGACGACGCCACGAAACGATTGGTGCTGGCAACCATTGAGCACTGTGCCGGCAACAAACTCAAGGCCGCGCGGATGCTCGGCATTCCGCCGCGTACGATGTACCGCCATTTTTCCGACATGGAATAGTCGGCCATTGCGGCCAAAATGGCAGTGACCACACTGCCATTCTGGCATGGCGAAGAACTCCACGGGTACGCGGTAATCGGCTCTTTTTGCGATAAGCCAGCCAAATCGGCCTTGGCGGAGGCTTTTGCTGGATGGCATGACTTTTGCAATTACGATCATTGTGATGAAAAATCTCCGCGACAAGTCCATTCTAGTGGTAGACGACGATACTCGATGGCTTCGCGCTCTCGACAAGGTTTTAACGGGCGAGGGAGCGACCGTATTTCGAGCGCAGTGGGCCGGCGACGTGCTGGACATGCTTGCTGCGCGCAAAATCCGGTTTGATTTACTCATCACGGATTTGCGAATGCCATTCGTGACCGGACTCACGGTGGTGTATTCCGTCCGTAAAATGTTTCCCACGCTGCCGATCATTGTGCTGACGGCTTTCGGCAGTCCCGACGTAAAAGCCGAATGTCTGCGGCAAGGCGCGGCGGCCTTTTTGGAGAAACCACTGGACACGGCTACACTCCTGAACGTGATTGAAGGGGTATTTGCCCAACACCCGACCGACGCTGGGGAGAACACGCCCTGCGAGGCGGAGATCGAGAATGAAACGACCAATTGAATAATAGCACTGAAATCGAAGCGGGGGCGCATCGCCGGCACACCGCGCCAGGCCATTAAGGAGGCGGCGGCGTGAAAGCAAGTGTTGGCGAAGCCCCAAAAAAAGAAAGGAGAACAATATGAAAACTACGACGAGTATTAGCTCCATTAGCCCCATTAGCTCCAAACCACCCCGCATGAACAAAACCACGACCACCGCAATCATCGGATTCTCGGCGCTGGCTATTGGCATGGCGCTCGGAGCGGCGGCGGCGGAAACTGGCTCACTGCCAAAAAACACGCAGCGGGTGCAACCAGCACCGGCCCCTGCGGCCCAAGCGGTCACGAGCAATCTCAAACCGGACAGCCTTGGTGATTGGAATCCGTTCCAGGAAATGCGCGACATGGAAGCGCAGATTGACCAGTCCTTTGACAAGATGGTTGACCGGTTTCGCACCGATCCGCAGTTCATCGGTTTCAAGGATTATCCGGGTTACTCGCTCTCCCTCGACGTACGGGATTTGAAAGACCGTTACGAAATTCAGGCGGATTTGCCGGATGCCAAGGCCGCGGATGTGAACGTGAGCTTGAAAAACGGACAAACTTTGAACGTCGAAGTCAGCCGCAAGAACATCGAGGCCTCGGATCAGAAAAATGCGGCGACCGACATGATCGAACTGGGCCAATATGACCAAACGGTTCAACTGCCAACGGCGGTCAAGGCCGATCAGATGAAGATCCAACGGGAAGGTCATGAATTAATCATCACAATTCCAAAGGCAGCTTGATCTACATCAGTCAGGTCCGCTGGCAGCCTGCCGGCGGACCGCGACCAAAACGGAGGCAACCCGGTTCAGTATATGGAAATCCTGGTGTTCAGAGATACTGCCGGGACGCTGAAAGTTGTTAAACTCGAAGACAAGCCATGACCAGGGTCAGGCGTAACCCTCTTCGGCGGCGGCTTGCTGCGCCCGGAGAATGTCGTGGAGGGTTAGAATGCCCGCCAGCGGGCCGTCCGGTTGCTCCTGAAGCAAAAGAAAACCGGTTTTGGACTCAATCAATTGCATTTCGACATCGCGCAGTGACAATTCCGGATGGCAAACGGTGGCCTCCGCCAAGACCGGCGGACGCTTCTCCCGGATCGCGCGCCGGGCCTCCTCGCGGGTGAGGACGCCGCGAATTTGCCCGTCCACGACCACCGGAAACTGGGTATATGGATGGTTTTGCAGCAGGGTTTGAATCTGTTTCAACTCCAGCGAAGGCACAATCACGGGCTTGGGGTTGGCCAGATGCGAGACCGGTTGCTTCTGCCATTCCCGCAGGTCGCGGGGCGGGGCGAAGCGTTCCACGACATGGCCGTCCTGTTCGAGCAGTGCGTCGTAAAAATTATGGCTCGCCATGCGCCGGCTAATGGCTTGGCTGACTAACGCCGCGAGCATCAGGGGGGGTACCAGCGCAAATTGATGAGTCATCTCGAAGACGATCAAAATACTGGTCACCGGCGCGCGCACGACCGCGCCCAACGTCGCGCTCATGCTCACAATGGTCAGCATGGCGAGGCTATCCGGGGGCAGTGAAAAAATCGGCTGGGCGATGCCAGCGATCACCAATCCGGTCATCGCGCCGAAAAACAAAGTCGGCGAAAAAATGCCGCCGCAGCCGCCCATGCCGTAGCAGGCCACGGTGGCCGCGAATTTTGCCGCCAACAGCAACGCCGCGGTTTGCCAAATGAGCTTGCCAGTCAGCGCCTCGGACAAATCGTCGTACCCGAGACCGAACACCCCGAGTTTCCCCGTTTGAAAAAACACCAGCACCCCCAGCATCCAGCAGATTAGCCCGCCGATGGCGGGTCGCAACCAGGCCGGCACGGCGGTTAATCTCTTTTGGCGGGCGCGGAGACCCAGGGCGGACCTTTGAAACGCCACTCCCACGAGGGTTCCCACCGCTGCCACCACTGGCACCAGCAAATAGGAAGACCACGAGGGTTCGCCGATGGCCGCAAGTGAGAAGGACGGTTGTGGGCCGATGATGCCGTGGGCGACCAGGGCGCCCAGCATCGCTCCGATAATGACGCTGCCGAGCAAACGGCTGTTGAGGTCGCCAATCAATTCCTCCAAGACGAATGTCACCCCGGCCAAGGGCGTATTGAAGGCGGCGGCCAGACCGGCGGCGGCGCCGGTGGCGGCGGCCAAGCGGCGCTTTTGTTTGGGTTCACCTGCCACTCCCGCCAGCAGCGAACCGGCCGTGCCGGCCAGTTGGACGCATGGCCCCTCGCGGCCCAGGCTGCTGCCACCGCCAATTTGCAGCGTGCCCGCGAGAAATTTCACCCATAGGACTCGGACTGGCACAAAGCCAAAGTTTTTCCAGAACGCCGCCTTCAACTGGGGAATGCCGCTGCCGGCGGCATCCGTGCAAAACGAGTTGAGCAGCCAGCCCGAAATGAGCGAAGTGCCCAGGATGATCCCCAGACTGCTCCAAAGGAAGGTGGTGAACGAACAGTGCGACAGCCGCACGATGCCGGCACGATAACAGCCATTCAAAGCCAGCTGGAAGGCCACGGCCACCAATCCGGCCACAAAGCCATACGCGCACGTTTTGAGAATGGTGCGCGGGCGCTCCGGCAGTTTTGCCAACCACTCGACCAATATTGTCACACCCCATGATGCCAAGAATAGCGCCGGGTGGAAAGTTTCAATCGCTACCGCGACTCAATCATTCAGCGCATCAGCCAGAAGCAGCCCATCGCCACCGCCGTTGGCACCAACGCTCCGAGGAACAGTCCGAACGGGCTGATGTCTCCGCCTTGAAACACTTTCGCCCCGCGCAATATGCCCACGCCCGCCGGGTTCGGCGCGTTGGCGATCACCGTCAATCCGCCGCCCGTCACCGCGCCCGCCACGAGGGCGTATTTCATCTCGTCCGGCAGCCCCGCCACCACCGAGCCGAGATAGGTCAGGGCCGCGTTGTCAATAATCGCCGTCAGACCGGTCGCGCCATAAAAAAGCGCGCTGCCATCCAGACTCTGGAGCAGCGGCTGGAGCCAGTAGTCCTGCAAGGAGCCAAGGGTGACCAGTCCCGCCAGGAAGACCCCCACCAGCAAGCCCTCGCGCAGTTTGAGTTCATCCTGATGCTCCCTCGTGACCGCCGTCAGCCCCAGAAAAATCACCAACACGCCAAAAAACCAGTCCGGGTGCTGGCCAAAGGCCACGACCAGCGTGAGGCATAGCAAGTGCAAGCCCGTCAGCCAGACCGGGACGTGCTCGCCCGGACCCCGCTCGACTTCCAGCCGCTTAAGTTCCCGCGAAAAAAGCGCCGCCATCAGCGCGGTGGAAACGCCACAGGCCACGGCGGCCCGCCAGCCGAAGTGTTGGAACATGAAAGCCAGGTTCCAATGCCACTTGGCCGCGACCATCAGCACCGGCGGCGCGGCGAACTGCGTGAGTGTGCCGCCGATGGACACGTTGACAAACAACAGCCCCAGCGTGGCATAGGCCAGCCTTTGGCTGATGCCACGGTCAAAATAGCGGCGCTTGAGCACCAGTGCCAGCAGCGTCATCGCCGCCGGCTCGGTGATGAAGGACCCCAGCAGCGGGCCGAGCGCGAGGGCCGCGATGTAAAACGCCACGCTTTCCTGCACGGGAATCAATCGTGCGGCCAGCCAGATGAGCGTCTCCGCCAGCTTGACCACCGGCCGCGTTGCGGCCACCACCATGATGACAAACACAAACTCGGCGGCCGTGTAATCCAGCGTGCCAACGTAATGAACCGCGGCGGCCGGGGACTGCTTGATCGCGGCGATGCCGATCAACAATACCGTCGCCCAAAGCCCGAACACCACTTCCGTCTCGGCCAGACCAGACAGCACGCGGCGGCTCAGCGAGCCAGCCGGGTAGTGAAGCGCCCAATGAGCCAGCCGCTGCACGCAAAACGTGTGCAGCACGGCCAACCCAAACAGGACCGTGGCCAGTAATTCAATGGGCGACGCACGCATCTATCGAAAACAGCCTTCGCAACGCGGAGGCGCGAAATTGGAAAATCTTCTCTATGTCCGGCCGCACCAACCAGCGGTGCGCCACGAAGTCAAAGGGCACCGCATAATGCACCCAATCATCGCAGAGTGTGCCGCCAGCGTGCGGTCGGAAAGTGTGCTCGTGGATCCATTGGCGATACGGACCGCGAATCTGCTCGTCCACGAAACGCTCGGGCGGCTGCCAGACATTGATGCGCGTGCGCCAGCGCAACGGCACCCCGCGCACACGTAGGTGGTAGTCAATCAAGGTGCCCTCGCGCATGGCAATCGGCGCGGGCGTGACGATTTTGAAATTCAGCCACGGTGGCGTCA
>Ga0316217_10002683_pt1 | contig 21155 bp, 11 predicted proteins | sample 1anoAmetaG_FD_203633 | JGI IMG/M metagenome (GOLD analysis project Ga0316217, IMG submission 203633) | Freshwater microbial communities from Trout Bog Lake, Wisconsin, USA - 1anoA | ecosystem: Environmental > Aquatic > Freshwater > Lake > Hypolimnion/Profundal zone | place: USA: Wisconsin...
ACGGACTGAACACCCTGCGCGAACCGCGCGTACAAACCGGCAAGCGCACGATGGTCTATATGGCCACCTCGCTGTCGTTTGTGGTGGGCGGACTGCTGCTGGCTTACCTGCTGTATCATGTAACGCCGGTAAAGGACAAAACGCTGAACGCCGTGTTGTTTGAAAAAATCACCGCCGCGTGGCCGCCGGCCGCAGCCCGGAGCTTCGTCATCGCCGCGATGGCCTCCTCCGGCGCACTGCTGATCATCGCCGCGCAGACGGGCTTCTTCGGCGGCCCGCGCGTGCTGGCAAACATGGCGGTGGACCGCTGGATGCCCACGCGGTTTGCCACGTTGAGCGATCGGTTGGTCACGCAAAACGGCGTATTACTCATGGGTGGCGTCGCCGTGGTGCTGTTATGGTCCACCAAGGGCTCCGTGGACATGCTTGTGGTGCTCTACAGTATCAACGTCTTCATCACGTTCAGCCTTTCGCAATTGGGCATGGTCCGCCACTGGTGGCTCGAGCGCGCCAGGGAACCGAAATGGCGGCGAAGGATTCTCATCAATGGCGTCGGCTTGCTGCTCACTGGTGGGATCTTGATTTCGCTCTGCGTCGTCAAGTTCTTTGAGGGCGGCTGGATGACGCTGCTAGTCACCGGCGTTTTGATCGGGTTGTCGTTCTGGGTGAAAAGCCATTACCTGGGCACCCAGAAAAAACTGCACCGGCTTAATGAATTGGTGGCGGCGGCGCTGGCGGACGACGCCCTGACCGTGGTGGAAAGGCCGGCGCCGCCGTGCGATGCCAACGCACGCACCGCGGTGTTTTTGGTGAATGGATTCAACGGCCTGGGCCTGCACACGTTACTGGCGGTGGTGCGGATGTTCCCGAAAGTCTATCACAATTTCGTGTTTGTGCAGGTGGGGGTGCTGGACGCCGGCAATTTCAAGGGCGCGGCGGAGGTGGAGAACCTCCGTGAACACTCGCGCCTGGAGGTGGAGCGGTATGTGGGCTACATGAGCCGGCGCGGATTTTATTCGGAGTCGTACTACGCCCTGGGCACGGATATCGTGGATGAGGCGGCGAAATTATCCGAGCGCATCGCCGCGAAATATCCGCAGGCGCAGTTCTTTGCCGGGCAGTTGGTGTTCAAGGACGAAAGACTGATCACGCGCTGGCTGCACAATCACACGGTTTTTGAATTGCAGCGCCGGCTGTATCAAAACGGCCGGCCGATGCTCATTTTGCCGATCATGGTGTGAATCAAGTCGGGTTCTGATGTGCAATCGGTTCGGGCGCCGGGGATTGGGCACCGGTTGCCAATCCATCAGTCGATTCCCCATAAAGTTCCGCAAATCTTTCCAGCAACCGCGCGCCGGCACTCTTGACCCGTTCGGCGGTTGCCAAGACCTCCGTGTGCGAGAGTTTTCCCGGACCGCAGCCCGCGGCCAGGTTGGTGATGCAGGAAATTGCCGCCACCCGCATGCCACATTGCCGCGCCACCACCGCTTCCGGCACGGTGCTCATCCCCACGGCGTCAGCCCCGAGCCGGGCGAAGGCCCGGATTTCCGCCGGCGTTTCATAGCTCGGCCCGCTCACGGCCAGATATACCCCGCGTCGCAGCTTGAGCCGGGCAGCTTTGCCGGCGGCCTCTAGCAGCTCGCGCAGCCCCGCATCGTAGGTGTCGGTCAAGTCCACGAATTGCGGCCGCCCCTGAATTGCCGGCCCCCGCAAAGGATTGGCGCCCATCAAATTAATATGGTCAGTCAGCACCATGAAATCGCCGGGTCGAAAGCCCGGGCGCAAGCCGCCCGCGGCATTGGTCAGCAGCAGGTCACGCACGCCAAACGCCGCCAGCGCACGCACCGCAAACGTCACCCGATCCATCGGCAGCCCCTCGTAGAAATGCACCCTCCCGCTCAATACCAGCGCCGGAGTCTTGCCGAAATGGCCGAAATAAATCTCGCCCGCGTGGCCGCTGACGGAAGGTTGGGGAAAACCGGGGATGCCAGCGCAGGCAATGTTGCGGTCCACGCGCAACGCGGCCAGCGCGGGCTGAAAGCCGCTGCCTAAAATGATGCCAAGCCGCGGCCGCAGCGCGGACATTTGCTTCAGCCGCACGGCGGCGGCCTCGGGAGTAGGTGTATCCATCCGCCGCCAGTCTAAACTGCACCCGGCATCTGCCAAGCCCGTTTTCCGGTGGCACCGATTAACTTGTCAGCCAGTCATGCAGGCGGTATTTTGCTCCGCGTGCGGCTCCCGTAGCTCAAATGGATAGAGCAGCGGATTTCTAATCCGCGGATCTGGGTTCGATTCCCGGCGGGGGTACCAAAGCCAGGGCGGGGGTAGATCCCGTTGGAATGGCGGACGTGGTTTGCACTGTCGCAAGCCCAAGATTGTGGCCGGCAGCATTTTGATGCGATGGTGTAAATCGTCATGCTGTAAAGCGTCACTTTTCCCCAACGCTGAGCCTCATTTGCTTGCTAGCCGCTCCCGGAACCACCAGATGCAGCACCTTGCCATTTTCAGAATCGGTGACGGAATCCATGCCGGCGACGACGGTGGAAGACGACTGGCAGGTGAGCGTCACCGGACCCACATCGTTTTGCCGGGAACTGGCGACGCGGGGCGCCAGGGCGAGATTAAACTTGGCGTCGTCTTTTCCCCGATTGGTCAGCGTCCACACCATTTCTTTTTCCCCGAACTTGAATTGCAGCGTGACGTCATTATCGCTGCATGAAAGCAGGTCCGGGCCCAGTTCCTGAATGGCGGCCAATGACCGCGAGCCAAAGCCAAACGGCAGGCTGCTGCCACCCGCCAGGCCGGGCGCATTGGAGATAAACTGCGCCCCTTGAATAACCAGGCTGGTGATCGTGCCGTCTCCGGCGATGGTGATCTTGTAGTTTGAAGTGGTCACTTGATGACTGACCGGCACCTTCTGCACTTCCACATTGGCATAGGGCAGGGTATCCGTTCGGAAGGGCGCCGCCGGGAGACCGGATTTATCCGTCAAGGTGGAGTTGGGCACGCCGGCCCAAGCGTAGCGGACATATTTCGGAGCGGGAACTTGATCGGATTGAACCACGACCGTGTCGCCGTCAATGTTCGCGTCCGCAAAGCGGAAGACACCATCGTCGCCCGCCAGCGCAAAACCGCGAACCCCGTCCGCGGAACTGCTGGCCAAGCCATCACCGCCAGCGTCGAAACTGACGCGCATGGTGGCGCCCTCAATTTGCGCGGTTTTGAATAATGGTCCTTGGGCGAGAATCGGTTCTCCGTAAGCATCGCGGCGAACCAGGAGCGCCGCACGGCGGCCGATCTCCAGCTTTTGCGAGGGATGGAGGTTGAAGCCGTCGGTGGTATTGATGGCGACCACCAGGGAGGTGTGCGGGGTGGAGTGGACCAGGGCCGCCTGGGCTTCGCGCTGCCATTGCCAGTAAAAGCCATCCCATTGGTTCGCATAATCCGGAAGTTGCACGATGAAAAACGGGAGGTCGGGAGAGGCAAATTGCGCGCGCCATTTGTGGACCATGGTGGCGAGCAGACGCGGGTAGGTGTCGGGATGCCCGGAGTTGCTTTCACCTTGATACCAGATGACGCCCTTGATGGGGAATTTACCCAGGGGCGCGATCATGGCGTTGTAGAGCATGGAAGGTTTGATACCGAACATGGAGTCGTGGAGCTCTTTGAAATCAAAACCGGCGAGGGCCGTCTGGGGAATCCAGCCCTCACACATGGTGCCGCCAAACGAACTGTCAATCACGCCGATGGGAACCCTGGCCATCGTTGGATCTTTGGCCAGCTCGCGGGCGAAGAAATAACCGACGGCGGAAAAAGGCCGGGCCGATTCCTGCGTGCAGAGCCGCCATTGGATGTCGGCAGATGATTGGACTTCTGGCTTCCATCCCTTGGCCACGGAACATAAGCGGATGCCAGGGCTGTCGGTACGCGCGGTGGCCTGTTCAGCGGCCGCACATTCTCTGACGGGCATTTGCATGTTGGATTGGCCAGAGCAAAGCCAGACATCACCAAACAGGACATCGTTGACCGTGGCCGTATTGCCGCCGGAAGAAACGGTGAGGCGGAAGGGGCCTCCGGCAGGCAAGGGCTGCAAATAGGTCGCCCAGCGCCCATCAACCCCAACCGTGGCGGAAGCAGTTTGATCTGCGAGGCCAACCTTGACGGTGGCATTTGCATCACCCGTGCCCCAGATGCAGATTTGCCGGTCGCGCTGCAGCACCATGTGGTCGGCAAAAACTGACGCCAATTTCACACCGGCATGTGAAGTCATCAGGCTGACCAGCAACAGGATGATGGTTGCGATCGCAGGTACGCGGCCACGCGCTTTTGTCACTGGCCGTGTCTTCGAGCCCGGGTGAACAGGTTGGTTTTCGGCCGGGTTCGTTAGTTGGTGCTGAGACAACGTTGAGCGTATTTGTTGGTTTGACATTTTCCCTTGCCGGCCCAGGACTATTCCCCGGCAGCGACCTTCATCTTCTTAATCCATTCGTCAGCGGAGTGGCCTTCGGAAAGTGAGGTGATCTTGAACCGACCGAGGTCGGCGATGAAGGGATCCAGCCGGTCGCGGAAGGCTTCCCGCTCCGCGGTCGTGGCATGCTTGCCGGGGACGTGGCTCGCCACTTCCAAGTAGCGAAGGCTCATGCGTGCCTCTTGGACCCGGTTTCTTATCTCCGCGTTATCAGCCGCAGCCTCGGCGTGCTCAAAGAGCTCGCCGGCCGACTTGACCAACTCGGGGCTGAAGAGGAGGGAAGTGGGCGGATCGTAGAGGTGGAGGTGGATGTCGGGCTGCTGCAACCGGTCGTGGAAGAGCCGAAGGTAAGCGTAGATGTCCGCGCCAGCCTTGCCGTAGTAGCCGTCGCAGAAATCACGGACCAGCAGCCACACGTCTTGGCGCGGATTCCAGAAGAGATGGGCCAGCACCCAAGTGCGCATGGCGTGCAGTTCACCATTCCCCTGATAATCTCCCTCGCAAAACATCCCAGAAACGCCGTTAGACCGGTAATAATCCATGTCGGCGCCCAACTCATCCCAATCGGGATAAGGCTGGAGGTAGTGGGCAAAGTTGGTGATGTAGTGCCAGATCTGCAGGTGGCCTGGAGCGACCTTGCGCCAAGCCAGAAGCGCTTCATCGGACTTATTGTTTTGCGGGTCGCTGGCCAGCGGATGGCCGTCGCAGGCGTAAATGGGAGCCAGGCAGACGAGCACGTTGTCATTTGGCGCGACCGTCCCGGAAGTCGGCGCTTTTTCGGTGTACTGGTAGGCCAGCGTTTCGACCCAGATCTTCCGATCCGGCAGAGCGGTTTGGACCGCCGCAGCGACGCGGTTCACAAAGTTGAGCAGCGTTCCGGCCGGGGAACCAAACTTCGCATCCGCGGCGCGGCAGGCGTCGCACTGGCAGTTGCCACGCACGGCATCATTGGGCGAAAGGCCCAAGGTCAATTCCTTTGGATTGGCTTTAGCCTCCGCCACCAAGGCATCTACGACCACCTTGAAAACACCGGGACTGCTCAGGCAGAGTTGGGAGTCCGGCGAGGATTTGCGTTTGCCGTCCACCAGGCTGTAATAATCCGGGTGATCGGCAAAATAGTGGCTGGGCGGGACCAGTGCGTAAAAGTTTTCAGCGCCATTGAAAAGCCGATTGATGCCGCCCAAATCGGCCTGATCAGGCATGCTCACGCCGTTCAGCTTGAGATGCGCGTCCCACCGGGCATTCCCGAAAACGATGGCCTCGTCCGTATCCCGATAGCCAAAGGCAGGGGTCTGCGTCTCATTCAATTTCGGAACGCGCACGATGGCCTGGGGTGGCAGGACGGTAACATCCGGCGCATACCAACGGGCACCCAATTGGCCTTCAAGAAACGAGTACACGCCATAGAGCGTTCCGCGGTCGTCGGGTCCGGCCAGGAAGAGATTGCGCCGGTCCGTACGAATCACAAAGGCTTCCGGAAGGAGGCTATCCAGCCGCACCTTTCCAAAGCCCGAGGGAAGAAACGGACTTGTGCCCACGAAGATCGCGGGGCCGCGAGGCTTTTCGCTCATCACCGGAAACACCGCACCAGAGATTTGCTTCAGGGCGTCAGCGAGTTCTTCTGCCGCATGCCTTACGGCTGGGCTGGCGTTTGAAGCGATGATAATACTGTAACTGCTCTGCCCGTGATCTGCCAAAACCAGTCCAGCCGCCGAAGCGGAGGTCGTCAGGCACAGCAGGAGAAAAGCACCAGCGAGGAGTGACGTGCCACAAAGATGGAACTCCTTCATAACGGTGGAAATGTCCATGTCAATCAGCCTTTCAGAGATTGTTTGATTGCTTCCGGCAAGTTCAGATTGTTGATCCATTTCGAAGCGGCGGACGGGTCGGATTTCAGCCATTGCCGGGCCACCTGGAGCTGATATTTTTGCCGTTTGGTTTCATCAGTCACAGCTTGGGTCCACTGGGCTGCGTAATCGGGATATTTCGCCACGGCCCCCTCGAGGAAGGCGCTGACCATTGGCTCGCTGGCAGTTGCCGCCGGCAAAGTCGCCAGCCATTTGGCCACTGCCGCCGGTTCGGATTGAGACCACGTCTTGATGACCGCCTGCGCCGATTCTGGCTGAGCATTGGTTTCGGAAAAGGCACACAGCCAGTTGAGAGCTGTTTCTGGGTCGGCCGGAGTCCAAACGGAAAGCAACCCCTTGATGGCCGCTTTCTGGTCATCGCCCGCGGGCATCGCGGCGATGTATTTTGCCGCCGGATCCAGGTGGAGCAGATCGCAACTGCGGGCGGCTTGCTCTAAACTGCTTTGACGCGAGACCGCATCGGACAACTGCTGGAGCAACTCCATCGCTCCTGGCAAGTCGCGAATGGCCATTTGGCGGCAGGCGGCAGTCAGATACCGGGTTTGGGCTTCGCCTGCCGGCAACCCGAGGGCATAAGTGGCCATGCCTTTTGGATCGCTTTGCCCCCAGGATTCCGACAGCGCTGAAAATGCCGCTTCCCGCGCGGTGTCATCCTTCAGGCTGCGCGCCCATTCCACCGCGTTGGCAACATCGACCTTGGCCAAGGAACTGGCAAGGCCTTGGACCAGGTTCGTCGTCGGTTGAGTGGTGGTGAGCAGGGCGCAAAATTTCGCGGACAATCGGGGCACATTCGTTTCCGTGGAACTCGCCAAAGCAAGCAGCACCGCATCCTTTTTCTCCCCATCCGGCAGGCTGGCGACCCAATTCGTGGCGGCAGGCAAATCATGTTGGGCCCACGCGCCGGCAATTACACCCAACGCATCGCCGGATAACTCGGAATGCGCATTGGCAAACTGGCTGGCCGCCAGCGGATCTTTACGCGCCCAGTTGGCCACGACTTGATCAAACGCGGCGATCCGCTCGGCCTCGGATGACAGCGAGGATGCCCAGGCCATGACCGCCGGTGCGTCGGTGTCGGCCCAGCGCTGGCACAAATCTGCCATGGCAACCTGCCGAAAATCGCCCGCCGGAAGGTTGGTGACAAATTCCGCCGCGGACGCCGGATTTTTCTCAATCCGCCGGCTCAGCACGACTTTCCATGCCCTTTCTTTGGCCATGCCCTCGGGCAACTGCTGGCAGGCCGTCGTGGCGGCTTCCAGATCTTTCCCCGCCCAGTCCTTGAACAAGCCGGCAATCACCGTGGTTCGCCGGGGTCCTGGCGGCAGGGATTCGGCCAGCGCCAAGGCCTTGGGAACATCCATTTTTGCCTGTTCCCCAATGCAGAATTCCATCGCCTGGTCCCGGGCTTCAGAGTCTGGCTGGGCTTTCACCCAGTTCCAAGCCACATCCGGCGCTTGGTCCACCCAGGCGGTCATGATGGCAGACAAAGTTTTGGCATCGGCATCATGTCCGGGAATCTGTTCCCGCTGCTCGATCGCCTGCACCGGGTTGGCGCCGGCCCAGCGCTGGAAAAGCAACGCATAGCACCTTTCGCCGGGCGCTGGTTTCAAATCGTTCAAGCGGGCCAGTGTGTTAGTAGGATTGTCAGCGGCCACCGCGGGAATGGTCTGCTCCAGAGCGCGCAGCCGGGAATCTGCGTCGGTCAATTGGCAACTCCAATCGAAGGCCGCCGGCAAATTCGTCTTCATCCAGAAGTCCAGCAACCGCTCTTGAAAATGGCTGCGTTGCCGGGCATCCGAAATGACCGCCGCTGCGCTCAGTGTTTCGGGAATTTCCTCCAGCGGAATGCGGGCCGCAAGTTCCTCGAGGCTGCGCCGCCGATTCTCGTCCAGTCCGGCTCCGCCGACTTCTTGCAGCGCCTGCTTGATCTGCTCCCGGTTCAGGGTGCCCGATGCGAGACCGGACTCTCTGGCCTCCACCGCTGGAGCCTTGGCCAGGGCTTGGATGGCAAGTTTACGTTGCCGCATAGCAATGCTGGCTGCCAGCAATGCGAGTACCGCCAGGAGCGCCATAACTTTGGTAAGGCGCCGCGCAGCCTGGCTTCTATGTTGTATTTCCTGAACTTGATCTTGGGCTGCGCGCGCTTGCAGTTGGGCTGCCTGAAGCTGGCTCTGCGCGTCGCGGGTCTGGGTTTGTAATTCCTGAACTTGATCTTGAGCTGCGCGCGCCTGCTGTTGAGCGGCCTGGATCTGGCCCTGCGCGTCACGAGCCCGGTCTTGTAATTCCAGGACTTGTGCTTCCGCCGTGCGCGCCTGCAGTTGGGCAGCCTGAAGCTGATTTTGTGCGTCGCGGGATTGGTCTTCCAATTGCCGAACTTTGTCTTGGGCTGCACGGGCTTGCTGTTGGGCTGCCTCCATCTGACTCTGCGCATCGCAAGCCCGGTTTTGCAATTCCAGGACTTGCGCTTCCGCCGCGCGCGCCTGCAGTTGGGCAGCCTGTATCTGATTTTGCGCGTCGCGGGATTGGTTTTCTAATTGCAGAACCTGGGTTTGGGCTGCGCGAGCTTGCTGCTGCGTGGCCTGCATCTGGTGCTGCGCGTCGCGAGCCAGGTCTTCTAATTCCGGGATTTTCTGCTGCGCGGCCTGGAATTGATTGCGCGCTTCCGCAACCTGGTCCTGAGCCTCCCGCGCCTGCTGCTGCGCTTCCAGCACTTTGCTTTCGATTGCCCGGACCTGGCTGCGAGCCTCCTCGAATTGACTTTGCGCGGCCCGGGCCATTTCTTGCGCTTCCTGAATCTGGCTTTTAGCGTCTTGCGGCAGGTTTTGCACTTCCAAGAGTTTGTTCTGCGCTTCGCGGACCTGATTCCGAGCGACTTCAAGTTGGTTCTGTGTTTCCTGCGCCTGCTGCTGTGTTTCCAGCACTCTGCTTTCGGCAGCCTGCGCCCGCTGGCGGGCTTCCGCCACTTCGCCCAGAGCTTCCCGGGCCTGATTTTGAGCTTCGAGGATTTTGCGCTGCGCTGCCTGCGCTTCCTTTTGCAATTCCTGGATTTGCGCCGCCTGCGTCTGGCTTTCCGCTTCGTGCGGCAGGTTTTGCATTGCCAAGATCTGGTCGTGCGCCTCGCGGACTTGATTCCGGGCAACCTCGAGTTGGGTCTGCGTTTCCCGAACCTGCTGCTCCGTTTCCAGCACTTTGCTTTCGGCGGCCTGCGCACGGTTGCGAGCTTCCGCCACTTCGTCCAGAGCTTCCCGGGCCTGATTTTGCGCGGCGAAGACTTGGCTTTGCGCTTCCTGTGCTTGCTTCCGCAGTTCCTGGATTTGCGTTTCCAACTCGGTGTTTTGCGCTTCCGGGGCCGGGTTCCGGGCTTCCTTATCCTTAATTTGGCGTCGGGCTTCCCGGGCTAGAATTTGGGCCTCGGCAAAGCGGCGTCTGCGTTCGCGCACCCATAGCCCATTGAATCCCACGCCGATCAATCCGGCGATCAGTTGGATTTTGGCGGTTTCCAGTTCGATTTCTCCGTCCTGCTGATCTTGTGTCAGAATTTCCCGTTTGGCATCCCCCTGCCGGGCGTCCGCAAAAATGGATCTCCGATCCTGGCGGGAGGTGTCGAGCGTGCCATCCGGCTTCACCGGATGACGCAACGCCGGCACAAAGCATTCTTCATCCGGTGAAATGCCAGACCGGTTGCCATCGCTGGCATTGGGTTCTCCGGCGATGACGATCGGCAAAATACGATTGCCGCGCCCGAGCTGTTTGAAATAACGCACGGCCTCATTGACGTACAGGCTTTTGGCCGAACGGGGCGAACAGATTACGATCAGGCATTTTGATTGCTCCAAAGCCTTGCGCGTGTGCTCGCTCAGACCGGCATTCCCGGGCTGCTCCTCCTGATCCTGGAAAATAGGGTCAATCCGCGCCGGAATGATTTCCGCGCGGGCATTGATCTGGCCGGTAAATTCAGCCGGAATGGGAAAAGTCTTCAGCGCGTCGTGCAACCAATCGCCCCAGCGCAGGCAGCACACCTCCGGCGCGTCCGGACGGTGCTCGCAATTGTCCTGCCCGCTATAGCCAAGAAATGCCCAATATGTAAATTCGTTTTCGGTCATACAGACTCGGCTGATATTACAGCATAAAGACTTGGACCCAGGAAAGAAAAATGGCCGGCATCATCAGCCAGTGAACCGCCATGAATCTCTTGGCGCAGGCGTCCCGCCTGCGGGTTCGGGTATACGCCGTATCTGGCCATCAATAACCGGGGCAACGATGGCACCGGACAGGGCTGGGCCGCCGGATTCAGCGTGATGTATAATTGCCGGGTGCCGCAATTCCAGTTGGAGCAGCCGGCCACCACGACGAATCATTACAATTGGACCATCGGCGGTCTGGGCTCGGCCTATGCCTATAGCGACAAGGGCATTTACGACACTTTGGGCAGCATGGTCAGCCCGCACAGTTTGTACCTCAAACAATTGCGGGAGCGCTTGGGCGGGGCCGCGGTGGAAAATATCGGCTACCCGTTGTTTACCATGGCCAGCTCGCCGGCCTCGCAGATCCTGGCCCCCGGCACGAATGCGGCATTTGCCGTGACGATCGGCGATCCAACCTTGCTGGGCGCCAGCGTGGCCTTGGGCGTGAGCGGATTGCCCGCCAACCTGAACGCGAGCTTCAATACGAATGCGGTGGTGGGAGCGGGCGGCGCCACCCTTACGGTGAGCGCCTCCGGCCCGGTCACGCCGGGGAATTACACGCTGAACGTGACTGGCGTCAACGCCGGCCTGACGCACACGTCCCCAGTTTCCCTGTTCGTGCTGGGCATGCCGAGTCTGAACCCGCGGGTGACCAGTCAGGCGGGGACGTTTGCCTTCAGTTTCAGCGGCCCGAACGGGCAAGGCTATCATGTTTTGTGCAGCACGAATCTGTCCTGGCCGTGGACCAGTTGGACCGTGCTGACGAGCGGCGTCTTTGGCGTCGGCAACAGTTACTTTACCAACGCCGTCCCCACCAACTCCCGGATGTTTTACCGCGTTCGCTCACCGTGACAGCAATTCGTTCACCTTGGTCATCACCTTGAACGCGTCGGCCACGTAAAGCACGTCTGCTTTGCCGCGCGCCCAGCCGCAATTGGGGTCCAGGCTGATGGCGCGGCGTTCATTGATGAACCGCCAGCCCACCGTGTGGGGTTCCTCGCCGTGACAACACGTGCTCAGGCCTTTGGCGTGGCGCGGGGTGGCGCCCGTCTGGCCCACCTGGTTCAGGTGCGACAAAAACGGCAGCACGGACTGGCCTTCCCCGCTCAAATCCACCAGCGATTTGCTGCTGCCCAGTGAGGCGCGCGACTTCTTCAGGAAATCGAGGATCAATTTTTCCGCCTCGGCCACGTGCGCCTGGCCGTCGGCCTGCTTCTTGGTCCAGCCCGCGCCGGTCACGAACAGCAAGGGCGAGTCGGGACGAATCGTCTGCGCGTCCGCTTTCGGCTCGCGAAGGCCCGTCACCGTGGTGCGTTTGGCGGCGTCGGTCAGGGGCACCGCCACCGGTTCCACCGTGACCGTACCGCTCCCGCAACCGCACGCCGCCTGGCTGCCGGGGTCAATCCCAATGATCCACGGGCGTTGCGCCCGGGTAAGCGTGCCTTCCATGCGCTGGCGGTAATACCAGCGGTGCAGGGAAATTTTGCCATCCGCCGCCGCCACCTCGGTGACGTGCGTGTCGGCGCAGCCGCCCAGCCGCTGGGCCACGCCGGACAACACGCGCGCCCAGCGCGCGGTCGCCGCCGCCACCACCACCGTGGCCTGCGCCGCCCGGCAGATCGCCTCCACCGCCGCCGCGTCCGTGGCATAGCGCGGCTGGACAAAGTCCGCGCCGCTCACCCCGAAATACTTGGTGGCCGGACCAGCCCCGATGGAATTGGCCGCCGCCTGGACATTCTCGCCGACCAGGCCGACGACGTATTGTGAGCCGGCGAGCGCCTGGTGCAGCGCTGCCGCCGCGTGCATGGCTTCGCGCGCCGGTTTGGCAAGCGAGCCGTCCGTTTCCGTGTGCAATAGAACTAGAATTTTTTCCATAAATTATTGTTTGATCCATTCCACTATTGCGCGGGCAATTTCGTCCGGCGATTGGTCTTTCACGACTTGCGTTTCACGCAACTGTTTGGGCAGCGCCACTGAGGTGAAACTCAAGCCGGCGCCGGCCAGTTTCACCGGCTTGGCCTTTTGCAGCGCCGGCATGACCGTGCGCATGTTGACCATGCCCACCTGCGGATTGTTTTTCGGTTCCGGCAGATTGCCGGTGGCCCAGCCGAGCAGCGCCGGCGCGCCGGCGCATTTGGACACCTGATGTTTGCCGCCCTCGATGCGCTCAAGAATTTCCAGCGAGCCATCGGCGTTGGCCGTGAGCTGGTCCACGCCCTGAAACTGGTCGAGAATACCCAGGCGCTCGCCAACCATCTGGAGCGTCGCTCCCGCACCGCGGGAAGCCGATTCCCAACCGCCGAAAACGAGCAGCCGGGACTTGTCGAGGCCGGGGATGGCCTGGATCGCCTCCGCCAAGGCCGCGGCGGTTTCCGTGGCGTCGGTGAAACCGCTTGCAGGACCGTCGAGCGCCACCAATTCGAAGGGCACTTTTTGGGCAACGGTCATCATCACCTGTTGCAATTTGGCTTTCGGCCCGAGGCTGACGAGCCAGACCTTGCTGCCGGGCGTGTTTTTGGCGAGGTTCGCCGCCTCGAACAGCGCATGGCCCGCCCACGGATCGAGGACGGCAGGCAGCATCATTTCATTTTTCAACGCCGGCCCGGTGGGCGAAGCGACGGGTTCCAGCGTCTGCAGCGGATCAGGCACAATGCTGCCGCAAACGACAATTTGATAGGCTATGCTCATAAAAAGGGACCAAAATTTAACGCCAAGCCCCGCCTCTGTCGAATGCGAAAAATGAGTTTGAGAAGGACTTTGCCTGTGCCGGGTTGGAATGGTGTCATTTGCTTATACTGACAGAGAATCGCCGGCTTTCGCCTGATGCCTCATTTTACTTGAACGCCAGCCTCTGAATTCCGCGGCTCCAGCACCGCCGCGCATAGAATGGCCTGGCCTTTCACCGGCGTCAGCGTGACGGCGACCGTGCCCGCCGACTTGAGCGCAACGGAATAGACCAGGTCAACCACGCGGTTGCGTTCCCCAGCCCGATGGAAAACATCAACGAGGTCCGCAGGAAGATCGGCAACTTTAACCGTAAGTCCCCGCTGTTCGGCTGCGGTGGAAAGGGGATCAATCGCCAGCAAGTGCAGATGATAGTCCCCGGCGGACAACGATTTTTCCCGGCCCCGATTATCCGTCGCCATGATTGGGCCCAAAGTCAGGGTCACAGGTTTGGCGATCTCGATTCCGCACCGACCGACCTCATTCCAGGATACCGGGAGGGATGCGTTCCGCGCGATTGGAGGCGAAGGCGGGAGGCTTGCGACAGCAGCTCCGGTTTCCTTTTCTCCCCAGGTTTCCCAGAACTCGTGGTCAGGTCCGAAATGGAAGGTATAGGCGCCTGGCGATTGGGCGAGCAAATCGTGCGAGGTGGCCGCAAAATTGACGCGCACGGGCTCAAGTCCCAGCGCCTGGCGGTGGCTGACGATATGACTCAGCCAACGCGTGTTCAACGTGACAATCAAGCCTTGTTCACCGCGGGTGATGCCGCCCAATGAGCTGAGGTGGGCGAATTGCTCGATCACCTTTTCGGGATGGCATTGACCCATCCGATTCCGCGCACCCGCGATGTCATCCTGGCCCAACAAGGTCTGCGAATCCTGATAACAGCCTTGCGCCTCGTAGAATGACGCAATGAATTCCTCCAGTCCGCGTTGGTAGTCAAAACGCCGTTGCTGTTCGGGCGTGAAGCCCGCGGGGTGTGCTTGGGCGAGCAAAGCAAGTCGCGCCCGACAACCCGCCACTACCTCGGTGATGTTCGTAAATTTGCGATCAATAAACCGGTCGCTGGTTTCGCGGCCGAACTGGGGCGCGTCGTTGATCCAGGCCGCGAAATATCCGCCCATGACCGCGCGATTATCCGCTCCGAAGCAGCGTTCCGCATACTGGCGGCACGTTTCCGGCAAAGGCTGGTCCTTGGTGCTTTTCCAAACCTGCTGCGCTAGACTCTCGAAATAGAGGTCGGTTGGGCGCGTGGTCCAATGAATGATGCCGAAGCCGGCCGCCTTCGCATCGTCAAGCTTGGCGGCGAATTCCGGCAACGGCGTATAGGGCCGGCCGATATAATGCCCGTCATCGTGCTGCGCCCAGACAATCGGAATCACCGGGCGGCGGGCGCCAATCAGCCGCAGCGGCTCGCGCAAAGCGGCGTCGCGCAGTTGCGGCTTTTCACGAATGACATCGTAATCCAATCCCAGCAACGGCACGCCGGCGGGGAAATACCGGTCGGCGGCGGACAAAAATTCAAACCCCCAACTGCCGGCAGCCAGGTGAGTCTGTGTGGCGCCGACCTCTTGCAGGGCACGTTCAAAGGCGCGAACAATCTTGCCCACCGCAAATAGTCCGGGCGCATGCCAGAACCTGCCCGCCTCCGGCGTGCGACCCACTTCCGCCGCAAGCTCCTGTTGCCATGCCGGCGGCAGGTCAGCCGTCTTTAAATCCATCCACACGGTCCCGCCGCGCCGAAACCAAGCCACCAGCCGCGTGATCTGGGGATATTCTTGGAGCAGGCCTGCGACTTCCGCGCGGAAGAAAGCATAGCCTTCCGGCGTGTCCGGGTTGGGCAGCCAAAGGCCCTTGGCTTCGAAGCGCGCAGACGCAGGCAGCCGCCGCACCAACTCCTGCGGATTCGCCGACGGCGTGTCCACGTCCACGGCAAAATAAATTCCCATTTCGTGGCGAGCCGCCTCGCCAAAGACGTCGCGCATGAGCGACTGGGCCGCCGCCGCGCGCTGGTCCTCCGGCGCCAACCCCGCATCCGCGCCAAAGGCGGCTTCGTGGAAAACCTCCCCGCCAAAAATCCGGCGCACATCGTTGACGTGCATGGTGGACCAGTCGCGGCCTTTGATCGTCGTCGAAAGATAGCCGATAGGCTTGGCTGCGCCTTCGAAGGAAAATTCCGCCATCGGATTGTTGCCGTAGGCATGCACCATGATGGCGTTGAAACCCATTTTTTGCGACTGGGCGATCCACTTCTGCCATTCGGAAAAATTCCAGGTGGAGCATCCGCTGAGAAAATTGTGCCAGTCAAAAACCAGGCGCTCACGCACCAGCGGAGCATCCTCCATCTGCCAACCGGCAAAGTCGAACGTGCCGGTCTTGGGTGCGGGCAGGGTGTCGCCACTCAAATAGAAGCCGCAGCCCAGTTGGAAGAGCAGGTGGTAAACGCCAAAGGCGGCGCCCCGGCCATCCGCGCCGGCGATGATGCCCAACGCCAAACCCGCGTTGGTTTGCGAGCGAATGAAAAATGATTCCGGCGTGGTCGGAACACTCAAGCAAGTGCGAATAGCTGCATCGGATGCTTGCCCTAGAATGATGGCTTTGCCGACGGCCGGCAAGTTGGTGGCGACGCGAAACCGGTCCTGCGGATACAGATGACCAAGCACCTGGACCAAGTCCTGCGCCGCAAGCTGCACGCACGACGATGCGTCCGCCGACAAAACGACCGGCACCTCCGCCGCCAAAAGTGGCTGTGTTGCGGCTCCTAGCGTCAGACCCAAAAGGCAAAAGATGAGCCGGCGGTTTAACATATTGGAATTTATTTCAGTCGGGCCATCAGCAGCCCGAGGAAGTTCTGGAGGCTCGCCAGCCAGCCCAGCCGCGCCACGGGCTGTCGCTCGCGCAGTGAACCATATTTGACCAGCCCAAGTGCCGTCGCGAATTCCGGCTCGTCCAGATTCCGGGCCAGACCGCTCACCGCATTGGCATGGCCGATGGTGGCGTTCATCTGAAAGACTTTTTCTGCCAACGCTGCGATGCCCGGTATATGCGCGCAGCCGCCGCACAGCACCACCCCCGCCCGCGGCCAATCCCGCAAACCTTCCGCCTCCAATTCCTCCGCAATGATCTTGAACATTTCCTCCAGCCGCAGCGACATGATGGTCTGCACGTGACCGGCTTTCACCTGCTTGATTTCCATGCCGCGCTCATCCGTCACGCTCACGATCTGGTCCCGGGCCGATTCGTGAATCATCGCGCACCCATGTTCGCGCTTCAGTTTTTCGGCGCGGGGCAGCGAAATTCTCAAGCCATAAGCCAGGTCGTTGGTGAGATGGTCGCCGCCAACCGCCAGCACCCCGGCATGCTGCACCACGCCATCCGCATAAACCACGTATTCCGTGGTGCCGCCCCCGAGATCAAGCACCAAGGCGCCCAGTTCCTTTTGGTCGTGGGTCAGCAGCGCGAGGGACGCGGCCAGCCCGTTGAAAACGGTGGCCGCCACCTCCAGCGACGTGGCTTGGACCAGCCGGATGCCGTTTTGCAGCCGATTGGTGTTGCCGTGGATGAAGTGCATGTCCACCTCCAGCCGCGCCCCATGCATCCCGACCGGATCGGTCACCCCGCCTTCACCATCAACCAGGAAATGCCGGCGAATGTTAAGAATGAGCGAGTTTTCCCGGGGCAGATTGATCGCCCGGGCATTATTCAAAACCAGTTCCACGTCCTCCTGCGCAATTTCATGGTCGTCGGATACGACCCGATGAAAGCCGCGCTGGTTGAAGCCCCGGATATGGCTGCCGGTCACGCCTAGATAAATTTTTCGAATTTCCACGTCCGCCATCTGCTCTGCCTCGGCCACCGCATCCCGGACGTCCTCCTCAACATCCTTGGGATTGATGATCTCGCCTTTGCGCACGCCCCGGGATAGCGACTGGCCCACGCCGATGATGTTCAGCGAGCCGTCCGCCCTCTGTTCGCCGACCACGACGCAGATCTTCGAAGTGCCGATTTCAAGACCGGCAATGATGTTGGAATCTTTAAACATGTGTCAGGACACACCACCAGTGTACGACAGCACGCGCCCACACGAGAGCGATGCAGGAAGGAGTGAGGAACCGAATCCCGGGCGCTTCCGCCCGGGGATCGGCATTAAAGCCGCGCTCCCGTATTTTGTCAACCCACATTCCGCGACACCCACCCATTCCGGCGCATAACAAAATTCTTCGGCTGCGCCCTCCGAGTGGGACAATCATTCTCGGCAGCCTGTGCATTGAGGCGTTCTTTCCAGAACGGATCCTGGCGGCGGCTGGCATGGATGCAACGCAAGGCCAGTAGGTTCTCAACCCTGTTTCGGAGATCTTCAAGAGACTCTTTGCTGGCAGGCAAATTGGCGTTGGCTGCGACCGTTCCGCAGAAAACCCGGCAGGAGGTGGCGCACTTGAAAATCCTCGTGCCATGTGTGCGGGCGTTTCTGAATGAGTTTCTGCAACGAGTTGAACGCGGCGAAATACCGGCAAGGCACTGGTTGGGTGCGGCCAATCAGGTGTTGAAACTCACATCCACAAGACGCGCCAAAAAAAATTGCCGGCCAGCACGGGATGGAGTGGAAAATCATCCTGCCATCAACTGCCATTGCGCGAAGTCGGAATGAAAAAATCCGCAGGTTTCAGGAACAGCAGTTGCAGCAGCGCTACAAAAACTCAAAGGGCATCTCCCATTAATTTGGTTCGGGTGAGGCGCTGCGGGCGAGTCAGGCGGCTAACGTTATCGGCGGAAATACCGGCATTGAATTTTGCCGCCGTTTGCGCGAAGATGGCGCCCATGAGAGTTGCGCATTCCCCGGATTCCGCCGCCGTGAATCCCCCCAGCCTTCGCGACGAACCCTTGGGGAATTTTTAACATTCAAAGCCAAACGTCCACCGCCAATCCCGCCATGCCGAGCAATGCTCGGCGCTCCGGTTCATGGGTTCAACGGGAGAGATTTTTTGGGAATCTCTCCGGGAGGCGAGAAAGGACGCTCAATCGGTTTGGGCTGGACCGGCCAAGCCGGAACCCGACGCGACCTGGAGTTTTCATGCCCATTTACGCCAGCGACTGAGGGCCAGCGCGACAGCTCCCACTCCCAGCAACCAGCCGGCGTTTGGCTCGGGCACCTCCCCAAGCAGGTTATACACCGACGAGTCCAAATAGGTATCCGTAACGGTTGTCGTCAGCAGATTGGTCACATCAGTGGTGACCAGTGTGTCAAAGTCCTCCTGGCCGGCAAGCAGGGTAAAGGACTGTGACTGGTTATCGCCAACCATAATCGTTTGAGGACCGCTATACTCGGTGGTGGCGACAAAAACACCGGTTGCAACCACGTTCGTGGTCGTGGCCGAGGAACTATCCACCAAAGTTTGCAAAAAGCTCGTCTCCGTCGGCCCGGCATAGGAGGCGGCTCCGGCCCCAGTCAGATCCGCGACCGCCAGCGCCACAGCGGCCTGCACCGCCGGATCGGAGTAGGCGGCGTTAAAAGTCTCGTCGAACAAAACCGGTCCGCCCGCCATCTGCGCAATGATTTCCGTTGAGAAATCGTTCAACTGCACGTCCACGGGCGGCGCGACAAGATTGTCATAGTCCGTCGCTGTGCTCGACGTGAAAAACATATTGGCCCCTTGCGGGTTGGCCGTTTGCGCCAGCACGAACATCAGGGCCATCAGGGTGGCAAAGAAATTATTTTTCATTTGAGTTACTTCCAATTCGTTCAACTGCCTGATCGTTTAGGTTCTATTATGGCAACGATCCCGGTTTTCGTCAATGGATTTCAATACACCATCAATATATCAGCGCTTATGCATGAAGGGTTCAGGTGAGTTTTGGGCGGCGGTTTGTCACCAAGGCAAAAGCCTCGGCCAGATTGTCTTCACCCATGGCCGCACGCCACCCGCAGTTGAAACTGGGAGGCTACTGTCAATGCGTCCCTGCGGGACGGAAATCCCCGGGAGCCGCTCATTTGTGCGCCAACCCAAAACCAACATTGAATTTTGCCGCCGTTTGCGCGAAGATGGCCGCCATGAGAGTTGCGCTTTCCCCAGATTCAGCCGCCGCCAACGGCAACGACGGCCGCCAAAGCCTCGATCCCTGCACCATCGTCATCTTTGGCGCCAGCGGCGACCTCACGGCGCGCAAACTGATTCCGGCGCTGTATCACCTCTTCAAGGAACAACAGATGCCGCCGTCTTTCCGAGTGGTCGGCTTCGCCCGCCGGGAAAAAACCGACGCCTCATGGCGCCAGGAATTGCGCGCCGCGCTCGACCAGTTTTCGCGCACCAAGCCGGTGGATGAAAAAGTCTGGAACGCGTTCGCGGAGAATGTCTTCTATTGCCAGGGCGATTTGACCGAGGACGCGGCCTATAAAAAGTTGGAGACGCAATTGACGGGCTTTGGCAGCGGGCCGCTGCGCGAAAACCTGATGTTTTACCTGGCGATCTCACCCAGCCAGTTTGGCGAAGTCATCGAACAGGTGCATCGCGCAGGTTTGCTGAACCGGGATGGCGTCGCGTGGCAGCGGATTGTCGTGGAAAAACCTTTTGGCCGCGATCTGGCGTCCGCCCAAGCGCTCAACCGGGAACTGACGCGTTACGCGCATGAACGGCAGGTCTTTCGCATTGACCATTATCTGGGCAAGGAGACGGTGCAGAACATCTTGATGTTCCGCTTTTCCAACTCCATTTTCGAGCGGCTCTGGAATCGCGAGTCCGTGGACCACGTGCAGATCACCGTCAGCGAAAAGCTTGGCTTGGGCGAGCGCGGCGGTTATTACGAGGAAGCCGGCGCGCTGCGCGACATGGTCCAAAACCACATGATGCAGGTGCTTTCGCTTATTGCCATGGAACCCCCCGTGTCGCTCGAAGCCGAGGCGGTGCGGGATGAAAAAGTGAAGCTGTTGAAATCCATTCGTCCGCTCACGCCCGAAGATGTGGCGAAACAAGTCGTGCGTGGACAATACTTCGCCGGTCTCGTGGCCGGCCAGCCGCGCCCCGGCTATCGGCAGGAACCCAAAGTGAAGACAGACTCCAATGTGGAAACGTATGTCGCGTTGAAGCTGCTGATTGACAATTGGCGCTGGAGCGGCGTGCCGTTTTATTTGCGCACAGGCAAAAACCTGCCCTTGAGTGCGAGCGAGGTGCGCATTCAATTCCGGCCCACACCGCATGTCCTGTTTGCCGCGCAGTGCGGCAATCACCTGGATGCCAACGCCCTCACCTTGCGGCTCCAGCCAAATGAGGGAATTTCCCTGCGCTTCAATGGCAAAGTTCCCGGCATGAGCCTGGGCGTGCGGCCGGTACGGATGCACTTCAGCTATGACGCGGAGTTCGGCGCCTATACACCGGAAGCCTACGAGCGGCTGCTCCTCGAAGCCATTCTCGGTGACGCGACGCTCTTTATCCGCCGCGACGAGGTGGAAATCGCCTGGCAGATTGCGGACTCCATCCGCGCCGGCTGGCAAAACCGGCCGCTGACCAACCGCGAGTTTTACGCGGCCGGCACTTGGGGGCCCATCGCCGCCGACGATCTGCTCGCACAACTCGGCCACACCTGGCACGAGCCGCAGGTGATCAACTGACGGCTCCTGCTTCGGACCGCGACCGGTCCCACGGTCGCAGCACTCCAGAATTCACGCACGAGCCCCAGAGGTTCGCCATCCATCGCTTGTGCCCCCCAGCCGCTGCGGGCCGGGACGGCCCGCAGTCCGATCTCCCCGGACCGCGACCGGTCCCACGGTCGCAGCACGTGGGATTCACGCACGAGCTCCAGAGGTTCGCTGAACGTCGCTTGCACTTCCAGCCGCTGCGGGCCGGGACGGCCCGCAGTCCGATCTCCCCGGACCGCGACCGGTCCCACGGTCGCAGCACGTGGGATTCACGCACGAGC
>Ga0316217_10002684_pt1 | contig 21155 bp, 12 predicted proteins | sample 1anoAmetaG_FD_203633 | JGI IMG/M metagenome (GOLD analysis project Ga0316217, IMG submission 203633) | Freshwater microbial communities from Trout Bog Lake, Wisconsin, USA - 1anoA | ecosystem: Environmental > Aquatic > Freshwater > Lake > Hypolimnion/Profundal zone | place: USA: Wisconsin...
TCAGCGAAAGCTTGTCCAGCAGCTTCTGCAACGCCCCGCCCGGCGCCAGCGTAAACCATTCCGGCTCACGCGAAACCGACGCATACCCCAGGATCCTAGCCTGCGGTCGAACCCCCAGCGCCTGCGCCCGCTCCGCCGACAAAACAACCAGCGCCGCCGCCCCGTCATTAATACTCGACGCGTTGCCCGCAGTCACCGTCCCATCCTTCCCGAACGCCGGACGCAGCTGCCGCAACTTCTCCTCGTTGAACTTCCGCGGCGTCTCGTCCTCACGCACCGTCACCGTGGCCTTACCACTTGGCGCATCGACCGCCACGATCTCCTCGGCAAACACCCCCGTTGACTGCGCCGCCAACGCACGCTTGTAACTAGCTACTGCAAAATCATCCTGCTGCACGCGGGTGAACCCGTACTTGGCCGCACACCGATCCCCGCACGCTCCCATGTGCATGTTGCTATACACATCCCACAGCCCATCCCGGATCACGCCATCAATCAACTCCCCGTTCCCCAGCCGATAACCGCTGCGCGCTTTCTCCAGCAGATACGGCCCACGCGACATACTCTCCGTACCCCCCGCCACAACCACCGACGCATCGCCCGCCGCAATCATGACTGCCTTCAACCCCGATCCACATACCTTATTAATGCTCGTCGCGCCGATACTCACAGGCAACCCCGCCCCAATCGCGCATTGCCGCGCCACGTTCTGCCCCAGCCCGGCGCTCACTACATTGCCAAACAACACCTCGTCGATCTGATCCGCCGGCACCGCCGCCCGCGTAATCGCCGCCTTGATCGCCACCGCCCCCAACGCCGGGGCCGTGACCTCAGCCAGCGACCCGCCGAACGCGCCAATGGGAGTCCGTACGCCTCCCGCTATCACGATTGAATTAGACATAATTGCCTCTCCGTTTCTTGCCAACCACCCGTCTTCCGGCGTCCTGTATCGAGTCCGTCACACGCAGCGTTGGCGCCTTTGGGTTCAGAAAAATCACAAACAACACCGCTACCGACCGTCTGCTTGCACGATCACACCCATATGCTTGCCTTCGGCACTTGCTCCCATGCGAGCATTCCACCGCCTATTTGCCGGCGGTCGCCTTCTGTGGCTCAACTTGCTGCGCGCTCTTCTTAAATGCTTCCGTCCACGCCTCGGCCATGCGCAGATTCGTGTTGGCCAAGTCCTGGGCGTTGTCTCGGGCCACCGCCATCGACGCTTCCAACCACTCGCTGGTGCGTCTCTCCAGCGCAATCCCGTCGCCGCCGTTCTGCTGATGAATCGCTTTCTTCAAGAGCTCGGCGTTTCGCCGATAGCTGGACTCCAACAGCCGAAGGTATTCCTCCGCGTTCTTCTGCGCCGCCGGAATCCAATCAGCCGCCACCGTGTGCCCTGCCGGATTAGTCCTGCTTACCGCCTCGCTCCAGAACTTCACGGTGTCTTCCTGCGCTCTAGTCGCCACCTTCAGCGAGTCGCCGAACGCGCGAAAAGCGTGCTCGAGCATCCCGGTAATCTCGCTGCTCCCCGACGTCGCCTCTGCTGCTTCATGTGCCATGACAAACCTCTCAAAAAGTGACTCGAGCACCCGGCGCTCCAACCGCTCACACGATGCCAGATACGCCAATGACACCACGCCTACATGTACATCCCGCCGTTTACACCGATCACCTGACCCGTGATATAGCTCGCCGCCGGGCTCGCCAGAAACGCCACCGCCGCTGCGACCTCCTCCGGCTTGCCAAATCGGCCAATCGGCGTGCTGGCATTCACCGCCTGCCGCACCACCTCCGACAAGCCCTTGGTCATATCCGTCTCGATAAATCCCGGCGCCACCGCATTCACCGTCACATTCTTGCGGGCCAACTCCCGGGCCAGTGACATCGTCAAGGCAATAACGCCCCCCTTCGTGGCCGCGTAGTTCGCCTGACCGAAATTCCCCTGCTGCCCCACAATCGACGAAATGTTGATGATCCGGCCCCACCCCGTCTCCAACATCGAATTCAACACCGCCTGCGTCACATTGAACGGCCCCCCAAGATTCGTCGCCACTACATCGTCCCACTGCCGACGCGTCATCTTGGCAAAACTCTTGTCGTTCGTAATGCCCGCGCAGTTCACCAGGATCGACACCGGCCCCAGATCCTCCTGTATCGCGCCAACCATGTCGCTCACCCCCGTGGCGTCCGTGACGTCAACGCAATACCCCTTGGCCCGCACCCCCTTCTGCACCAGCTGCCCCACCACCGCCTCCGCAGCCTCGCGGCTGGAGTGGTAATTCACCGCCACGTCCGCCGCTTGCTGCGCCAACTCCATGGCGATCGCTCGCCCAATGCCGCGCGACCCGCCCGTAACCAACGCCACTTTGCCTTCGAGTGGTTTCATGTAACAATCCCCTTTGCCTTGGTAAAAAGTAAAAATCGACAATTTGCCCCAACGCTTTGTTCAAGCTCATCCCCTGCTCAAACCCCAAATTTCCCATGCATGGTTGTGTCGCCCGGCGTCGCGCTCGCCCGGCGAGAGATGGACTAGACGATCCAGCACACACAAAATAGATGCCGAGGCGTCAGGCCCAAACGCTAAATGACATAAGTAGCTCCGCTCAACAGATTTAGGTGAAAACCGCCTCAGCAGAGCCAACACCGTGGTCTTGAAAGCATCGCGACACATCGACGCGACTACGCGTCAGAATGTCGAAGTCTCCGTCCTGCCCCTATGACAGATCGAAGATGCGTGTGCCGTCATGTGGTCGTATATCATGACGTCTGGCGAACTGTTAGAGCCCATCCAAATAGGCCTTCGTGGTGCGGGCTTCCAAGCCTGCCCAGTCGTGTGTTTTACGTTCCGTGCAGGCCCCAGACGCAGCGCGGCAAAGCCTCTCCGTCCCTGAGCTGATCACCCCTGCCCTGCGTTAGAGCATCCACGTGTAACATAGGGTGACATCTGAATCACAAGCATATGCGGCTTGCTTCTCATCCCCCTTGTCCGCCGCCGTTGGCGTAACAAGCCCGAAGATCGCCCGTATGGCAATCTCGTCGCTCGGCGCAATAACTCCGAGCACGACTACTTGATGCCCCACATGGCTCGTGAACGTCGTCCCCTCGTACCACTCCGATCGCACATTTAACGCGTCCTTCCCCTTGCAATGGAATCGCACCTTGCCATCCTCGTTCACAAAAGTGCCCACCAATAAACTCGCCGCATGCCCATTCTTAGGCTGCCCCATAGTTCATCTCCTATTCTCAACATTAAAGAACACTGCCCCGCTCGCGCATGCGCAGGCCCGCTCCATAGCCATGGCCCGCCTGATTCGACGAATCACGCGCACGCGACCGAGGCAACTTTGCCTTTGAGCCCCTTCATGGAACAGCTTCCCCTTCCTCAAGACATGACAGCAACGCCAACCAATCCCGTTGCCGACCGTAAAACTCCTCGAACACTCACACACTCACCATGGACAGACGATACGCCGCACCCACTCACACAAAAGCAATACCTAACCCCGAAACCCGCCGCATTGAAATGATCATAACCTACGGTCATTGAAATATTTATAGAACACTGCTCGACTTGAAAGCACTCCGCCGCTACCCAACAATCGCGACGCCATGACATGGTTTCGCCCATATTGCCGACGTAATGTCGCACCTTCGCCAGCAGCACCACGACAAGGCCACGACCCTCGGCGTGCTCGCCGGTTCTCGCCTCGGCGGCAAGTGTGGCCAAAACAGGGCCCCTGCGATGCCAATAACCACCGATAAATGCCCAAATTTGCCAAAAAACGCCTAAAAAAGAGGCCAAAATGGCCCACGACACGTTCAAAAAACGCCCAAAAACAGGAAAATTATAAAACCGCAAACGCGTATAATGGCCCGCAAGCTGCAGTAAATTTCAGTCGCTCCTCCTGCAAAATAACTGCAACATTGACTGGAAAATACTACCCCATAGCCGCAACTTTCTTGACTAGCCACGTTTCGGATGTAAGTTACATTAGAACAACTCAACGCGGCGTTAATGTGGGTAGGGACTTCGTCCACTTATCGGCGACCTGAGGAATATGCATGCCGAACTCGCCCAGTTTTTTAGCACGCTGCGAACCGCATCTCAAAACGGTTCGTTCCGCGCTCGTTACTTTTTGCTTCCCAATTCATCAGGAGAATCGCTAATGGTGCGTTCCAAATCAAAATCGATGCTAATGGCGGCGGTGGTGGGCCTTTCAGCTCTGGCAAACGCTCCTGCGATCTGGGCCAACCCCATCTCTTGGGTGCCTCCAATAGCCGGCTCCGGCGGCTCGGTAACTTGGGCAACAGGGGCAAACTGGGTAGGCGGGACGGCGCCGGCCAATGACCTTCTGACCGATACGGCCCTGTTCAACCAGACGACGTATAATTTCCAGCCCAATGCTGGAACAACCAGCGTAAGCGGGCTTGTGGCAGGCGACAGCACCACCGCCACCGCCGCCCTCACCCTCGCTGGAACGCAACTGACTCTCGGAGCCAACGGCATCCAGGTAAACCCCGCCGCCGGCGCTGTAACAATTTCCTCCCCCCTCCTCATCGGCGCCTCCCAAAATTGGACAAATAACGCCTCCACCCTCCTAAACATAACCGCCCCCACCATCTCCAACACCACCAACACTGCCCCATTCACAATCGCGATGAACGGCTCGGGCACGGGCGGTACGGCTATCGGTGGGATCATCAGCGACGCTGGCCCCACCGGAACGACAGCCATGTACGTCAACACCACTGGCGGGGCGACCACGGTCAGCGGGGTCAATACGTTTACCGGGGGTGTAACGCTGAATGCCGGAACGCTGAACCTCAACAGCGTCTCGGCCTTGGGCGCCACGGCGAGCAACTTTGTAATCAATGGCGGCACGATCAATAACTCCACCGCAGCCGGCATCACGCTGACCGCGAATAACGCTCAGACCTGGGCGGGCGATTTTGCCTTTACGGGTACACAGAGCCTTACCTTCGGCAGCGGGGCAGTGGCCATCACCCCCGGTGCAACGCGCACGGTCACGGTCAACGGGAGCACACTCACTATCCCAGGCAACATCTCCGGCGCTGGGGCGACTCTCGTTAAGGCTGGCAGCGGAGCATTAACTATTAATGGTATCATCGCAACGACTACCGGTGGGCTGACGGTAAATGGTGGCAGCCTGACCCTCGGGGGCACCAATACGTACACCGGCACAACAAAGGTTCTTGGCGGCACGATTACGATTAACAACACGGCCGCGTTGGGCGGTGCGACAAGCGACGTCCTCGTCGGCGACACGAGCGGCACGATCGCTGCGGGATTGACGTTGGGGTCGCAAAGCTTGGCGCGGAACATCACTATTCAATCGGGTAATACCGGGGTCATTACCCTCAGTGCCGGCGGCACGTCCGGCAAGGGTTTCACCGGTACGATTACCCTCGGTACCGCCGGGGGAGTGGGTCACGGCGTGACTCTCGCAGGTGGCAACCTCAGCGGCTTCCTTGCCCCGATTATGGATTCTGCGACTATGCAGTCCGGCACCGGGGGAGTGGTGACGATCAGTCTCGGCGGCGGCACCACGATGTACTTCGGCAATTCAACGAGCAACTACAGCGGCGGAACCGTGATCAACGGCGCGAGCGGGTCGAGTCTATCGTTTGGCAATGGCGGCTTTGGTCCGGCGGATCCTTTTGGGACAGGGGGAGGAACAATCACGATAAATAGTGGCGTGACCTTTAACCAAGTAGGCTCCCAAGCCACCCTTACCGGCAGCAACAAACAGATTTGGAATGGTGACTGGTCGGACGGCAACCTGTTTTTGTACTTTAATATGACCGGGGCGATCGATCTGGGGGCTACTGGAAGCAGTGCGACGCGGACGTTGACGATCGGAACGGCCACTTCGATTGCAGGTCCCATTGGCAACGGATCCAACGGGATTACCAATTCTCTGACCAAAGCCGGCGGCAGCCCGCTGACTCTTACCGGCGCCAATACCTACACCGGCGGCACGATCATTAATGGTGGTACCCTGCAGTTCAACTCGGGGGCAGCGCCAAGCACGGGTTTGATCACCATCAACAGCGGCGGTGCATTGAACGCCACCGGGGCACTTGGCACGGTCACCGCGTGGCTTGCCAAGATCGCGGTAGGTTCGACCGGCGCGATTGGCCTGACGGGCAACAGCAGCGAAAGCATCAACTTCAGTACCGGTGGGTATAACACTTTGATGCTCGGCGCGACCGCTGCGTCGACTTATACCGGCACACTTACTCCTGCGGGGACGACCTATCGCCTCGGTGGCGGCGGGAGCACCCTGACGCTTTCGTCCGCCAACGCGCTGAGCGATGCCACCGGCCCGATCAGTCGCAGCCTGGTGGTTGGCACGGTGGCTACGGCAGCCTCGGGCGCATCGAGCGGCACGGTGGCGTTGAGTAATTCCGATAGCTTCACCGGCACGACCACCGTGAACGCCGGCACATTGAGCCTGACCGCTGCGACCGCCAACACCTATGGTGCCATTGCGAGTTCTGCGGTCACGCTCAATACCGGGACCACGTTGGCGATCGACACCGCCAATGCCACGGTCGTAGCCAGCAGCGTGACGAGGGCCAGCAGTCTGGCGCTAAACACTGCAACGTTAACCGTCACCAGTAGTGGGGTAGGCAATACCAATGATGTGATTACGGGCGCAATCAACATCAACAGCGGGCTCAATACCATCACGCTGATCCCTAATGGTACGACGCCGAAGAATTCAGAGTTGTCGGCCGCGAGTCTGACTCGTACGGCCGGTGTCGGAACCGTGCTGGTGCGTGGCGTCGGTTTTGGAACCAATTCCATAGCGAGCCTGACGGCTAATTCATCCAACGTCGTGCTGGGCACGACGCCCACCTTTGTCGGCAGCACGGGAACGACAGGCACCACGATGCAGATCATTCCCTGGGCCATCGGTGACAGCACGGCGGCGGGAACGGGTTCCGACTTCCTGACCTACGACAGCACGTACGGCCTGCGGCGGTTGGGGTCGACGGAGGAAATCGCGACTTTTGCTACCGGCAATAGCACTCAGGACAACGCTAAGGTAATCACTGCGATCACGGGGATCACCACAGCCACGAGCCTTAATTCGCTGGTGCTGGGCACTGGCGGCAGCGTCAATGGCGCCGCCGGTACACTGAGTATCGCCAGCGGCGGTATTCTGTCGACTGGAGCGACCACGGGCATTGGCAACACCGCGTCGGGGACCCTGGCTTTTGGGGCTAACGAAGGCGTCATCACGACCGTCAGTGGAAGTACGTTGACCATCGGCAGTGTCATCACGGGAACCGCCGGGTTGAGCAAGAACGGCAGCGGCCAGTTGAATCTCACGGTGGCCAACACGTATACCGGCACCACTTACATGAATGCCGGTACCCTTACGAATAACGGCGTAAGCGCCAGCGGCATCACGGGCACCGGCCCGCTGGTGATCAATGGTGGGGCCATCAACCAGTCCGCCAGCGGCGGTACCGTCACCCTTACTTTGAACAACAGCAGTGAGACCTGGGCGGGCGACTTTAGCCTAAGCAATGGCGGCGGCGGCAGCACCACTCTTAATATGAACGGAGCCGTTACTCTCGCTGGCAACCGGATCGTCAGCGTCAGTGGCAACGCAGGTGTGGGATCCTCGCTCAATATCAATGGCGCGATCGGCGATGGTAGCAACGGTTATGGGGTGACATGGTCGGGCGGCGGCGGCGCGCGGTTAAACCTCAACAATAACAGCACCTACTCCGGCGCCACCACAGTGTTGGCGAACAACATTTGCCTCTCCGCGAATGTCCCAAGCGGCGCGGCCAGCGCCTTCGGAAGTGCCACCAGCAGCATTCTTTTTGGCGCTACGACTGGTACCACCGGGGCGGCCTTGTTGTCCAGCAACTCCAGCGGAACTGTTACTATCTCGCGGGGCATCGTCGTGCAGTCGGGTGGCACAGGCGGCCTTACCATCGGTAACCAGGGTGGCGATCAAAACGAATCGGGTACGATTGCCCTTGCGGGAAATCTTACCCTTGGCACAGGCACTACTGGGCGTAGTATTTCACTCATTCGGGCCACGGTCACTGGGAATATTGTGGATCCAGCCGGGTTGGCCGGCAGTCCCGGCCTCATCACCGTGGGGGTATTATCCGGCGCTAACGGTAACTACCCCAGCGCCTTTGCCGTGACGCTTAGCGGCAATAATACGTTTAGCGGTGGCGTGACCCTTACTGAGGGAAGCGCTAATGCCATTACCTCGGCACTGAATATCAACAGTGCAACGGCCCTCGGTACGGGAACTCTGACCATCAGTACTCCGAATACCGGTGGAACCGTCAAAATCGACAACACCAGCGGCGGGGCAATCACGCTGACGAACAACAACCTGGAGACTTGGAACGGCGACTTTACCTTCGGCGGAACCAACGCTCTAAACATGGGAACCGGAGCTGTCACGCTCGGAAGCAACCGCAACGTGACCGTCAGCGCCAGCACTCTTACGGTGGGCGGCGTCATCGGCGATGGTGGCCATGGCTATGTCCTCCAAAAGATGGGTAACGGAACTCTCCTCCTCACCGGCGTCAATACTTATAGTGGCGCCACGGGTGTGTACGGGGGCGTGTTGAGTACCAACTTGCTGGCCAATGGCGGCGTCGCCAGCGGCATCGGACAATCGAGCAACGCCGCGGTCAACCTCGTCATCAACGGTGGCACGCTGCAATACACGGGACCGGCGGTGACGATCGATCGCAATTACTCGTTCGGGGCTGCCAGCGGCGGGGGCAGCGGCAAGATCGATGCCTCCGGCAGCGGGGCTCTGACGATCACCGGCAATATGACCAACCTGGCCACGACAGGCACCGCCCAGCCCCTCACTTTGTTGGGCAGCAACACGGGTAACAATACCCTCAGCGGGGCGATCGTCGACGGCGGCGGTACGGCGGTGACATCGGTGACCAAATCGGGCACGGGCACGTGGGTCCTGTCCGGCAACAATACCTATACCGGCGGCATGACGGTTTCCGGCGGCACCTTGGTCGCTGCCAGCTCCACAGCCTTGGGCACTGTCGCCTCCGCCCTCTCCCTGGGTGGAAGCACGCTGGATCTGGCAGTTGATTCGGGCCTGCCTGCTTATAACACCACGATTACGGCGACATCGACTATCCTCTCGGACAAAGCAACGGCCAGTAGTGCGGGTATCACCCAGACCCTGGGTACGCTGAGCATTGGCGCGGTGACTCTCAACGTATCGGCCGGGGCCAATGTTTCCGGTGGTTCACCGGCTATCGTTTTTGGCGCCACCACCCTCAGCAGCACCGGCAGCGCCACGACTCTGCTTAACCCAACCACCGCCAGCGTGACTTTAGGCAGTGTGACGAGCCTGGCTGCTTCGACCAAGACGGATACCTTGCAGTTGGACGGCACCGCCGCGGGCAACGCGATTACCGGTGTGATCAGCAATGGCGCCACTGGCACCGTTGCTGTCAGCAAGACCAACACCAGCGTGTGGACCTTCTCCGGCGCTAACACCTACTCCGGCACCACCACTATCAACGCCGGTGCGCTCAACTTCAGCACTTTTACCGGCTCCTCGGCCAACTCTGACGTTACCCTCGGCACCGGCTTGACGTTGGCTATCGATAGCAACTCGGGCACGCCTGTGGCCTCGGTCACGCGGGCCAAGAGCCTGACGCTCGCCAACAATGGAACGGTTACAGTGGCTGGCACGAGCGCGGGCAACACCAACGACGTAATTACTAATAGTCTGACCCTTGCCGCCGGCAGCAACACGATCACGATCAGCCCTAATACGATTCCCACGGCCACGACTTCCGCGACGCTGACCGTAGGGACCCTCGCCCGCACCTCACCGGCCGTTGGCTTCGTCAACGGGGCCAACTTGGGCATGGATTCCTCGTCGGTCGCGGGCGTCGCCCGTATGATGATCAATAACACACCAACGCTTGTCGGCACGACCACGGCCCTGAATACGGGCGTCAACGCCGCGGCGAAAAATACGCAGATCGTACCTTACCTCGTCGGCGAAGCGGCCGTGGCCTCCGGCGGTACGGGCAGCGCGTCCGGGATCGCCAACACGTTTCTGACGTGGAACTCTTCGACCGGCCTGCGGCCGCTGAATCTCACCGACGAGTTTACTCCCAACGCTATCGTCGCCGGCAACAACACCTATATCACGACCGGCGCGACGGTCAGCAGCACCACCAGCATCAACTCTCTGGTCATGGCAGGCGGAACCCTGACGATCAATAACGGCATTACGTTAACCAACACCAGCGGAGCGATCCTATTCACCGGAAATGGCACCATCTCGACTCCGACCAGCGGCGCCGTGACTAATGGGACGGAAAACATCGTGACGGTCGATAGCGGTTTCACCGGCACCATCGGCAATGTGTTTGGTGGGGGCGGTTCGATCATGAGCGGAAACATCACCAAGGCCGGCGCGGGGACCTTGGCGTTGGCTCATGAGGCAACCACCGGAAACACGACCGTCTTGGCTGGTACGTTGGCGTTGACCGCCTTTTCGACGTTCAACGACGGCGGTTTTGTGACCGGTGCGGCAGGTACGACGATCGATTACAGCAACGATGGAGGCACGCAGACCGACCAGATAGCCGGCTTGAACACTGCCGGTAGCGTCAAGCTCGGCTCGTGGTCGTTGAGTATTGCCAGCAATAATTCGAGCGTTGGTGGAGTGATGAGCGGGACGGGCGGGTTCAATTTCGGCGGCGGCTATGGCGGTACTCTGACGCTCAGTAGTGCTAACACCTATACGGGCGTGACGACGATCAGCGGCGGCACCACGGTGAGCACGCTGAAACTTAATACGGTTAACGCCATTGCCTATAGCTCTCAAGTCAACATTGGTGGCATCCTGGACCTTGCTGGATTCAATCAGTCCATTGTTGCGTTGGCTGGGGCAGGCACGGTGACGAGCAGCAACTCGGGGGCCGTAACGCTGACGATCGCGGGCGGGACAAGTCAGAATTTCTCAGGCATCATCCAAAATGGCTCGGGCACCGTGAGTGTCAACAACAGTGCGGGCACGCAGATCCTATCCGGTGCCAGCACCTATACCGGCACCACGACGATCAGCGGCGGCATCTTGAGCGTGAATACGATCAAGGCCGTTGGCAGCGCGTCGAGCGCCCTGGGCGCTCCGACCACCGTGGCCAATGGCACCATTGCCATCGGCAGCGCTAGCAGCGGCGGCACGTTGCTTTATACAGGTTCCGGCAACACCACTGACCGGGTGATCAGCCTCGCCGGCACGACGGGCGGAGCTACTCTCGATCAATCTGGCACCGGCCTGCTGAAGTTCACCAGCAACTTGACGGCCCCCGGCACTGCCGCCTCCGATAACCGCAAGACCCTGACCCTCCAGGGCTCCACCGCCGGCACCGGTGAAATCTCCGGAGCCATCGTCGATAGCACCCTGGGGATCGCCGGACAACTGGCCACCTCGGTCGCCAAAACCGGCACGGGCGCCTGGACGCTCTCAGGCGTCAACACATACACCGGCCCGACGACCATCAACGGCGGCACCCTGGGCGTGGCCGCCGATACGGCCTTGGGTAATATCAGCTCGGCTGTCACCATCAACGGCGGCACGCTCGATGCGACCACCGGCTTTAGCACCACGCGAACCATCATCCTGGGCACCGGCAGCCCGACCGTTCAGGTCGATAGCGGAACCGAGACCCTCAGCACCGCCCTCTCGGGCTCGAGCCTCTCCAAGGCTGGCAGCGGCAGCCTGATCCTCAACGCTTCGGCCACCTATACCGGCGGCACGGCCATCCAGGCTGGGACCATCCAGCTGGGCGTCACCGATGCCCTGCCGACGGCCACGACCGTGACCCTCAGCACCGCTTCTACCACTGGCACCTTGGACCTCAACGGCCAAAGCCAGACCCTCACCGGCCTGGCCTTAGGCTCGGGCGCCACCAACGGCGTCATCGGCAACTCCAGCAGTTCCAATGCCACTTTGGTCTACGCCGGCGGGACGTCCATCTTCGGCGGCGTTATCCAAGATACGCTGGGCAGCGGCAGCCAGAAAACCGCTCTAACTGTCAGCAGCGGCACCTTGCGCCTCGCGGTCGCCAATACCTTCAGTGGGGCAACTACCTTAAACGGCGGCACCCTGACCGTTGGAGCCGACTCGGCCCTGGGCACCTCGGCCGTCACCATCAACAACGCCACCTTGGATATCACCACCGGCTTTACCACCAGTCGCAGCATCACCCTCGGCACCGGCAGCCCGACCATCAAAGTCGACGCGGGTACCCAAGTTTTGAATACCGCCTTCAGCGGCACGGGCAGCTTAAGCAAGGCTGGCAGCGGCCAGCTCGATGTAGCGACTTTGCCCTCGGCCGTCGGCGTCGCCGGCGGCATCCTGCAGCTCACGGCCGCGGGTTCCACCCATACCCTCGAAACCCTCGGCAGCCTGACCATCTCCGGCGGAACCTTGGACCTGACCAACCACGACCTGTTTATCAGCGGTGCCGCCGGCAGCGTCTCGAGCCTGGCTGGCAAGATCTCCAGTTCCGGCACCAATCCCACGATTCTGAGCACCACGACCATCGCCGTGATGAGCGGCAGTGAATACATGGCCTTGGGCAAGACCACCCTGGGAAGCGGCCCGAGTCTCACCAACGTCAGTGGTGGCGACCTGGTGGGCGTCTTGGCTTACGGCGGCGACGCCAACCTCGATGGTAAGATTTCCGCCGACGATTACCTGGCGCTGAACTTGGGCTATATGTTCCACCTCTCCGGCTGGACCCATGGTGACTTTGACCAGGACGGGACCATCGGGGTCGGCGACTTCGCGGTCATCGACAACAACTTCCTCCACCAGAGCGGCTCTGTGGCCGATGGTGAAATCGCGCTGCACACCCAGTGGTTTGGTGCGGCCTACACCGACGCGTTCAATGCCTTGAATGCTCCGGCGGCGGTTCCCGAACCGGCCAGCTTGGTCCTGCTGGGACTGGGCACTCTGAGTCTGCTCAAACGTCGTCGTTGAGCGAATCAAACAAGAGATGTTGGTTAATCAAAGTACCGGCGGCAGGTTCAAGCTAAACCTGCCGCCGTTTTCGTTTTTGGGGTTGACGTCGTTTGATCGCGGTGTAGCGTTCGTGATTGTCGCTCGGCGGTGTGGCCCGTTCGTTGCAGCCCGAAGGAGCAGGGATGGCATAGAAAGGGGCGCAGGGCAATGAGACCAGTAGCTCAGGTAATCAAGCATGAGATTCGCAAGCTCATTCCAGTGGTCATCTACTTTCTCATCACGTTCAACATCGTTGGTCTGACCAAGTCGTTGATGTTGCGCCAGTACGGCATCGATATTTCGACGCTGGTTGCCGCGACGGTTGGAGCGCTCGTTGCGGGGAAGGTGGTGTTGATCGCCGACGCCCTGCCGTTCATGGATCCATTCCGTAAGGTGCCGATCACCTACAACGTGCTGTGGCGCACCGTGATTTACACCGTTGTGGCGTTGCTGGTGCAATGGATCGAGCATGGCGTGCGTCTCTGGCTCCACGACGGTGAGTTGAGCAGGACTTTCGAGGATGCCATGTCGCCAAATTTTTGGGCCATTCAGATATGGCTGTTCTTGCTTTTCCTGGTGTTTTGCGCGTTCAAGGGGCTCATTGATGTACTGGGGCCGACGAAGACGAGGGAGATATTTGTCGGTCGCCGCGCGCCGACCAAGTGACGGATCGGCGCGACGGGCACCCCCCTCATGGCTTTTCGGCTTCGGGTGGCGGGGGGGCACATCCCGTGCCATGCTCTGGCGCACTTCGATAAGGCTCTGTTGACTCACTAGGACTAAACCAGCGCGGGGTCGGTCCAGATCGATGATTAGCAGGGTTACGGCGGTCCAAAGCACGACGACTATCGTGATAATTCATACGTGGCGATGTGACCGAAGTCCCAGGGAAAGGCCCGTCAACGTCAAGGCCACGATGGCGATGGCAAACAGCATCAGCAAAATGACCTCGGGCAGCCGATCGCGTCCCGCGGCCAGGCGGGTGGTGTGGATGTCGATAACGGCATTGAGGGATTGGAAAAGCAGGCTGTCGAGGACATTCAGGGAGCGGCCCTGCAGGCTCCGCATGGCCGTCGGCCAGAGCTGGCTCTGGATGCGTTCGGACTCCTCGATGACGGTCCGCAAGCGGGCCGGGGGGTGGTGACGAAGACAATCCCCAACAGCCGGTGGGCAGCCAGTAGAGAACGGTTAGGTTCGGATTGTCCATGGTCTATCCTGGCCCGGCTAACAACGGGTATCACTTCCGGCCAATCCGGCCCGCGCCCCGGTGATGCGGGTGCGGGCCGTGGAATTGGCTGGGTTGGCGATTGCTCGTGGCGTCAGTCCTTCTGACCCTTCGTCACCTCTTCCATCACGCGTTCGAGATTGAAGCTGCCGGGCTTCTGCCGCGGCGGGAACTCCTTAAAGCTTTGTATCCACTGTCCGACGTAGACCGCCGCGGGAGCGATGGCAAACGCGTGTTCAAGATACCAGCGGGGGTAGTCCATGCCTTCGTATTCGGCTCGTTCGAACGGATCGGCGCAGAGATCGCAGAGCAGAGGAGCGCGCAATTGGTCGAAAGGCTGCATCCAGACACCAAGGCCATGAGCGTTCTGCTGGAGGAAGGTGACCTTCCAGTGGGTATAGCGGAGGGCGGCAACATTGCCGTCGTCGGTCCAGTAGAGGAACTCCTTGCGCGGCCAGGCCGCTTCACCCTTGAGCGCCGGCAGAAGATCGTAACCGTCGAGGTGGACTTTGAAGTCCTGATCGGCGACGTGATCGCCCTTGAGCAGCTTCTCTTTGACATCCGGCTCACCAACGGCGGCCAACAGCGTCGGCATCATGTCTTCGTGGGAAGCCACATCATTATTGACGGTGCCGGGCTTGATGACGCCGGGCCAGCGAATGAGGCACGGCACGCGGTAGCCACCTTCCCAGTTGGTGTTTTTTTCGCCGCGAAAGATGGTGGTTCCGCCATCGGGCCAACTGAAGCATTCGGCGCCGTTGTCAGATGAGTACATGACGATGGTGTTGTTTTCGATCCCCAGTTCCTTGAGTTTATCGAGCAGTTGACCGACATGGCCGTCGTGTTCGACCATGCCGTCGGCGTAGATGCCGTGGCCCGTTTTGCCTTGGGCTTCCTTCTTGAGGTGGGTGAAGACGTGCATGCGAGTGGAGTTCCACCAGAGGAAGAACGGTTTGCCGGCCTTGTTCTGACGGGCCATGAAGTCCAGGGCGTTCCTGGTGATCTCGTCGTCGACGGTCTCCATACGCTTCTTGGTCAGCGGGCCGGTGTCTTCGATGGTCTGCTTGCCGACTTTGCCAAAGCGTGGGTCGACGGTGGGATCGTCCTTGTCTGTCGCGAAGGTGTGCAATAAGCCGCGCGGGCCGAAGCGGGCGTGGAAATTGGGGTAGTCCGCAGGTTTGGGATAGTCAGGGTTCTCCGGCTCTTCCTCGGCATTGAGGTGGTAGAGGTTGCCATAGAATTCGTCGAAGCCATGCACCGTGGGGAGAAACTCGTTGCGATCGCCGAGGTGGTTCTTGCCGAATTGGCCGCACATGTAGCCGTGCGGCTTGAGCAACTCGGCGATGGTGGGATCTTCTTTTTTCAAGCCTTCGGGGGCGCCGGGCAGACCCACCTTGGTCAGGCCGGTGCGGATGGGGGATTGGCCGGTGATGAAACACGCTCGCCCGGCGGTGCAACTCTGCTGACCGTACCAGTCGGTGAACATCGCACCTTCCCGGGCGAGGCGATCGATATTGGGCGTCTTGTAGCCCATCATGCCGTGGTTATAGGCGCTGACGTTAAACCAGCCAATGTCATCGCCCCAGATGATCAGGATGTTTGGGGGCTTGGGCGCCGCGGCGGGGGCCTGCGCCATGGCCGATGGGTCGGTCAAGGGTCCGAGCGTCGGGATGCCCAGCAGGGCCGCCGCCCCGATGGCCAGCAGCGCCTTTCTTAACAGCGATTTCGCGATCATGAGATTTTCCTTTCATATGCCCACTTTTTGACGAGGCGATGGGACCGCTCCCACCGTCTTTAGAACTTGATTGCCAGTACCAGCATCGGACCGTGCATGATGACATCCCAATCGAATTGATCGGCCCCAGAGCCATGGTGATAGTCTTCGCCCAATGCTTCATAGCCCAGTTTGAGCGCCGCCGACACGCTGGACGAGAGGGCGAACTGATAGCCCACAAAGGTTCCGGCGGACCAGGTCAGGTCAGCTCCGCCGCCCCCGCCGATGTCACCTCGCGCCAGAATCTGCCAGTGTTTGTCAAGATCGAGCGTCAGTTGCCCCGCCGCCACGGGATCGGCCCAATCCTGGTTTTGACTTCGCGATAAGCCGTTGGCCGTGTTGAGGCTCAAGCCCACGTGCATGTATCGCCCCCCCACGCCAGCCGCCGCGCCGAGCGTTGGATCGCCCCCTCCGCTGCCAAGGTTCCAATTGCCGAATCGATAGAGGATGTCGGCGTCCGCCAAGGTCATGGTTGCCAGAAACTCGATGCTTGCCGGTCCGACGCGGATGTCATCCTTGGCGAGTTTCATGTAGAGGCCATCGGCAGCGAAGATCCACGGGCCGTAGTCGGCCTCCACGCGTAGACCGAGGCCCACGAGCGAATCGGTCGCCTGGAGTATGTCGGTAAAGGAGGCGTTGACCGGCGCTGTAAAGCCGCGCACGCCGGCGGTCCCATTGATCCCCGGCAGCCAGATTGGCAACTCGATAGTCAGCTCCAGTTTGTTGGCCGGGCCTTCTGGATTGGAGGGAATGTTTTGCTGGGGCGCGGGAGCAATGTCCAGCGTGGTCGTGCTTGGTCCGCGTTGTTCCTCCAGGCCGCGTTCCTTGCTGCCACTATCAGTCCACGCAGGCTCCAGCGTGAGTGTGGTCTTTCCGGCGTCTGCCGTTGCGACGCGGATATCGTAATCCGATGCCCCTGCCGCTCCTGCAGAATCACGATGCCCCGGCTCAAGCGACAGCCACTCTACGGCCCGCGCCGCGTCGGCAAACCACCCGCTCCAGCAACCCAGGGTCACTACGACGATCCGTGCTGCCATCCCACCGATGCGCATCTGCCTGGCCTTCATCATCTCTTCCTTCTCTGATCATCTGCATGTTGGCGTTCCCACGATTCTGCAAGCCGTTACACTCCACCTCTGCGCACGCGGCGAACGATCTCCGGCATATCTTTCTGAATGTGCCCGTAGAACTGCTTCAAACCGACGCACAAGTAATTCAAGCCAATTTCCCCATCAGGCGTGCGAACCAGTCGGTTTTTCGGACATTCACCCCAGCAGAGGTTCAAGTGCGGGCATTGCCGACAGTATTGGGGGAGCGTGTCGCGCTTGGCGAACCCGAACTTCTTCTGCGGGTCGGCGTAAGCCATGGCCCCCCAATGGTTCTCGCGGATGTTCCCGACCCGATACTCGGGATAGACATAGTGGTCGCAGGAGAAAACGTCGCCGTTGTGTTCAACCGCCATACCCTTGCCGCAGAACTCGGACGTGATGCAACGTTGGGCGGGCAGCCCCAGCGATTGTGCTACGGCCGTCTCAAACACATCGACGTGCACCCTGCCGTAATCATGCGCGTACCAGTTGTCCCAGACTTTGCATAGAAATGCGCCCCAGTCGCTAGGGTCCACAGACCAGTCGGTCACGATGGAATCCGGCATGCCGGGCCTGGCCTGCGGCGTCCCGACCACCGGTAGCAACGCGGCATCCCAGCGTTGGGGCGCGACATCTCGAAAAGCCTTCGGCTCAACACACGAAATCAACTGTACCCGCCACACCCCCAACTCCCGGGTCAGGAATCGATATACATCAAGCGGGTGCCTGGCGTTCTGGCGATTGACGACACACAGCGCGTTGTAGGGCACGTTATGTCGTCGCAGCAACTGGGCCGCGGCGACAACTTTGTCATGCGTCGGCGTGCCGCCCTTGGTGAGCCGGTAATGGTCGTGGAGTTTCCTGGGGCCGTCACAACTCAACCCGACCAGGAAATTGTGCTGTTTAAGAAACACCGCCCATTCCTCATCGAGCAATGTTCCATTGGTCTGCAGGTCGTTTTCAATGCGCTGGTGAGGTTTTTTGTAACGAGCTTCCAGGGCCACGATTTTGCGGAAGAAGTCCAAGCCAAGCAACGTCGGCTCGCCGCCTTGCCAGGAGAATACGACTTCGTCGCCAGTTTGCGCCTCGATGTATTGCCTGATGTGCTCTTCGAGAATCTCATCGGACATGCGGGGGGTGCGCGGCTGGTGAAGCAAGCCTTCCTTGTGCAGATAGTAACAGTACGTGCAGTCGAGGTTGCATAGCGAGCCGATGGGCTTGACCATGGCGTGAAAGCGGTGATGATATCCGGCGGGCATCGGGGGGAGCGTGCCGGCACGCAATTGGGGCAAGGGTACAGTTCGCTTAGGCAGGCTGAGCATGACGTGGACCTCGAATCGGTGTGACCGTTTGCGTGGCGCACAAATGTGCGTTTTCACAAGAGCTACTTGCCGGGCTCGACTTTTTCCCACTCGGGGCTGGGATCGTAAGCGCTCATAGCCTCGGCGACTTTCGGAGTCTCATCGCGCAAATCCCGCTGATAGACGATTCCGTCGTGGTTCATTATGAAGGTCATAATGCCCGAGTTACCGTACGTCGCCGGCCAGGCAACGAGCGCGAAGCCGCCGACCAGTTTGCCGTCGACCATGTAATCCATGGATTCGCCGGGGGCATTGGGGCCTTGGCTGGTCAGGATGCGGAAGCAGTCGTCGTTGAAGGGTTGTGGTGTGCCTGACGGGTGTGGTTGGGGTTTGTAGCCGTCCTCGGCGACCGCGGCTACGAGCGGGCCCAGGGGGCTGGCGGGTTCATTCTCGGCGGTGGGCCAGTAGAGCCCGTTCCTCTTGCCCGGTTCGCTGAAGAATTGGGCGGCGTATTTGTGCAAGCCATTGGCGGTTCGGTCATGCGCGACGTACTCACGTTGGGCGTCGAGAACAGCCGGGCAGGTCTCAATGGCGGAAAGCTCATCGCGGCCAATACGGCGATTGAGGATCTCCTCCTTTGCTGCGGCGGTGTCGAACCGCCACTTCCCGGTGACCTGCATGATGGGGATAGGCATCGGCCAGTCGGACTTGCCCACGACGAACGTCATAGAGCCCGCAGCGCCTGCGACCAGTTGATGTTTTTCGTCATAAGCACTCAGGAATGTGTTGCGGCGATTGGTGTCAGCGACCTTGTCGCCCGATGAGAGGATGTCCTCCGATTGCGCGCCGCGCACGTGTTTGATTTGCGCCGTATCCTGGACGCAAACGGCGGCGACCAGCGAATCGACCGCCTTGTTCGCCGAGTCGAACGTTGCCTGGGTGGTGCATCCGGTATTCATCGGCGCAACCATGGCAAACACCAGCGTGCTGGCGACAAGGCGGGCGCGGGCCATATGAATGTTGAGCGACGGCAAGGCAATCGGCGCCAGCATCTGCTCCAGTTGCTCTTGCTTGAACGGCTGCTTGTCGGGCACGGCAGGGTCGGCGGCATGGACCGTTGTGGTTGCTGCCGCCTGCAGGACCAGGAGGGCTACGAAACCCGCTGTCCGGGTCCTTGGGTGTTTTGCGTTCATGGTTCTGCCCTTTCTGCCGGGTGCCGTCGATGCTCACCATTAGCTGCCGGCTGACATTCATTTCCCTTCTATGAACGTCACCGCACCGGTGTCCAGATCGTAATAGGCTCCGACCACCCTGACCTGATCGTGTTGGATCATTGGCCTCAGGATCGGCTCACTGGTTCGCAGCGCCTGGACCACGTTGTACACGTTGGCCCTGCAGGTGGCTTCAACATCCTGCCCGACCGTGGCCTCGACCGCCGGGCGGATGGCGTTTACCAGTGACTCGATATGCCCGTCGGCGTGGCCGTTGGACGCGACCACCTCCCGGGCCGCCGCAATCGCGCCGCACCGTTGGTGCCCCAGCACCACCACCAGCGTCGCATGGAGATGCTCGACGGCATACTCGATACTCCCGATGGCGTGGTCATCCACCACGTTGCCCGCTTCACGGACCACGAAAAGATCGCCCAACCCCTGATCAAAGACGATCTCCGGACCCGTGCGCGAGTCCGCACAGCCCAGGATGACCGCAAAGGGATATTGCTTGGAGGCCAGCGCCGCTCGCCGACCAGCGTTTTCGCGCGGGTGCAAGGTGCTATGACCAGCCACGAATCGCGCGTTGCCTTCAATCAAACGGCTTACGGCCTCCGCCGGACTGACCCTTGGCGGTGCCAGGGCCTGAGCAACGTCCGCTTGAGTCATCGCTTGTCCATGGGGACCCGCGCAGGCACCCAGGCCAAGAGAAATCACGCCGGCCAGGGTGATCGCGATGAGGCTCGGCAATCGTACAACTTTCATTGTGTATCCCCTCTCATCGTCGCAGCCTATATGATTCCAACCGTGTATTCTATTGCAATGCTACCCTGGTGCGCAGTGCCAAAGCCCCCGATCGGATATGTCTCAACCACCCACGCAAATTGTCGCCGCGAGCGCCCTTGGCCCGGGCATATTGTCCGGAGTCCCTCCACCCGGCACCGATCCCTCGGCCAACCTCAGCCACTGCAACACTCAGGCCAGGCGCCACCCGTCTGCGCCGCCGCGTGATTTGTGCCGCTCGTCCGCACTGAATACAATATTATCTGAGCCAAACCGGAGATATTTATGTCAAAAGCTAATGTAGACCCTGCCGAACTTCGCCGCTTTGCCATGGATCTCAAGCGATTCACCGACGACATCGAGTCGCTCATCGGCCAACTCCATAGCCGGATGAATGGTTTGGAAGGAAGTTGGCGCGATCAGGAACAAAAGAAATTCGCTGATGCGTTTGTGCAGACGACCAAGGCTCTCGCCGCGTTTGTCGAAGCATCCGGCGAGCATGCCGTTTTCCTCAATAAGAAAGCCGCAGCGATCGAGCAATACCTGAGACAGCGGTGACGTAACCCCCCCCTGCGGATGTCCGACGAGGCAAAAATCAATAAATGGCTGATCAAGCGAATGTTGACGATCTAGAAGTCTTCCGCCTCTTCCGAGTGGCGATGCTTAAGTTCGGGCAGGCCGCCGAGCAGTCGCTGTCCAACGCCGA
>Ga0316217_10002685_pt1 | contig 21146 bp, 12 predicted proteins | sample 1anoAmetaG_FD_203633 | JGI IMG/M metagenome (GOLD analysis project Ga0316217, IMG submission 203633) | Freshwater microbial communities from Trout Bog Lake, Wisconsin, USA - 1anoA | ecosystem: Environmental > Aquatic > Freshwater > Lake > Hypolimnion/Profundal zone | place: USA: Wisconsin...
AATAATATAGAGTCTTAACTATAACTATAAAACACAAAAAGACCACTTAGGAATGACAAGTAGATGGCATTATTCATCATGGACTAGACTCAATCGCAACTAGTAAATTGAGGCATAGCTTAAAGTTTTATTGATCGCTATTTTATTGCATCTCATGGCGTCGATATTGAGCTCTATACAGGAAAATCAGACAAACTTAGATTGATACTGGAACAGGGTTTATTCCTGTCATTTAAATCAACTTTTTGTAAGATTTGAGATCATTTTAGGCTGATATTTTATCAGGATGAGGGATCTTGATTGCAAGATTGAGGAGAAGATAATCTAAATTTCGCATCCCAAGACATAAAGAGTTGTAGCGATGGTAAGAAATAGTACATATTAGCTATTTTAATAACCAAAACTTCAATCTTTCATCATGGATGCTTTGGAAAATTATCAAAAAAATGCATAGATATTCAATGAAAATCCAAAAAAGCCATATTCTATAGTAAGTTTGAAGCTCTGATATTGCTAAATCCAATATTTTGTTGACTTGAACTATAAAATATCATGTTGAACCTATCTGCTATTTTTACGAAGATCAGACTCTTTTATCAAACAGCAGAACTTAACAGTTAATCACTATTGATTAGGCAAGAATTATCATGGCTTAAAGGATAATCAACAAAGTATTTTAGGAATACAATTTTTATCAAAAGTAGTGTCAACTGTTGTTACAATTTTTGCTGCGAAAACGCTGACTTCAAAAGTAGTTCATATAACTCGGCGGTATTCTGATGAGTGAAGTTGTTATTTTTATTTCTTGCTGCAACCGAATTCCATGGTATTTATAGATCGGATGATTAATCGAGGAATTATAATTAAACTTGAGATACTGACTCTAAAAATGCCGAACGTGCTATAAAACATAAGTATGTTCCCTTTTGAGGACTTCTGGACAATCAAAGGAGAGAAGAAAATCAGCCACAGGTGCGGTGGGATACTAACTTTGCTGGCTTTTCTGATTATTGGCAGTATAACGCTGTATGAAATTCTTTTGGTGGCTCAAAGAAATACAATTACGACCTCAGTTGAAACACAGATAGATTTTTAGCCCCCCTATGCCAACATCACTACTTTTCAGAACAATCCAACTATGGAGCCTTATATGATCGCTTTAGACATTAAAGGTGGGCCAGATGGGGCTCCATCAGCTCAAAACTACTCTGTCTATGCCTACCACGCAATTAGGTTCTACAATAAAAGCACTGAGAAGTTCCAAAGTATACTAAGTCCGATTCTTTTGTAGAATTGCACTGAACAGCATTTCTCCAGGCTCCCAAACATAACTGGGAATCTGTAAAATTGGGGAATAGACAATTGGTATTGTCTTCCGCTAAACCAAACTTATTAGATTGGTGGGAACTAAATCGAAAGCAGTAAGCAGCTGCGGTTTGGGGTTACCTGCATAAACGCTACAGACCCCGCATGTGCAGGCGTCAGTGGAATGGCAATGGTTACAACTCTCTACACTCTGAATACCTTCATTAATCCTCAGAACAATTCTACTCCTTTTTTGAATTTCCTTAATAGTAGAGAGTCTGTGTTCCAACAGAACTCTTTTACCAGGAACTTCATTAATATTAATAAAAACATTCTGATTACTGACGATAGTCTTACTCCCTTACCCTCTTAGAGATCTCACACCAGTTATTAAGTAAATAATGACTTTGACTCTTATAGTTTCAATAGATCCAAGCCGACCACTTAATTTTTCATCCAAAGATCTCAAGTAACTACAGTTTCTCACCGAAGCTACTTAAAAATACTAGCAGCCTTATCCTTCGTTGGAGGCCTTGTTGCTCCAATTATTGGCTTTTTTTCTTTGATTTTCCTGACCCAGAACTTCGGATCGCTAGTGTTTTAAATGCGATTCGCCCAAATGTACTTCCATGACAAAGTTGGCAAAATCGCAGCCGGATTCCATTACTTTCGCTTTGTGAAGCAACTGTTTTACAACTTCTTAGAAAGCATTAACTTAAAGCCGGATTGGTAATACATACGAAAAAGCGACTAAATAATAAGGGCAGTCAACAATCTCATGGATGTCGTATACCTCCACAAAAGAATCAACTTTCTGTAAAGAGCCATCAGCGTCGTCCTAGAAAAGCATCAACTGAAAGGACTGTACTTACTTAATAGAGCAACGAGGGAGGAAGCCGAACAAATTTACAAAAGCCACAAACTGAGAGTTAGAGTCAACCGATTACTCTCATCGAACTAATTTGACTAAAGAGTACGAAATTGGTTCAGATAGCGAGGCTAAATCAAGGATTTCATAAATAATTCGTTGTTCAAGAAAAATTAAAACAAACCTAAAGAGTAAATTGTTCAAAGCATGAGAAAAATAGAAAGTGTAGAGTAACAGCTACCAAACGGCAAGAAAAAAGAAATAACAAAGCCTTTAAAGAATCTTTAGAATTAGTTATCGATTAAATTGGATTCTTCAAACAAGTTGATAAGCATGTAGAGGCTCAACTAGCCATAAATTACAGATGCTTAGTAGAACCAAGAAGAACTGTAGGACCAATACGACTATGAGCTTGAACCCGAAGTCGAGCCAATAAGCTAGGAAGAAGCGGAAGAACTACTCAGAGATTTGACTAAACTGCACACTGAAGCAAAGAAGAGGGGCGGGGATCAGAGAAGCAAGAGAATCTATGACCTCTTAGACAAGAAAATCAAGAAAATGCTCAAAAATACTGATATTACCCCTAAAAATGACTGATTCAATTCATGAACCTAATAATGAACTCCGATTAATCTTGTTTATTTACACAGGAATTAAGTATATCAATAGATTAAAGAAGTGATATTTTGGAAGATAGGGATAATTAAAAAGAGATTAGACAAACGATTCTTGAATTTAGTTCTAAACTTGGATTTTTCAGCATTTATGAAACATCGATGTTCAAAATATTTGCTCGTCTTATAATTTCAATCGTTTAGATTGCATATCTTTACGATAATTTTCGGTGATAAAATCTACCTTTGCCTAATACTCGACACAAAGCTAACTATTTTAGTATAAATTATCTCCATACATATTCTTATCTTCACTTTTCAAATCAATTTTTGAGCTAGTGATAGCAAATGAAGTCATATATGATTATGATTGTGCATTAAAAACTCATTTATAATTAATAATGAAATGAGGTGCAGCTCTGAAGAATAGTCACTTTTCTGACGATAAAATGATTGATGAAGTAAAGTTAGAGCAAAATGATCCCTACTAGCTATAAATTATCATCAACAGAAAAGATAATTCGGTAGCAAGGCACAAAAGCTACGTATCTTAAGTTTACTCCATCAAAAAAAGTTGGAGAGTAGACTTATTGAGATGTTATTTGGGCGACTCTCAAGCTATTGAAACTAAAACTAGCATTAAAAATTGTTTGCAAGTCGTAAGTCAATCTAATGTCAGTCAATTAACTTGAGTTTTTGAAAAACTGGGCCATCTCAACACTTTATAATTCGAAACAATCACACAGTTGTCAATCATTACACAATACTTCGAGTGGCCTGAACCTTTTGAGGAAAATACTAAACCACAATAGATCATCTGAAAGCCTAAAAGTTGGAAAGATAAATTGGGCACTTGGTGATTGAACAATGGAAACTCTGCGAATATGAAATGTGCCACATTGAAGTACTGCAAACCTTAGATACTCTCAAGACGGTATACTAAAAACGTATCCAACATCTTAGCAGGCTGTATAGAAGGCTAAAACAAAGGATCATTTTAATTTTGGGGCAAGCAGCTTTTCAGCCTGAATGAAAGCCTAGCAAGCACATACAATCAATCAAAGGATTCAGCTAATAGTCGTAGAAATAGTGATGATTTAAATGTTCCAAGCTTCTCAAGTAGCTTTGGTTTAACTCTAGAACCAGCAAATTTCCTTTTAATTTTATTTTAGTCGCCTAAACCTGTTTTGATGAAGACCTTTATTAAATTAAGTTATATCTATTCTTTTTGTCAAGTCTAAGTGCTCTTTTGTCAACTTTTGAATCTTTTGACCCACTTTTATTCTGAATTCTATATTATACTGGCCCACAGCTATTTCCACGGCTATTGCATTAGTCCGAGACGTCACTAATATGGCTTTTTAGTAGATTAGCATCATTTTGAGCCAACTCATGAATGCATCTGCAGCCAAGAGTTTTAAAATACATCCTTTCATCTCAAAGATCTTACTGCTAAAGCTCAGGACTGTCAAAATTGGTAAAAAACTCTATGTCTTGATTAACAAAAATGATGAGTTATGTATTTAACAAACTTAGAGTCCTGAGAGCTAACATTTTAAACTAACGCATGGACATTTCCAAAATGGTTTTGTCATCTGAAATGATATCAGATGCAGAAATAGTTTTCTTAGGATTGGCTTTTGGAACCTCAAACTCAAATATACAAAAAAATAGCATAGACTGTACTAAGAGGTCATTGGTTTCGAGCGAAATTATATTGATGCGTAAACTATAAAAACCTTCTATTTCTGTACTAAAGAACTTATTTTGCTATGTTAAATAGCTAGAGTTTGGCATGGTGTCAAAATTTTTTGGCCTAAAGATTTTCAGGAACGAACATGCTAAACTTAGTTCTACCTCCTTTTCCATTAAACCGCCGAGATTTTTTTATTTTTAAACAAATACCATAGGCTTCTTTAAAATGCCTAAACCTGAATTTTAACGCGGGAGAGGTCTGAAGCTGCTGGTAAACGATCCAATCAACCAAAGTCTTGTTTAGTCATTTGTTAACCAACTTGTATACAATATAAACAGATGCTTGATTTTTAATAAGCCTGGAGTATTTCACACCTTCCATGCCTTCCATGCTAAAATCCAAATTTTTCAGAACGTTATTTAGTTTTTTTGGGGAAATTTAGTCAAATGAACCTCAAAAGTGGTTCAAAAGAAAAAATCAAAGCTTATTATAGCGTTTCTTAAAAATGCAGGCAATAAAATTAATGGAAAACATTCTAGCATTCTGTGGACAACTCAAACGAATTCCAAGGTCGGTAATCAGTCACTAACCGTAAAAATGAAGCTTTAAGATGAAGCCTGAAACAGTAAAAGCTATTAATGCAGGAGGGCATTCAATTTCTTTATAATAATTTTATCAAATTATTAAGTGATGCTACCTTAGGAAAGCTCCAACTTCCTTCAAGGCCTCCCTCCTGCTAATCCTTTGAGCCAGTATATGATAATAGATAGGGATTTCGTCATTTAGCTCAGATAAAAAGTAATAGAGACCAACAATAATTCTGAAGATCTTAAAGCTTAAATGCAAGAATTAAAATAAGAAATATAAAAATTCAAGTAGGAAAGAAAAGCAATAAAGTAGAAAAAATAAGAACCCCCTAAAATAAAACAGTAGCCCGAGTAGCCCGAGTAGCCCGAGTAGCCCGAGTAGCCTGAGTAGCCTTTTAAGCAGTAGGCCGAGTAACCTATCAAGCGCAAGGAGCGTATCTAAGTAATTTAGCAACCAATAAAGCGCTACCAATGCAGATAGCGTGGCTGTAGGCGGAAGTTTAGTTCGTCTGCAAGATTGGCGTAGCACCAAGAGAAACGACACCCAAAGTAGATAAAAACCTGATTCGTACTATAAACAAAATATTCTTTTATAATTCTAAATTCAAAAAATTTCCATGTTTTTACTTTAAAGATCATTTTCTGGCAGTGACTCCTTAAAACTAACCTCCTTTTCCTATCAAGAACGTTAATTTACAGCCTTTTCCCTAATTTTTCATTCATTTTCATTCTTTTCTTTGAAGCTTTGAAGTACTTAAAACATAGATTTGTGGCTTAGAGTGTTTGAAACCCCTAAATTCGAAAAAGAAATATTTTTAAGGAGATTAGCATCAAGTTGTTGTAGGTTCTTAAAATATTTGAAGAAGATTTTAGAAAGCATTAGATCGTCTTCCAGCTTCATGAATTCTCAAGGAAATAAACCCGATTCATCTTTCAAGGTATTGATTTCATGTGAAATGACTGATAAAATGATCTTTTTAGAATAAAAATAGGCGTGAATATGCTCTATGCAATAGAAAAAATTCATGAGGAAACACAAATCATTTATGGGAAAACCCAGCGCGATATTCTCAAACTTGCAGACTTACAACATATAAAAATGAAGCTCCTTTTCAGCTTTTTTTTCGTTTAGATAGTTTAATCAAACGAAAAGTTTCGAAGAGCAATATATCGAAAAAATCGTTCTCAAAAGATGCTTCCAGTACCCTCTAATACACCCCAATATCGATATGTAGCATATCTATAAAGATTATAAATGCCCTGGGAGTCTCCCTGCTGCGAATGTAACATAGAAACATGAGTCAATGGACTATCCAGTTTTACTCATTTGCATAGATATCAATTAATCAATTAACCGGATATTAAATGCAAGAAGAGCGCAAGCCATTCACACTCCAAACAGCATGCTTTCAAACTACTTTTATCAAATAATGCGCATAGTCCTGCAGCGGAATCTGATGCTCTTCAGCGGCAACTAAAGTTGGTACCAAAATATCCGAGGGCCATAGATAAATTTCATAAATTATCCGAAAAACTGACTTTTTATGAATAAGTTCGCAGACAGATAGCGAGATAAAGTTCTTTTCGAAACTTAGGACTCTTCCTAGACCTTTTTAGGAAGTTTGGATATTTATGGAGTGATCTTGATGTAAATATAGTCAAACACAACAATACTGTTGGAACATATTTTGTCACACAGATGATTATACTATCTTTCTTGCAGCTTTTTTCGAAGGTCTGCTCTTTTTCTTATTATTTTTAAGGTTGATCGGCTTGAAACTTTGAAACTTCGCCAAGTTGATGAAGCCGATTGGAAATTTAGCGGAGAATTCTATAAAGAGAGAGTGATTAGTGAGTCTTTTGCCCGTTTTATCCGAAGCCAATATTTCAAATCAGCTAAAAATCTAGGCCAACTCTTTGACCCATCATTTTGAAATATTTGAATGGCCTGGCCATCCCCTGAGCCAATCTAACACAATTAACCTTCCAAAATGTTTCAAAAACAAATCCATAGCCCAATCAAAAATCTCAATATTTAAGCATAAGATATCTTGACTTTATGTTTAATTTATTTATCATTAAATGAGATAACAAAATAAATTGCGTACTGGTGAGTATTACCACAAAGATAGGAATCCCCACTAACTATAAACTAATTGCTTTAAATTTGTAACTTATATAATTGTCTTCCAATAAATCGATTCGGCAGCTGATGGCCTGCTTTCTACAAAGAAATGGATGGATGCATTCTCAAAACTACTCTGAGAACTCTAATATAGCTGACAGTCAAGGATTTTGATATTCAGTAGCCAGCTATTGCTGAATTTGTGATATTATTCTAAGTTGCGTAATAAACAGTCAAGGTCTAATCACAGCTCTGCATATTTCTGGAAGTTGTGGTTTTTCCTCAGATGGGCTCTTAACGCTATCTTCGAAGTGTATTTTCTTTTGCAGCCTTCGATAAGGCAGTGCATGTCCTTTTTATGGTTCCGCTTTTCCGAAAGTAAATTTTTTATTTTTTCAGCATTTTCGCTGAAAATTGCCCTTATTTGTTCAGCCACTCCTTTTATTATCCCTTAACGAACATTATTAAGCTAACAGTTAATCGTTTAAACTTCTTTACGAATTCTTTCTTGCTGTTCTATGAGTGGACGCAAACTGGGGAAGGGCTAGGAGTAAAAAAGAGGATTCATGGCGTAATTGGGGTAATATTGGATGATTTACGAGTTTTCTGACCTGCTTTAATTTAGATTTTGAAAGGGAAACATGCTTTCGTTATTTTGTACTTTATTTAATTATAGCAAGAATAGAAGTTTGCGTTAAGGCAAGCAAGGTTTTTTCTAAATAATGTAGTTTTACTTAAAGTATTAGTCACACGTACTCTACAGTTGCAACTTGGGCTTGAAGTCTTCACTGAAATCACTCTTATACTTTTTGCGTTGGTTTTTAAGTTTCATGATTTCTTTGTTTTTGGCAGCTTTCTTCATGCCAAAAATGAATTTATACTACTCTTAGTTTCTTTCTTTGGTAAATATGAAAAATGCTTGCGCTGGTTTCTGCAAGTAAAGTTTTTAGTAAATTTTGAAATTTCGCAAACAAGCCATTGATTTTTGTTGCCTTAGTTCGAGATCAGACAAATTGATGATTCAAAGCACTAAATGCTATTCTTAATGGATTTGCGGTCAAAACTGATGAAACATAAACAAATATATATCCGATATTTTTTTAGTCTATCCAAAGCTAAAATGATTTAGAGGCCGTTTACGAAGCTGTCAAAATCTTGCTTCTAATCTGAATTTTTTGGTCTGAATTATTACTTAAAACATATAATAAAAGTAGTTTAATGTTAATATAAGCTAAAACATTGCATTCTGTTGCTCAAAGAATTATTATAATGCGAAGGTTATCTATTTTCATCTTCATCCATTTGGTCCATTGTTTTTGTGAACTGCCTTCCCGGGAATCTGTTCTGCAATATTTAGATAATAAGCATAGGAAAACTTGTGCAAGAAAGTAGTATGAATAGTTTGAGCTTTTGAGTTTGTATTGCTGAGCAGTAGAAATCAAAGAGATGGGTAATAGAAATTAGAATGATATTCAGATAAACAATCAAAAGCTTGCATCATCTGATGCAATTTGTTTGAACTACTGTTTCCCCTAATGTAACACAAGTTCCTCCATAATATAGTTATAGAGTGTACTCACAACCACACTAAAAAGCATAATCAGCAGCACAAACCCAGCCTCAGCCCTATTGATCGGTTGCACATCCAAAAAAGAAAACTGCGAACTATTGAAAAACATCACAAAGATGGCAATGATATTAACGACTATCAGGATAGTGAAGAGCTTATTTTTATAGAAAGGCTGCTTCCATGGTTTGCTTCTATAGACCAACATCCCGTGGAAGACGTAGATGATGTTGCTAGCTAAGAAGACAATAGTGGCACTTTTGGTGAGTCCGTAGTAGCCTTTCGAGAATGACACCTATGGGTTGGGGTTGGGCTGGAAATCGGAGGAAATGTAATAGTAGAGGTAGCTAGCTAGCATACCGACTGAGTAAATTATAGTATTCCCCCAGAATACCAAATGATTCTATAGGCCCATAAAGTTGGTATTCGTGAAATATTTGGTCATCTCTTTAGCAGGTTAGCTCAAGCCGAAAAAGAGAGTAATTAGTAGTGTGTTTGCAAAATTTTTGTACATCAACTGCATGGAAGTGGGGAAGGTAGCATCAGAGGTGAGGATAAGTAGCTGAGTAATACACAATATCTGCACAACTGCAAAATACTGCACCAAATCTATTATTTGCCTTTAAGTGTTTTTAGCTTACCTGATAATTTGGCTGACCTGTGAGAGGTTTTTTATGGCAAAGCTAGAGCTTAAAACGGCGTCAGCTTCGGCAAGACCAATACCAACATCGGCTTCCTTAATGGCAATCAGATCATTTGCCCCATCGCCTACCATAGCCACTTTGCAGTTACATTCGCCAAACACCCTCTGCAGCCAAGACTTTTTATTTGCTTCTTTCTGGTAATATTCTTTGTGTTTGCGAACAATGAGTGCTTTATTCTCAGGAGTTACCCTTGCGAAAACCTTTACCTTATCACGCAGAAAGTCCTATCTATTCAGGTTGATGTAATCGTTGTCTATGGCATATACTAAGCCGAAATCGTCAACAAATTCAAATTCTTCAACTGACTAGGTTGTTTCAGCGAAGTTGCCTTGTTCTTTACGAGACAGTTTTGTCAGGACCACCTATTTGCTGCTCTTGCATTTCCTGCCTTCAAGTATAACTATGGTTGCATTGAGAGGTATCATTTCTGTGAGAATGGCCGTCTGTATTCCTAAGAAGATGTTATCTCCAGTTATTATCTTTGTGTTGACTTCGTTTTTGGAAAGGAGCTAGATAGTTGCTTTGACATCGTCTTTGAGGATATTTATAAAAGAGACTAGCCCTAACATTTTGGCTTGTTTAAGGAAATAGTCACGATCCTATCTCATCAACATCTATAGTTAACATTCTTGGATTTCTCGATATCCAAAACCAATGCTTCGATAGCCTTAAAGCGATAAATTCTTGATTAATTCTAGATAATCCTAGTGATAAAATTGAGCAAATGAGCAAAGCATTTCAGGACTTCCCTTGATAAAGATGAAGTATCTAGACATATCGTTGACCATCATCCGAACCAAAACTGACATCGATTGAAATTTGCTTTCATATTGGTTTATCTTCAGTATATCAATTGTCCGCTATTGTACAACCACTGATCTGATTATTTATTGGTCTTCAGTTGGTTTCAATTCCGCCTTGCTGAATAAGAACATTTCTAAATCGATCTAGTCCCCTTTGAGCTCACCGTTGATCGATTCCACTGAGTTGCAGCAAGCGAACAGGTTTAAGGTGATCTATTCTTACTAGCCTTGAGGATAGAAGTCGACGATATTATCGTTAGAGTCAATGCAGTAAACTTTGTCGAGTCTCATCTTGTTCTCGGTGAGAGTGCCAGTCTTATCAAAGCAGATAGTTTTCAAGCGTCCACTTTCCACAGTTTTCTCAGCCTATACACCAATTATTCCATGCTGGTTCAGCCTCGTCAGGCAGAAAGAGTAGGCTAAGTTGAAAAAGATAGGGAAGGGAGCTGGAAAGCTATATGTTATGAAATCGAAGAATCGGAAAGCCACCATTATTGCCTCGATATTGGTGCTCAAAACGTACTTCAGAGTTGCGAAATACACTATAATGGCCACCAATAGCACCTACAGCAAGAAATAAATGAGTTTGGTGAAAAACTAAGGCTGCTTGGTTGATTTGGTAACTATTTTTCTGATTATCCTGCCTCTCCTCGATCCAAATCCGACATTGATAGCAACTGCCAAAGTATTTTACTTCACTGTTTCAATAAACGAGCCCTAAAAGATCCAGTGGCACTCTTAGTCTCTGTTTTAGATGTCAGTTAGTTTTACCTTTGAGATTGGAACATTTTCGCCTGTAAGACTGGCTTCGTTTACAAACAAGTCTCCTCTCAAAATTATGGAATCGCATGGGATTTCTTTCTCTGGGTGATAGAGATCTCCCGGAACAAGCGAAGTGTTCTTGATTTATTAGAACTAACCATTTCTGAAAACTTTGACTATGAACTACTTCTCTGCCGTTTATTTGATTCTACTGTAGCTCCGTCTCAGCAGAATGTAGTTGACAGTCGTGGTCAGCCAGCCGAAGACGATCATCAGAACTCCAAATATGGCCACACTCTAGAGAATGTAGATTACTGAGACGATATATTGGAAGATGAAGAAGGGTTTGGTCATAACGTCGAACAGATACTCGAAATATCCAGGGACTTCTACGCTGTGTTCGTTGCGACCGTAGTAATGCTCCCGTGAAGCTGCCTATTCCCAGCTTAGACCCGACTTCATGAACTTTTCGGACATCAAACGACCCACATCATTGTCGTAGTGGTAGGCTAAAGGAACAGGTTACGTAGCTTGGATCTAATAGTTTAAGTGCTTGAATTCGAATATCATGGATACCTTTTGGTTCAGCTTTTTTCGAATGATGTCACATATCTCCTCATTTTTATCGCTCCCGTTTACCAAAACGTGGGTCGCATCGTCTATTTAGTCACCCAATACATAATCATAAAACACCATTGCTCTCAGAGATTTGTAATACTTCAATAGAAGCAAGCCGAAAACGGACAGTCCTAACAGTATGGATAGAATGGTAGCTTTAACGTAGTTGACTTTGAGGTAGCTGACAGATATGATTCTGCATTCGCCTTCGAGCTATTTGTACTTGTTTTCGTTTGATTGAGGCTATTTGATGTAGTTGGTGGGTTTGGAGGGCTAGGAGTTGATGGTTCTTGGAGAATATAGTAAGTTTTTTGCCACTTTCTCCTTTTCCTGTGGGAATTTACTCATCGTATAATTATAATACTCAGTGGCAGTCTTAAATCTTTATCATACACAAAAGTATTCAGGATTGAATAATGCTCATCCGCGATAATTTAGTCAAAGCTGAACGATCGGCAGAAAATCACAAAAGGTATGTGAATTAAGAGTGTCTAGCCCGAAAACAATTGATAACTGCTTCATTATCAATAATTGGTGAAGTTACATTTAATATTAAGGTATAGATTTCAACTGCTTTGACTTCGAAACATCATAAAACAGTAATGTTTAGCCCACAGTATTTTAGAATGTACTACTTAACATCTAAAGGCGTAATATGCTGCTGTATTCAGTCCAACCAATTTGTATTTCTTTGACTGCTTTCTTTATTACTGAGGAAGTGATGTCCATAATCAGTGTTTTATTGGGCTGTTGGCGTCTCTCAAGGTAGCTAAAAATAAATCAACAGCAAGTATTCTTGATTTAGCTTTTCTTATTGGAGTTATACTTGAAATGCTGTTAATATCATATCTTTTGGAACCCAGCTGGAAGAGGCTAAAGATAATATAATTTAGCAGCCAGCATTGACTCTGAATCTTTTGTACCTTGATGCATACATAAGGCGAATATTTGCTCTTTTTAGAAAGTTGAAGAATTAAGGCCGAAATAGCTCTTATCTTTGTAAGACAAGAGTCTTTAATAGAAATTTACCATAATATTAATAGCTATCGGATTGCTTAAAGAGGCCATTGGGTAAGCTTACAAACGGCCTGAAAATATTGGTACAAGAATGGCATGATTGGGTTGTAGAATCTGGACTGTAAAACAGATTTTCCATCGAATCCAAACACATATCGCTTAGATATCTCAAAAGGATTGTCCAAAGATGCCAAAGCATGTGAAATATACGAACTAAAGATACAAATGAAGGAGATTTTAAAGCATGGCTGGCTTAAAACACAAAACCAAGATTGACTTTACTGCAAACATAACACTCAGATCATCTAAGAATAAACGAAAACAAACAGTTTGCGGTACTAAAAACATTAGCCCACCCCCTAAGCTTATAAACATAATCTATTGTTAAACTATTTTAACAACATGAGTGATAAAGATTAAGCACTACAAACCTATTCAATATTAAAAATATAAGCTGAAATGTCCTTGTTGAAACTGACGTCTCCTGTCCTAATTTTAGAGAGTTGATGGTCGCCCAGACATATCGAGCTCAATTGGCGTCAGTTAGCTGACAATAATCCCATAATATCAATTGGAAGTAAATAGAGTGGCTGGTGACGACTTCGGAAGCATTGGTTATTTTGGACCAACACGCCACTGCTTCCAGTAATTTGAATGAATTCGTCTATCGCTAAGCTACTATTAATCCTATTCCCAATAAGCTATTTAACTAAATACAAAAATATCCAACAGCCACCTTTCCGAAATTGGAATTATTTCGTTTCAGTTTCTAAAACCTTTTCTATTCCCAAAACAAATATTTGTTCGTTGTAAGATTAAGATTCTAATGACGGTTGCAGGTTATAGAAAGTGAGCTGAGGACCCTTTTTGCCTGCTTTAGCACAAGAAACCTAACACTGGGTTGGTCTGCAGCATTAATCTGCTGGGTCTTCGGTTTCGATTATAATCATAACAAAAAATTAAGTTATGCTCCCTAGCGCATCAATGAATGAGTAAAGTACCTAATAAAATATCATCGCTAGTTAGTCTCCACGCAGTAGCATCAACCTTTTGTGTTTGAAAACATTTAACGCCTTTGTTTTGGAAATGGCCCAAAGGTAGATTCAACTCAGAAACCAGGTTTAGGAACTCAAAAATCGTCTGATCAGACACAATCAGCTTACGGCTCAACACCTCACCTCCGTGATCCGAGCAGCCGTTCGAGAATAGATGAGAAAGAAGGAAAAAGATTTTGGGGAATAGTAGGTTCAAAATAGAAAGCGGGTACGCCCATAAAAGGGGGGCAACTTAGTTTTCAGGGCCAAGACGTATCTGAAGTGTGATCTGAAGAGGAAGCACAAGCAGGAAATAGCCGAAGCTTAGATTTGATGATCCTTCATCTTTATTCTACTGTTATGCTACTTTCACAACTAAACGGGAAAAAAGATTCAAGTTTTTTTTTAAAGTAATGAAGAAAAACCACTATCAAAAGTATGGGCTAGGCTGGAGGGCCGTTGGGCTTGCGCTTTCTCGTTTTGATGCCGATTTTTAAGTTTTAACACTTGGAACTTAAAATAAGTAAAAATATTTGCAGAAGAGAACTCTCCCAAAGCATGACAAAGATATCTGGTTGGTAGTTTGTGCACAACTTGATAAAAAAGCAGCATTTTAAAAAAGATTGTGAGATCTGTGAATAGGATGTTAGTCTTGATATTTTTTAGATTTTTAGCAGTTATATAATAAGTAATATAACTGCAAAACAACCACTAAACCTATCTTTTTTGCTAGGCACCCGATAAATTGTGAAAGGGATCTCGCAACCAGACGGGGAGGTGTGAATCAGAGTCAGAATTAAGATGGGGGGTCAAGACGGCCCGCAGGAGAACATTCTCATTTTTAACAGTAACCTTAGCAATACCAATCTAGACTTATTTTTTGGAATACTGTTGGTTTGAGGCAGAGGGTTAAGATAGTTTAGCATATTTTAGAAGGAATGAAAGATAATTTATCACTGGTGCTTTTTAATAATACATTTGGCTGGCATTTTAAGTTGCTTTTGGCTTTATTAGAGGGACTGTCTCAAAAAACCAACAAAAATATGGTTGAGACTAAGTTCTTTTGCCCCGTGTCGAGTTCAGTTGGATTTATGTTAGTACTTCGCCTCCAGGTTTATGGGTGCTGGGTTCATCTGCATAAGGTCCGATTACAACTTACTGAAGGAGTGCTATAGCTGTCAAAAAATTGTTGAAGCGATCACTTATTCCAAAGAGCTATGTTGACTGTAGAATATTGAGAGAGAGGGTATGCTCCCAGCCGATAAATACTATGCCTAAGCTCCTCCTGAAACAGCATCCCAATTATTTTGTAGAAATGGTCGGGGAAAATGGAAACTGACTTGATTTTAGCTTTGCTTTTCGATTTAGTTATTGGGTGATATCTTGTGTTTCATTACCAGTCTTCGTACGGGGGTTGGAAGATGGCCAAATTAATGTTTGGGCTACAAACTTTTTGTTGAAGCCTTCCAAAAAATATTTGGATTGGGTTTGATTCGACAAAATAATTCCGAATAATTATGGAATTCCGTGATTAATTTAGCCTATATCCCGAGTTCTTAAACTTGTCCTCCGTGGTTATCCTTGGCTGATGCTGGTACTTTTGAGTTCACTTGAAAAGAGAAGCAATTATTGGGCTCGAAAGGTTTTCGGCTAGTAGCCTTTAGCTGTCTGATTATTTGGCCTATTATTTATTATCTAATTTGAGAGAGCGATGTTCCCCTTTGAACAAAATTTGCTATATTCTAACCCTCAAAACTACACATTTTTCTGTCCCGCCAGTTACTGCCTCTCGAGGGACGAGCAGCTGCAGCAAATGAACGCTAAAATAAACGCAATTAATTCGCAGCAGGAGTCAACTCTGTAGGGAATCAAAGAATTCAGCTAGTAGCTCTAGACTATGTCCGAGACCTTAGGGCAGGCCGTTTCAGTCACCGTTTCCAAGAAATTCAATGATAACTTCGATTTCATTTTGCAAAGCATGCAGGAGAACCCCTTCTACCCCAAAACCCATCTCTGTCCCCACCACTGCTGCGACCGAAGGTATAGTTCAAATATCGCGCTGAGGGCGCATCTCAAGAAAAAGCATGGACAAAAGGCAGTTGCTGGCAAGTAACTAGAGGAGTGATAGCTCATTGCAAATTATTAACTTATTATTTCTATGCTACTTTGACGGACAAAAATGATAGCAAAGTTAAGCTCTTAAAAATATTTGCAGGGAATGAGCGAAGTTATGGGAATCAAAGGTTCAAAGAGCAGATTTTGATTGGGTAATTTTTAAAATATATTTCTGAGAGGCTGATAGTTTATTATAACAACAGCTAAGAGCATAATATTATATCCCTTGAAATTTTATTTTGAGGGAAAATGGCTTAAAAACAAACAAACTTAGCATACCATCGCTATTCAGAGTCCCTTTTAGGTTAGCTTCGAGGTTAGTTTGGCGAATCGAACAGATGCTGAAACAGACTGGTTTTAATGATTAGCCTAGATAAAGCAAGAAGATGGACTATACAAGCTTTGAGCACTATCTGATCTATTATTTTTTAGCATAGTTATAGGACTGCGACCACGATTCCTGAAATCTCGCTGAAAAGTTGATGGTGACCAAAAGTTACCTTTTTCAGCAAGTATCAGCATTTAATCTGGATTGTTGCTTCCGGACCGTTATATCAGACGGCTATTAAGCCAAACTAAACTGATAAGATTGCTTCGATACAGACAGTATCATAGTTCAGGGGTAGCATAATGCGGTCCATCGGCAGTTAGTGATTAGGAGCTGCATGCTGACCTCATCATGCTTATACTGGCTTAATTCTTTAGTAGTGAGGTATGATCATAAGTCTACAAACCAAATCATCATGATATCCGCATTCATAGAAAAATGCATACTTTCATCTTCTGCATCTAATACTGTCTGGTACCTTCTGCAGCTAAATCTTCTACTCTATCTTTTTTGGGGGCCAAATTATGTCTTCCACATTTGGATTTGATTTCGGCCTGATCATCTGAGGTAGCTTGTTTTTGGTTTTGATTTGAACTATTCAGCCGGGCTTTGTAAATTTTGAACCTCATTCATTACATTATTTTATCTTTGTGCGCATTGAAATATCCAATATGCTTACATCTGGACTGTAATCCCATTTACAGGTTTGAATCTGGAACCAGGGAATAAGTGTACAAACAGTTTAAGGGCACTTTGATTTAGCTTGTAGCTTAGTTAAAAGTTTTGATATCTCCTGAAAACAAGACAAAATAGGAAAGTATAATTTTTGGCAGATGATAAGAATCAATGGTTACTTAATTGTCTTACATCAAGCATAGTCCAGCTAGAAATGAAATCAAATTCTTCTGTGATTTTGGCCATAAAGATTATTGTAGTATATTAGTCTTATCGAGTGAAGCAGCTTCCTACAATAGTCTGCTGCTTTTTGGTTGATATTTTAGTAAATAGACGGCAAGCAACATTTCTCATAAACTTTCTCTGAAGCAGAAATAGCTCAAAGACGCTTTTGATAAGTTTATTGTTGATAAATTTTTATTGATATTACTTTCTTGGTCAAGATATTTAGGAGACGATTATAAGCTGTTTATCAATGTTTTTTCTTGTAAGAAGTTATTATAATAATACTTAATGCAGTCAGAACAAATGCTTTACAAAAAGCTCAAAGACTTACTATAGGAAAAGGATCCAAATATAACCCCTGTCAAATTTAATTAGAAGGCTAGATCAACAGATCAGAAGGAATTTGACATATTTCTATAAAATACTGTCAAGCAGTATATCCTTGCGTTGGAATTCGTAAAGGTTTTAGAGCAAAACTTGTAGACTCCTATCAAAAAAGACAAGTTCCAAAAGATACTCTAGGCTGAAAAAAAAGTGTCTAAGAACTGTAAACTTTCTAAGATGTTGTAGAATTTTGATGATAAGTCTATGAAAACAATAAAATATCTAAGTGATGTTGAGTGCGACCATTGGAATAAGTAATGGGATTTACCTACGAAAACAAAGAGATTAGTTGATGAGTATAATTTGTACCGGAGTTTTATGATCGCAACGGCTGCAGAGAAATAGAATAAGTAACTTGAAGGCTAATAGGGCATCTATTACAAAAAGTATTTGAAAATTAAAAAGTAGCTTTAGTCAAAGAACTAACTGCTTTTTTATACTTTTGATGCCATCTAAAAATATAAGAATAACAGCCTTATTATTAATTCAGTAATTAAGAAATACTTGGCGCCTGTGAATAATGTGAGTAATGGAGCGTATTTGAAACAAAATGAAGCTCAGATTTAAAAAATAGTTTCAAGCTTTATCTAGTATAGGAATGACTTTTTGCACATTTAAGATGATTTGAAAATGCTTATCCAACCCATCAAAAAAGGTCGAAAAACCCTAGATCCATATGTTTTTCGCTCTAAAGTCAAAAACCAAGGGGTGGCAAAACTATTTAGAGAACTTATAGGCGAGCTGCATACTATGTGTAACGAAATGGCGTAAAAAATGAAGGCCAACTCCGAAAAAAAAGAGACTATACTATAGTCATTCAGCTATACACCTAAGTACGGAGTCAAATACAACTCCTTGGTAGATTTTGTTAATTTTCTTTATAACACGATTTTTGCTGCAGAATAGTAAGCTTTGACTAAGAAGATGGACATAATAAAGGAACACATTTTAAGGCAAAAGTAAGAATCGCCCTAGTAGTACAGTCTTAGAGTTCAATCCTATATGTAGTAAAGCAGATGCCACATTTTGAACTAAACAGTTAGGGAAACTATTGAACCCCTTGCAACTTAGGTGAATTAGCTAAAGCAACAAAATAAACAACTTAGCCAAATTTTGGGGTCCATTTTAGGCTAATTCGATAAAAAGATTGAATCAACTCTTACTGATGATATCAAGAAAAATATTGATATTTTTCGTGCAGCCAGTCTAGATATCAGCGTATTTCTTTCATCAGCAAGAAACAAAGAAGAAACAGAAAAAGCTTTCAACACACCTGAACAAACAGCATCTAAATAGGAAGTTCAATAGGATCCACGGTTTTCATTATCGTCGGATGTCCAATACTGGCGAGGGGAATATGAACAACTTTAACAATCTCTGCAAACGAAGTAGATACTGATTAAATAGCTGGAATCGCAGTCAGCATAAAGAAAGTAACACGCATAAGGAGACAAAAGTGAGTTATAATAAAGAAACATGAAGCTGAGATAGAAGCTACAAAAACTGGAATAGGAATTAGCTTCAAGATAGAACTAAGTCAATTTAATGGCAAAAAATGTAGATTAAATGAAAAAATATCTATCAATAGCAGCTAAATAAAAGTAGGACTAAACAACAAAACTCTAACAGCAGAATCGTCGAGTTACTTAATTAGAAGATAAACTACGCAAGCAATAGGAGCTATGCAACAAGCTTACAGCCGAGAAAACTGCCTTTTAAATCGCCCTCTAGAAATCAAAAAATTCGTACTAGGAGCTAAAGAAAGAGTATTACATAAAGCATAGCTAATTGGTTTAATAAAAAAATGTACAAGATCTAAAACATCTAGAAAATGCATAAAGATAACGGCAGCTTATAAGAGAACATGAAAACGAGCTAAGGTTGGCTATTCAAGCTAAATCCAATTAGTACTAAGCCAGCTTAGAATAGCTCAAAGAGAGCTATTAGCACAAGCTGCAAGATTTGAATCAGGAAGCAAAGAAGTATATGACACAGGTGGACGAATGGAGGACCAAATATTACGCAACATTCACAGCCAATTCTGTAAGCAGGATAGACTAAGAACAAGCTACTAAGAACCATCGCTAATAGTTGGCTCGGCTTTAGATGGAGTTTCATCAGAAACTGGAAAAAGAAACGCAATACTTTCGGTCAAGATAGTAGTCCTTAAAAAAGTAAATCAACTCCTTACAGGACCAGTCGGAGCTTTATTATTATCGAGAAAACTAGAAGCTAAAAGAAATCGAGAAAATCCTATAAGAAAAGATCCAAATTTTGAACCAACTATCAGCTGCCAACTAAAAAATAGAATAGCTCCAAAAGGAAAATGCCCAACTGGTTAATAACTCAAGAGCAATCTAGAAAAGCTTCATTCGTCATACGAATAGTAATGAAGCAGTCGACGAAAGCATCGCGTAGATCTTAACAACTTTATACAAGGATAATGTGCCCCGTTTACTAGTATCGTATACGAAGGCGCTTTTCAATGAGGACATTTTTGAGTTTGATTAGATCAATAAATAAGTGCTTGTTTAGCATATTGAAAGTTATGCTGGGAGCAAGATAGCTCGGACTAAGTTGGTCTACAAGTACGATACTAGAAACAAGGTCAACTTCCATCATTTCATCGATAATGTCCCAGGTCTTACCTTAGTTATCAAAACCAAGAACGCCATAATCGCAGGTTTCTATCCCGATGTTCTCAAGGACAAAGAAATACTAAACAAGGGAGGACTGCTGGTTTCAGTCACGAACAACAGCAGCTACACCCTTTACACTCGGAAACCTGGAGACAATAACAAAGTTATTTACAGAGGGATGATCTATGACACTTTCTTTGCTATCTATGGAAACGCCTAGATACGAATCAAAACAGGGTTCAAAACAGTCTTCAGCAACTTTGGAGTCAGTAATGGCTATTTTAACAATCGGGGTGATAAGGTGGAGAAGTTTTTGAATGAAGGTGAGAAAAGAGAAGTGGAGTTTGAATTTTGCGAGTTTTATCAGGTCATCTTTGAAAAAGATATATCTCTGAAGTGATCAAAATTGAATTTATTGGAATTCCCTATTCATTACTATGCCTTCTCTAAGGTTTATTTATCTGAATCAAAAAAGAATCATTTTGTATATTTTTAGATAATTTTGATAAAGATCGTTTCACCTTTTGTTATTGATGTACAACTTATAAAATATCAGGCATCATACCTATCAGAATAGTATAAAAAATCGAAAAAAGGTGCTCTTAGATGGTTAGGTAATTAATGTATGATGTTTTTGATGATTAGAATTGTTCTAAGTTTGTCTTAGCTCAGCAATAAAGCCTTAGTAATATTTTGGATTAATAAAGAATAATGGTCTGCAAAAAATTAGTCGCAGTGGAGTTTTCTTGCTCATAGTCCCTTTTTTTATAGTGGGACTTGTTTAACGTTTTTAGCTAAGAATTTTTCTCTTCAAAATCTTAAGTTTTGGGAATTAATTAATTAAGAGTTTCTTAGTTATTTTCAGCCTCCCCCTGGGAAGTTTTCATCAAAGATAGTCCTCAAGCTGGATTCGGGTTGCTGTTATTCAAAACAAAGAGTTCTAGAAGGACTATGCACAGGCATCTGAAAACTGGACAAATTATGTGATATATTAGAAGAGACAAACTTAGGAGCTTACTTATATAGTTAGCATCAAACTGCTAAATTTCTGAGAGATAAATCGTTAACCATCCCATTCTT
>Ga0316217_10002686_pt1 | contig 21144 bp, 14 predicted proteins | sample 1anoAmetaG_FD_203633 | JGI IMG/M metagenome (GOLD analysis project Ga0316217, IMG submission 203633) | Freshwater microbial communities from Trout Bog Lake, Wisconsin, USA - 1anoA | ecosystem: Environmental > Aquatic > Freshwater > Lake > Hypolimnion/Profundal zone | place: USA: Wisconsin...
GTGCCGGCATAGGAACCGTTGATTTGCAACGTGCCGCCGCTGACCGTCGTATTGCCGGTATAGCTGTTGGATCCCGAGAGTACCCACGTGCCGGCGCCGGATTTGGTGAGGCCCAAGGTCGTGGCCGAACCGTTGGCGATGATCCCGCTGATGGTATTGGCGTTGGTGTTCGTACCGCTCAGGGTCAATACGGTGGTGCCCGCCGCGCCGCCGGTGATGCCGCCGCCAAAGTTAAGCGTTCCGACTCCCGCACCCGTGCCGTTGGCGCTGTTGTTGGCGAAAGTGTAAGTGGCACTGGCCCCCTCAATAACCAGCGGCGCATTGATCGTTTCGACGGCATTGGTGGCGGTCAGCGCGCTGAGAATCTGAATCGTCCCCCCGTTGGTCAGCAGCAGCGAATTGCCACCGGTGCTGCCGATGAAGTAATTCCCGGCGGCGGCATCGAAGGTAATGCCGTTGATATTCTGCGTGGTCGAGTCAATGACGACGGGATTGCCCGCCGCGTTGCCCCAGGAATTGGCAATAGCGGCGTTGAAATCCGCGATATCCGTACTGGTCAACACTGTCGTGGAACCCGGGGCTGTGGCACCGGTCCAATCGCCCGTATCGCTCCATTTGCCGTCGGTGGTTGAGCCCCCGCTCCAATAGATGGTCCCCGCGGACGAACGCTGACCAAACCCTGCCGCCCCAACGACCGCGGCGATCGCCAGCGACATGAAACGTTTGGAGTAAAGTTTCCGCTGTGAACCTTTGGAGCCCCTGATCGCCATGGTTCGTTCCTTCCGAAAAAAGAGACGCACGGCCGGCGATCTTCATCGCGCAGCCGCAGAACACTTGCCCTGTCTCTCTCTTTTTTCAGAAGGTCAGAACCCTTACTACCGTGCGCCGCCCTTAATCTCCGCAGCGCCGGCGGTTCGAACCTTCTTTATCCTCGCAAGATGTGGTGCGGAAATAAGCTCCGCACAGCGAACCAGAATTCTTCTCGACCTACTATGATGTGCTACCGTTCATCTGAATTATGACACCAAAAACTCCATTTGCAAATAAATTACCCCGGTTTCTTTGTTGAAAACCCGTCATTTCGCACATACGATTAAATTGTCGGTGGGCAGGATGCCCGCATTCCAACGACGCCATTGTGCGCCCCACTGGCCGCAGAACTCCGCCCCTTCGCGGCCTGCTGCCGGAATTCCGCCGGCGAGAGCCCAACGGCCTTGCGAAAAAAGACCCCAAACGCCGAGGCGTCACGATAGCCCACCCGCCCCGCCACCGCCTTGAGTGGCAAATCGGTCGTGAGCAGCAGTTCTTTGGCCAGATCTTCGCGCAGCCGCAGCATCTCCTGCCCGGGCGATCGGCCGAGGCACTGGGCAAACTGTCGTTCGAGCGTGGAACGCGATACCGGCAACGCCGCAAGAATCTGCGCGATGGTAATGCCTTCGCCGGCACGCTGGCGAATCAGCCCTAAGGCCTGCTCAAAACAGGAGTTGGATTTCTCTTCACGGGTCATAAAAGGTTCCCACTGAACTATCGTGCGGCCGGTTTTCCGGCGGCGTAAATCTGGGCAATTTCCGCTGGCGCCAACGGACGGCTGAAGATGGCTAACTCATCCAAGGCGCCATCCAGCGGTTGAAAATCCTTGTTCGGATCGAGACTGTACACGCCCAGTAATATCGGGTTGGCTTGCGGCCGGGGGGGCGATACCCGCGCTGTACCCGCGGCCTGGCCATTGACAAAGAACACGGTATGCCCCGCCGCATCGCAGGTGACCGCCAGGAAGGTCCACTGGCTTTGCCGCGGCAGGGGGAGGGTGGCGCTGGCATATCCGCCGCCCCAGTCAAAATAGAGGCCGTGCGCCGGTAATTCCGCCTGCCGATCCGGCCCCAGCCACACCAAGTCGAACCGGGGATCCTTGGCGGCCATGCTGTTGATGATATGGCCGGTCTTTTGCGGGTCGTGGGGTTTGTACCACACCGCCAACGTCAGCCCCCCGGTGGGCACCATGCTGCGGCTTTGCGGGATCAGCACGCAAGTCTTTTGTGCTCCGACAAAATTCAACGCTCCTTTGCCGGGCCAGCGCCCGGTGGTCCAGACCGGCTGGCGTGCGGGATCGCCATTCATGCCCAGCACGCCATCAAACTGCCCGGCCGTGGCCGGGGCACAATTCAGCAGTCTTCCCTGGGCCTGGTTGTCGAACGTGTAATACGTCACCAGGCTCGGATCCAGCCGTAGGGCCGCGCTGGCCGCCTGCCAGCGGGCCAAGGCGCCATCGGCCACGGCCTTGGCTTGGGCCGCCAATTCGGCCGGGCGCGTGAACGCCAGTGGCCGGGGTTCGCCAGCCTGGATGACCGCGCTGCCCATGGCAATTTCCGCCGCCTGCTGCACCTCCAGAACCCGGTTTACCGGCGCCCTGTCCTGTGGCACCATGGCCGCAGCCCGCACCCGCCCCTGGAATACTTCCACGTGGGTTTGCCGATCGGCCTGGACCTCCACGCCAAACTGCGTGCCCAAATCCACCAGCACGGCACTGGGCGTTTCGATCGCCAGCCCGGTGCTCTTTTCGTGGGGTACCGTGGCCGTAACGCGCCCTAGATCCATGGCCATCCGCCCCGCCGAGAGCACGCGGAAGCGGGCGGGAGCCTGGACGATCAGCGTCGCTCCGCTGGCCATATTGATTTGGGCGCTGCCCCGGATCAAATCATGGTTTCCGGCCGCCAGGCTATCGCCCACCTTAAGCTGGGCGTCGCCCGAACCCCATTGGGTATCCACCGCCAGCGCCACCGTGGCCAGGTTGGCTGCTGCGGGCGCGCCGGGATCCACTTCCGACACGGACGCGGGGAATAAACTGATATAAGTTGGCGGCAGTATGTGATAGCAAATCACGCCCAGCATCAGCGGCACTGCCACCGCCAGGAAATAAGCGGCGATGATACCGGCGGGCCGCTGGAGCCACCGGGTAACGCGACCGCTGGGGCCGCGCCACGTGCCCGATCGCGGCGGCAGAGCCGGCGGGCCATGGCGTGGCGTGCCGGCACGGTTCACCTGGGTCACGGCGGCCAAAGCCTGTAGGGCGGGCATGTGTCCGCTCTGCCGGCATGCTTCCAGTGCGCTTTGGCCGTGGAATTTATCATATAGCCGGCGATGAACTAAGGCCGCCAGCACCACCCTTTCGGCGTTGGCCGGGGCGGCCTGCATCCAGGCGGAAAGTTCCTGCATCTGGGGCGCATCCAGCAGTTCATCCAGGTAGCCATCAATCAAGATATCGATGTCGCTCATGCAGAACCCTCCTGTGCCAGGCGGGTTTCCACGCAATCGCGCAGTGCGTGGCGCACGCGGTGCAGTGCCATCTTCAAGGCGCCGACATTGGTCTGGAGTTCGCGAGCCATTTCGCCGGGCTTTAGATCCTGCTGATAGCGCATTTCCAGCAACCGGCGCGATTTGCCACCCACGCGCCCGACGCAATGCTCCAGCGCTTCCTGCCACAGGTCGATCCGGGGCGCGACGCGCTGGTAGGCGCTGGCCAGTTCGTCCAGCGCAGCATGGTCCAGCACCAGTTGCCCGGCACCCTGGCGCCGGCGGAAATCAACGATTTTGTGGCGCGCGATGCCCAGGGCCCAGGGTAGGAATGGCTGCGCGGCATCGTAGCGGTCCACCTGCGCAACCAGGGCGGCGGCTACTTCCTGCAAGACATCCTGCGCGTCATGGAAACTGCGCACGCCAAAGGAAATATACGAGGCCACCGCCGGCTGGGCGGCCGTCCAGCGCTGCGTAAATTCCGTCATGTTGAGCGGTTTGGCCAAGAGTAAATTCCCTGCCGGTGCTGCCGACGCCCTCGTCGGCTGATTTGCTTACGCCCACAAATGCCGGCGAGGGCGTCGGCACCACTTTAGTATTCGTTCCGGAAGGCCCGCGCGTCACAGGAAAATTACAGGCTCCGGGGCAATGGCCTATCGTTCGGAGTTCACGCTTTAGCGGGCGTCGGACGCCCCATTGCCGCGCCGCTAAAGCGTGAACTCCAAACGGCACAGGGGCAGTCCGCCGTCGGCAGGCCATTGCCCTGATTACATGCCCGGCTTGCCCCAGAGAAAACCGGGATTGCTGTAGCGAATGCTGAATTCGCACTGGGAAGATGGCGCGGGGACGCCGGGGCTGCTCTCTATATAGCTGAACCAGCGTGCCGAGCCATCGCTCAGGACGCAGTTCATTCCCAGGGGTACGAGCTTGGAGGTACTGGGCATCCATTGCACCCCGTCGCCGGATGTGTGGGCGGCGTAGAACCACCCATAGGGCGCGCCGGAGACCAAGTAGCTTTCGGTTACGTCGCCAAAGAGCGGAATATTGGGCGCGCCCGAGATCGAGAAAACCGGCGGGGTGGATGCCACCCAGTTGGTGGTGTTGACGGTGTGGTTGGCATCCTTGTAGTAGAGATGGTACGCCCCAAAATAGGCGTAGCCCATTAAGTAGTAGTTTCCCGATGGGTACATGGCGTTCTTGGCACCCCAAGCGTTGGCGTAGTTGTTGAACAGGCTTGGGTCGTTGTTGGCCGGGCAATAAAAAACCGGCGCCGAGGATTTGAGGCCCGGGTTATTGGGCACCGGTTGGCCGTAACCTGTGACGTAGCCGGTCCAAAGCCCGCGCATATCGGCATCGCCGGTGGGCCAATAGAGTACTTGGGGCGCCCACGGCGCATAGGTGGGCCCCGCCGAGTTGGAGGGGCCCGGACGGGTCGGGAAAAGTCCCCGGTAATCGATGGCATAAGCGCGGCAGGCCACACCGAGTTGCCGCTGGTTCGACAGGCACACCGCCATGCGGGCGGCACGCTTGGCAAAGCTCACCGCCGGAACCAGTATCCCCAGCAGGATCACGACAACGGTCACCACCACCATCAACTCGATGAGGGTAAAACCCCGCCGTGGGCGCTCAGCGGTAAACATTATTTCACTTGGTTTCATAACTAACTTCCCTTCGAATTCCGTGGCCTGACAGCACCCGCGTGGGCAGGACACCCCGGGCCTCAGGGTACGCAAAAGCTCAGGCGTTTATCCGGCAGCGTTGGAAAAGACTCGGTCAGCTTGCGCCCGTCCGCAGAGTTGCTATCCACCCAGGGCGCGCCGGGTTCGGGACTGCGGACCAGGTGACCGCCCCCCGGAAAAAACGCGGCGTTAATCTCGGGCGACTTGCCGTTGACCATGCCATCGAGCAACGCCTTGGTATCGGGGTTAAACTTTTCCAGGTAGGCCAACTGGTGGAGCTTCCCGTCCTTCGAGTTGTAGTACACCGCCCGCACCCGCGTGAGCTTGCCACTGGCTCCCGGCAACGGCGGTATCGAGTTCCCCGGAACCCGCGTCTCCTGCCCGGTTTCTTCATCTACAAAGTAAGCATCGGGCAGCGATTCACGACCCGGAAAGAATGCCGGCCACAAGGAAACGCGCACCACCAGGGCCATGATTCCCAGCAACATAACGCCCACCACCCACTGATACCGGTTCAGGTGTTCACGGAGAGTGCCGCTTGAACGTTGCGCCATAACCAAATCCCAACGCCAGAAGTTTTTACCACCGCCAATCTTGATCCCGGCGGACATTATATCAGATCCGTGACTATCAGCGACCGACAAGATCTGGACTTTCGCACCAACAATGCAGCGATCAAAAGATGCCTTAATTGCCAGAGACTGCACTACGAGCCGCCAGGTGATCCGCTGCTGTCACCCATGCCAATCCACACAAAATTGATGGGGAAGTCATAGCCTGCATGTCACATTCTACCCAAGCCACAAATCGCCCCATTCCATAGGATTCGTACAACACCACCCAAACGTCACAAAATATAGCCAGCATTCCCCCACCCGCGTGCCTCTCCCGCGGCCGCCCTCTCCTCGTTTGGACGTTGCACGTTGGACGTTCTGTCCCCACGTTCCATCAATGGCTCAATGGCCCGATCCCCGATGACCCGATTCCCAGAATTCCAAGTCATAACCCCCGCACCCACCACCACCTCCAAATATAATCTCCATTTTTTGTCGCGTCGCCAGCACCGCATTCGCGCAACCCATGACGGCGGCATCACTTACCACCAAAATCGCCGCCAAAAATCAAAACGCTTTATATGGGGAGAGAAAATACGGGAAGTTCGAAGTTGGAAGCTAGAAGTAGCTCCGGGCGGAAGCCCGGGGCTTGATGTCGCAGTCGAGGATTTAATGTCAAAGGTCGCTCCGGATGGGGATCCGGGGCTGATCGTCGAGTTGTCTTGTTCCCCTTTGAATCCCGACGGGTCGGGATTGAGCGTTGAACGTTTTTGCCATTCTTGACGCCCCAAGCCGTCCCATCTGGCTCTTTTACAATTCAATACCAACGCCTCGGTAGGCAGAAGCCAGAAGCCAGCAGGCAGAAGGTTCTTGTCCTTGGCCAGGTCGCAAGTCGTAAACCGTAATTCGGTGCGGCGCAGGGGATGGCGCTGCCGCTTTACGGCCCAACGTCTTACGCCTGGCATCTGCGCCCACCGTGCGCGCCGGCCGGGGCGCGGGCGTCCCGCCCGCATCTTTCCGGGGAGCTTCCCGATTCCCACTGCACGCTGCGCAACCATCCACCGCTCGGCGCCCATGGTTCCCAATCTACCACTCAACCCAATTAACCATTTAACCCGTCGCGCAGCGCGGTCAACATCGCTGATTTCCCGGAAAATCCATGTATCTCCGGTGGCGCACTTCGTCGTCATTCCCACCTCAAATTCGCCGTAAGTCTTCTGCCTTCCGCCCGCACCCTTGGTATCCTTCCCTCTGCTCCCCTCTCCGTGCGCTCGGCGTACTCCGCGGTTAAAATCTGCCATCGTGGGTCCAACCCGTTTCGCTTTTCGCGTTTCATGTTTCGCGTTTCCGCCTGGTCAACATCGCTCAATCCCCGGCAAATCCGCGTCTTTTCGGTAGTCCTGATCGCTGGTCAAGTTGGTCAAGATCGTAAGAACCCGCGACCTCCGGTCCTTCCCATTGGTGTTTATTGGTGTTCATTTGTGGCTCATTTACGTCACCCCCGTCCATCTGCGTTTATCTGTGTTCATCTGCGGTTCGATCGCCGTGCGTTCCCACGCCCCAAAACGCCACTTACGATTCACCTCTCACCCCGTCGCACCCCGTGCGCCGCCGTGGTCAACATCGGCCGTTTCCTCGAAAATCCGCTCGTTTCTGCCGGCGCACTTCGTCGTCACTCCCACCCTCAAATTCGCCGTAAGTCTTCTGCCTTCCGCCAGCATCCTTGGTATCCTTCCCTCTGCACCCGTCTCCGCGCGCTCGGCGCGCTCCGCGGTTAAAATCTGCCATCGTGGGTCCAACCCGTTTCGCTTTTCGCGTTTCATGTTTCGCGTTTCCGCCTGGTCAACATCGCAGCTTTCCCCGGAAATACATGGGGGTTTGCCCGCCAAGTTAGTGATCAAGATCGTCAACAACTTCTGCCTGCTGGCTACGGGCTTCTCTCCTGCAGTCGCCCCGCAGGAGCAATGGCGGCCTTTCCTGCCGGTAAAAGAAAAACTCCCCGCCGCCCGGTTGCGCATCTGCACCGCATCCCTTCACGGCTTACCCGGGAACGGGCGCCAGCGCAATGGGAATCAGGAGGCTGAACGTGGAGCCTTTGCCGGGCGTGCTTTGGAGTTCGATGCGGCCGCCGAGGAGGGCGGCGAGTTCGCGGCTGATCGCCAGGCCCAGGCCGGTGCCGCTGTGCTGGCGTGTTACCGAGCCGTCGATCTGGCGGAATTTTTCAAAAATGTATTGTTGGTCCTTTTCGGCAATCCCCGGGCCGGTATCGGCCACCGCGACACGCACCTGGGCGTTGTCTTCCACCCGCGCGGCGATCTTGATCGCCCCTTTGGCGGGCGTAAATTTGACGGCGTTGGACAGGAAATTGTAGATCACCTGCTGGAGGCGCCCCGGATCGGTGGCCACCAGCGGCATATCCGGCTGCACGGCCAGGGTCATTTCGATATCCTTTTTCTGGGCCAGGGGTTTCATGAAGTTGAGCATGGCTTCACACACATCGGCGACGTTGACGTTCTCGTGGCGCACGACCAGTTTGCCCGCTTCGATCTTGGCCAGGTCCAGCAGGTCGTTGATCAGGTCGAGCAACTGCTTGGCGCTGCTTTGAATGTTGTCCACGTAGCGCCCGATCTTGGCATCCTCGGCGACTTTGTTGGCGCTGAGCAATTCGGCAAAGCCGATAATGGCGTTGAGCGGCGTGCGCAGTTCATGGGAAACATTGGTCAGAAATTCCGACTTGATGCGGTTGGCCTCATAGAGATCGACGTTGGACTGGGCCAGTTCGCCCACGCGCGTATCGAGGCTGCGATTGGTGGCCTCCAACTGGTCCTGCGAGGCCTTGAGGGTTACGAGCATGGCGTTGAAGGTCTCGGAAAGCTGCTGGAATTCATCGCCGGTGGAGATGGCCGAGCGGATGTTCAGGTCGCCCTTGGAAACTTTTTCCGCGGTGTTGCGCAGGACACGCACCGGCTGCAGAATCAGGCGGTTGGTGATCAGATAAAACACCACGATCGCCAGCGTGCCGCCGAGCATGCCGGCAACCACCAGCACGATGCGATTGAGCACCAGCTGGTTCTCGTCGGTCTGCCAGGGCAGATCCACGCGGATCAGGGCGACCAGCGGTCCGGTGCCGGTGGGCGCGAGGCCCGGGCGGGTGGCCGGGGCGGTAGCCGAGCCAGTGACGGCGGGAGGCGAGAGGAGGTGGAGGGGGGCGAGCGGGGGCTGGGGGGCGGTGGTGGCTACGGGCGGCAGAACCAGCTTGGTGTTCAGGGCGGCGGGCGGCAGGTTCTCGTCGGCCGCCAGCGTCCAGCTTTGCCATTCGCTATGGCAGCGGATGCAGTCGGCCTCGAGGCGGACGGCGGCGGCATAACGGTAAAGATTGGCCTTGGAATCCCGCCGGCCATATTTGGGTTCTTTGGAGTGGGAGAGGAACTGGCGCAGGGCCTCGTTGGTAAACGGGTCGGCCTCGAGTGCGGCCGGATGAGCCGAGGGCAGGAGCACCAGGCGGGGCGGAGGGTAATCGGCAATATCCGGCAGGGCGGCGACGTTCCAGTTCTCCAGGCGCGGCGTGCCGGCGTTGACATGCACCTGGCGCAGAGCGTCATCGGCCAGCATGCGCGCGGCCTTGATGTTCTGCTCGCCGGCGAGTTGCTCCATGCGCTGCCAGGGCACCGCCAGGGCACCGGCGATGATCAGCACCACTGCCAGGCCAAAGAGCAACTGGCACTTGGTGGCCAGCGATATGGTTATGCCCTTATTGCTCATGGACGATCTGATGTATTTTCATGCGAAGGCTGGAGTAATAACCCAGCACCGCGCCGGGCAGGCCGGCGGCCATGTAGTCGCTGGGCAGGGCCCGCGCCAGCGGCAGGCCCACGTGTCCCGGATAGGCAAACGCCCAGCGCCCGGCAAGGGCAAAGCCCACCAGGGCCGTGAGCGGCACGCCGACCCAGATAGCCAGGGTATGAGCCCGCGGAAAAGCCTGGTGCGCGGCAAAGGCGGCGCCGGCGAAACTGGCCAGGCACGCAAAGAGCACCTGGCCTTTGAGTTCCGTCTGGGCCAGCAGGCACAGCAGCAGGCCGCCCACGAGCATCGTGGTTGCCAGCGCCCCGGCATTGCTGGCCAGCGTGTCGGCCGGGGCGGCGGCGGGGCCGCGGCCCAGGGTCAGGGTTACCAGCGGCTGGTCCGCCGGGTGGAGGCGCAGCAGATCCGGTGTGGCCGGCGAAGAGCCCAGGCGGGCGAGCCAGGCGGTGTTCTTAAAGACGCGGGCATAGAGCCACAGGCTGGTCAGTTCGGCCGCCACCACGATCAGCAGCCACACGCCCGATTCGAGGGCCAGGTTTCGAAACAGCGCGGCGGCGGCCTGATGCTCCTGGGCCTGGCTGGCAATGAGTTGGAGACTGCCCCCGCGGATGGTCAGCGCCGCCATGCCCAGGCCGGCGCAATACATTCCGATGTGCGGGGCATCCGGATGCACCACCGCCATGCTTAGCGCGGTGCACACCAGCAGCAGGAGCAGCAATCCGGCGGCGGCCAGCAACCCGCCGGCCGGCGTGCCCAGCAGCAGGGTGGCGGTCGCGTAACCGGGAACCTGGGTGGGCGCCACCAGCAGCCAGCCGACGGTGTGGAACAGGTAGGCGCCCAGGCCGATGGCCACCAGATATCGTGCCCGGCGAAAGGTGACGGCGAAAAACGATTCCATCACCGGACCGGTGGGGTCCGGATCGGGGCCGGCGGCAGCGCTGTGAGGATGGGCAGTCATAAGCATCTCCGAATTCCCAGCGGCGATGGCGGGCGGGGTGGCGATGGACAAGGGGTCGCATCGCCCGAACCGGCGCCCAGCCCGAGTTGGGATTTACGGAAAGGATAATACGTCCAAGCCGGTCAAGAAGAAAGGTGGCGGAGGAAGGGCCGGTCGCCATCGTCAGGCGTGGCCCATTGTTCGTAGTACCGTGTTTAGACGGTTAGGCCAACGTCGCGTAAGCGTGCCAGCCGTAATTACGTATCCTAAGGCCGCCTAAAGGTGGTACTACGAACGGTACCTGGCGATCGTCTGTTTCGCAAACGCGCATCGGGCAGGACCGATAGTTTCGGCCCGGAGGGCGGCACGGTGGGGGGGGCGGGGCGTTACGCTTGTAATTGCTTAAGTATTTATGCTAAAACTTTTGACAATCTCGAAATCGGTGTCAAACTGTAATGTCTTGGACTCTCTGGGATAGGGCGCGGTGCAACGGACCGCGCGTGGTGGCGATGAACTGGAGGCCATGACGCCGGCCGTATGCGGCAACGTCGTGATGAATATGGGCGAGAGAGCACGGCCTGGAAAGGCGGCGCTCTCTTTTTTTAGTTGCTTTGAGGAATTCCCTTTATGAACAAGCGCTTGTCCCGGCCACAGAATTTCGTCCAACGCCTGTTTCCGCTCTTTGCCGTATCTGCGGCGGCGCGCCGCGCGGCGTGCACCCGCTGCGTCCTGGAAGTTCTGGAGGAACGCCGGTTGCTTTCGAGCTTCGTCGTCAACTCCGTTGCCGACACCGATCCGGCGGCGCTTCCGGGCGGCACGGTGACGTTGCGCTCCGCGCTCAACGCCGCCAACACCGCCGGGGGGGCCAATACCATCACCTTTGCGGCCGGCCTAACGATTAGCGGGGCCGTGACGATCAATCTGAACCACACCCTGGGCGCTTTGCCCGATCTCAATAGCAACATCACGTTGCAGGGGCCCGGTGCGAGCCTGCTGACGGTGCAGCCGGCCGTGGCCCACGATTTTGGCATCTTTAAGATCGACAGTGGCCGGACCGTGGCCATTTCGGGCCTGACCATCGCCAATGGCGGCGGCTTCCTCAGCGGCGGCGTGCTCGATGGCGGCGGAGTCTTCAACCTGGGCGGCAACCTGACGCTGAGCAATGATGTGCTCACCGGCAACACCGCCGCATTTGGCGGCGGGGTGTGCAGTTCCGGCGTTCTGGCGCTCACCAATTGCTCCCTGACCAACAACGTGGTCAGTAGTAATGGCGGAGGCCTGATCAGCTATGCCACCGCCACCATCACCGGCACGACACTTTCGGGCAATACGGCCGTCAACGGCGGAGGTTTGGAAACCGACAGCGTGATGACCATGACCAATTCCACCGTCGCCAACAACACGGCGCGCAATGCCGGCGGCATCGAGAACCTTGGTTCGTTGACCCTCACCGCCAGCACCATCACGGGCAATACGGTTTCCATGGTGGGCGGTGGCTTGTATAACTACCCCAGCTACCATGCGACCCTCAAGAACAACCTGATTGCCGGCAACAGTGCCGTTTCTTCCGCACCGGATATCAGCGGCGCGCTGACGAGCCTGGGCCATAACCTTATTGGCAACACCAGCGGCGGCACGGGCCTGGTCAGCAGCGATCTACAGAACGTCAGCGCCCTGCTCGGGGCGCTGGCCAATAATGGTGGCCCCACCCAGACGGTGGCCCTCCAAGTTGGCAGTCCGGCCATAGGGGCGGCCGATCCCAGTGGGGAACCCTCCACGGACCAACGCGGCGCCTTGCGCAAAGTGGCGCCGGATATGGGCGCCGTGGAAACGGAAGGCACACCAGTATTCAGTGGCCTAACCGCTTCGCAAACCATCACCTATGGCACGCCGTCGCTGACCCTTGCCGGCACGCTGGCCCAAGGCGCCCGCATACCGATTGGCGATGCGGTTTTGATTTCCGTGGCCAATGGCACCACGCCCCTGACGGCTACCGCCACGATTCAGAGCGACGGGACGTTCTCGGCCACGCTGGCCAGCAGCGCCCTGGCGGTGACCGGTTCGCCGCACACGGTTACCTACAGCTACAACGCCAGTGGTGCCAACTTGAGTTTTAATCCCACCACCGATACCAGCACCGCCATCACCGTTACCCCGGTGACCTTGAACGTTACGGGTATCACCGCCAACAACAAAGTTTACGATGGCACCGCCGCCGCCACCGCGTACACCGCCGGCGCCAGCATGACGGGCGTCCTGGCGGCGGATGTCGGCAACGTAGTCCTGGTGGTGGGTGATAGCTCGTTTGCCGACAAGAATATCGGCCTGGGCAAGACGGTTACCATCAATTTGAGTTTGTCCGGGACGGCGGCCGGCAATTACACGCTGACCGGCGGGCGCATCACCACCACCGCCAATATTGCCGCCCGCACCCTGACGGTCACCCCGATCGTCCAGAGCAAGACCTATGATGGCACCACCGCCGTTTCGCTGACCCTGAGCGATAATCGTATCGCCGGCGATTCGCTGACCGTCAGCGACGCGGCGGCGGCGTTCCTGGACAAGAACGTCGGCACGGGGAAAACCGTCAACGTCACCGGTATAGCGCTGGGCGGGGCCGATGCCGCCAACTATATCCTCGCGAGCACCAGTGCCACGCCGACCGGCGATATCCAGCCGCGCAGCCTGACGGTTACCGCCAGTGCCGCCGGCAAGAGCTACTGCCAGACGGATCCGGCGCTGACCTACACGGTTTCCGGCGGACCCTTGGTGGGTAGCGATGCCTTGAGTGGCACGCTGGTGCGCGCTGTGGGGGAAAGCATCGGCACGTATCCGATCGGCCAGGGCACCGTCAGCGCCGGCAGCAATTACAGCCTGGCTTATGTGGGCGCCAACTTCGCCATTACCCCCATTACTCTGTCGGTGGTGGGCATTACCGCCGGCAGCAAGGTCTATGACGGCACCACCACCGCGACGCTGAATGTTTCCGGTGCGACCCTGTTGGGCGTGCCGCTGGCCGATGTGGGCCGGGTAACGGTTGATGCGACCCATGCCCTGGGCACGTTTGGCGATTCCAACGCCAGCAGTTCCAAGGTTGTGGCGATCAGCGGCCTGGTCCTCTCCGGTCCGGCAGCCGCCAACTACACCCTCACCCCGCCGACGACCGCCGCAGGCATCACGCCACGGCCGCTGCTCATTACCGTGGACAACAAGACCAAGGCGTTTGGCCAGGCGCTGCCGCAACTGACCGCCACCTACAGCGGCTTTGCTGTCGGCGATAGTGTCGCCAATCTTACCGTGCTGCCGACCTGGACGGTTGGGGCAACGCCCGCCAGCCCGGTCAGTGGCAGCCCGTACAGTATTACCGCCTCGGGCGCTGCCAGCAGTAACTACAGCATCAGCTATGTCGGTGGCACGTTGACGGTAACCCCCTCGCCCAGCCAGCCGGCGCTCAACGGTACGGGTCCGCTGGCGATCGGCCAGACGCTGACGCTGGTGGCAACCGGCGGCATCACCGATGCGGGCGCCTTGAATCCGACCGGTTCGGTGAGCTTCCGTGAAGGCAACACGCTGCTGGGAACCGTGGCGCTCGATGCCACCGGCCGGGCCGTGTTTAACGCGGGTATTCCGGGCCTGGGCGCCCATGTCTACACCGCCACGTATTCCGGCGACAGCAACTGGAGCGGGGGCAGTGTTACGATGACGCAACTGGTGGGCGATGCCCCGCAGCGCTACGTGGCGCAACTGTATCACGATCTGCTGCATCGACCGGCCGATCCGGGTGGTCTGGCGGCCTGGACAGCGCAAATCTATAACGGGGCGTCGTATAATTCCGTGGGCTTGGCCATTGCGCAGAGTGCCGAATATCAAAGCAATTCCATCGATGCGCTCTACGTACAGTACCTGGGCCGGCATGCCGATGCCGGGGGCTTGGCGCAGTGGCTGGCCTTGCTTCAGGGCGGGCAGAGCCTGGACAGCATTCGCGCCGGTATTCTGGGGTCCGATGAGTTCCTGCTGCGTGCCGGCGGCACCACCACGGCCTATCTCACGGCGGTGTATCAAGCCGTCCTGAATCGTGCGGCGGATCCTGCGGGCTTTGCTGGCTGGGCCGCGCTGATTAACGGCGGCTCGACTTCCCGCGCCGCGGTGGCGCTGCGCATCCTGAACTCCGATGAAAACCTGGGCGATGAGATCACCGGCTGGTACCAGACCTTCTTGCAGCGCAGTCCGGAGGGCCCCGGCCTGACCGATTGGGAAAGTATTCTCCGCGCCGGCACCACGACGGCGCAGATCGTCGGCACGTTTGTCAGCACCCCGGAGTACCTGGCGCTGCATTTCATCGCGTAAGTGCGCCGCGCCTCAGGGAGTCCCGGCCTTTTCGGCGGTGAGGTAGGCGATGATGTCGGTGGCGTTGAGCCGGCCGGACTCGAGCACGGGGCGCATCGCCTGCTCGAAGAGTTGGCGTTCGGCGGCGGAGAACTGCTGCGCGAGGATGGCCGCCCCGGTGGGTGCCCACGGATGCAAGGCGGTGCCCAGGAAGGCGTCCCAGGTGGTGATCAGGGAGGGACGCACGTCGATGTGCAGTTCCAGGTGGATTTTGACGTAGCCGATTTCGCGCAGGAACTGCACCATGTCGCGTTCGGAATAGTTGACCAGCGGATTGTTCCAGATCTCCGCCTCGGTCGCCGGAAACTGCGCCGCCTTCCAGCGATGCATAAGCCGCAGGAAGGCAATATCCGGGTGCGCAGGTTGGGCGGCGATTAATTTGCCCAGGGATGCGGCCTCGAAGGCCTGGTCCTGAAAGATCGGCTCGGCGAGCGAGAGCCGGCCGCCGGGTTTTAGCACGCGATGAAATTCGTGCAGGGCGGAGCGCTTATCGGCCACGTAGGCCAGCACGGCACGGCAGGTCACCACATCGGCAGTGGCGGTGTCAATCCCCGCAAGTTCTTCGGCGGAGCCCGGGATGAAGGTGCACTGCTGGCGGACGCCGCGCTGGTCGGCAAGCCCCGCGGCGTGATGGAGGAGCGGGGCGGACAGATCGGTAAATATCACATGCAGCGAAGGACCGATGCGCTCGATGGCGCCGAAGGCAATCAGGCCATCGCCGGCGCCGACATCCACCAGGGTCATGCCGGGTTGCAACTGGGCCCCATCGAGCACCCGTTTGCCGATGCGCTGGACATCTTCGGCGACCACGCGCTGGTAGGCCGCATCGCCGCCGTGCCGGTGCTTAAGCAGCCATGTAGACCAGGCATCGGCGGCTTGCTGGTTGGGATCGGGAATGTTGGACATTGCTTGTGAACTCCGCTTTGGCAGGCACCATGCACGGTGCGGCATGTATTGAATATCCTAATGGGCCTCACCATGCCGCACAATCTGGAGCATACTGGGCGGTGGCAGTTCGCCCGTGCGTAGCTGATCGCGATTGGGGCCCAGCGTTTCCCAGCGCAAACGATAGCTTACTCCCTGCTCCGCGGGCCCACCCAGATCGCCGGTCCACCGAACCTGCATGCCGGGGAAGGCGGATTGCAGGTGGTTCAGGTTGGGGTTGCCGTGCCGCGTGCCCGGCGGCGCGGCCGGCGGATGATAGAGGCCCAGGCTGTTGAGGCTTTCCGCGTTGATCAGGAATGCGCCGCTGCCATAGGTGACATGATGGTATGGCAGGAGCAAGTTTCCATCGGGCAAAGCGGTCACGGGGGAGACCTCGATTTCCCTGGCCAGCGAGCCGCCGCCCTGAAAATCCCACCGATAGGACCACGCGCTGATCTGATGGCTTTGCCAGCCCGTCGGATCGCGCCGGGCAACGTAAAGCTGGGAGTTCCCCGCGGCATCGTACTTCATATAGCTGACGATCACGCGGCCCTGGCCATCAAAACCCAGGGCGCATCCCCCGTTGATGATTCCGCCGTGGGCAGGCACGGGCGCGACGATTTCGCCGGTGGCCAGCGTGATCGGCAGGGTCAGGGGGTGGCCGGTGCTGGTTTCCCAATGTACCAGGTCCAGGCTGCGGGCATAGGTCAAATCATGATTGGTGGCGGCGTTGCCGCTGTCGCGCCAGACCCAGACCACGTGGAACCGGCCATCGGGACCCGGTGTAAAGTGCGAAAAATAGGCGTTCATTTTCCCGCCGCCGCTGGTCAGCGGTGTATCGAGCAGGCGCCGCCAGGTTTGGGTCCTGGTATCGTAGGTGTTGAAATATTGGTCGCCATTGCCACTGCGTCCGAAGCGGTAGGTGAAAATCAGTTCGTGGTGGGAGCCGGGCATAAAGATGGGATAGGTGCAGCGGTCTTCCTCCCGGCCCACCATGGCCGGCACCTGCTGAAGGCTATGGATATCGTCGGGACGGCGCATCCGAAAATAGACCAGCGGTACGGCGTGCATGTTGCCGGCCACGTGCAGGCATCCGGCATCATCCTCCGCCATGGTAATGTAGTTGTGACTGTCCCAGACGACGCGCGACGGCAGCTTGACGGAATCCCAGGTGTTCTCGGCCGTGTTTCGCGCGGCCAGCGTCATCTGGCGGTCGGCATCGTAGAAGGCTACATACTGCCGCGTGCCATGCGTCAGCAGGGCAAAGCCGACCGGATGCCCGGCCCAAACGGGCGCCACGTCCAGCACTTGATCGGCCGGTGGCGGCGCTGCGGAATCCGGCGTGGCGGCGCAGGGGTTGCCGCCGACCGCCACCAATAGCAGGAATCCAAAACCTATCTGCATGAAACGCCGCATAGTCAACACCGTTACAAGTTCGAGTTCGATCGCTCCATTGTGCCACTGGCGTAGCTATAACGGTTTTACGCGACAGTGATTGCACATTACCAATTCAAAGGGCAATTCCCCTGCAGGTAGTGCCTGGTGCCCTTTTCAGGGAACGGTTTTTACCGGAGAATCCCCCAGATTGGTCGGATACGCAAACAACAGTTGTTGGAAGATGGACAAATTTATGATGCAGGCCGTGATTCCTTTTGTTGCCCAGGCCGCGAAATTTCCTCTACGCTGGGACCAGGCGCCATGGGCGCCCGTGGCGGCGTTGGCTATCAAACATTTTCACAAGGAAGGCAGCACGCACCGCCCGCGGGCACAGGTGAAGTTGGGCTACGATCCGGCCCATCTGTACGCGGTGTTCCGCGTGGAGGACCGGTTTGTCCGGGCCAAATACACCGGCCATCGCGCCCCCGTGTACTGCGATAGTTGCGTTGAAGCGTTCCTTGAACCCGGGGCGCGGACGGGCTACATCAACTTTGAAACCAACGCCGGGGGCACAATCCTGGCGAACCTGATTACGGATCCGGCCCGCGTGCCGGGCGGCTTTAAGGCTTTTACTCCCCTGAACGAAGCCCAGTTGGCCCGGGTCGCGATAACGTCCACCCTGCCGCACGTGGTATGGCCGGAGATCAGCGAACCGACCACATGGGAACTGGGCCTGCGGATCCCCTTTGCCCTGCTGACGGAAATAACGGGCGTCCCGGCCCCGGTTTCGGGCACGGTGTGGCGCGGTAACTTTTTTAAATGTGCCGATGAAAGCACCCATCCGCACTGGGCCGAATGGGCCCCGGTGGGGGAGGAATTGAATTTCCACCAGCCGGCGAAGTTCGGGCAGTTGCAGTTTGGTTGAACGTGCAGCGGTTAATGCTGAATTTTCAAGGGACAAAATGCATTAACACGAAGTCGCCAAGCGATGAAGGCCCACGAACAATGCTCCATCAGGCTCCCGCAAAGGCTTACGGCGTTTCCAGGCACAGGACGGAGGCAATGGCATCCGGGGCTTGGGCCGGCAGCGTGACCGACAACTTGTCGCCATCCTGGCTCACCGCCAGGGCGGTCTCACGATTAGCCAGCATATAGGCTTTGGTAATCTTGTGCCCTTTGGTGTCGGCGATCGTAAACGTGGTGCCCGGCCACTTGAAGATGTGGATGTAGATCTTGCCGGCCTTGGTGGTGCAGCGCCAATCTTTGCCCGAAGACGCCGGCCTTTCCTTGCCGTAGCCGTCCACGGCCTTGGTCACCTTGCCGAACTCTTCGCCAAAGCAACTTGGGCTCGTGCCGTAAATGGCTTCGCTGTTGACCTTCATCCATTTGCCGACTTCCGCCAGGCGCTCCACGCTGGGGCCCGGAATCTCGCCTTCGGAGGTCGGGCCCACATTCAGCAGGTAGTTGCCGCCCTTGCTGGCGATATCGCACAGGTTAAACAGCAGCGTCTCAGTGGACTTCCATTTGTTGTCGTAACTCTTGTAACCCCAGGTGTCGTTGAGGGTCATGCAGGTTTCCCAGTCGCGGTCCTTGAAGCCGCCGACGGGAATGTGCTGTTCGGGGGTTTCCGTATCGCCTTTGTAGCCGCCGCCCAGGCGGTTGTTCATGATGATATTGGGGCGCAATTCGTGGACGACCTTGTAAATGCGGTCGGCGCGCTCGCGGGTCATATCGTGCGGGGTGTCAAACCAGAGCACGGCGGGGAAATCGCCGTAGTTGGTCAGGATCTCGCGGATCTGCGGGACGCAGACCTCATCAATGTATTTGTCCATGCTGCCATCCTGGGCTTTGTCCCAGTGGCCGCCGGAGGCGGCGCCGCCGGGGTGATGCCAGTCCTGGGCCTGCGAGTAGTAGAAGCCCAGTTTGATATCCGCTTTTTTACAGGCCGCGGCCAGTTCGGCCAGCGGATCGCGTTTGAACGGCGTGGCATCATAAATGTTGTAGCCATCAACCTTGGTGTGGAACATGCAGAAGCCGTCATGGTGTTTGGAGGTGATCACCATGTATTTCATGCCGGCGTCCTTGGCGATGCCGACCCATTGCTCGGCATTGAACTTGGCGGCGGTGAAGTCCTTGGGATACTCGGCGTAGCGGGCCACGGGAATCTTGCCGCGATTCATGATCCATTCGCCAATGCCTTTGATCTGCTTGCCGTCATAGGTGCCGGCGGGCACGCTGTAGACGCCCCAGTGGATGAACATGCCGAACTTGGCCTGGCGCCACCAGCCCATGCGGGCATCGCGCTGTTCCTTGGTTTCCGGGGCGTCGGGCGGGGGACCGGCCGGTGCGGCAGCGCGGGTCAGCAGGGGGGCCATGGTGGCCAGCAGCAAAAAGGCTGGGGCCAGACGTGCGTAGAGTCTCAATTTCATGCGTACAATCCTTTCCTGCGGTTGGATTCAGCATCTCTGCCGAACAGGTCTGGCGGGACAACCGACGACGGTTTGGCCCGCGGGTACATCATGGATAACGGTGGCGCCGGCGCCAATAATGCAGCGCCGGCCGATACGAATCCCGGGAATAACGGTGGCTCCGGCCCCCACCAGGGTACCGCTGCCGACGCATACCCCGCCCGCCAGGGTGGCTCCAGGGCCGATGTGTACAAAGTCTTCCAAGCGGCAATCATGATCGACGGCGGCGTGGGTGTTAATAATGACGGCGGTGCCAACGGTGCTGCCCGGCCCAACGAAGGAGCCGGCACACACCACGCTGCCAAGCCCGATAAGCGCGGCGGACGACACCACGGCGGCGGGGTGCACCAGCGGTGGACACGTGAAGCCCAACCGGGACACCTGCCGGGCCACGCGGCGCCGCGCGGCATTATCCCCAATGGCCAGGGCGACATGGAGCATGGGTTTGGCCTGGCATAATGTTGCCAGTAAACGCAGCGGACCCAGCACGCGCACCTCATCGATGGCGGTGCCGGCCAGGGCGGCGTTGTCATCCAACAGGCCATGGAGCGGCCCTGTGGGCAACAGCCGCAGCAAATCCACAAGAATCCGGGCGTGGCCGCCAGCGCCGACAATAATCCAGCCTGCGGGTTTAATAAAGCCAACTCCGTGTGAACAGGGAACGGGTGACATGTCACATGTGGAAGCATTATAGGTCGTGGGGTGAGGAGAGCCAACCGGGGGGCAAAAAAATCTGCGGCGCAGGTACGTTCAGGGCTTGACGCTGGCGTTACGATGCTACAATATACAGTTGTGCGGCGCTAGCTTGGCGGGTGCTGGGAGTTCCGGTAGAATTCCCTGGTCTCTCCCTAGTCACTCCGGGCTTGCCGCAGAGGGACTTCTTGGGCGTTTCAAACACTCTTAAGGAAAGGAAGCGCATGTCGGGAACTATTGCGATGGAGCACGGTCGTGGGAGTGTCCTTAATGTATCATCGCGCGTGCATGCCTGCGCTGTTAAGCGGGCGCTGCGCCTGGCCGTGACGTGCATAGCCGCCGGTGCGGGGTTGGCGCTGACGGGTTGCGCCAGTGATACCGGCCAAAATATCGGCGACTATCTGAATCTCCGCAATTCATTCCTTGATTCCTCACAGGTGGGGCGCTTCGACAAAGCCAACCCCTGGGGCAAGGTTAAGCCGGTCAAGTGGCCGATTCTCGATCAGTTGGATGTTGACGATGAACCGCTCAACCGCTGGGCCAGCGCCGTCGAACCGACCCCGTCCGATCTGGTTCCGGAGGTCAAGGAATATACCCTCGCCCCGGGTGATACCATCTCGGTGGGCGTGTTTGAATTGCTGTCGCCGGGTGCCGAATTCGCCCAGCAGCGGCGCGTCAACGAACTCGGTTATGTCAATCTGCAAACGGTTGGTCCGGTGCTGGTCAGCGGGTTAACGCCCTCGCAACTGGAGGCCAAGATCGCCCAGACCCTGATTGAAAAGAGAATTCTGCCCGCCCCCGATGCCAATACTGCCGGCCCGCAGGTCAACGTGCAGGTGCTCGATTCCCGCCAACGCGTCTTCTCGTTCCTGGGCACCATCGCCCGTCCGGGCACTTATAACGTCCTGTCTGCCGATTTCCGCCTGCTTGATGCCATTGCCCTCGCCGGTGATATCCCGGTGCAGCCGGGTATGGATAACCTCTATATCATCCGGCAGATCCCCTTTACGCAGAAGGGCGGCGAGGCGGCCGAG
>Ga0316217_10002687_pt1 | contig 21143 bp, 15 predicted proteins | sample 1anoAmetaG_FD_203633 | JGI IMG/M metagenome (GOLD analysis project Ga0316217, IMG submission 203633) | Freshwater microbial communities from Trout Bog Lake, Wisconsin, USA - 1anoA | ecosystem: Environmental > Aquatic > Freshwater > Lake > Hypolimnion/Profundal zone | place: USA: Wisconsin...
AGACCCGGTTGTCCCGGTCCGGCCGGAGCGCCAGGTAGGCCGGGGCGTAGAAGGCGCAGAGCAGGAACAGCACGCTGATCACCAGCAGGGTCCAGCCGCCCAGGGCGTCGATGCCCAGCCAGGGGTTGGGCGGCAGCGCCTTCCAGCCGCGCAGGGCCAGCAGCAGGACCGCCAGGTGCAGGGTCGCGGTAACCGGCAGCAGCCGCACCCGCGCCGGCACGGAGTTGGTGAAGAAGGCCAGGAGCGCGGCCAGGAGCGGGAGGGCGATAAGGAACCAGACCATGGATCAGTCCTTCAGTTCGGCCAGATGGCGGGTGTCCATGGAGTCGAAGGCCACGGTGATATGGTTGATGACGATCCCCATGACGAAGATGCCCACGAACAGGTCCAGCAGGATCCCGGTCTCCACCAGCATCGGCATCTCCTCCACCAGCATCAGGCCGAACAGGTAGATGCCGTTCTCCAGCACCAGGTAGCCCGCCACCTGGGTCAGGGCCTTGCGCCGGGTGATCAGCAGGATGAAGCCGGTGAGCAGGGTGGAGAGCGAGGCCGGCACGAACAGGCCGAAACCGCTGCCCGGGGCCAGCGGCAGGTTGCTGGCCAGCAGCAGGGCCAGGCCGGTGCCCAGGGCGCAGAGCACCAGCGAGGCGGTGAAGCCGATGTAGGGCGCGACCTCCCGGTCGATCTTGACCTTTCGGGAGGCTCGGCGGAACAGGTAGGGGATCAGCCAGCCCTTGACGGTGACGGCGGCGATCACCATGAAGACGATGTGCAGGTGCCCGCCCAGGCCCATGGCCAGGGGCAGCAGGCCCAGCAGCACGCCCTGGATCACCGCCACCTGGATCATCTTGTTGATCCGGGCGGTGGCCACCAGGGTGAAGTTGGTGAGCATGATCAGGGCGATGAGCAGGTCGCGCAGCATGGTCTACCCCTATGCCTGAAGCAGGAAGAAGGCGAAGGCGGTGGCCAGCAGGCCCGCCACCAGGAACTGGGGCACCCGGTTCATGCGGAACCGCGCGGTGGCGCTCTCCACCAGCCCGACCACCACCGCCAGCAGCCCCATGGCCGCGTAGAAGCCGGCCCAGTCCAGCCAGGGGTGGCTGGTCCTGGGCAGCAGGGGCCCGACGATCAGCGCGCCCAGCACCATCAGCTTCATGCTGGCGCCGTAGAGCACCAGCGCGAACGGCCGCCCGGAATGGTCCAGCACCATGACTTCGTGGATCATGGTCAGCTCCAGGTGGGTGTTGGGGTCGTCCACCGGGATCCGGGAGTTCTCGGTCAGGAACACGATCATCCAGCCCGCCAGGACCAGGATGAGCGGGCCGGTGGCCCTGGAGATGGCGAACCCGGGGGAGGCCAGCATGCCCGACAGGGAGAGGCTGCCGGTGGCCTTGGCCAGGGCGGCGAAGCCCAGGAACAGCGCGGGCTCGGTCAGCACCGAAAAGGTCACTTCCCGGGCCGCGCCCATGCCTTCGAAACTCGACCCGGTGTCCAGGGCCGAGAGGACGGTGGCGAAGCGGGCCAGTCCGAACAGGTAGGCGAACAGGATCATGTCGCCCTGGAAGTTGATGGGCGCCGGGGCATGGCCGAACGGCACCAGCAGCGCGGCGATCATGGACACCGCGACGATGGCCACCGGACCGGCCAGGAACACCCAGGTGGTGGTGCGGCTGTACACCGCCTGCTTGCGGGCCAGCCTGGCCAGGTCGTAGTAGAGCTGCAGCACGGGCGGGCCCTGGCGCCCGGCCATCAGCGCCTTGACCTTGTTGATCAGGCCCGGGAGCAGGGGCGGCAGCAGCAGGGCGGTGAGCACCTGCAGCAGGTAGTGGAGGGATCGGACAAGGGTGGAGTCGGTCATGGTTCAGGCCACCATCCAGACAAGGAGCGCCACGAGGGTGATGAGGATATACAGGAGATAGAGCGGCAGCTGGCCGCTCTGGAAGAAGTGCAGCACGGCCAGGCCGCGTTCGGCCAGGTCCAGGCAGGGGGCGGCCACCCGGTCGAGGATCGGGTCCGGCACGTGGGAGCGGTAGCTGCGCTGGGACGGGAACAGCCCCAGCACCCGGCGCCAGCGCACCTGCGGCCGGAGCACGAAGCGCATGGCGGTGACCAGTTCGTCGGCGAAGGAGGACGCGGTGTACTGGATCCGGGGGCTCGCGGCCGCGTAGCCGCAGTCCCAGGTGGGCAGGCCGGTCCGGGGTCCGGCGCCCTTGCGGGTCCAGGCCCAGATCAGGCCGGCCGCCGCCAGCAGCGGCAGGGCGATGAGGGTGAGGGTGCCCAGGTGGGCCAGGCCGGCCAGGTCCGCGGGCCCGGGCAGGCCGGCGGCGGCTCCGGCCGCCCGGGCCAGGGCCGGGCCGACCAGCACCGGGACCACCCCGATGGCCGCGCAGATGCCGGCCAGGACCAGCATCGGCGCCCGCATGGCCCGGGGCGCCTCCCCCGCGCCGGCGGCCGCGGGCGTGCGCGGTTCGCCCAGGAACACCACGCCGAACACCTTGGCGAAACAGGCCGCGGCCAGGGCGCCGATCAGGGCCAGGGCGGCCAGGGCGAGCACCGGCCAGTGGGAGAAGCGGGGCAGGGCCAGGCCGCGGAAGGCGGCCAGGTAGATCAGCCATTCGCTGATGAAGCCGTTGAGCGGAGGCAGCCCGCAGATGGCCCAGGACCCGGCCAGGAAGGCGCAGGCGGTGAACGGCATGGACCGGGCCAGGCCGCCCAGCCGCTCCAGGTCCCGACTGCCGGTGGCGTGCACCACCGAACCGGCCCCCAGGAACAGCAGGCCCTTGAACAGGCTGTGGTTGAGCACGTGCAGCAGCGCCCCGGCGAAGCCCAGGGCCTGGAGCACGGGATGGCCGGTGCTCTTGCCCAGGGTGCCCAGGCCCAGGCCCAGCAGGATGATGCCGATGTTCTCGATGGAGTGGTAGGCCAGCAGGCGCTTGAGGTCGTGCTGGGCCAGGGCGTAGGCGACCCCGAGGATGCCCGAAAGCGCGCCCAGGGCCACCAGCAGGGCGCCCCACCACACCGGCGGGTCCGGCACCAGGACCAGCCCGCGCACCAGCCCGAGGATCCCCATCTTGATGAGTACGCCGGACATGAGCGAGGATATGTGGCTGGGGGCGGCGGCGTGGGCCGGAGGCAGCCAGAAGTGCAGCGGGAAGATCCCCGCCTTCAGCCCGAAGCCCACCAGGCAGAGCAGGAAGATGGCGGTGCCGCGGGGCGTCGCGGCCAGTCCCGGCGCCACCGGGCCGAACAGGAAGCTGGCGCCGGCGCCGGCCGCCAGGCCGAAGGCGGCGAACAGGCAGAGGGTGCCGGAGTGGGTGGCGGCCAGGTAGATCCAGCCCGCCCGCCGGGTTTCGGGATCCCGGTCCTCGGCCATCACCAGCAGGAACGAGGTGACCGCCATGCTCTCCCAGGCCAGGAGGAAGGTCAGCGCCTGGGCGGCCGCCACCAGCAGGACCAGGAACCCGGCGGTGAGTCCGTAGAGCAGGCGCAGGCGGCGGGCGCTTTCGTGCTGGTCGCCCCAGTAGCCGATGGCGAACACCGAACCGCAGGCGGGCAGCACCAGCACCGGCACCAGGAAGAAGGCCCCGATGGGGTCCAGCCGCAGGAAGCCCTGGGTGCCCAGGGGCGTGTGCAGCAGGGCCAGGGTCGGCGGGGCGGCCCCGCCCAGCACCATCCCGGCGGCGGCCAGCCCCGCCAGGGCGCCCAGGCCGATGAGCCAGGCCGCCGCCCTGCCGCCGCCGGTCCGGAGCCACAGCCCCGGGACGCCGGAGACTGCCACCAGGAAGGCGGAGAGGGCGAAGAGGAACATCATCCCAGCAGCCTCGGGCGGATGATCAGCCAGAGGAACACGCCCACCAGGGTCATGAGGATGTACAGCAGGTACATGGAGAGATGGCCCTGCTGCAGTCCGCGGTAGCGCAACAGGCGCAGGGCCACGCGCTCGGTGCGGGGGGCCGCGAAGCCGTCCCCGACCGGGTCCTGGAACCCGGACTGGAAGCCGATCCCGTGGGGGAACAGCGCCCTGATCCTGCGCACCCGGCTCTTGAGCCCGGGGATGAATTCGCCCCAGCCGTCGGCGAAAGAACTGGCGCTGTACTGCATCCGGGCGGTGGGCTGGGCATAGCCGCAGTCCCAGGTCCCGGGCCGGGCGGCGGCCGGCGGGGTGCGGCGCAGCCAGTGCAGGGCGCCCGCCCCCAGCGCCATGAGCAGGGCGGACAGGCCGGAGCACAGGGCCAGGTCGCCGCCGACCCCGTGCGCCAGCAGGGGGCCATCCCCCGGGGCCAGCACCGCCAGCACCCGGTCCAGCAGCGGCAGCAGCAGGAAGCCGCCCAGGCTCAGGGCCAGGCAGAGGCCGGCCAGGACCGCCATGGGCACCCACATCGCCGCCGCCGGGTCATGGGCGTGCTCAGCTTCGGGGCTGCGCGCCACGCCCAGGAAGACGAAGCCGAAGAACTTGGCGAAGGCCACCCCGGCCAGCCCGCCGGTGACGGCCAGGGCGGTGAGGGCCAGCCCCTCGGCCCAGGAGCCGCCGCCCAGGAACGACGCGAAGAAGCCCCGGTAGAGCAGCCACTCGCTGACGAAGCCGTTGAACGGGGGCAGCGCCGACACAGCCAGCACCGCTGGGAACAGCGCCATGGCCGTGCGCGGCATCCGCGAGGCCAGGCCGCCGAGCCGCTCCATGTCCCGGGTCCCGGTGGCGTGCAGGATCGAGCCGGCCCCGAAGAACAGCAGGCTCTTGAAGGCGGCGTGGTTCCACACGTGCAGGATCGCGGCGCCGAAGCCCAGGGCGGTGATCCACGGATTGTGGATGGCCCGGCCGGTCCAGCCCAAACCGATGCCCATGAAGATGATCCCGATGTTCTCGACGCTGGAGTAGGCCAGCAGCCGCTTGTAGTCGCGCTGGGCCAGGGCGGAGCCGACGCCGGCCAGGGCGGTGAGCGCGCCCAGCGCCAGGACCGCCCCGCCCAGGTGCGGCACCGGCGGCAGCAGGCCGGAGACCCGCAGGACCCCGTAGACGCCGGCCTTGAGCATCACCGCGGAGAGGATCGCCGAGACGTGGCTGGGCGAACCGGCATGGGCCGCCGGCAGCCAGAAATGCAGCGGCACCAGCCCGGCCTTGAAGCCGAAGCCCAGCAGCGCCAGGACCAGGATGACCGTGTCCAGGACCGGTGCGGGGTACGGATTGCTGGCGTGCCAGACATACCCGCCCAGCCGCTGGGCCATGAGGATGGCCATGGCGGTGAGCAGCATCGTGCCCACGTGGGTGCAGGCCAGGTAGACCCAGGTGCCGCGCATCACCTCGGGCCGTTCGTGCTCGGTGGCCATCAGCAGCATGGCCGCCATGGCCATGAGCTCCCAGGCCACCAGGAACAGGACCCCCTGGCGGGCGATGAACACCAGGTTCATGGCCGCCACCAGCAGGCCGAAGAACACCCGCACCCAGCGGCCGCTGCCCTTGGCGGCGTCCAGCGGCCAGTAGGCCTTGCCGTAGACGATCCCCAGCCCGGCCACCAGGTGCAGCGGAAGCAGGAAGGCGGCGGAGAGGGCGTCCACCTCCAGGACCGCGGTCACCCCCCAGAAATGGAAGCTGAGCCCGCCGGATGGCCCGCCCAGCAACACCGCCAGGGCTCCGGCGAAGGCCAGCAGGGAGCCGAGCACGCCCAGTTCGATGGCGCCGCGGTCGTCGGCAACCACCAGGCCCAGCAGGCCGGCTCCGATCCAGCACCCCATGGACACGAGCATCAAGGCAACGACCAGCATGGTTCCGGACTCCACAGGAAGGGGGGGATCAAGGAGCCGATGGCTTAGATCGAACACCTACAATGGTTGAAATTGGCCCTGTTGGTTGGGTCTATTGCGCATTATAACATTTGTAGACGTCCAGGTCCCCCCATTCCGGCCGTGGCCGCTTGGGAAAACCACTTGTTGCCGCTCACGGAGCCAGCATCCATTCATAGGCGGGCTGGACGATCACGCCCGGCGGAGCCTCGGGGGGGGCGCCGTCCCGGGTGAGCGTCAAAAGCCGCCTGCCGGCCCTGGGGAACATCCTTCCCGCGCCCGCCAGCGCCCGCAATTCCCGCTCGGCCACGGCCGGATCGCTGGCATCGGCACAGACCTGGATCAGTTCCGCGCCGCCCTCCGGATCGCGGGCGAGAAAGTCGACCTCGTGGCCCTCGCCCGTGCGCACGTAAGTCACGGCGCACCGCCGCCGCTCGAGTTCGATGAACACAGCCGTTTCCAGGGCATGCCCCAGGTTGGTCCTGCCGCTCCGGTCGAACCAGGGGATCAGCCCCGGGTCCGCGGGATAGGCCTTGCGCGGATTGACCATCCGCTGGCGCTCGGAACTGGACTCCATCCAGGCGGTGCGGACCAGGAAACAGTCCTCCAGGTGGGCGAGCAGGTCATGGACCGTGTCCCGGGCGATGGCGATTCCCTGGCTTTTGAGGGCCCCATGGAACTTCTCGACGCTGAACAGGGCCCCCGGGCTGCCCAGGAGGTGCCGCACCAGCCAGCGCAGGCCGGTCAGGTTGCTCACGCCGTGTCGCTCCACCACATCCCGGAGGATGGCCACGTCCACGTAGTCGCGCAGCAGTTGCCCGCGGGCGGCCATGCCCAGGCCTTGCGCTTCGGGGAAGCCGCCCACGGCAAGCCAGCCGAGGAAGCCCGTTTCCAGCCCCGAGCGTTCCGCGGCGGTCATGAACCCGTTCTGCTCAGCGACAGTCCGGCCTTCATGCCGGAGCGTTTCCGCGAAGCTGAAGGGAAACAGCGGGACTTCCCAGGCCCTTCCACGCAGGGCCGTGGCTATCTCCCGGGAGAGGAGGGCGGCGGAAGAACCGGTCAGGATGATTTCCGCTGCCCCACCATCCAGCAGGCGCCGGACGAATCGTTCCCAGCCGGGGACCACCTGGATTTCATCGAAGCACCAGGTGACGGTTTCATCTTTGCCCAGCGCGGGGGTCCGGCGACCATATTCCTCCACCAGGAAGCCCAGGTGGGCTCCCGGCAGGCCGGCCAGGCGCTCGTCCTCGAAGTTAACGTAGGGCAGGCGGTTCCTGGCCACGCCACGGGCCACCCGCTCCCGTCTCAGTTGGTGCAGGAAGGTGGTCTTGCCTGCCCGACGCATCCCGATGATGACCGTCGCCTTTCCCGGCAGACCCGCAGCCCCGTGGATGGATCGGGGCGTACCGTGGGGAAGGTCCGAAACGAGGGATTCCGCCAGCTTTTCAGTCAGCGCCTCTTTCAGTGCGGAGGTGAGCGGCTCGGTCATGGCCCATATTCTCCTCTAAAAAAGGAGAAAGTAAGCCAATATTCTCCTTTTTTGAAGGAGAATATTTTTATATCTTTTGTATATAACGTTTACGATAGGGCCTCGGGACTTCAGGAACCCCATCGCCTACCGCAAAGCCCGGGAGAGCGGGCCCGTGCCTGGGCCCGGGGAAGGTTGACGGTTCGGGATGGCGGGAGCAGCTTGGGGCCAATCTAGCCCATACCCCAAGCTGCGAAGGCCTGCCCCGCCAGGCGTCCAGCGCTGCCCCCGGCGGCCCGGCGGGCCCAGACCTCCGTCCGGAAGGAGCCCAGGAATGCCCAGAAGAGAACGCCTCGCCATCCTCGGGCCGGTTCTGCTGTCCGCCCTGCTGGCCTGCTCGAGCGTGAAGCAGGTCGAGCTCGCCTACCAGCCGTTGCCCAACGGCCCGCTGGCGACGGCCAAGGCCGGGCCGGAGCTGCTGATCAACAAACTGAAGGACAACCGCGGCAAGCCCGAACTGGGCCTGGCCCAGAACTACACCGGCCATGTCTTCTTCACCATCCATACCAGCAGCGATGTTTCCGCCTGGGCCACCCGAGCGCTGGCGACCGAACTGGGCAAGGCCGGATGCAAGGTCAGCGTGGGCGAACAGCTCGAGGACCCCGGCAAGTACATGGTCAACGGAACCATCAATGAAATCTGGAACGAGGGCATCGTCACGACGATGCGCATCACCCTGCTGGTGACCCGGGGCACCCGGATCGTCTCCAACCGCGCCTACAACGCCGATGCCGCGGGCTTCAGGGAGAAGGTCATCAACACCGTCTACACCACGGACTACGCCAACCTCTACGAGGTCACCCTGCAGAACCTGCTGAAGCAGGCGGTGCCCCAGATCGTCACCGCCATCAACGACGACGCCGCTTCGCAGCCATGAACAGGATCCTGCTCGCGCTCTGGCTGGCCGGGACCGCCTGGTCCGGGCTGCCGGCGGCGGCCTCGGCCGAGGCCTGGACCCCGGCCCAGCAGCAGGTCCTGCGCCAGTACCAGGCGGCCGAACTGGCCCGGCAGGACAGCCGGACCTACGTCAGGGTCGGCCGGACCGACCCCGCCAACCGCGCCCAGGGGCCCTACCACATCGAGCGGACCCCGGCCCGGATGGCCGAAGCGGCCAGGCTATACGCTGACCTGGTGCGGGATGCCCGGGCGGCCTTCGGCCCCGGGCACCCGCAGACCGCGGTCATGATCGACGGCTTCGCCCGGCTGCAGGACGAGCAGGGCATCCGCCTGGACCTGGCGGAAGCGCTGTACCGGGAGGCCCTGGAGATCCGCAGCAAGGCCCTGGGACCGCGCAGCCCGGAGGTCGCCGATTCCCTGGGCGAACTCGGGGGCTTCTACCGGGAGACCGGGCGCCACGGCGAAGCCGAAGCCTGCCTGAAGGCGTGCCTGGAGCTGAGGCCGGCGGGGCCCCGCGCGGCCCTGGCCCGGGGCGCCCTGGGCCTGGTGTACCAGGACCTCGGGGATTACGCGCGGGCCGCGACGCTGTTCCAGGAGGCCCTGGCCATCCAGAAGGCCATGCCCTCCGGCCAGGCGGAACAGGTCCGCACCCTCACCCTGCTGGCCGCCCTCAGTGTGAAGCAGGGCGACCTCGACCGGTGCGCGGCGCTCGCCGGGGAGGCCCTGCGCCTGACCGAACAGCCGGGATCGGACGCCACTCCGGGCGACCGGTTTTCGGCCGGCATGCTCTCCGCCCTGCCGGACGCCTGCCGCGGCCAGATCGTCGCCTCCGGGCTGAAGGCCAGGAAATACTTCTTCTCCCTGCTGGAGAAGCGGGACTGGGCCCAGTATCTGGCCGAGCTGAACGAGGACGCCTACCCGGCCATCATCGCCCAGCGGACCTGGGCCAACCAGGGCATGGCGGCGATGGTGGAAACGGCCGGAATCCAGACCCGGCAGACCTTCGGTGACCATCATCCGCAGCTGGCGGCGGCCCAGGGCAACATCGCCCTCATGCACCTGGCGCGCAAGGAGTGGACCCAGGCCATCGCGCCAGCGGTCCAGGCCAACGCGATCAACTTCCAGTTCCTGCCTTCGGTGTTCGCCATGGCGTCGGAGCGCCTGAAACTCATGTACATGGAGAAGACCGAGGGCTACCGTGACCTGCTGCTGTCGGCGGTGGCCGGGGCCAGGCCGGAGGGGCCCGAGCTGACCGAGGCCCTGCAGTGGGCCATGCGTCTGAAGGGCATCGTCCTGGACGCCATGCTCGGGGAGCGGGAGGCGCTCCGGAAGGGCCTGGACCCGGGGTTGCGCGACGCCTGCGACCAGCTGCGCCAGGCCAGGCAGGAGTTGTCCGGCCTGTTCGTCAAAGGCCCCGAAGCCGACCTGGACGGCTTCAACGCGCGGATGGCCGGACTGGCCGCGCGGGTGGACGGGCTGGAGACCCGGCTGAGCCAGGGCAGCGCCGCCTACCGGGAGAACCGGGAACTGTTCTCGGCGACCCCGGAGGCGGTCCGGGCGCGGCTGCCCCAGGGCAGCGCGCTGGTAGAATACTTCGCCTTCAACAACTACGGCGAGCCCGGCAGCCCCCCGTGGATGCTGGCCTTCGTGCTCCAGGCGGAAGGTCCGGCCCAGCCGGTCATGGTGGACCTCGGGCCGGCCGCGCCGCTGGAACAGGCCATCGGCGCCTGGCGGCGGGACCTGCAGGGGTTCGCCGCCGGCCGGGGGCCTGAGCAGGCGGCGCGCCTGCGCCTGGACGGCCTGGGCCGGAAGGTCGCCGCCCTGCTGTGGGATCCGGTGGCGGCCAGGGTCGACCTGGCCCGCAAGCGCATCGTCTACCTCGCTCCGGACGGGCCGGTGCACCTGATGCCCTTCGCCCCGCTGCCCAGCGGGAGCGGCTACCTCATCGAACAGCTGGACCTGGCCTATGTCTCCACTGGCAAGGACTTCCTGCGCCAGCGGCGGCCGGGGGCCGGCGCCGGCGCACTGCTGGTGGGCGGGGTCGATTTCGACCAGAGCCTTCCGGCCCCGGCCGCCGCGACGGACCGGGGTCATGGCCCGTCCTTGCGGCTGGACCAGCTGCGCTGGAACCCCCTGTCCGGCACGGCCGACGAGGTGGGCGCCATCGCCGCCGCCCTGGCCGGGGCGGACCTTCCGGCCACCGTCCTGGAAGGGGGCCGGGCCGGCCTCGCCGCGGTCAGCGCCGGGATCCAGGGCGCGCGTTACGTGCATCTGGCGACCCACGGGTTCTTCCTGGGCGACGAACTCGGACTGGATCCGCACAGCCGGGGGCTGGCCGTGGTGGGCAACCGCCCGGCCGAGCAAGGGCCGCCGCTGGCCGCCGCGCCCGTCTTCCACCGGGAGAACCCTCTGCTGCTGTCCGGGCTGGCCCTGGCAGGCGCCAACCGCTCCGGGGGTGACGGCTACCTGCTGGCCATGGACGTGGCGAACCTGGACCTGGGCGGGGCAGATCTGGTCACCCTCAGCTCCTGCGAGACCGGCCTGGGGGAGATCAGGCGCGGCGAGGGGGTGTTCGGCCTGCAGCGCAGCTTCCTCATCGCCGGGGCCCAGGCGCTGGTCATGAGCCTATGGAGCGTGCCGGACCAGGAGACCCGGGACCTGATGGTGGATTTCTACCGGCAGGTGGCGGCCGGCGCGCCGCGGCGCGCCGCGTTCCGCCGGAGCCAGCTGCGGATGCTCAGGGCCGGCCCGGCCCGCCACCCGTTCTTCTGGGCGGCGTTCCAGTACCTGGGGGTGGAATAGGCCGGGGAGGGTGATCCCCGGCCCGGTTCAGACCGCCACCGTATCGGCGATGTCGCGGAACTCGGGGATCTGGTCGAAGTTCATGTAGCGGTAGATCTTCCCGGACTTGGCGGCCAGCTGCGCCACCGTCTCCTGGTACTCCGCCAGGGTGGGGATCCGGCCCAGCAGGGCGCAGACCGAAGCCAGCTCCGCCGAGCCCAGGTAGACCTGGGTGTCGATCCCGAGCCGGTTGGGGAAGTTGCGGGTGGAGGTGGAGATGGCGGTGGCGCCCTTGCGGATCTGGGCCTGGTTGCCCATGCACAGGGAGCATCCGGGCATCTCCATGCGGGCCCCGGTGCGGCCCAGGATGCCGTAGTAGCCTTCGGCGGTGAGCAGGGCCTGGTCCATCTTGGTGGGCGGGGCGATCCATAGCCGGGTGGGCAGGTCGGTCTTGCCCTCCAGCAGCTGGCCGGCGGCGCGGAAGTGGCCGATGTTGGTCATGCAGGAACCGATGAAGACCTCGTCGATCCTGGTGCCGGCCACCTCGGACAGCAGCTTGACGTCGTCGGGATCGTTGGGGCAGGCCAGGATGGGCTCCTTGATGTCGGCCAGGTCGATCTCGATGACGGCGGCATATTCCGCGTCCGGATCGGGCGCCAGCAGCCGGGGCTCGGCCACCCAGGCCTCCATGGCCTTGATCCGCCGTTCGAGGGTGGTGCGGTCGTCATAGCCGCCGGCGATCATCCACTTCATGAGCACGATATTCGAGTTCATGTATTCGATGATGGGTTCCTTGTCCAGGTGCACGGTGCAGGCGGCGGCGGAGCGCTCGGCCGAGGCGTCGGAGAGCTCGAAGGCCTGTTCCACCTTCAGCTGGGGCAGCCCTTCGATCTCCAGGATGCGGCCGCTGAACACGTTCTTCTTGCCGGCCTTGGCCACCGTGAGCAGGCCCTGGCGGATGGCGTAGAGCGGGATCGCGTTCACCAGGTCGCGCAGGGTGACGCCCGGCTGCATCTTGCCCTTGAACCGGACCAGGACGCTTTCGGGCATGTCCAGCGGCATGACCCCGGTCGCCGCGGCGAACGCCACCAGGCCGGAGCCGGCCGGGAAGGAGAGGCCGATGGGGAAGCGGGTGTGGGAGTCGCCGCCGGTGCCGACGGTGTCGGGCAGCAGCAGCCGGTTCAGCCAGGAGTGGATGATGCCGTCGCCGACCCGCAGGGAGACGCCGCCGCGGCCGGTCATGAACCCGGGCAGCTCCTTCTGGGTGAGCACGTCCACCGGCTTGGGATAGGGGGCGGTGTGGCAGAACGACTGCATCACCATGTCGGCGGAGAAGCCCAGGCAGGCCAGGTCCTTGAGCTCGTCGCGGGTCATCGGGCCGGTGGTGTCCTGGGAGCCGACGGTGGTCATGTGCGGTTCGCAGTAGGCGCCGGGACGCACGCCCGCGGTGCCGCAGGCGCGGCCCACGATCTTCTGGGCCAGGGTGTAGCCCTTGCCGGTTTCCGGGGGCACGGCCGGCAGGCGGAACAGGGTGGATTCGGGCAGGCCCAGGGCCTGGCGGGCCCGGGCGGTGAGGCCCCGGCCGACGATGAGCGGGATCCGGCCGCCGGCCCGGACCTCGTCGAAGACCACCTCGGACTTCAGCTGGAACTCGGCGACCAGCTTGCCGTCCTTGAACGCCTTGCCTTCGTAGGGGCGCAGCTCCACCACGTCGCCCATGGCCAGGCCGGTGACGTCCAGCTCGATCGGCAGGGCGCCGGCATCCTCGAGGGTGTTGTAGAAGATCGGGGCGATCTTGCCGCCCAGGCAGACGCCGCCGAAGCGCTTGTTGGGCACGAACGGGATGTCCTCGCCGGTATGCCAGAGCACGGAGTTGACCGCGGACTTGCGGGAGGAGCCGGTGCCCACCACGTCGCCCACGTAGGCCAGCAGATGGCCCTTGGCCTTGAGCGCGCTGATCAGGGCCAGGGGCCCGACCTTGCCCGGCTCGTCCGGGGTGATGCCGGGACGCGGGTTCTTGAGCATGGCCACCGCGTGCAGCGGGATGTCGGGCCGGCTCCAGGCGTCGGGGGCGGGGGAGAGGTCGTCGGTGTTGGTCTCGCCGGTCACCTTGAAGATGGTCACGGTGAGGCTCTGGGGCACTTCCGGCCGCGAGGTGAACCACTCCGCCTCGGCCCAGCTCTTCAGCACGGCGGTGGCGAAGGCGTTGCCCTGGTCGGCCTTGGCCTTCACGGCCGCGAAGAAGTCGAACACCAGCAGGGTCTTCTTCAGCGCCTCGGCGGCGATGGCGGCCACCGGGGGGTGATCCAGAAGATCGATGAGGGCCTGGATGTTGTATCCGCCCAGCATGGTGCCGAGCAGCTCGGTCGCCTTCCCGGGCGTCACCAGGGCCACCTGCTCCTCGCCCTTGGCCACCCGGGCCAGGAACCCGGCCTTCACCAGGGCGGCGTCATCCACCCCGGCGGGGACCCGGTGGGTCAGCAGGTCGAGGAGGAAAGCCTCTTCTCCGGCGGGCGGGGCCTTGAGCAGCTGGATCAACCCGTTCGTCTGTTCGGCCGTCAAGGGGAGGGGCGGAATGCCCAGAGCGGTGCGCTCAGCGACTTGTTCCCGGTAGGTTTTCAGCATGGAGACCCCGTCGAGTGAAAGGCATGGAAACAATCCAGGCTTTTACATTATCCCCCAGGACGGGATGGCCGGGAGCAGAAGCCTGCGCGGGGGCTGGAAATCTTGTCGGATGGTCAAAGGCGGGCTTCGGGCCCGCGGCGCGTGCTACCGGTTGTCCAGGGCCAGCCGGATCCCGAAGCCGATGATCGCCAGCCCGGCCAGCCGTGTGCTTACGGCGCGCACGGCGCGGATCCCGGCCAGGCGCCGGGCCACGGCGTTGCCCAGGAAGACCAGTACGATCTGATAAGCAGAACTGAGGGCGGTGACGTGCAGCATCATGAGCGCCAGGGTGAGCGGCCGGGCGTCAGCGTGCAGGAACAGCGGGAAGAAGGCCATGAAGAACAGCACCACCTTCGGGTTGGTGAGGGAGACCGCCAGGGCGCGGCGGTAGTGGGCCCATCCGCGCATGGGCAGGGTTTCGGCCGGTCCCTGGCCGCGGGCCGCCGGCCGGAGCATGCCGATGCCGATCCAGATCAGGTAGGCGATGCCGAACCAGCGCACGGCCGAAAAGGCGATCGGATAGGCGGCCAGCACCGCGGCCAGCCCCAGCACCGCCGCGAGCATGTACAGGAAATCGCCGGTCAGGGTGCCCAGCACCGCCCCGAGGCCGCCGGAAACCCCGTCCCGGGCGGTGGCGCTCAGGATGGCCAGGGTGCCCGGGCCGGGCACCAGCTGGAAGATCAGGATGGCCGTGATGAAACTCAGGTAGCCCTGAATGCCGAACATGGCGTTTCTCCGCGCGGTGCTTGAATGAACCGAGCGTTCAAATCCGCCCATTCCGGCCGCAGTTGCAAGCGTATCGTCAGCCAGTTTCTTACGCTTTGGGAAAAATAGCGAGCGCAGCGAGTGGTTTTCCCAGGCGGCCACGGCCGGAATGGAGGGACCCGGACGCTGCCGTCAGTCGACCACCCAGCAGGCGCCGAGACCGACGTTGCAGGTGCCGTACTTGATCCACATGAAGCCGTCCACGCCCCACGAGGGACCCCAGGAGTTCTTCAGCAGCCAGGCGCCCTTGGCGTCGTCCCAGCCCACCAGGATGATGGCGTGGTTGATCGAGTTGTAGTAGGTGGGATCGGTGAACACCCCGCCGGTGTAGGCCTGGAAGCTGTCGTCGGCGTAGACGCAGGCCGAGACCCCGCCGTAGGTGTAGATGGCCGACTTGATCGCGGCCACGGACGGGACGCTGGCGCTGCCGCCCACGTAGCCCCACCGGGTGACCGGGGTGAAGCTGGGGTCGCGGCCGATGCTGCAGGCCACGGCGTCGCCCACGTAGGGGAAGGCGGCGGCCGGCACGGCGCCCTTGTAGTAGCCGCTGGGGCCGGCCTTGGCGGGCATCAGCATGTCGAAGGCGAAGTAGCCGCCGTTGCAGGCCCAGCCCCAGGGATTGCAGCTCAGCACCTGCTCTTCGGAGAGGGCCGGCACGCTGCCGCTGACGGTGATGGAACCGTCGCCGGCGACCTTGCCGTTGGCCGCGCCCCGCTTCTTCAGGGCCGCGCCCTCCAGCGAGCCGATGGTGGAGAAGGCCCAGCAGCTGCCGCACTGGCCCTGGTCCTTGACCGTGCTGAACACGCCGGTGAAGGCCTTGGGCAGGGCGGCGGGGGTTGCCTGGACTTCGTAGTTCTCGAAGCCGCCCGGCTCGTGGGCCAGGTATTCCGGAGGCATCAGCTCGATCCGGGTGCCGCACAGGCGCTCGCGGTCGTACTGCATGGCGGGGTTGAGGCCCACCTGGAACGGCAGCCCCTGGGCCTGGATGGCGCCGCGCAGCTGCTCGATCTTGGCGGACAGCTCGGGGGCGTAGGGATGGGGGCCGGCGGCGGTCAGGACTGGGGTGCCCGCCAGGGCCAGGATATACAGGGAAAGGGGGAAGTTGTTCATTTCCAATTTTCCTTTGAGGGTTGGGAGCAGGCGGACGCCACCCGTTCCGGGAGATGCCGGAGGAGCATGGGTCCGTCGGAAGGACGGCGGGTTCGACCCTGGATGGGGAACCGGCGGCGGAGGCCGGGGGCGCGCGGGCCGGACGCCGTTCGCGTCGAGGGAGGGCTCGGGGAAAAGGTTGCATCACATCCGGCCGATAACCGCAGTGATGAGTCGTAAGTTACCTCGTTCCTCGCTTTCCTCCTGATCAACAGGATCGGCCGGGGGCTCTCCCGGCGCAACCTGCTGGGGGCTCAACGTGACTAATGTCATGCAGATGAGAATCAGTCTCGGACCTGGACGGGAGGCTCGCGCAAGCCCGCCCCATCACGCCGGATGGTCATAAAACGATAACCTCTGTCATGGGGCGACTATTTTTCGTCGAATTTACCGGTCCCGGGCGGACCATCAGGAGGGGCCGCAAAGATTCCCGGGGCAGGGAAATGCCAAGCCTGGCCTCAGCCCCTGCAGACAGGGGGCTCTCCCCAGCGAACGAATTCCTGGATGGGCTCTAGGGGACCCATATTTCCGCGGGAACCGGGTGGGACAGGAACGGCGTCATGGCCTCGGTGAAGCCATAGGCGCCCACGGTGCCGAAGGCGAGCAGCGAGCCGGGCCGCAGTTCCGGCAGTTCCACGTCGCCCAGCCGGTCCAGGCTGGTGCAGAGCGGGCCGGCCAGGGTGGCCGGGCGCAGGGGGCCGTCCGCCCCGATGGCCTTCACCGGGAACGGCTGGCCCGTGAGCAGGGGGCGCAGGAGATGGTTGACGCCGGCTTCCAGGATGGCGAAGCGCACGCCCCGGCTCTCCTTCACCCGCACCACCCGGGACAGGTAGACCCCGCAGGGGGCGGCCAGGAACCGGCCGGGCTCCAGCACGAGGGTGCCGGTGAACCACGGGTTGGCGGCCAGCAGGGCGGTCAGGCCCCGGCCCAGGGCCTCCACGTCCAGCGGCGTTTCCAGGTCGGTATAGGGCACGCCCAGGCCGCCGCCCAGATCGATCTGGTCGATGGCCAGCCCGTGCCGCTCGTGCATGCGCCGGGCCAGGGCGAGGACGTAGCCGTGGGTGGCCAGGAGGTTCCCGGCGTCGCGCTCGTTGCTGGCGGCGAACACGTGCAGGCCTCGGATGGTGACCTTGGCCAGGCCCGCGGCCCGGGCCAGGAACGCGGGCAGCTGCTCCTCGTCCACGCCGAACGCCGACGGCCCGGTGCCGCCGATGATCCGGTTGGCTTCCTTGATCCCGGCCATGGGGTGGACCCTCAGGTTCACCGCCACCGGGCCCTTCGCCAGGGCTTCCAGCCGCTCCAGGTCCTCCCAGCCGTCGGCCTGGACCCGCACGCCCTGGGCCAGGGCCAGGGCCAGTTCCTCGGTGCGCTTGCCGGGACCGGTGTAGAAGGTCCGCCCGGGCCCGAGGCCCAGGGCATGCACCCGGGCCAGTTCGCCGCCGGAGGCGCAGTCGAAGCAGGAGCCCAGTTCGGCGAAGGCCTCCAGCAGGGTGGCGTGGGGGTTGGCCTTGACCGCGAAGGCCAGCCGCGCCCGGTCGGGCAGGGCCTGGCGCAGGCGCAGCCACTGGTTCCGGGCGGCGCCCAGGCTGTAGGCGAACACGGGGGTGCCGTGGATCCTGGCCAGATCGGCGCAGACCGTGTCGTTGAAGGCGAACAGGCTCATGGCTTGCTCCAGAAGGGGGCCAGGCGGCGGACGCCCTCCCGGATCTGTCCGGGATCCCCGGCATAGCTTAGCCGGATATGACCGCGGCCGCCCGCGCCGAAGGCCGTGCCCGGCACCACCACCACCCCGCCCTCGTCGCGCAGGCGCAGGCAGAAGGCCATGGGGTCGGCCAGGGCGGAGCCGGGCAGGGGCTGCCAATGATAGAAACCGCCGGCGGAGAGGCGCGGGCTGGAGCCGAAGGCCTCGGCGTAGGCTTCGGAGAACGCTTCCCAGCGCAGCCGCAGGTGGGTCCGGGCTTCGGTCAGCACCACCGGCGAGGCTTCCAGCAGCGCCAGGGCGGCCAGCTGGGCCGGCCGGGCCGGGGCGGTGACCATGTAGGCGTGCACCAGGCGCGCGGGCGCCAGCCAGGCCGGATCGCCTATGGCCCAGCCCACCCGCAGGCCGGGAGCGCCCCAGGCCTTGCTCACCGAGCCGAGCGCCAGCCCGGTGTCGGTCACGTCCCGCAGTCCGGGGCCGCGCTCGCCCAGGCACAGTTCCCGGTAGACCTCGTCGGACAGCAGCAGGATCCCCCGGGCCGCGCAGGCTTGGGCCACCTCGGCCAGGGCCGCGCCGGTGGCGCCGGCCCCGGTGGGGTTGCCGGGATGGTTCACCACCGCCACCTTGGCTTCGGGGTTGCGGTCCAGCACCGCCCGGAACGCGGACGGGTCCAGGGTGAAGTCCGCCGCCAGCGGGTAGCCGACCGGCTCGGCGCCGGCCAGCCGGGCCAGGGCGGGGTAGGCCAGGAAGCCCGGGTCGGGCACCAGCACGGCGTCGCCCGGCTGGAGCCAGGCCTGGAACAGGGCGTAGAGCACCCCCTGGCTGCCGCAGCCCAGCATCACCTGCGCCGGCTGTGCCCCGTGGAAGGCCGCCACCGCCTCCTGCAGCTCCGGCAGGCCGGCGTTGGGGCCGTAGGCGCAGCGGCCCATCTGCTGGGCCAGGGCCCGGCGGGCCGGCTCCGGCAGCGCCCAGCCCGGTTCGCCCAGGCCCATGGGCACGGCGTCCGGGGGCGCGCCTTCGCTGAGTGCCCGGATCGGGCTGGGGCGCAGCTGGGCGAGGCGGCCGGCGGGGCGGGCCTGGCCGGCGCTCAACGCAGGGCCTCTTCCAGGGTGGTGGCGGCATCGGTGCCGACATCCCGGTACTTGACGATGCAGGGCGCGGCCAGGGACAGTCCGGCGGCCTGGGCGTAGGCGCCGGAGGCCGGCCGGGTCCCGGGCACCACCACCGCGCCTTCGGGCACTTCCCGGGTGAGCTCCCGGCCGTTGACCAGGTCGTAGATCCGGGTGGAGGCCGACAGGATCACGCCGGGGGCCAGCACCGCGCGCCGGCGGATGATCACCCCCTCGAACAGGCCGCAGAGGCCGCCCACGAAGGCGTCGTCCTCGACCACCACCGGCACCGCGCCGGCGGGTTCCAGCACGCCGCCCACCTGGGCCGCGGCGGAGAGGTGGACCCGCTTGCCGATCTGCGCGCAGCTGCCCACCAGGGCGTGGCTGTCGACCATGGTGCCTTCGTCGACGAAGGCGCCCACGTTGACGTAGGCCGGGGGCATGATGACGACCCCGGGGGCCAGGAACGCGCCCCGGCGGACCGAGCTGCCGCCAGGCACCATGCGCACGTTCTCGGCCAGCTCGAAGGCGCGGGGCGGGAAGCCGGCGCGGTCGAACATCGGGCTGGGCCAGCCGGGCATCAGGGTGGTGGCGGTGGAGCGGAACCCGGCGAGGATCGCCGTCTTGACCCAGAAGTTGGCGTGCCAGACGCCGGCGGCGTCCCGCTCCGCGGCGCGGGCTTCGCCCCGTTCCAGCGCCTGCAGCAGGGCCGCGTGGGCTCCGGGCAGGCCGGGGTCGGCGAGGATCGCCGCCATGTCGCGCTGGTAGAAGGCCTGGAGGTCTGAAGCCCTCATCACGCCACCCCCGCGCCGGCGTTGAGCAGTTCGGCCAGCCTGGCCCGGGTGGCGGCCGAGGCGGTCATCAGCGGCAGCCGCAGGGTGTCGCCGCAGATCCCCTTCAGGGCCAGGGCGGCCTTGGTGGGGATGGGGTTGCTTTCCAGGAACAGGGCATCCATGAGCGGCAGCAGGGCCTGGTGCAGGCTGATCGCCTCCTGGCGCCGGCCGGCCAGGGCCAGGTCCACCAGCTGCCGGGTCTCCCGGGGCAGGACGTTGCCCAGCACGCTCACCAGGCCCGCGGCGCCGACGGCCATGGAGGCCAGCGCCAGGTTGTCGTCGCCGGACAGCAGGGTCTTGCCCGCGGGCAGGGTGCGGGCGATTTCGGCGATCTGGGCCAGGTTGCCGCTGGACTCCTTGAGCGCCACCAGCTGCGGGTTCTCCCAGAGCAGCGCCAGGGTCGCGGGCAGCAGGTTGAGCCCGGTGCGGCCGGGCACGTTGTAGATGATCACCGGCAGACCGGGCGCGGCCCGGGTCACGGCCTGGAAGTGGGCCACCAGACCGCCGGGGGTGGGCTTGTTGTAGTAGGGGGTGACCACCAGGGCGCCCTGGGCGCCCAGCGCCTGGGCCCGGCGGGTCCAGGCCGCGGCCTGGGCGGTGGCGTTCGATCCGGTGCCGACGATCACCGGCACCCCGCCGGCCTCTTCCAGGCAGGCGGTGATCAGCAGGTCCCGCTCGGCGTCCAGGATCGTGGCCGCTTCCCCGGTGGAGCCCAGGACGGCCAGGTTTTGCACCCCGCCTTCGACGCAGTGCCGGACCACCCGGCGGAAGGCCGGGAGGTCCAGGGCGAAGTCGTGGGTGAAGGGGGTGGCCAGGGCCACGGACAGTCCGGTGAAGAGGTTCATGAGGGATCTCCGAAATGGAACAGCGGGTCGAGGGTTTCCTGGGCGACCTGGTCGAAGCTGAACAGGCCTTTGCGGCCGCGGGCCCAGCGGGCCGCCAGCAGCGCGCCCCGGGCGAACACGGCCCGGGAGCGGGCCCGGTGGCTGACCTCGAGCACCTCGGCCGGGCCGTCCAGGCCCACGGTGTGGGCGCCGAATTCCGCGCCGGCGCGCAGCACCGACACGCTCAGTTCGTGGGCGGCCGGGGTGCCCAGGGTCCAGCCGGTCTTGCGCGGGCAGCCGGCCAGGACCGCTTCCGCCAGGCGCTTGGCGGTGCCGCTGGGGGCGTCGGCCTTGAGCCGGTGGTGGTGGTCGGTGACGAACGGGTCAAGATCAGGGTCGAGGGCGGCGAACCGGCCCAGGACGGTGGCCAGCCGGGCCATGAGCGCCACCGCCAGGCTGAAGTTGGGCGAGGTCAGCACGGCGATGCGGCCCCCGATCCGCTCTTCGAGCCCGGGGATGGCCCAGCCGGTGACGCCGATCACCAGGTCGGTGCCGGTCTCCAGGGCCCAGTCCAGGTGTTCGGCCACGGCCCCTGCGGCGCTGGCGTCGAAGGCCAGGTCGGCCCGGGACGTGGGCTGCTCGCCCTGGTCGATGTGCCAGACCAGTTCCAGGTCGGCCGAGGCCGCCACTTCCTCGGCGATGGCGGAACCGAGCCGGCCCCGGCCGAAGATGCCGATCTTCATCGCGCACCTCCTGTGCGCGATCCCTTCGGGACGGGCCTTTGGCCCGTGGCGCTCCGCTCCTGCTCCGCGCTCATCGCGCACCTCCTGTGATGCAACGCATGCGTTGCATCCCGTTCGGGACGGGCCTTTGGCCCGTGGCGCTCCGCTCCTGCTCCGCGCTCATCGCGCACCTCCTGTGATGCAACGCATGCGTTGCATCCCGTTCGGGACGGGCCTGCGGCCCGTGGCGCTCCGCTCCTGCTCCGTGCTCGTCGCTATCATGGCTGGTTCCCTTCGGCGGTCCCGATCAGCGCCGCGTGCAGGGCGCGCAGGGCCGGCCGGGCGTCTTCCTGCCGGACCACGAAGCTGAGGTTGATCTCGTTGGCGCCCATGC
>Ga0316217_10002688_pt1 | contig 21137 bp, 11 predicted proteins | sample 1anoAmetaG_FD_203633 | JGI IMG/M metagenome (GOLD analysis project Ga0316217, IMG submission 203633) | Freshwater microbial communities from Trout Bog Lake, Wisconsin, USA - 1anoA | ecosystem: Environmental > Aquatic > Freshwater > Lake > Hypolimnion/Profundal zone | place: USA: Wisconsin...
CTCGGTGCGCGCGGAGTTCGGCGCGGATTTCTGGGGCTTCTGGATGCTCGGGGGCATGTCCGGCGGCGGCATGGGCTTCATTTTCGAGCCGGGCCGGAAAGCCGCGGCGCAGGCGCGGCTCCAGGAAATCATGTCCCGGACCAAACGCGAGCTGCACCACGCGCTGCCCTTCGCCATGGAACCGGTGGTCTATGATTTCGCAATCAACGAGCGCGGCACCTGGGCGGACTTGCTGCGGGAGGACGGGGCGCTGCTGCCGCGCGGCTATTACGGGCTGCACATTCCGCGCTGGCTGCGCGCCGACCCGCGCTCGCTCAACGCGTCGCAGCGCGCCGAACTGGACAAATTCAGCGCCGTCTGCCGCGTGCGCCCGGAATTTTCCGGCATGATGCAAAACCTGTTTGACCGGCTGCTCCCGCGGTTACAGACCGGCGACGGCAAACAGCAAAGCCTGGCCGAACTGCTCGCGCAAAACGGCTTTGACCGCCTGCAACACGAGCAGGTGCGCGAAGATTTGAAGAATGGCCGCATTGGCCTGGCCCAGAACCGGCTGCCGGCCAGCGCGGACATCAAGGATGTGCTGGACGCCGATGTGGTGGACGCGACCGTGCCGCGCGCGGATTATCGCGCCGCCGGCTTGGCGGCGCTGGCGCGCGGCGAGCTGGCCGTGGTCACGCTGGCCGCCGGCGTGGGCAGCCGCTGGACCCAGGGCGCGGGCGTGGTGAAGGCGCTGCATCCGTTCTGCAAATTCAACGGGGCGCATCGCACCTTCATCGAGACGCACCTGGCCAAGAGCCGCCGCATCGGCCGGCTCGCCGGCTGCGCGGTGCCCCACATTTTCACCACGAGCTATCTCACGCACGCGGCCACGGAGGAATTCCTGCGCCGCAACCAGAACTATCAGTATCCCGGCCCATTGTTGCTGTCCCCCGGCCGGTCCATCGGGCTGCGTTTGATTCCAATGGTGCGGGATCTGCGTTTTCTGTGGGAGGAGATGCCGCAGCAACGGCTCGACGAGCAGGCGCAAAAAGTCCGCGACAGCCTGCGCGCCGCACTCCAGAACTGGGCGCACGCCGCCGGCGAAGGCGGCGACTACACGGACAATCTGCCGGGCCAATGCCTGCACCCGGTCGGCCACTGGTTTGAAGTGCCCAACCTGCTGCGCAATGGCGTGCTGGCCCGGCTGCTGGCCGAGCGCCCGCAGTTGCGGCACCTGATGCTGCACAATATTGACTCGCTGGGCGCCGACCCCGATCCGGCGCTGTTGGGCCTGCATCTGGCTCAGAATTCCTGCCTCACCTTTGAGGTCATCACCCGCCGGCTCGAGGACCGGGGCGGCGGCCTGGCGCGGGTCAACGGCCAGGTCCGCCTGGTCGAGGGACTGGCCATGCCCCGCGAGGAAGAGGAATTTAATCTGCGGTTCTACAATTCCAACACCTGCTGGATTGACATAGACCGGCTGCTGGGCCTTTTCGCCCTCAGCCGGGCCGACTTGAACGACCCGGAAAAGGTGGCCGCCGCCGCGCGCGCCGTCGCCGCGCGCATGCCCACCTACATCACGATCAAGGACGTCAAGAAACGCTGGGGCCACGGACAAGAGGACGTGTTCCCGGTCAGCCAGTTCGAGAAACTCTGGGTGGACATGACGGCGCTGCCGGAGGTGAAGACCAGTTTTGCCGTGGTGCCGCGCCAGCGCGGCCAGCAGCTCAAGGATCAGGCGCAGCTCGACGGCTGGCTGCGCGACGGCTCGGCCGATTACGTGAACCGCCTGTGCGAATGGTAGGCGGGGCCGGGTGTACGGTGGTGCCGGAGCGCGGCTGAAAGCCAGCCGCAGCCAGGTTCGCCATTCAATGGGCTGGATCCATTTCCGGCGTCCTTTCAGGACACGCGGGATTATTGCACGTTTTCCCGGCACCTTGTGCCGGGCTGATTTCAAGGGTCGCCTCGCGACTTCTCCGACTTCCAACTTTCAGCATTTCAGCTTGGCAGCATTTCAGTTTTTATCAACCTTCTGAACCGGCGGTGAATTCGGAATTACTGATCCAGCACTTCGCGAACCTTGTTGGCCAAGCGTGCAGAGGTGAACGGTTTTGCCAGAAAGTAGATGCCGGGCTCGAGCACCCCATGTTCCGACAGGGCGTCGTCGGTGTAGCCGGACATGAACAGGATCCGGGCGCGCGGGAGAATGGGTTTGAGTTCCTTGACCATGTCTTTGCCGCCCATTAACGGCATGATGACATCGGTGACAATAAGCTCAATGCGCTCGCGGTTTTGCAGGCCCAGTTCCACCCCCTCCCGGCCATTACCGGCCGCGAGCACGGTGTAACCGCAATTTTGCAGGATGCGAGTGCTTAGTTTGCGCAGCGCGTCCTCGTCTTCCACCAGCAGGATGGTCTCCTGCCCTGGCTGGGGCGGCGAAGCGGTGGCGGCGGATTTTTGTTCCGCGTGTTCGCTGATGGCAGGCAGGTAGATTTTGAACACGGTCCCGTGGCCGAGTTCGCTGGCAACCGTGATATGGCCACCGCTTTGTTTGATGATGCCATAAGTGGTGGCCAGGCCCAAGCCAGTCCCCTTGCCAAGTCCCTTGGTGGTGAAGAATGGCTCGAACAAATGCGATCGCACCTCGTCACTCATGCCCACACCGTTGTCCGAAATGGTGATGCCCACATAAGCCCCGGGTGCCAAATCGCCGGGCGGTGTCCCTTGGAGGCCTTCCAATTGGACCATCATCGTCTCGATGACCAGTTTGCCACCGAAGGGCATGGCGTCGCGGGCATTGACGATCAGGTTCATGATGACTTGTTCAAGTTGGCCGGCATCCGCCTTTACGCTGGAAATGCTTTTAGCCAAGACCGGGCGCAGTTCGATATTCTCGCCGATGAGTCGTTGCATCATTTCGGACATCCCAATAATAACCTCGTTTAGATTTAGAACTTTGGGATTGAGCAGCTGTTTGCGACTGAACGCGAGCAACTGGCGCGTGAGCGCGGCCGCGCGGTCGGTGGATTTTTGGATTTCCTCCAAGTCCTTACGATTGAGATCATCCTCGGCGGTGTTGGCGGCCAACAGATCGCAGTAACCGCCAATGACGGTCAAGATGTTATTGAAGTCATGAGCAATGCCGCCCGCCAGTGTGCCGATGGCCTGCATTTTTTGGGACTGGCGGAGCTGTTCCTCGATGTTGCGTTGATAGGTCACATCGCGGGAGACGGCCACGAAATTGATGACCTTGCCATCCTGGTCGCGCACCGGGGTGATGGTGGATTCGGCGTCATAAAGGCTGCCGTCCTTGCGGCGGTTGGTGAGTTGTCCGCTCCACGTTTTGCCGGCGGCCAACCGCGACCACATGTCGTGGTAGAATCCCGGTCCGTGGCGGCCGCTTTTCAACAGGCGCGGGTTCTGCCCGACCGATTCCGCCCGCGAATACCCGGTGACGCGTTCGAACGCCGGGTTGACATACTCAATCGCGGCCTGGGCATCCGTGACCACGATGGCTTCCGCTGACTGTTCGACCGCCGTGGCGAGGCGGGCTTGGGATTGCTCGGCCTGTTTGCGCTCGGTGATGTTGCGCGCGAGCACCACCACGTGTGCGGCCCCGAGTGGAACCAGCCGGGCCTCGAAGAATTGTTCGCCGCGCGGAAGCGTCAGACTATATTCAAACGCCGTCATTTGCCCGGAACCTTTGATCCGCTCAAGCGCTTCATTGAAACGCCGAGTGACCTCGGCGGGCAGGAAATCCTGCATTCGCCGGCGCATGAACTGCACGGGCGGAACCACCAGATCCGTGCTTTGCCCGCCACGGTAGTCGAGGATGGTTCCGAGAGGGTCGAGCAGGAAAAACAAATCGGGAAAGGCTCTGAACACGGCCTCCAATTGCTGGGTGGACTGGCGGAGTTCTTCCTCGACCCGCTTGCGTTCGGTGATGTCGCGGCAGGTGGTGGAAAAATACTCTGTTTTGCCGCTGTCCGTCTTGTGGGCGATGATCGTTTGCAACACCGGAATGCGGCGGCCGTCGCGCGCCAGCAACTCGGTTTCCCCGCTCCAATTCCCTTCACGCTCCGCAGTCGGCCGGGCGATGCGGCCAATCAACTCCGCACTCGTCGGCGGATGGAATTGTTTCGCGGGCACGGCCGCAAGATCTTCGTCGTCGCCAATCCCGAGCAGGCGGCGCCCGGCGCGGTTCAGGTAAGTGATCAGCCCGTGGGCGTCGCACGAACTGACGAGGTCGTTGGTGCTCTCCATGATATCCACGAAACGTCCGACGAGCGTGCGGTGCTTGGCTGCTTCGACGGCATGGCGCAGTGAGCGCTCGATCAGCGGCAGGTCAACCTGGCCTTTGACCAGGTAATCGGTCGCGCCTGCCTTCATGGCCTCGACGGCAATTTCCTGATCCCCCTGGCCAGTCAGCAGGATGAAAGGCGTGACAATCTTGCGCGCCCGCGCTTCCCGCAGCAAGTCCAGCCCGGTATTCGCGCCCAGCCGATAGTCCACGAGAAATACATCGGTATGATTCTTGCCGAGCGCCGCCAGTCCGTTCTCATAGGAATCATGCCATGCCAGCTCGGAACGGATGTCTTGTGCGTCCGCCAGCAAATCACGAACGATGACGAAATAGTCTTCATCGTCGTCAATCAGGGTAATGTGCAAAGGCGTTTCAATCATAACGGGTTCCACTTCAGGATTTGGGGAGCCGGCAGGTTTCAAACCAATAGCGAACCAAGGTCTCCAAGGTTTTTACCAGCGTCTCAAAATTGCGCGGCTTGATCAAGAACGAGCTGGCGCCGAGGTCATAGGTGCGTTGAATGTCTTCCACGGCATTGGAGGTGGTGAGGATGATAACCGGAATTTGACGCAGCTTGGGGTCGCCTTTGATTTCCTTGAGGGCTTCCCGGCCATCCTTCCGCGGCATATTCAGATCGAGCAGAATAATGCGGGGTTGATGGTCCGCAGCCAGTTGCGCGTATTGGCCGCGCCGGTGAAGATAATCTAGCAGCTCTTCGCCATCCTCGACGCAGTCCAGATGCGACGGGGCTTGGGTTTCGTTCAAGGCGTCGCGCACCAGCATCCGGTCGTCCGGATCGTCATCCGCCATCAGAATACTCAATCGTTCAGGTTTCATGGGTTGGTTCCTCCGCGGGCAATTCCACGATCTCGATCCAGTATCGGCTTAACATCTGCATCGCGGTCACCAAGCCGTCGAATTTGACCGGTTTGGTGATGAAGGAATTGACGCCGATGTCATAAGTCCGGTAGATATCCTCTTCCGCTTTCGAGGTGGTGAGCACGACGACCGGAATCCGGCGCAGCTTGGGGTCGCCTTTGATTTCCTTCAGGGCTTCCCGGCCGTCCTTTTTGGGCATGTTCAAGTCCAACAGGATCAAGCCTGGCAATGCCCTGTTGGCGAGGTGCGCAAATTGTCCGCGCCGGTTCAGGTAATCCATCAGTTCCTCGCCGTTCTCGACCATGTCCAGGTGGTTCGCACACCGGCTTTCGAGGAGCGCATCGCGGGTCAGCATCCGATCTTCCGGATCATCGTCGGCGAGCAAAATGGTGAATGGTTGGTGTGGTTCCTTCATGGTGGTTAGTCTGCGTGCGGGTGTTTGATGGGCAGTGAAATCACGAACGTCGCGCCGTCGCCCGGCGTGCTGGTGGCCTGAATGGAGCCGGCGTGGCGTTCGACGATCTTTTTGCAAATGGCCAGGCCGATGCCCGTGCCCTCGAACTCGCCGCGACCATGCAACCGCTGGAAGATGACGAAAATCCGGTCGGCGTATTTTTGATCGAAACCGATGCCATTGTCCTGGACCACCAATTCCAAACGGGGCGGCGGCACGCCGTTGCGCACGGTGCCGGTCACGCGGATGACCGGCGGCGCATCGGGCTTGCGGAATTTCAAGGCATTGCCGATGAGATTCTGGAACAGTTGCCGCATCTGCAACGCATCGGCGTCAATCTGGGGCAGCGGTGACACCTCCACGACCCCCTTGGTCTGTTCGATGCGCACCTCTAAATCGGAAAGCACGCCGCGTACAATCTCATTGAGATCAACCGGCGCGAAGGGCTGGGCCTTGGTCGTGACCCGCGAAAACTGCAACAGGTCAGTGATGAGTGTCTGCATTCGCAGGGCCGCATCACTCATGCGCTTGAGGTAATCCTGCCCCGTTTCGCCCAGCGTGGCGGCATATTTGGTGTTCAACCGGTCGCCGAACGCCTGAATTTTGCGCAATGGCTCTTGCAGGTCGTGCGATGCGACATGGGCGAAGTCCGTTAGTTCCCGGTTGCTCGCCTCCAGCCGGGCGGCAAACTGCTGGAGTTTCTCCTCCGCCAGTTTGCGCTCGGCAATTTCGGCCTTCAAACTGGCATCGCCTCGCTCGATCTGGCTGAGCATTTGGTTGAAGGAATCAATCAGCATGCCGACTTCATCCCGACAGGATTCCGGGGCGCGCAATGAGTAGTCTTTCCTTTCGGAGACCCTGTGGGCGGTTTCGGCCAATTGCAAGATGGGCTGGGTGACCACGGTCTGCAACTTTGCCGACAGCCACCATGCCGCCAGCGCCGCGACCATCCATACCAGGCACAAGATGCCGGCCAGCAGCTGGAGACGATTGGTCATTTCATGCAGGTCGCTTTCAAGACAGATGTAGCCGATCTTCTCACCGTCATGCACCACCGGCTGGACCATCCACAGCCGGCCGCCTTCCAAACGGTGGCCTTCGCTTAGGGCGGTGGAGGCCCTGGCTTGGCCGGCGGGATTGCGCGCCCAAGTCGCGAACAGCTTGCGGTCGGGGGTGTAGAGACTGGCGACCATGATGTTGGGCTTGGCTTGCATGGAGGCGAGGGTGGTTTCCGCCGACGCCTTGTCTTGAAATCGCAACGCGGCGCGGCTGTTAAAGCCAAGCACCTCGGTGATGCTGGTGAGATCGTGGATCAGCGCCTTGCGGGTGGCATAATATTCGAAGCCGATGAAGCCGGCGCAGGCCAGCAAGAGGGCGGACATGCTGACCAGCATGATGATTGCGGTCAGCTTGCGGCGGAGCGGGAGTGCCGTGAAAAGCTTCATTTCAATGTTCCCCCCTTTTTTCGGGGGTTTCGCGAACGCGGTTGGCGAGGCTCAAGAGCTGGGAATCCAACTGCACTCCGGCCGCGTCCGCTTGGGCCTTGTTGATGTCGAACCGGACTTTATTCTGTTGGACGAAGAATTCAATCACGCCGCCCTCGTCAAGAAATTCCGGGGTTTCGCCGATCGTCAGCACGGGCGCGGTTCGCAGCGTTGCCAGATGCAACCGCAGATTCGCCTGCTCGGACGCCGGAATGAAGACAACCTGACAGAGCTTGGCCGCCGCCGCCGTCGCCTCCTGCTTGACGACCACGGTCCGACCGCCCACCACCCGTCCGCTCATGAGTTTTTGCAATTCGTTGTCAAACGGGTTTTCCCCGAGGATGCAGACCACCAGCGGGCTGTCGGCCGCGGCAAACGCATTCGTCGGCCACTTCACAAAACGCGCGATGTTGAGCAGATAGACAGCCTTGATCTTATATTCCGGTGTGGCCTCGGCCCGGACCTCCGCAGGCTGGGTCAACCTGGCCGCCACCGCGACAAGGAGCAGCCAACCCAGGCGGGCGAGGAAGCGTCGGTGGCAGCTCATGCGTCAAAAGCGGCAGGTCAGTTTCAGGCGGAAACTGCGGCCATATTGCGGCACCGATTCTTCGGCAAAATCGCTGCCGACCGGATCGCTGTATTTTTTGCCAAACAGGTTGTAAATGCCGGCGGAGAGTTCAACGCCTTTGACGATTTCCCGGCTGTAGAGGGTGAAATTGGCCACCCAGTAGCTGCCGACCTCATTGCCTTGAATGGTCGTGCGGTCGCTCATTCCGAGGATTTCGAAATTGGCAAAGACCTTTTCCTGCCAAAGCGGCGCGGTGAGGTTGAGCTTGGCGAGGTGTTCGGGCGAGTTGCTCAAGCGCTGGCCGGTGGCTCCGTCGCGCGCGTCTGCATAGGTGTAGCTCAACTGCGCGCGCCAGCCTTTGGCCCAATGGCCCTCCAACTCGATCTCGCCACCCTGGGAGGTGGCACTGGCGAGATTGCCGAAAGTGGAGTTGCCATTGGAGTCCAGCCCAAAGCTGATGAGGTCGTCAGCCTCGTAATAGAACAGCGACGTCGCCAGTTTCCAGTGCGGATTAATGACTTGATCATAATCCAGCTCATAGGAATGGATGGTCTCGGGTTTCAGGTGCTGGCTTGAGTCATACCCGGGAGTCACATAATACAGCTCATAGGCGTTGGGCGCGCGGAAGGCCTGACCATAGATCGCCTTGAAGGTGGAGTTGGTGCAGGGACTCCAGATGAGGGCAACCCGCGGATTCAGGGTGTCGCCAAACGACGAGAACCAGTCGTAGCGGGCGCCGGCGTTGAAAATCAAATTGTGGAGAATGGCGTATTCGTCCTGGACATAAGCCCCCACAGTGTCTTCCGTGTCCTGGGCGTTTAAATAAGTTGGGCCGCCGGCGTCGAGGTTGCGCTGGTCCAAAACGAAATCATGGTGATAGTCGGTCCCGACCGTGACCCGGTGCTGCTGCAACAGGGTTTTGCTAATCTGCACTTCGCTGCCAAGCGACTCCTGGCCATCCCGGTCCTCGTTGAGCCGGAGGGAACCCGGGTAGAGCGGATCGCCGTAAGCATATTGTGATAACGGATAATCCCCGTCGAAACGGTAGTGGTCGTAGTAAATCCGGGTGGTGAGTTCCCAATCGCCGTCAAAACGATGTTGCCACTTGAGGTCGGCAAACGCGCGTTCGTCCATGACGGTGCCCCGGGAATCATCAAAAACATCGGCGTAGGCTGCCGGAATGATCTCGCGGTGCTGGACGAAACCGCCTTCCAGGGAAACCTCCTTGTAACTGATGGAGGTAAAGGCGCTGGGGACGCGGCTGGCCCCGTATTGATCGGCGTAACCGTGGTTGATGCCGGCAAATTCAGGATAATACACCCCGTCGTTCCCCGCGCTGCCCAGAAAGCTTCCGGAAAGTGCGTATTCCAAGCCGTTCGTGGAACGGTTCCCGTAGCTGAACCGGCCGGTGTAGGTGTCGTAGCTGCCGTAAGTTCCTGAAACTTCGCCGCCATCGAAATCCCGCCCGCGCCGGGTGATGATGTTGATCACCGCCAGCACGGCGTTGTTACCATAAAGGGACGACCCCGGCCCGCGAATGATCTCGACCCGTTCGATGAGATCCACATCCAAGAGTGACTCCAATCCAATCGCGGCAGAACCAAAAATGTCGTCATTCATCCGGTGCCCGTCAATCGTGATCAAAATCCGGCCACCATAATCGCCAGGCCGATTAAATCCCCGCGTGCCGACATAGTCGTAGGCGCCGTCCGAGGTGGTATAGAAGCCGGTCACGCTGTTGAGAATCTCTTTGAGAGTGCGACACCCGGATTTCTTGATCTCGTCGGCGGTGACGATGGTGACATCCGAAGGAGCTTCGGTGAGACTCTGCTCATGTTTGGAAGCGCCATAAACGGTGGGAATCTGGACTTCCATCAAATCCTTAAAACTCAACGCCGCCAGTTTGTCCGTCTCAATTTCATTGGTTTGGGAATGGGCAATCCCGGCGGTGATGAACCAGGCAAGAATCAAGAGGCAGATCTTTAAAGGTGTCGCCGCCGCAACAACTGTCGAAACGCCCGGGAAAGGCATTTTCAGCGCGCCGTCCATCAGGGGTTGACCTGCGCAATATTCACGCCCAGCCGGCCATGAAGGCATCCAGAGACTGGCTTTTACCTCCGCCAAGCGCATTTGACTAAAAGTCTTTGAAGCCTCCCGGCGGCGTCATTTCATGACGGCCGTTGGCCGTCGAGGCGTGGTGATTCGCCGTGCAATTGCGCAGGCTGGTGTCAATGCGGCAAATGTGATTGGTCAGCCAATCGCCGAGCATTTGCTTCAAGAGCAGCGCCACCTTGGTGCTGGCTCCGCTCTCCTGAACCATCGCGACCACCTGTTCGTAATCCTTCAAAAACTTCGCGTGGGCCGCCTTGTTTTGGCCCCGGGCGGGACATTGATGTTCGTCCATCACCCTTTCTTCGTGGGCAAAATGCGATTGGGCATAGTTGCCCAGAAATTTGAGGTGGTCCATCAGTTCCTCCCGGGCTTTGCCCGCCACGCAGTCCGCATGCAGATCATTGATACGCTGGATCAATTCCCGGTGCTGCGAATCCACGCTGGCGACGCCGGTGGCCATTTTCGCCTCATTCCAAGAGACGATGCCGCGGTTTTCCGGAGAAGCCGACATCGGAATATCCCGCGGCCGGGGTTCTCGCGCCAACTGCGGTCGCGGGCGCCCCCCCTGGGCCGCCGCGGCGCCTGAAGCTTTGCCGCCCACCATGGCCTGCAGTTCGGCAAAGGACTGCTTCATGATCTCGGCCTGTGAATTCAATTCTTCGGCGGCGGCGGCGCTCTCCTCGGCGCTGGCGGCGTTGCGTTGGGTGACTTGGTCCAGTTGCGTAATGGCGGTGTTGATTTGGGAGATGCCCTCGGTTTGTTCCCGCGTGGCCCCGGTCACTTCGGCCACCAGTTCGTTCACCCGTTTCACTTTGGTGACAATTTCGTTCAGGGTCTCGGCCACCTTGCCGCTGATGGCCACCCCCTGGCCCGTCTTGGTGATGGCGCCTTCAATTTTGCCCGAGATTTCTTTGGCCGCTTGCGCGCAGCGTTGCGCCAGGTTGCGCACTTCGTCGGCCACCACCGCGAACCCCATGCCGGCTTCGCCCGCCCGGGCGGCTTCCACGGCGGCATTCAAGGCCAGAATGTTCGTCTGAAAGGCGATTTCTTCAATCGTCTTGATGATCTTCGCAATCTCATCGCTGGACACCTTGATGGCCTCCATGGCGGTGGACATGCTTTGCATGTCCCCGAGGCCCTTGTCGGCCGCCTCACTGGCTTGCCGGGCGAAATCGTTGGCTTGCCGGACATGCTCGGCATTCCGTTTGGTCATGGAAGTCATCTCTTCCAATGAAGAACTGGTTTCTTCCAGTGAAGCGGCTTGTTGCCCGGCCCCTTCGGCCAAAGTCTGGCTGGACGCGGTGATGTTGCTGGCCGCCAGTCGCACGCTTTGGGCCTGCTCCGTCAACTCGCAGGCCGTTCGGGTCAGCGGCAAGCTCATCAAAAAGTGGACGCACAGGTTGACCAACACCACGACCACCACGGAAAGGGCAATCAATGTGAAAAATGTGGCCACCGCATTGGATTGGCTAAAACTCTCGCCGAACTTGTCCCAGGATTGTTGCGCCGTCTTCAAAGCCTGGCCCGAAAAACGCAGGCTCAACACGCCGATCACATCTCCGGGATGACGCTCCGTGTGGCAGGACACGCAGTTTTTCTCCGCCATCAAGGGCTTGTAGATTTCAAACGTTCCGTCCGCTTCACGTTTGACCGGCTCCGGATGGCTTAACAGTTGGGATTTCAATTCCGCCGGCAATTCGCCATGCAGGCGGGAGGGCACGCTGGAGTAGGCCACCCGGCCTTTGAAATCGGCCAGCGACGCCTCCAGCAAACCGGGCACACTGGCCTGCTTCTGAATGGCTTTTTCAAATAAATCCATGTCGCCGACCGCCATGACGCTTTCCAGCGACGAGGACGCCTCTTGCTGGAAGGCCTCCACCCATTGCCAGTGCCGTTCCAGTTCCCCCGCCTTGCTGCTTTGCGAAAACTGGCTGACCGCCGCGAGCGATAAATGGCGCTGCAACAGGGCGGAACCGAGGTAAACCAGCAGCAAACCTGCCAGCAGCGCGATAATCAATTTGGTCTGGATTTTCATGGTCGCAGTCTAATTTAGCAACTCTGATGGAGTTCAGGTTTTTTCAAGGTTCAGGCCAGCCGCCACCAATACGAGATTAGGCATTCCATCAAGAATGCCGCGATCATACTCCGCTGAATTGGCGGTCGTGCGCATAGTGAAAGGCGGATTCAAGCCTTCGGCTCAGTTATCGGTGAATTCCATTGTCACTTAATGAAAAAGTCCCCTCCGGGCCTAAATTCTTGCCTCCAGGTCAGCGGCGAAAGCGAATCCAGAGGCAATTCCTCAACCGGCTGAATAACCAGGCTTCCGCGCGATTCTGAGGCTCCTTTTCCCGCGCAGTAGTTGGCGTGTGTCCTGCTTGAGAATGGGGGTGCCAATTGTCAGAATGTTTGGATAATCATGTCAGAATGTTTGGATAATCACTTGTTTTAGCAAACCAAGCGCCAATTGAAGTACCCGAACCCAGAAATGAAAGCACAGGAAGCGGGCAGATATTGCCCGCCGCCATCGCGGCGTGAGGGGCAAAAAGTGCCCACCAAAAACTACTGCTTTAGTCACTCAAGTCAGACGCCGATGCCATGGATGAAGGTAAACTGAAATACCAGTCAAACTTGACCACCACGAGAACTATGCGCAAAAACATGCGATCCAATCTATTACAATTGGTCGGCGCTGGCGCCGCCGCCACCATTATCACTTTGGCGGCCAGCGGGGCTGAGATCCCGGCCACGACCTCCAACACACCGGCCGGCAAACCGGGCCATGAAAACTCTCTGGTGCTGCCCTTGGACCAATGCCTGGCCACGGCCCTGCGCGAAAGCCACCGGCGGCCGGCTTCCCGATTCGCGGTGGCCATGGCCGAGGCCCAGCACCGGCAAGCGTTGGCGGGCTATTGGCCCCAAATCAGCGCCAAAGGTGGCTATCAGCACCTGAACGAAGCGCCGGATTTTATCTTTCCGGCCAGTCAAATTCATATCGAGACGGAAGCACTGCCCGTTGCCGCCCAAGACATCAAGTTGATGGACCCGGACAATTACGAAGCCTCCTTGAATGCCACGTGGCTGCTTTACGACGGCGGGATGCGCCAGGGCTTGCGCGAACAGGCCCAAGGCCAGGTGGACATGATGAAGCAGGAATGCCGGCGAACGGATTTGGAAATCACCGACAGCGTCAACCGGATGTATTATGGCGCCGTGCTGGCGGCGCAGCTTCATCAGGTCGGCAACGACACACTGGCCCGCATGGAAGCCACGTTAAATCTGACCGAGACCATGTATAAAGAAGGCAGCGGCAAGGTAATGAAGACCGACTGGCTGGACAACAAGGTGATGGTGGAGACCTTGCGCTCCATGGTCGCCCTCTTGGAAAAAAATGAAGCCATGGCCCAGGCCGCGCTGGCCAATACCATGGGCATGTCGTGGAATGAAAGCGTCAAACCGGCGGACAAGGAAATGCCCTACACCCCCTTCGCCGGCAATCTGGACGATCTGGTGGGCGATGCTTATCAGTTCAGCCCTGATTGGAACAAGATTGAAGCCGGCATTCGCGCCGCCGAAGGCGCCGTGCGAACGGCGCAGAGCGACTACTATCCCAAGCTGGCCTTGACGGGCGAACTCCACCAATGGTGGAACAACTACAATGCCGGCGTGGCCACGGATGAGAACAAGCAAGGTTGGAGCGTCGGCGCCGGCGTGGAGATACCGCTCTTCAGCGGTTTTCTGACCAAAAACAAAGTGGCCGAAACCCGGGCCCAAGTGTCCAAAATCAAGGAAGAGCGATTTCTGCTCAAGGAAGGCCTTGGCCTGGAAATCAAGGATACGTTCCTGGGACTGAGCGCCGCCGAAAAATCCTATCAGGCCACCCTTGACGCGATGAATGCCGCCACGGAAAATCGCGACCTGAACACGCGCGCCTATCAAAACGAGCTGGTGGAAACCGAAAAGGTGATCCGCGCCCAGTTGATGGAGGCGTTGATGCAGGCGCAGCACTACAAGGCCCGCTATGACCATCTCGCGTTGCAGTCGCAACTCAACTTGCTCGTGGGCACCGAAGTCATGAAACGGCTGCAAGCCGCCAAGTAGAAGTTTATACCTGCTGGCCTCCGCATGACCCCCAAACCCGCCAACCGATTTCTCAAGGCCACTCTGGCCGGCCACTCCGCCGTCTGCGGTGTGGCCGTGCTTGTGCTGGGTGGCCTGGGGTTGTTCGGCGGGCACGCTGCGGATAATCCCGCCGGCCCCGCTTTGGAGCCGATTCGATTTGCGTTCTCGTCCAAGATGTTCACGGATGTCAACGAGAACGACGCCAGAGCCTCGGTGAAGGCGTGGGCCTCGGCGATCGCCCGGGAACGGCAAATACCGATGAGCACGGAACCAATCATTTTTTCGGGCGCGGCGCAACTCCAGGCCGCCTTGCGCGACGCCACGATTGATGGCGCGGCCGTGACCACCGAGGAATACCTCAGCCTGGAACCGGAACTGCAATGCAGCAATCTGTTCATGTCCTTCATTGGCGGCCAGTTCACGGAAGAGTACTTGCTGCTGGTCCGCGCCGACTCGGGCCTCTCCGATCTGGGTGGATTGCACGGACGCAAGATCATTTTGTTCGACAATCCCAGAGCCTCGCTGGCGCACATGTGGCTGGAGGTGATGCTCGCGGAAAATAAATTGGGTCCATCCACCGATCATTTTGGACAGGTGCGGACAGCCGAGAAGCTCGCCAAGGTGGTGTTACCGGTGTTTTTTCACCAACAAGATGCCTGCATCGTCACCCGGCGCGGCTTCGAGACCATGTGTGAACTCAATCCCCAGATCCGCGCGCAACTGCGCGTGGTCGCCGCGTCGCCCAAGCTGGTGCCGGCCTTGGGTTTCATCCGTCCCAGTTACCATTCGCCATTGCGTGAATCGCTGCTGACGGCCCTGAAGGACTTGCAAACCAGCGCGGCCGGCACGCAAGTCTTGACGCTGTTTCAAAGCGATCAATTGCGGGAAGCGCCGGCGGCGCTCTTGGAGAGTGCCCGCGAGTTGCTGGCAGCGTATCAGCGCTTGAATCCGCCGGCCGCCAGCCTAGCCACGGTGTCCCCGCCAGCGGCGAGCGCCCACCCGGAATCCGGAACTGTCACCCCATGAATCCCGACCCACCTGCACCATCCATTTCGCGGGCGCCTGGCCTTGCCCTCGGGCTGATCTTACTCGCGGCCTTGTTTGGACGCGTCCCCTCTGCGGCCGGACTGGATACCAACGCCTTCCATGTGGGTTTCACGCACAGCCTGTTCACGGAGGTCAATGAAAACGATGCCAAGGCGGCCGTGAAGGCGTGGGTTCAGACCGTGGCCAAGCAGCGCGACATTCTCACCGATCCGGATCCGCGCATCTTCCAAACCACCGCCGAACTGTTACAGGCTTTGCAAAACAAGCAGGTGGATGGGGTCGGGATTTCCACGCTGGAATACGCCGCCGTCGTCCGGAAAGTGCCGTTGGCCCCCATCTTTGTGACCTACCACAACGGACAAGACCGGGAGCAATACGTCGTGCTGGTCCGGCGGGACAGCCACCTGGACCACTTGGCCGACTTGCGTGGACGCACCCTGGCGTTTCATTTGAATGCGCGCGCCTGTATGGCGGAACCTTGGCTGGACACTGAATTGGTCAAAGCCGGCGCCAAACCCACCTCCGAGTGGCTGGGCAAAATCACCCAATCCCCTCAACTGGCGCATGTGGTCTTGCCGGTGTTCTTCCATCAGTGCGACGCCTGCGTGGCCACGCGCTCCGAGTTTGAGACGCTGTGCGAGCTCAATCCGCAACTCGGCCAGCAACTCAAAATCATTGCCCAATCGCCGGCCATGGTCACCGCGATGTTCTGCTTTCGGGCGGACTATGCGCCCGCGTTCGAAGCGGAGATTTTCGCCGGGCTGGAGGACTTGAATAAAACCCCAGCCGGGCAGCAGGTGTTGACGATTTTTGAAAGTGAAAAGACCCAGGTCGAACCGGTTTCCTGTCTGGATAGCGCGCTGGAGATCCTGGCTTTACAAGCCCAACTGGCCGGCCGCGCTGCGGCGACAAACGCTGCAAATGCCCGGTTGCAAGTCGGCGCGCCGCCAACCGCGAAAGGAGCCACGCCATGATCTTGGAAAAACTCAAGCATCCAGGTTTGGGCATCACGCTGCGCACCACCCTGCTGTCCTGGCTGGTCACCGTTGCCACGCTGCTGATCTTCGTCGGGGTGAGCATTCCGCAGCAGAAGCGTATCTTTCTGGAGTATCTGGAATCCAAAGCCAGTGGGGTGGCCGTGTCCCTGCATGACGTGGCCGCCAGCGACACCGTGAATGAAGACTACAGCAGCGTGGTGTCTCACTGCACGGAAATGCTGAAAGGCGACCCGTCGCTGGATTACATCATCATCACCAAAAATGACGGATTTTCCCTGATCTGCGATCGCACCGGCAAATGGCGCGTCGAAGACAAGGTGGATAAATACTGGTGGCCGGACCAACGGGAGCCGGCCAGCGGCATCGGGACGGTGCCGCTGTTTAACCGCCGGGTCTTTCATTATTCCAAGCCCCTGGATTACTCGGGCATTCAATGGGGCTGGATTCACGTTGGGCTTTCCCTGCAAAGCTATGACCGTAATGTGGACACGGTGTACAAACGCACCGGGTTGCTGGCCGTCGGCTGCATTCTGCTCAGCCTGCTGGCTTCGGGACTGTATGCCAGTTGGCTGGTCCGCCCCATCTTGGCCCTCCGCCAAGTGGTGCGCAAGGTGGCCGATGGCGACTTGTCGGTCCGGGCGAAAGTGGACCGGGGTGACGAATTGGGCCAGTTGGCCACTTCGGTCAATTCCATGACCGAAGCCTTGTTGCACCGCGACCGGATTTTACAGAGCGTCCGGTTTGCGGCCCAGCAGTTCTTAAGCACTTCGAAATGGGATGCCGTCATTCCCGAAGTGCTGCGTCGCATTGGCGAAGCCGCGGAAGCCAGCCGGATATACGTGTATGAGAATCTGCGGCGGGAGGCTCATCCCCAATTGGCGTGCCGGCGATTTGAGTGGGCCGGCGACGGCATTCCGCCGCAAATGGACCATCCCGCCCTGCGCGAATTCTCCTGGAGCCAGGCCGGATGCTCCCAGTGGGCCCGCCAACTCGAAAGCGCCGAGTCGGTCGCGGTGTCCGCGCGAACCTGGACGCCAGCCGAGCGGGCCGTGCTCGAACCGCAAGGCGTCCGTTCGCTGCTCTTGATTCCCATCGTCGTCGAAAATACCTGGTGGGGATGCTTGGGACTGGATGAATGCCATTGGGACCGCCAGTGGACCGAGGCCGAGCGCGACAGCTTGCGTGCGGCGGCCGACATGTTGGGGGCGGCGATCACCCGCCAGCGCACCCAAGACGCGCTGCTCCGCGCCAAGGAGGCGGCCGAAGCGGCCAGCCAGGCCAAGTCGCAGTTCCTGGCCAACATGAGCCACGAGATCCGCACGCCCATTACCGGCGTCCTGGGCATGCTCCAACTGCTCCAGCGGACCGGGTTGGACAAACATCAGACCCGCTACGCCGCCAACGCCAGCACCTCCGCCAGCACCTTGCTCACCGTGATTGGCGACGTGCTGGATTTCTCCAAGATCGAAGCCGGCAAAATGGAACTCGACGAAGTCGAGTTCGACCCGGTGGAGGTGGTGGATACCGTCGTGCGGCTCTTCGCCGAACGCGCCGAGGACAAAGGCATCGAACTGGTTTACCGGATGAGCGAGGCGGTGCCCCGGCAGTTGCGCGGCGACTCCAACCGCCTGCGCCAGATCTTGCTCAATCTGGTGGGCAACGCCGTGAAATTCACCAATCAGGGCGAAGTCGTCGTGAACTGTGACTGCCTGGAGACCTCGGCCGCGGCGACCACGCTGCGGTTTGAAACGCGGGATACCGGCTGCGGCATCGCGCCGGAGAAACAACAACTCATTTTTGATCCCTTCTCGCAAGCCGACAATTCCATGACCCGCCGATACGGGGGCACGGGCTTGGGGTTGACGATCTCGCGCCAGTTTTGCGAGTTGATGGGCGGCCGCCTCAGCGTGGAGAGCACCCTTGGAGTCGGATCCACTTTCCGGTTCGTCTTGCCCTTCAAGCCCGCCCCGGCGGCGCTGGCGCTCGCGGCCGCGCCCCTGCTGGATCTGCGCGGATTGCGCGTGCTGGTCGTGGATGATTGTGCCACCACCCGCGAAATCAACCAGGCGTGGATCGCCCGCTGGCAGGGGCAGGCGGAAACGGCCGCCGAGGCCCTCCAGGCCTTGGACCAACTCCGCCGCGCCGCCCGGAGCGGACAGCCGTTTCAAGTGGCTGTGCTGGATTGGAAAATGCCCGGCATGGACGGACTAGCCCTGGCGCGGGCGATCCAAGAGGACCCCCAACTGGAACACACCGGCTTGGTCTTGCTGAGCAGTTTCACCCAACAAGGCGGCGCCGACCAGATCCTTGCCGCCGGTTTCGCCGCTTTCATTCCCAAGCCCGCCGGCCAGTCCGACCTGTATGATGCCATTGTTGCCGCCGCCAATGGTGATTGCAAAAAGACGAAACTCGCCTGGCGCCCAGAGGCGTCAGGGGCATCGGTGGCGTCCCTGGCGGTCACCGGCACGGTCTTGCTGGCCGAAGACAATGAAATCAACCGCGAGGTGGCCTTGGAAATATTATCCGCTCTGGGGTGCCAGTGCCGGTGGGTTCGCAATGGACGCGAGGCGCTCGCGGCCTGGCAGAAGGGCCCCATGGATCTGATCTTGATGGATTGCCAGATGCCCGAAATGGATGGCTACGAAGCCACCCGCGCCATTCGGGGGGAGGAAGGCCGCCATCCGCATCAGCGGCGCATCCCCATCGTGGCCTTGACTGCCCACGCCACCAAAGGCGACCGTGACCGTTGTCTGGCGGCGGGGATGGATGATTACCTGACCAAGCCACTCGACCCTGATTTATTGGCGGCCACGCTCGTCAAGTGGCTGCGGCCGAGCGCCGCCGCCCCAGACCGCCCACTGGAGCGGACCCAAGCCGAACCCATTGACTATCCGAGTTTGCTGCGGCGCTGCATGGGTAAACCGGAACTGGCGGCGCGCTTGGTTCGCAAGCTGACGGAACAGGCCGAACAGGATTTGCAGGCCGTGGACACGGCGGTGCAGCAAAACGACGCGGCGGCGCTCGCCGTCGCGGCCCACCGCCTCAAGGGCGCTGCCGCCAATGTTTCGGCCGCAAATCTGCGGCAGGCCGCGCTGGATTTGGAACACTTGGGCCGTGCGGGCAACCTTGCCGCCGCTGCTCCCTTGGTCGAAAAGCTGCGGCAAGAACTCGCCCGGCTGAAAGGCGCCGCCGAACAACCCGCTTGCCAAGGTTGCCCACCTGGAACATGATTGAACTTTCAGAAGCCATGAATCACACGTCCGTGCGTTCGCAATACACCGTCTGGGTTATTGATGATGACGAGACCGCGCTGCTGCTCGCGGAGGAAGCCTTGCGCCAAGCCGGCTTCCAAGTCCGCACCTTTACGAATGGGCCCAGCGCCCTGGAGGCGGCGCAGGCCAGACTCCCCGATATCATCTTGGTGGATGTCATCATGCCGGGAATGAGTGGATTTGATTTCTGTGCCGCGCTGCGCCGCCTGCCCCGGGGCGCGGTCGTTCCCATTCTGGTCACCACTTCCTTGGACGACACCGCAGCCATTGACAAAGCCTACGCGGCCGGCGCCACGAATTTTGCGACCAAGCCGCTGAACTGGGCCATCGAGATCTACCGGTTGGACTACATGTTGCGTTCGGCCCAAATCGCCCTCGATCTGCTGCAGAAAGAGCAGGAAACCCGCCTGGCCAAAGAGGATTGGGAGCGGACGTTCGATTCCATCACCGATGCCGTCACCGTGCTGGACGCCGATTTTAAAATCCTGCGGGCAAACCAGGTCACCCAAAAAGTTCTTCACCGCCCCCCGGAAGCCATCGTGGGCCGGTTGTGCCACGAGTTGTTCAATCCGGGCGGGGGCCCCTGCCCCGACTGTCCGGTGCCGCGCGTCCAAGCCACCAGCCAGCCTGCGGCTGCGGAAATCAAATGCGGCTTGGCGGGGAACCTGTTCGAGATCACCGTTTCGCCGGTGGCCAATCCGCAAGGGCAGCTCACCCATTTGGTGCATGTGGCCCGCGACTTGAGCGAAAAGAAGGCGCTGGAGACGGAGTTGCGCCAGGCCCAAAAGATGGAAGCCATCGGCACGCTCGCCGGCGGCATCGCGCATGACTTCAACAACCTGATGATGGTGGTCCAAGGCTGTGCGGAACTGCTGCTGGCTGAGGCTGCCGCCGACGGCCGCAGCCACGAGGATTTGGACGCCATTCTTGAAGCCGCCAAACGCGGCGCGCGGCTCACCCAACAACTGCTGCTCTTCGGCCGCAAAAAATCCAATTTTAACCAACGACGGCCGCTGGATCTGAATGCGCTCTTAAGAAACACCATGCAGATGATCGAGAAGGGGCTTTCCAAATCCGTGTCCCACCACTTCCGCCTGGCCACCGACTTGCAGCCGATCAATGCGGATTCCAGCCAGCTCGAGCAGGTGGTGATGAACCTCGCCCTGAATGCGGCGCACGCCATGCCCGCCGGCGGCACGCTCACCCTTGCCACCCAGAATGTCCACTTGGATCCGGCCGCCGGCCACGCGCCGCCGGGACTCGCACCAGGCGATTACGCGCTCCTCAGCATTTCCGACACCGGCTGTGGCATGGACCCCGCGACCTTGGCGCACATTTACGAGCCTTTCTTCACCACCAAAAAGGTGGGCGAAGGCTCCGGGTTGGGCCTCGCGGTGGTCTTCGGGATTGTGCGCGAACACAAAGGCCACATTTCCTGTTACAGCGAAGTCGGGGTGGGCACAACTTTCCGGATCTATCTGCCGGCGGTTCGTCAACCCGCCGGGACCTCCCAACCCGCGGCGGCCAAACCGCCGGCGTTCCCTCGGGGATCTGAAACCCTCATGATAGTGGACGATGAGGCGTCCATTCGTGGCTTGCTCGAACGGCTCCTGACCCGGCAGGGTTATACGGTCCTCACTGCGGCCGATGGGGAGATCGCCTTGCGCCGATACACCGAAGCCAAGCCTCGTCCCCAAGCGGTCATACTGGACTTGGGCATGCCAAATATGTCCGGCTGGGAATGTCTGGAAAAACTCCGCCAGCTCGACCCGCAGATAAAAGTGCTGCTGGCCTCGGGTTATGGCGTGGCCGATCTCGAAAGCCGGGCGGTGCGCGCCGGAGCGGCTGGCTTCTTAGGCAAGCCTTACGACTTGGCGCTCATTTCCCGCAAACTCCGCGAGCTCTTGGATTCCCCTCGGCCC
>Ga0316217_10002690_pt1 | contig 21128 bp, 16 predicted proteins | sample 1anoAmetaG_FD_203633 | JGI IMG/M metagenome (GOLD analysis project Ga0316217, IMG submission 203633) | Freshwater microbial communities from Trout Bog Lake, Wisconsin, USA - 1anoA | ecosystem: Environmental > Aquatic > Freshwater > Lake > Hypolimnion/Profundal zone | place: USA: Wisconsin...
CACCTGGGGCCAGACGCACCATTATGGCAACACCGCCAAGTATCTCGGCGATCTGGAATACATGCTGTCCCACGACGCCTCCTTCAGCATTTACATGGCCCATGGCGGCACCACCTTCGGGTTGTGGTCGGGCTGTGACCGGCCGTTCAAGCCGGACACCTCCAGCTACGATTACGATGCGCCCATCAGCGAGGCGGGCTGGGCCACGCCCAAGTTTTACCAGACCCGCGCACTGTTTGCGAAATACCTGTTGCCGGGCGAAACCCTCCCCGAACCCCCCGCGCCAAATCCGGTGGTGGCCTTCGCCCCGGTGAAACTAACCGAATGCGCCCCGGTGTTCGCCAACCTCCCGCCGGCGGTGCGCGACCAGACCCCGCGCAACATGGAGGCTTACAATCAGGGCTACGGCTGCATTCTGTATCGCGCCCAAGCGCCGGCCGGCGCCGCCGCCACGCTGGAAGCGGCGGCCATTCACGATTTCGGGTACGTGTTCCTGGACGGCCAACGCGTCGGTATTCTGGATCGGCGCAGCGCCGCTGCCCGGCTGCTTTTGCCGGCGCGCGACCACGCCGCGCAACTGGACATCCTGGTCGAGCCGGCCGGCCGCATCAACTTCGGCCCGGAAATGGCCGACCGCAAAGGCCTCATCGCGCCGGTCACGCTGGGCGGCGAGGAGCTGGTGGGCTGGGAGGTTTTCAAGCTGCCGCTGGACGACCAAATGATCGCCGGGCTGAAATTTCAAGCGGCCGCGGCCGCGCCGGCCGCCGGCGGCCGGGAAATGCCCGCCTTCTGGCGCGGCGTCTTCACGCTGGCCAAGGCCGGCGACACCTTCCTGGATTTGCGCGGCTGGGGCAAGGGCGACCTGTGGGTGAACGGCCATTGCCTGGGCCGCTATTGGAATATCGGCCCCACGCAAACCGCCTACGCCCCGGGTTGCTGGCTGCATGACGGCGCCAACGAGATCGTGATTCTCGACACGATTGGTTCGGAAAACCACTCCGTCGCCGGACTGGAAAAACCGATTCTGGACGAATTGCACCCGGAAAAGGACTTCGCGCGCACGCACCGGCCGCTGGTGAAGCTGAACCTGGAGGCCGCCACCCCCGTTTGCACCGGCAGTTTTGCGCCGGGCGCGGATACGCAGGAGATCAAGTTTGCCGCGCCCGCCACCGGGAAGTTCTTCTGTCTGGAGGCCCTGAACGCGCAGGACGGCAAGCCCTATGCCGCCGTGGCAGAACTGGATTTGCTGGATGCCAGCGGCGCCGCCATCAGCCATAATGGCTGGACCATTGCCTATGTGGACAGTGAGGAGCGCGCCGGCGAGGACGGCACCGCCGAAAACGCCATTGATGGCCAGACGGCCAACTACTGGCACACCGAGTGGAAGAACAATTCCCCGGACTACCCCCACCGCCTGGTATTGAACCTGGGCAAGGCCCAGACGATTGCCGGCTTCCGCTATGTGCCGCGCCAAAGCGAGGGCGCCGGCCGCATCAAGGATTACCGCATATACGTGGGCGACAACCTGGTGGGAAAATAACCGGTGGCGTGTCGGCCATTGACAGCCGGCGCAACCGGCGCGACGATGTGGTGTTGAATTAAACGGAGCGACTTTATGAGCCAGAACTATCATCCAGGCATGGCGGCTATCCTGGCCGCCGGCAGCATCATGTTATCGGCTATCACCGTGACGGCGCAGGATGCCTCCACGAATATGCCAACCGCTTCGGCGCCGGTGCAAACCGATGCCTCGGCGGTCACGCCCGCCGTGGCGCCGGCCACTCCGGCGGCAGCGCCGTCATTGGGCTACGGCGCCTCGCAAATTCTGCAACTGGCGCAAGCCAAGGTGGGGGACGACACCATCATCACCTATATTCGGAATACTGGGAACAGCTATAGCTTGAACGCAGACCAAATCATTTATCTGCGGCAACAGGGAGTTTCCAGCGCCGTCATCAACAACATGCTGAATCAGCCGGCCACCGGCGTGCTCCCGCCGCTTCCCGCCACCCCCGCGCCCCCGCCGTTGGCCGATTCACAATCGTCCAACGCCAGCCAACCGGCGCCACCGTCGTCCATGGTGGGGCCTTCCGTCTCGGCAATTGACCCCACGGCCGCCGCTGCCGCCGCGACCTATTATTATCCGCCGACCTACTATTACTACGGCTACCCCTACCCTGCCTATGGCTACTATTACGGCTGGTATCCGGGAGTATCGGTGTCATTTGGCTGGCGCGGCGGCTATGGCGGCGGGTTCCACGGGGGCTGGGGCGGCGGGTTCCATGGCGGATTCCACCGCTGAGGATTACTTCCGGAACAGCCACAGCAGCAACGTCAGCGCCGCGCTGATCAACAGGCACGTCACGATGGGAAAGTGAAAACTAAAATGGCCCTTTGAGTAGTTGAGGTCGCCAGGCAAACGCCCAAGCCAGCCGCGCCCAAACCCGGACCACAACAGCAGGCCCAGCCCGGTGATCATCAGGCCGACGGTCACCAGCAGTTTGCCCGGCTCGTTCATCGCCCGCGGCCCTCCAGAAATTGCACCATGGCCAGGCCGAAAGGCGCCAGATCGCGCGGCGTGCGGCTGGATATCAAGTTCCCATCCACCACCACCGGCGCATTCACCCACACCGCGCCGGCGTTTTCCAAATCGTCCTTGATGCCCAGCGATCCGGTGACGCGCCGGCCCTTCAGGATTTTCGCCGAGATAGGAATCCAGCCGCCATGACAAATAAACGCCACCAGCTTGCCCTGCTCGAAAAACTCCCGCGTCAGCGACAACACCTTGGGGTCGCGCCGCAGCTTGTCGGGCATGAAGCCGCCCGGCACGAGCAGTCCGCAAAAATCCCGGCTGTCAGCCTCCTGCAACGCCAAATCCGGCACGGCCGGATACCCATGCTTGCCGGCGCATGGCTTGAGTTCCGGCGCGGCGCATTTCAACGCATAGCCGGCCTCCTCCAGCCGCAGTTTGGGATACCACAACTCCAGGTCCTCATAGACCTCATCCAAAAACGCGAGCACAGTTTTATTCTGCATTCCAATTCTTTCCCCGAAAACGCCCGACGACACAAGCCCAATTCCGCATTGGCCAGCCGCCGGCTGAAGGCTGATTGAAATTGCCATTTGGCCCCGATTTTGGCACACCAAGGTGCGATGAGACAATGGTCCGCTATATTTGGATGGTTTCGGTGGCCGCTCGCGGCGCTGCCGGCCCGGCCGCAGCCCGACCGCCGGCAAGTCGGCCCCGTGCCGCCGCTGCGGGAACAGTCGCGATCACGGACGTGGTCCATCCCCTCGCCTGGTCATTAAGATTTCATGCTCAAGCTCGGCGTCAACATTGATCACGTAGCCACCCTGCGCGAGGCGCGGTATCGGGGCTGCCCGACCGGCGAACCTGACCCGGTGGCCGCCGCCCTGCAGGCGGAAGCCGCCGGCGCCCTGGGCATCACCGCCCATCTGCGCGAAGATCGCCGCCACCTCCAGGACCGCGATGTCTGGGCGTTGCGCGAAAAAATCCAGACCCGGCTGAACCTGGAAATGGCCAACGTGCCGGAGATTGTCGGCCTCGCCCTCAAGCTGAAGCCCGAAATCGTGTGCCTGGTTCCCGAGCGGCGGCTGGAAGTCACCACCGAAGGCGGATTGGACGTGGCCGGCGCGGAACGGGCGTTGACCGAGACGCGCAAGCAGATGAATGACGCCGGCATCGAGGTCAGCCTGTTCATTGCGCCGGACGCGGAGCAAATTGCGGCCAGCGCGCGCACGGGCAGCCAGTTTGTGGAACTGCACACCGGGCAATTCGCGGAACACTTTTCCCCGGCCCATCCGCGCCTTCCGCGCTGCGAACAGGAATTGCAGCGGTTGATTGACGGGGCGCACCTGGCCCACTCGCTGGGCCTGCGGGTGAACGCCGGACACGGCTTGAACTATGAAAATCTCCCGTTACTGCGCCGCGTGCCGCACTTGGTGGAACTGAACATCGGGCATAGCATCATCAGCCGCGCCCTGTTTGCCGGCATGGAAAACGCCGTCCGCGAAATGCTGGCGCTCATGGGGGATCGTTGACCCGGGTTTTGCCCGCCCGCTCTTCCGGTTTCGCGATGCGCCTCCTGGCGGCGGGTTCAGCCGCGGACTTTGGGCCCACCCGGGCCCGTGCGCGGCGCTCCCCGGGCAGCGCCGGCAAACCCCGACAGCGGCGGGCCTTCCGCAAGCAAAATCACGCGGGGACAACCAAAAAACTTTTGATTTGCGATTGACCAAGGGCCCGCGTTGTGACGAAATGATAGAACATCATTTTTTAGTTTAGATGCCGAGAACCCCAATGCGAAATGGAAACGGCGCCCCCCGGACGGGCGCCAGCAAATACGACGCCCATCATAAGGTCTTGTCGCAGACCTATGGCGCCTTTGCCGACCTGCGCCGCGAGCTTTCGGACTCCAAAACCACCGTCACCGAGCGCGAGGACCTCCTCAAAACGTTCGCCCTCTGCCCGGATTCCCAGCGCGCCTGGCTGGCGCTGGAGGATTATTTTGAAAAACTCTCGCTCTCCCGCCGGGATTTTCCGGCCACCGATTGGTGGCCGAAAATGCTCGCCGCGCAAGGCAAGACCCGGCTGGAGGAACTGGCCTTCCTCTTTCTGCGCGCCAAGCGCTCCGTGCCCCCGGAATTACAGCCGCACGCCAGCCTGGAACGCTTCGCCCGCGCCGAAGAGGCCGAGCAGGAAGCCCGCTTGGTCCGCGAACTGGAAAACTGGCTGGCCCCGGCCACGCCGCTGCATCTGGACACGCCGCGCGCCACCTTGCGCGTGGTCTGCCAGCCGGTGCCCGACGAGTCGGAGCCTTCGCGGTTCCGCCTGGCGGTCCAATTCCTCCTCCTGCGCCCGCGCACCGGCGTCAAGGCCCGCTCGCTGCATGACCTCGTGGACCTCGTCGTGCGGGCCGCCCACGAGCAGGAATTATTCACGCCCTGGGATTGGGAGTTCATCCAATGGATTTACGACACCCATCGCGACCGGGCCGGCCACGAAACGACCCTCCTGCTGGCCGACGCCGAGTTGCTCCAGTGGCTGGCGCGCTGGGGCCACACCCGCCGCCTGGAAGCCGCCGCCAACGGCCAGCCGCTCCATTTTCACGGCCATATCGTGGCGCTGGCGCCCCACTTGGAAAATGGCGACAAAGAACTTTCGTTCACCCACCGCATCGCCCTGCCCGATGGCCGCCATCACCCGGTCGGCGAGGCTAAATTCTTCAATCGCCAGTCGCCGGTGGCGCTGGTGGGCAACGAGTTCTTCCTGCTGCGCAACGCCCCGCCCAATGGCGTGCTGAAATTCCTCGCCCAACGGCCTGCCGTGCCCGTGCGCCGCCTCAGCCACCGCCTGCTCCTCCATTTGCGCAAGACGCAGTCCAACCATGGCGTGGACTGGGAACAGCTTTGCGTGGCCCATCCGGCCGCGCCCCAGTTCGTGTTCGAATTGCTGGAGGACACCGTGCAATTGCGGCTGCTGGCCCACAGCGCCCGCGACCAAAGCACTTGGGTCTGGAACGGCAATGAATGGACGCCGCATCACCGCGTGATCAAGCCGGGCGAGAAACCCGAGATTCTCGACGACGCCCGCCTGGAGCCCGCCGTGCACTGGCTGCGCAAGCTGGATTGGTTCATGCAGGAGCCCGGCTTGTGGATCGGCGACGCCAATGAAAATTTCCTCGGCTCGCTCGCCGAAGCCTGGGCCGACAAGCCCAAGGAGGCCGAATTCCTGGGCAATGCCGCCTTCCACCGGCTCTTCCTCACCCCGCGCGCCCTGAAGCCGCGCCTGGTCGTCAAGGGCAGCGGCATTGACTGGCTGGCCGTCTCCGCCGAATGGGAGGCCGAAGGCATGAAACTCTCCAAGGCCGACCTCGAGCGCCTGGCGGCCACCACCAGCCGCTTCGTGAAACTGCCCAATGCCGGCTGGGTGGAACTCGACACCCAGGCCGTGCAAGGCGCGCACGAAGCCATGGCCGACATGGGGGTGGACGGCCTGGTCGCCGTGCCCACCAAAGTGGGCATGGAAAACGTCGCGCATCTGGGCGATGAAGAATTCCAGCGCTTCGCCGATACGCCCGAAGCCCAGGCGTTGCGCGCCCGCGTGCGGGATTTCAAGGGGGTGCCCAGCGCCGCGCTGCCCAAAACGCTGTGCGCCGACCTACGCCCGTATCAAAAGGACGGCTTCGATTTCCTGGCCCACTTGGTGGAGGTCAAACTCGGCGGCATTTTGGCCGATGACATGGGCTTGGGTAAAACGCTCCAGACCCTCACCTGGCTGGCCTGGCTCAAGGAGCGCCATGTGAAGAATCCCAAACCTTCGCTGGTGATCTGCCCGGCGTCGGTCCTGCACAACTGGCGCCGCGAAGCGGAAAAATTCACGCCCAACATGAAGGTGCTCGTGCTGGAAAGCGGCGCCGCCCGCCACAATCTGCGCAAGCAGATTCCGCAGCACGATATCATCGTCACCAACTACGCGCTGCTGCGGCGCGACTTGGAGGAGTTTCACAAATTCTCGTTCCGCGCCGTCATTCTGGACGAAGCGCAGTTCATCAAGAACCCCGGCGCCCAGGTCACCCAGTCGGTCAAGCAACTGAAGTGCGAGCACAAGATCGCCCTGACGGGCACGCCGCTGGAAAACCGGCTGCTGGATCTGTGGAGCATCGTGGACTTCATCCAACCCGGCTACCTCGGCAACCAGGAGCAGTTCTTGGACTCCTACGAGCCGCGCGGCGAAAATGCGGAGTCCGAACAGCGCATCGCGCGCCGGCGGCTTTCGGCCAAGCTGCGCCCGCTCTTGCTGCGCCGCCTCAAGAAGCACGTGGCCAAGGATCTGCCCGAACGCATTGAAGAGCGCCGGGACTGCCCGCTGGGCGAGGAGCAGCGCAAGCTGTACCTGGCCGAACTGCGCCGCAGCCGCGACCAGGTGATGAAAGCCGTCGAGACGCAGGGCCTGAACAAGTCCAAGATGCACGTGCTGGCCGCCCTGACGCGACTGCGCCAGGTCTGCTGCCACCCCGCGCTGGTGGGCAGCGACACCGCCAGCGGCAAAACCGACACCCTCTTCGAATTGCTCGACACGCTCGTAGCCGACGGCCAGAAGGTCCTGGTGTTCTCGCAGTTTGTGCAGATGCTGCTGCTGCTCCAGAAGGAGTGCCACGTCCGCAACATCCACACCCACATGCTCACCGGCCAAACCAAAGACCGGCAGCAGGTGGTCAGCGATTTCCAGAAGGAGACCGGCGCCTGTGTGTTTTTGCTGAGCCTCCGCGCGGCGGGCACCGGCTTAAACCTGACCAACGCCAGCTACGTGGTGCTCTATGACCCGTGGTGGAATCCGGCGGTCGAGGCCCAGGCCATTGACCGCTCGCATCGCATCGGCCAGACCCAGACGGTCAACGCCTACCGGTTGATCGCGCCGGGCACCGTCGAGGAAAAAATCTGGGAGCTCCAGCAAAGCAAAGCCAAGACCATTGCCGACGTCCTGGGCGAAGAAGGCTTTGCCCGCAGCCTCACCGCGACGGATTTGGAATACTTGTTCGCGGAGGAGTAAAGGAGTCACGCCGAGGATGAACTCATTATCCTTTGCCGTCCCGAACGCGACCCCCAACGATCTGCTCCGGGCCACCGCGCGCTCGTTTTATCTGACCTTGCGCGTGTTGCCGGCGGCGGTGCGTTCGCAAATCGGGCTGGCGTATCTGCTGGCCCGCACCACCGACACCGTGGCCGACACGGAAATCGTGCCGCCGGCGCAACGCCTCGACGCCCTGCACCGCCTGCGCGACGCCATTTTGGGCCGCGCCGCCGCACCGCTGGATTTCGGGAGTCTGGCCCGGCATCAAGCGGCACCGGCCGAACAACTGCTCCTCGAAAAGACGGGCGACGCCCTGGCGGCATTGCAGACCCTCGCCGACCCCGACCGGGAACTCATCCGCGCGCTGCTGACCACCATTACGTCCGGCCAGGAACTGGACGTGCGGCGATTTGCCGCCGCCACGCCGGACCGCATCACCGCGCTGGCCACCGAGGCCGAGCTGGACGACTACACCTACTTGGTGGCCGGCTGCGTAGGCGAATTCTGGACGCGGCTTTGCCGGGCCCACCTCTTTCCCCGGACACCTGTGGATGAAGCGCAACTGGTTGCCGACGGCATCCGTTTCGGCAAGGGCCTGCAACTGGTGAATATTCTCCGCGATTTGCCGGCGGACCTGAAAACCGGCCGCTGTTATCTGCCCTTGGAAACCCTGCAGCCGGCGGGGCTGACGCCGGCAACCCTGCTCTTGCCGCCGAACGCGAATCGCTTTCTGCCGCTGTTCCGGTCGTACTTGGATGTGGCGGAGGCGCATCTGGCGGCGGGCTGGCGCTACACCAACGCGCTGCCCTTCGGGCAATTCCGGGTGCGGCTGGCATGTGCGTGGCCGCTGCTGCTGGGCTTCCAGACCCTTGCCCGCCTGCGCGATGCGAATTTGGCCGGCTTGCAGGCCCGGGTAAAAGTCCCACGCGGGGAAGTTTACGCGATGATGGCGCGCACCCTGCTGGCCTGCCCGCTGCCGCTTCTGTGGCGCCGGCTGTATGCGAAACCCCGCCGGTAATCGCCCCAGAAAAAACACCGCGCCCGTAAAAGCTATTGCGTCCGGCGGCAAATTGGCGTAAGAAATTGGAATGACAATTTCCAAGCTTTTGCCTCTTTTCTGTGTTGCCGCGGTTGGCGCCATGGTTTTTGCCGCCAGCGCCCAAGAGACGGATAATGCCGCCCAAGCCGCCGCGCGCCGCGCGCTGGCCCTGCCGCTCTCGGAGACGCAAGCCACCAATGCCCCGCCCGCAAGCGCTGCCCCGGCCACGCAACCTGCCAATGACCAGCAGGCTAAAAAAGAAGCCAAGGCCAAGGCCAAGGCGGAGAAAGCCGCCGCGGAAGCCAAGGCCAAACAGGAGAAAGCTAACGCCGAGGCCAAGGCTAAACAGGACGCCCAAGCCCAGGCCGATTTGAAAGCCAAGCAGGCGGCCCAGGCCGCCGCCGCCAAAGCCGCCGCCAAAGCGCAGTCAGCAGCGGACCAAGCCAAAGCCAAACAAGCGAAAGCCGCTGCTGCGGCCAAGGCCAAACAGGAGAAAGCTGACGCCGAGGCCAAGGCTAAACAGGACGCCCAAGCCCAGGCCGACTTGAAAGCCAAGCAGGCGGCCCAGGCCGCCGCCGCCAAAGCCGCCGCCAAAGCGCAGCCAGCAGCGGACCAAGCCGCGGTTTCCACGCCCCCCGCTCAATCTCAGCCAGTCACCCAAGCCAAAAAAGAGAAGAAGCACAAGAAAGAGAAGCCTGCTCCCGCGGCTCCCGCCGTTGGCAACGCGGTCGCCGGCAAGGACCTAGGCTTGGCGCCTCTCGCCCCGCCGGCCCTGCCCATCAGCGCCACCAAGGAACAGCAACTGCAAGCCCTGCTCCAAAAATACCAGGCGGACCAAATCACCCCGGAAGAGTACCACCAGCAACGCGCGGCGATCTTGGCCGCCCCTTGATTCGCCGAATGGCCATGGCTGCAGTTGAAACATGAATTCCACCGCCTTAATGGGTGGACCCCTTCGAGAAAATCGCTGAATTTGCACGCCCGGCGCCCCCGCCGGGCGAATGCTTCAAGCACTCAAGCCGCATCCTTCAGGATGGCTAGGAACTGTTTCATGGCCGGCGAGAGCACCTTGTTCTTCTTGTAAATCGCGGCCAGGGGCCGGAAGAATTCACCGTCCTCGATTTCCACGGCGGCGAGCGTCTGTTTGGCGACTTCCTGCGTGACGGTGCCCAGCGGCACCACCGAGACGCCGGCGTCAATTTCCACCGCGCGCTTGACGGTTTCCACGTTGTCGAACTCCATCACATGCTTCACGTCCACGCCATATTCGCGCAGGATTTTATCGAGCGCCTTGCGCGTGGGGATGTCAGGCTCAAAGCCGATGACCTTCTGCTCGACGAGCTGCTTGAGCTTGACGGTTTTTTGGCGGGCAAAGGGATGCTGCGGGTGGCAGATGAGCACCAGCGGCTCTTTGCGCAGCGGCACGATTTCGAGTTTGGAATCCTTGACCGGATAGGCGACCAACCCCAAGTCCACCACGTTGCTGAACACGTCCTCGTACACCTGGTTGGCGCGGCGGTACTCGACGTGGATGTTCACGGTCGGGTAGCTCTTCATGAATTTCTTGATGTACGGGGGCAAATCGTGCAGGCCGATGGAGTAAATCGTGGCCACGCGGATGGTGCCGGAGATGATGTCCTTCAACTCCTGGAGCTTGCTGTGGAGCGACTCATAAGTCTGGATGATTTGCTTGCTGTAATCATAGAGGACCTGACCCTCGCGGGTGAGCCGGAAGCGTTTTTTGCTGCGCTCGATGAGCAGGGATTTGAAGATGCGCTCCAGGGAGCTGATTTGCTGGCTGACCGCCGACTGGGTGACGCTGTTGATTTGCGCGGCCTTGGTAAAGCTCTCGGTTTCAGCCAGGTCGCAGAATACTTTAAGACTTTCGATTTGCATAAGGCCAGTTAAACAAAACTGTTCAAATTAGTCAACACCTGTTCCGCGCTGCAAGGCGGCCTTGACTTTGCGCAGCAGATCGCCGCTGGTGAAGGGCTTTTGCAGGTAGCCGGCCTGGCTTTGTTTTTCCTCCGGGAGCACGTAGCCGCTGGTGGCCAGGATGGGCATTTCCCCGCCCTGCTGGCGAATGCGCTCGATCAACTCCCGCCCGCCCATGCCCGGCATGACCAGGTCGGTGATCACCAGATCCACCGGGCGGTCGGCCTGCGCCAGGATTTGCAGCGCCTTCTGGCCGCTGGCCGCCGTCAGGACCTTGTAACCGAAATCCGTCAGAATCGCGTCCGCCATGGTCAGCAGGAGGGCTTCATCGTCCACCACCAGCACGGTGCCGGTGCCGTGCAGCTCCTGGCCGCCGATCGCGGCGTCGGCCACGATGGTTTTTTCCGCCGGCAAATAGACCCGGGTGGAGGTGCCCTTGCCGACCTGGCTGGAGATGGCCACGCCGCCGCCGTGGTTGGTGATGATGCCATAAACCAGCGCCAGGCCCAAGCCCCGGTGGGGCGCCGTTTTGGTGGTGAAGAACGGCTCGAAGACGCGGAGCAACGACGCTTCGTCAATGCCCGACCCGTTATCCGAAATCTCCACGCACACATAGGCGCCCGCCGTCAGGCGCACGTTGCGGTCCTGGGTGGCCTGCGTGAGTTCCACGTTGCGCGTCTCCACGGAAATCTGGCCGTTGCCGCCGGGGCCGAAGGATTCCACGGCGTTCTCAAAGATTTTGGTCAGCGCCTGCTGCACCTTGCCTTCGTCGTAGCGCGCTTCAAACAACGCGCGTTCGAGCGTGAGCCGCCAAGCCAGGCGCGGTCCGTTGGCGCTGCGAAAGGCCTCCAGGCAGCGGGTGGTCACAGTGTTGAGGTTGCCGGCCGGGGCGCGGCGCGACTCTTTCTCCTGGCGGCTGAACAGCGCCAGCTCGCTGGCGATCTCCGCCGCGCGCTCGGCCGATTTTTCCACCTCCAGCAGCGAGCGCCGCCAGGGATGGGTCGGTTCGGCCTTGCCCAGCAGCAGGGAGGTGTGGGCCAGGACGCCGGTGAGGGCGTTGTTGAAGTCCAAGGACACGGTCCGGGCCAGTTGGAGCACACAATCCAGTTTCTGTTTCAGGGCCACGTCCCCCGTCGCATTGCGAAATTCGGTGTTGCCTTCCGCGGGTTTGGGAACGGGCGGAGGCGGAGGCGGAGCGGCGGGCGTTGCCGGCAGGCTGAGCAACTGAAGCACAAACCATTTGTTGCCCTCGCTGGCCAGCACGGCGATGACCGTCGCGAACTTCTTTTCCATGCCGCCGGCCGCGCGGAATCTCAGATCCACCGGGACGGCGGGCGACTTCTCCCACCCTTCCAGAAAGGCCGGCGCCGCGGCGGCGTTGGCCGCCGACCAGATGGCCGCCAAATTGGGTTGGCCGCCATTAAGGCCCGCGCCAAAAAGCGCGCGCGCCGCGGCGTTGGACATCAACACCGCGCCGCCAGGGTTTACGAGCAGTGCCGGCCACGCCGCATTATCCAGTCCAAATACTACTTCCGGCTTCATCAATAAAGAACCCACAGGCTACCATCAAAGTGTTGAATTTCAAGGAGCTAAACGAAAGGCGTGGGGTAACAACCCGCGCACGGTGAACCGGCGGACCGCGCCCAAGTCCGCGCTATCGGCCACGAATACCCGGGCCGCCGGCGCGTATTCCGCCAGCAATTGTCGGCACGCTCCGCAAGGCATCGGCCCGCCCGCGCAGCGCGCCACCACCGCCACGGCCACGAAATCCGCTTCCTTGTCCGTCAGCGCCTTGAACAAGGCAATCCGCTCTGCACAGCAGGTCAGACCGTAACTGGCGCTTTCCACATTGGCGCCGCCAATGATTCGGCCCGATCGGGTCAGCAGCGCCGCCCCGACCTTGAATTTGGAATAGGGCGACACCGACCCCGCGCGTGCTCGCGCGGCCGCCTCAACCAGTTTGGTTACGTTGATCTTCTTCATTTAATCTTCTCCGTACAACTCCGCAAAACCGCCGATCAGGCGCGCGGCCGCGGTCTTGACACGCTCGGCCGTGGCCAGGACTTCGGCATGCGACAACTTCCGGGAGCCGAGGCCCGCGCCGGGATTGGTGATGCACGAGACGGCGGCCACGCGCACGCCGAATTGCCGGGCGGCGATGGCTTCCGGCACGGTGCTCATCCCCACGGCGTCGGCGCCCAGCCGGGCAAACGCCCGGATTTCCGCCGGCGTTTCGTAGCTGGGTCCGCTCACCGCCAGATACACCCCGCGCTGCAACGGGATGCCCGAACGCTTCCCGGCGGACAACAACAGCCGACGCAACCGGACATCATACGTATCGGTCAAATCCACAAACCGCATAAGCCCGGGAATGGCGGGGCCGCGCAAGGGATTGGCCCCCATGAGATTAATGTGGTCGGTTACCACCATGAAATCGCCCGGACGGAACCGCCGGTTGATGCCGCCGGCCGCATTGGTGAGCAGCAGATCCTGAATGCCGAAGGCCGCCAGGGCGCGCACGGCAAACACCACCTGCTCCATGCTCCGCCCCTCGTAATAGTGAATCCGCCCGCTCAGCACCAGCACCGGGGTGCGGCCGAAATGCCCCAAATAGATTTCGCCGGCGTGGCCGGAGACCGACGGCTGGGGAAAACCGGGAATTTTCGCCACGGACACTTTTTTTTCCACGCGCAGGCCCGTCAGGGCATGATGAAAGCCGCTGCCGAGCACGATGGCTAGCGTCGGCCGCAGGGCGCAGAGTTTTTTCAAGCGCGCGGCGGCTGTCCGGGGATTCGGTGCGTCCATCTCAGGGGCAGTCTAAGGATTGTCTGCAAACAGCCAAGCCCGATCTCTGCGCTGGCTTCACCTCCGGGTCGTTTTTACGGTTGGCGGGTGGAAGACAAAAGCCTGACAGATACCGCGACTGGTCTCCGATACAGTCGCGCTCCGCAAGAGAGTCGCATCGCCGTTCCAACCGGCCCGCGCCCCATTGAGCGCGGAGGGCCCGTGGTCTCGTCGCCCGCAGTCCCGTCGTTCCGTGGTTCGGGGTCCACCTTGTGTCTTGGCGCGAGGGGGCGGATACGGCTAAACTGGGCGCATGGCGCTCGTTCGCATCCTGGTTGACGGCTATTCGCTGCTGCACAACTGGCCCGCCTTGGCGGCGGGCGCGCCGCGGCATTCCGAACGGGCGCGCGAAGCGCTGCTGGAGCGGATGCAACATTACCAGGACGCCGTCGGCACCCCCGTGACGGTGTTTTTCGACGGCCAAGGCGCGCGGCGCAGCCGCCCCAAGCCAGTATCCGGCCACGCCGTGGAGGTGCTCTTCTCCAACACCGGCCAGACCGCCGATGACCTGATCGAGCGTGCCGCCCATCGCTTTCAAGACTACGGCGAGGTGTTGGTCGTCACGGACGATTTTGCCGAGCGCGATACCGTGGGCGCCTTTGGCGGCCTGGTGGCCAGTTGCAGTAATTTCATTCGCATGGTTGACCAGGCGCTGACGGACATGCAGGATAGTCTGGAATCGCATAACCGGAGCGTCCGGGATTCATTCCGGCGCCGCCACTGATACCATGAACCGAACCAACCGAACCAACTTGTCCCGAGCCAGAGCGTTTTGGCGAGGGCTCGCCCCAGTGCCGGCTCCGCATTTCCCCTTGTTCCCTTCGGGCCGGCTGCTGCCGGCGCTGTGCGCGCTCGTTTTAGTCTTCAGTTGCCTCCCGCTGCGCACGGCGGCGGCGGCCCAGCCCGGCCGTTTCCTGCTCATCTTCGAAACGTCGCCCGTGCTCAAGAAAGATCTGCCCAAGGTCCGCGATGCCCTCGATATTCTCTTTGCCAACAATCTGCAAAATGAGATGAAGACGGATGATGATCTGGCCGTCTGGACGGTGGACGAAAAGCTGCACACCGACACCTACGCGCTGGAAAGTTGGGCGCCCGATGAAGCGTCGTCGAGCGCCGAACGGCTGGATGACTTCCTGGTCCACCAGCATTTTTCGCGGCGCGCCAGCCTTGCGCCCATCCAACCGCTGCTCAACCGTGTGGCCCGCAGTTCCGATCATCTCACCGTCCTGATTTTCTGCGACAGTCAGAGCCGTTTGTCCGGCACCCCCTACGACAGCGGCGTGAATGAAATCATCACCAATGCGACCGCGCGACTGAAGGGCAGCCAGACGACCTTCATCGTGGTTCTGCGGATCTATCAGGGCCAGTATTTGGGCTGTTCGGTGAACCGGTCTGGGTTGTTGAATATTCCGCCCTTCCCGCGTCCGCCCAAACCCGCACTGGCACCGCCGGCCAATCCGGTCCCGCCGTCGGCACCCGTGACGGCGCCAAGCCCGGCCCCGCCGCCGGTGCTGGCGGGTCCGGTGGTAACGCCGGTGCCGGCGCTGATCATTGTGGGCACCAATGCGGGCACCAATGTTTCAATGTTGGCGCAGGCGCCACCCGCGGTCGCGGTGCCCGCGCCCAAACCGCTGGCCACCAATCCGGTTGTGGCCGTGCCGCCGGCATTGCCGGCGCCCGCCCCGACTCTGACGAGCGGGGCGGCGACCAATTCGCCGCCCGTTGCCGCCCGCCCGGCGCCCGTAGCGCCGCCACCCGCGTTGCCAACGACTTCGGCGCCCGAACCCGCGGTGGTTTCAACGATGCCAACCTCCGCACCGGCAGCGGTTCCCCGGGAGATCCCCGCGTCCAATGCGGCGCCGGTCAAGGGGCAGACCGCGCCGCCCGATGTCGGCTACCTGGTGCCGTTAGTGCTGGCCGGGGTGGCGCTGCTGGCGGCCATTGGGCTGGTGGTGGGATTGGTCGTGCGCGCCCGTCGGCCGCGCGGCAGCCTGATCAGCAGCTCCATGCAAGACGATTCCCGCCAGCCGCCCCGGAAATAGGCGTCTTAACCGATAACCTGCTCCAAAACGGTCGCGAGCTGTCTGGCGGCCAAAGCGGTTTTGCGGCCCAAGGCCATCAGGGCACCGATTTTTCCAGGCGCCCGGGCAATCGCCAGCGCCAGTTTGCCGGCATGGAGGCTCTTGTCCGGCCGGGCCAGCGCGTTGAAATCCAGCGGCAGATCTTCGTCCGCGGCATCGGAAATCACACGCACCGTCAGGCAGGGAAGGCCGCGCTCACGGCAGACGGCTTGGATGGCGGCCGATTCCATTTCCACCGCGTCGGCGCCGGTTTCAGCGCGCAGTCGCGCTTTCTCGGCGGCGGTGGTGGCGATGCGGTCGGCGCAGAAAAACTTCGCAGGCCGCGCGCCGGCAGCCAACAATCTCGCCTGCCAGCCGGCCACCTCCGGCCCCGCCGAAACGCCGGTTTCAAAGACCACGACGCCGGCTTGAAGCGCGGGGGCCAGGCCGCCGGCAAAACCGCAGGTGAGCACCAGGTCCGGCGAGTTGTGGGCCAGGGCCGCGCGCAGGGCCCGTTCCGCGTTCTGGCGGCCAATGCCCACGACGAGCACGGCCACACCGGCTTTGGCCGCGGCGATTTTTCGGAACGGAGCGGCTTCGGCATTCAGCGCGAAACAAACGAGGGCGGACATGTGGTGGCCAAACAGTAAAGGGGATGCCCATTGGCGGCAAGTGTGGACTGAGCGCGGCCCATTGAACGGGTAGAGACAAAAATCTGGCAGATATTGGGGAAGCCCATAAAAACGCATTATGTGTATCTATGAAGCGCCTATGCCGACTGAAAGCGGGCTGCAGGGTGATGCCGGAGCGCGACTGTGCTGAAAGCCAGTCGCAGCAACATTCGCCATTCACTGGGCTTGATCCGCTCGCCAGGTGTTCGGGCTGGTCACGCTGCTGCGACTGGTCTCCGACACAGTCGCGCTCCGCCAGAGGGGCCGCTCATTCGAGCTTTGGACCGGGCAGAAGTTCTTAATCTTACAGCCTTTGCGCTTGCGCCCGGGCGGTCCCGCCGGCAAGTTTTTGGGATGCTTTCTTTGCTTGGATTTCGGTTCCGCGGCATCGTCGCCGGCGGCTTGCTCGCGGTGGCCGCTTTGTTCACGTGGACCGCAGCGGCCGCTGGTGCGCCAACGCCGGCCGCCACCCCGGCGCCGGAGTTGCAGGTGGCCGATCAGTTTTACCTGGCCTTGCCCAAAGACGCCTTCGACAAGGACTATCTGTTCAGCGTGTCGGTGATTCCACAAATCCAGTCGGCCACCAGCCACGGGTTGGCCGGCAAGATCGTGCGGTTTGAACGGTTCCCCGACGGCGTGGATATGTACGAGTCAACCAAGGGCCTGGTGGTGACGGAGGATTTGCCCGCGCGCCGGCTGCTGGCCACGTTTCCCATCGTCAGACAGGAGGCCGGCCAGGTGGTGGTGGATTTCAACAAAGGCATGCGCCGCGTCTTTACGCAATCCTGGACCGAGGGCGGCCCGCTGGATTTCGACGCCCACGACGAAGTGCTGGAGGTGCCCGACAGCCGGGTTTTTGAGATGCGCACGCAGGACGGGCAGCTCATCATCCGCCAGAGCGTGCAGGCGCGCAGCCGCGAGCAAAACGCGGACGTGGAGGCGCGGTTCGAGGCGCGGTATTTCATCGCGCCGTGGCAGCCGGGCGATTTTGCCGGCAAGGAACCCAGCCCGGTGGATGGCCGCTACACCCGCTATTTCGAAACCGAGGGCCAGATCGAGACGGGCACCGGCCGCGTGTCCTCGCGCATAGACCGCTTTGACCTCAAGCAGCCGGTGGTTTTTTATTACTCCGCCAACACCCCGGCGGATTACGTCCAAGCGGTGAAAGACGGCATCCTTTATTGGAACACGGTGTTCGGCAAGGAAGTGGTGGCGGCCAAACCGGCGCCGGCGGGCGTGACGGCGCCGGACGCCGAATGCAACCTGGTCCAATGGGTGCCGTGGGACAAGGCGGGGTTTGCCTATGCGGATGTGCTGGCCGACCCGCTCAGCGGCGAAGCCAAGCACGGGCAAGCCTACATGACCAGCGCGTTCAGTTTCACCGGCAAGGCGCGGGCGCGCGTGTTGCTGCGGGCCATGGAAGAAGTGGCCGCGGCCAAGGACGGAAAGAAAAACCAAGCCGCATGGGGCGGGCCGTTCCTGGGCGCGGCGACCGCCTGCCAGGTGGACGAGCAGGCTTTTGCGCAACAGATGGCGCACGGGTTGCAAGACTTGCTGGCCAGCGACAAGCTCACCGATGAGGCAGTGCTGCGGGTCTCGCAGGATTATGTGCGCGAAGTGGTGGCCCACGAGGTCGGCCACATCCTGGGCCTGCGCCATAATTTTGCCGGCAGCCTCGGCGCCACGCTGACGAGCAAGGAGCTCGACGATTGGTTCCAAGCCTACGTGACCGGCCAGCCGCTCGACGCCTACACCAACAAGCTCGCCTCCACCTCGGTGATGGAGTACACCGTCTTCAAGGGCGGTGTGTTCATTGGCTGGCAGATGCGCACTGGCAAACAGCCCCTGCCGCACGATCGCGCCGCCATTCGCTGGGGCTATTTCGACAGTCCCGAGGCGCGCACCAACAAGCTGCTCTTTGCCACGGACGAAGACACCGGCCGCTACGGGGACGTGCGCCCCTTTGATTTTGGGCCCGAGCCGGTCGTCGGCGCCTACAACGAGGCCGCGTCCCTGATTGATCTGCTGCCCAACAGCGTGATTGAAACCTTCATCGCCGCCCGGGCGCCGCAGAACCCCCACGACCGCATTCCGCTGGCGCAGGTGAACTTGGATCCCACCGCTGCGGCCAACGCGCTGGTGCAGCGCCTGGTCAATGCGCTGCTCTGGTTCCGGGCCGACACCCGCTCGCTGCGGCTGGAAAACGATTTTGATTACATCGGGGAAATGAATCTCAAGGAGCGCCATGCGGCCCACTGGAAAGCGCTCAACCAGCAGGTGGACGAATTGGGCGGCGTGGATCGCGCGTTGTTTTCGCCGCTGCCGCCGGAGTTCAAGCTGGACTTGAAAGACGAACCGGCCGGCCTCAAGCCGGTGCAGCGGATTGACGCGGCGCGGCTGGCCGGCCGGCTGGAAAAACTCCTGGCCGCCACCAACTACCTCAGCTTCGTGGGGCTCGACGACCAGAAATACAGCTTTACGCCCGAGGAACGCGCGTTGATTTTGCAGCGCGGCAAGAAGTACTTCGACGATCTGCAAAAGGAATACGTCAAGCGGCTGTGCGCCAAACTGGAGGAGGCCCCGCGCAATCTCGGGTCCGAGGCCAATGACACCATCGGCGAGGACGACATCACCGCCAAGCTCGAGCATCGCATCATCGAGGTGGCCAAATACGTCATCAGCACCACGTCGGAAACCAACCGCGTCAGCGGCAAGGTGGACAAGAGCTATGTGGACGTGCCGGCCTTCAAGTATGACCAGGAAACGCGCCTGGCCGCCGCCAAGGCGCTGAACGAAAAGACCGGCTCCTACAAGAGCTGGGCCGATGACGCGAAATCCGAACTCAACGGCCAGCTGAAAAAGCAGGTCGAGGAAGCGCTGAACATCGCGCATTTCAAGGATTTTCAGGTCTCGCTGCTGTCGCGCCCCTTGCGGGAATGGTATCAGCAGCAGCAGGAATTACTGGCGTTGCTGCCCACCACGCCCCCGGCGCCCGGCGCCGCGGCCCCCACGCCGTTGCCGGCCAAGTGACGCGGATTAATTCTTTGTCATAATCCCACATTTCGATTGAAAAATGCGGGTTATCATGGAAAATCCGGTTTTCGCACAGCGACTTTAAACACGTTATTTGGCCTATGAAAAACATCTTTCCCGCACGGGCGGCCTTCCGCCTGCCTTCTTTAATAACCCGCTCGGTGTCGCCGGCCTTGCTGGCCGGGGTCGGCCTGCTGGCCGGCAGTGTCCAGGGCCAGACGGACGCCCCGTACAAGGTGTTGGACACCGCCCGGCTCATGGGCAACGGCGGCATTGATTATGTCTATGCCGACAGCGACGGCCGGCGCGTGTATGTGCCGCGCGGCGGCAACACAATCGTGTTCGATCTGGACAGCCACAAATACGTTGGCACCATCACCAATCTCGGCGGCCACGGCGTGGCCATTGACACCGCCTCGCATCACGGCTTCAGCAGCGCCGGCAAGATCGGCATGTTCGACACCACCACGCTGGAAAAGATCAAGGACATAGACGTGCAAGGCCGTCCCGACGGCATTTTATGGGAACCGTTCACGGGCAAAGTCTGCATCTTCAGCCACGAATCGCCCAACGTCACCCTGATTGATCCCAAGGATGGCTCGGTGGCCGGCACGCTGGAATTGGGGGGCTCCCCTGAGCAGGCCCAGAGCGACGGCCAGGGACGCCTGTATGTGGACTTGGAAGACAAGGACAAGATTGCCGTGGTGGATCTCAAGGCCATGAAGGTGACGTCCAGCTATGATTTGCAGGGCAAAGGCGGCGGCCCCGGCGGCCTGGGATTGGACGTCAAGAACCACATCTTGTTTGCCATGTGCCACGAGCCGGCCACCTGCGTGGTGTTGAATTCCGACAACGGGAACATTCTGGCCACGCTGCCCATCGGCAACGGCACCGACGGCGGCGGGTTTAATCCCAACACCCTGGAAGCCTTCAGTTCGCAGCGCGATGGCACGCTCACCATCATCAAGGAAAGCAGCCCCACGAGCTTTGCGGTGGAGCAGACCGTGCCCACCCTGCCCGGCTGCAAGACCTGTTCGCTGGACACCAAGAACAACATCATCCTCACCGCCTGCACCGAGCGGATGCCGGGCGCGCCCACGCCGCCGCCGGCCACCAACCAGGTTCCCGGCCAGCGGCCCCGCGGCCAGCGCGGCGGCCCCGGCAACCTCGCCGTGCTCTGGGTGGGACGCTGACCCACACGCGTCACACGCAAGAAGGCGAAGTTCCTTCTGAGTTTATGCCAATGACCAAAATCTGGCGAAGCTGGTAAAGCGGGCAGTCCTCTGCCCGCCGAGCGCGTGGATTGATCGCGCCCCTCCGTGCGCGCTGTTCGTGGTGAACCGGATCGCGCCTGTCAGGCTCACGCGGAAACGCGGAGAGGGGAAATAGTCCCTGCCGCGGCTCAACTCCTCGCCTCCGCGCCTCCGCGTGTCAATGGCGCTCCGTGTTCGCGCGGATAGGCGGGATGGAGAAAGAAAAACCGGGTCGTGGGCTTGAGAAGTTCCCCCAAGCACGTTATGTTGTGGCTGGTTTTGGAAGGGCGGAGAATCGCTCCCGGCGCAAGCCGGGGGAGGAAAGTCCGAACTCCGTAGGGCGCGACGCCGCGTAACCCAAGTCCGTACGATTGGGATACACGCGGGAGGAAAGCTGTGAGGCTTTTCGACGGACAGTGCCACAGAAAACAGACAGCCCTTTGGGATCGCCGATGCAAATCGGCGGTGCCAGGGTGGTGATGGTGAAAAGGTGCGGTAAGAGCGCACCGCGTGGAGCGTAAGCGACACGGCACGGAAAACCCCGTCGGGTGCAAGACCAAATAGGGAATCCCGGAGCGGCCCGCTCCAGTGCCGCGAAAGCGGCCGGATTCCGGGTATTGGTCGCTCAGACAAATGATTCTCTCCGCCGCAAGGCGCAGACAAAATTCGGCTTACAGCTCTTCCAAAACCAAGCTTTTTCCG